>Ga0208851_1000250_pt1 | contig 24738 bp, 20 predicted proteins | sample NGESurshal092012_FD_184481 | JGI IMG/M metagenome (GOLD analysis project Ga0208851, IMG submission 184481) | Arctic peat soil microbial communities from Barrow, Alaska - NGEE Surface sample 415-2 shallow-092012 (SPAdes) | ecosystem: Environmental > Terrestrial > Soil > Wetlands > Peat ... | reverse complement strand
CTTCTCGATGTGAGCCTCCAGGACCGCGACCGCCGGCCTGCTTCCAGTAGACTGCGGACCGTGGTCGGCAGCGCACGGCTGGCACGCGGGTTCGTCCTGGGAGCGATGCTCCTGGTCTCTCCGGCCCGCGCCGGACGGACCAGCCATCTCTGGCTCGACGAGGCCCAGATGGTCCCCGAGGGGGGCATCGAGCTCGAGCAGTGGATCTGGGCCTACGGGCGCGTCCCGAGCAAGATCGACCGGCCGGCGTCCATCTGGCTTTGGTGGGGTCCCGTGGTGGCCATGTCCAACCGTCTCGAGCTCGCGCTGCCGCTGCAGCTGGTCTCGTTCCCGGGCGAGGTGTACCTGCACTCCATCTCGCTCTCGGCTCGCTACCGCTTCGTTCCCCGCGAGCAGGACGAGGGTTGGCAGCCGATGCTCCGCCTCACCTACCAGCAGCCTCTGGACCGGGCCGCGGGACCGCCCGCGCTCGAGGCCGCCTTCGTGCTCGCCGTCGGGAGCCTCCGGACAGTCCTGGTCACGGTCAACGCCGGCGTGTCGATCGGGATGCCCTTCCTGCAGAGCAACCTGAACGGGAGCGTCTCCGTCCTGGGGCAGGGCGGGGTGGGCGTGTCGCTCCCCGTGGGCCGGGAGCTCCGGGTGGCAGCGGAGGCGTACGGCAACCTGCCAATCACCGGTGCGACCCGGCCGAACGTGGGGCAGGTCTACCTCGGTCCCTCGCTCGCCTGGACCCGCGGTCCGTTCTGGATCACCTTCGGGTGCCTCTTCGGCCTCACCACCGACTCGTCCCGCTACTATCCGCGGCTCCTGTGGGGCATCGCACTCTGATCGGGATGGTGTTGCTCCTCGCGGCCACGGCCGGCGGGGGCGAGATCCGCGGCACGGTGCAGGTCCGCGCGACCGACGGCGGAGTGGACGCCGCGGCCCACCAGTCGGTGGTGGTGTACCTCACCGGCTTCCGTCAGCCGCCCCTGCCGGACGCCTCGATCATCAGTCAGAAGGACAAGACCTTCTCTCCCGACCTCCGGGTCGTCGTCGCCGGGCAGACGGTGCAGTTCACCAACGACGATCCGTGGGTGCACAACGTCTTCTCCACCTCCGCAGCGCGACCGTTCGACCTCGGTCAACCGGGGCCTCACGAGACGCGGTCGGTGACCTTCCCCACCCCTGGCCTGGTGGACGTGTTCTGCAACATCCACGAGCAGATGTACGCCAACGTGCTGGTGCTCCCCAACCGGGCCTTCGCGCGGGTGGCGGCGGACGGGACGTTCGTCCTCCGTGACGTGCCTCCCGGGCGCTACCCGCTGCACGCCTGGGGGCGGCGGATCGAGCCGTTCGAGTCAGAGGTGGTGGTGGCCGAGGGGCAGCCAGCCGAGGTTCGGCTGGTGCTGCAGCCGCGGCTCTTCAACCCCGCCCACCTCGACAAGTTCGGACGCGCCTACCAGAAGCGCCCGACGTACGGACCATGATCCACGCCGCCGCCGAGGGTGACGAGGAGCACCTCGACGAGAACGCGCTGGCCCGCCACGTGGGCGGCGAGGGCACAGATTCCGAGCGCGCCGGCGTCACTGCCCACATCGAGGCATGCGAGGGATGCCGTGCGCTGCTCACCGCGCTCGTCCGCACGCTGGTCGCGCCCGAGATCGAGGAGCACGCGCCCCGGCTCCTGCCCCGAGGGACGAACCTCGGTCGCTACGTGCTCCTGGATCCGGTGGGCCGCGGTGGGATGGGCGTGGTCTACGGCGCCTTCGACCCCGAGCTGGACAGGAAGGTGGCCCTGAAGTTCCTCCGCGCGCGGGAGGGAAAGGCGGTGGGGACCCGGACCCAGCTCCTCGCCGAGGCGCAGGCGATCGCCCGCCTCTCGCACCCGAACATCGTCACGGTGCACGACGTGGGGACGTTCGACGGCGAGGTCTTCTTCGCCATGGAGTACGTGAAGGGCGAGACGCTCCGCCGGTCGCAGCGGCCCGGCCTCCCCGGTCTCCACCACACCCTCACGCTCTACCGCGCCGCCGGAGAGGGGCTCGCCGCCGCGCACCGCGCGGGCATCGTGCACGGAGACTTCAAGCCGGAGAACGTGCTCGTCGGCGAGGACGGGCGTGTGCGGGTCACCGACTTCGGGCTGGCCCGGGCAATCCACGAGCACGCGCCGCGCTTCGCCGGAACCCCGGCCTACATGGCCCCCGAGCACTGGCATGGCCAGTCAGGGGACGTGCGGAGCGACCAGTACAGCTTCTGCGTCGCCCTGCTCGAGGCCGTGGAGGGACGGCGTCCCGAGGAGGTCGAGGACACGTCGCCCACCCGGCCACCGGAGCCGATCTCGCTCCGGGGCCGCACGCTTCCGGTGCGGCTGGCCCGGGTGCTGGCGCGCGGGCTGGCGGTCGAACCGGACCAGCGCTGGCCAACGATGGACGCGCTGCTCGAGGCGCTCCGTGAGGCCAGCCTCCCCTTCCGGCGGAGCACCGGCGCGCTCGCGGCCCTCCTGGCCCTGGTGACCGCGGTGGTCTGGGTGCAGCACACCCTTTGGGAACGGGGGGTGGATCATGAGCTCGCGGCGTCCGCGGCGCGCCTGCCCCTGCTCCTGCAAGCACAGAGCGACCGGGTCGACCTGCTGCTGCAGGCGGGGCTCCGCGCCAACCGGGTGCTCGATGCGCTGGGACAGGCCAGCAACATGGACGCGGCGCTCGGGCTCGCCGAGGACGCCAGCCGCGAGCATCAGCTCGCCGAGGCGCACGAGACCCTCCGGTCGGCGGACCTTCCGGGCCTGAAGTCGCGGGACGCGCTCCTCGTGGCCAACGCCTGGGGACGGGTGGTCCTGAACCTGGCCGACCCGGGCGGGTTCGGCGCCCCGGTGCCGGCGCTTCCCATGCTGACCCAGGCCATGGAGGGCACTCCCACGGAAGCGCTCTGGTCCGCCGCCACCCTCACCCGCCTCGGCACGCCCATGGTGACCGCGCTCCGCCCCGACGACCTCCTGCTGGTCTCGGCCCGTCCGGTCGTGCGCGGGATGTCGATCATCGGCCTGGTGCTCACGGGACGCTGGGTGGACAGCGGGCTACTGGACGAGCTCGGGCGGGCTGCGGGGGCGAAGCTGGTCCTGCACGCGCCCGACGGGGGCTGGGCGGGGGCCCGCTGGAGCCGGGCGCCCACGATTGGCCGGGTGGTGCAGCTCGAGCTCGCCGGGACCACGCTCCGGGTCCTCGGCGTCCAGCTCGGCGGCGAGGGGACACGCACCCCCCCGGGCGTCGCGTACGTCGTACGGACTCTCACCCCGGGTGAGATCGGCGGAGCCGGCGCGCCCTGGGTGCGCTGGGGATTGCTGGCCGCATCCGTGGCGGCGCTGGGGTGGCTCGGGTTATTGACCCGGAGGTCCGGGTGGTCCTCCCGGTCCTCCCCTCGTGACTGACTTCGCCCACGCCGATGTGTTCTGGGGCACGCTCCCCCGGGGCCGCCATGCCGCGGATCGCCCGGCCCTCGAGGGACGGCTCGCCGCGGAGCTCGCCCAGGCGAGGGAGACCTGGCCCGGGCTCGGGGTTGACCCGCGCCGGTTCGTTGCGCACTGGGCGGCACGGCTGCCCGAGGCGGAGGACCTCTCGCGGGCGCTCGGGCAGCTGCACCTCTCCGACCTCTACCTCGCGTTCGCCTGCGCCGAGCGGGACGATGCCGCAGAGCGCGCCCTGGAGACGCTGCTCAGGTCGATCGCCGGTGCCGTCCGGAGCGTGGACGCATCGCCCAGCTTCGTGGACGAGATCCTCCAGCGGCTGCGCACGCGAGTGCTGGTCGCGGAGGAGGGCCGGGCGCCGCGCATCCTCGACTACGCTGGTCGTGGCTCCCTGGAGAACTGGCTGCGTGCCGGCGCGCTGCGGCTGGCGCTCAACGCGCGCCGCGACGCCAGGCGCGGGCCGGAGCCGCTGCCCGAGGTCTCGCTGTGGGAGCCGGTGGCGCCCACCGTGGACCGGACCCTGGAGATCCTCCGGAGCGAGTACGCGGCCGAGTTCGGGCGCGCGCTCCGCGAGGCGTTCGCCTCTCTGGAGGCCGGGGAGAAGAACGTTCTCCGGCTGCATTTCCAGGAGGGTCTGAGCCTCAACCAGATCGGCGCGATGTATCAGGTGAACAAGTCCACCATCAGCCGGCGGATGGCGCGGGCGCGCGACCTCCTGCTCGAGCGGACGCGAACCCGCCTGGTCGAGACGCTGTCCCTGCCACCGTCGGAGCTGGAGAGCTTGCTCGAGGAGCTCGGCCCGCGGCTGGATCTGAGCCTCAGCTCCGTCCTCGCCCCGAGCACCTGAGCGGGACACCGACGGCGCTCAGGCCTGCGCCGGTGCTCCGCTCGTGGCGGATTCACCCTCGGCCGGCTCGGTGTGCACCATGACGTCCACGTCGAGCACCGCGCCACGGATGGCGTCCTCGGCGGCGTGGGCAATCTCGTGCGCGCGCTCGACCGAGAGTCCCCGGCCCACCTGCAGGATCACGTCGGCGAAGGTCTTCGGACCCGAGCGCCGGACGCGCACCTGCGAGACGCCCAGCACCTCGTCCACCGTCGACGCGGCGTGAGCGATGCGCTCCAGCAGCCCGGACGGTGCCGCGTCCAGCAGGTCATCCACGGACTTCTTGCCGAGCCGGAAGCTCACCAGCGCGGCGATGCCGGCCACCCCGAAGGCGGCGACCGCGTCTGCCCGGGTCAGCCACTCCAGACCGGGACGGTGCGAGAACCACACGCCGGCGAGCCCCACCAGCACCACGCTGGACGACCAGACGTCGGTGGAGAAGTGGAGCGCGTCTGCCTCGAGCGCCTGGCTCCGGTGCTTCTTCGCGGTGGCCGCGAGCGCGCGCGAGCGCGACACGTCGATCACGATCGACACCCCCATGACCAGAAACGACCAGACCGTGGCCTCGACGTGCCTCCCGCCGAGCACCAGCCGCGTGCCGGCCTCGTAGGCGATCCACACGCACGTCGCGAGGAGCAGGCCGGTCTCGAAGAGCGCGGAGAAGTTCTCGATCTTCCCGTGGCCGTAGAGATGGTCGCTGTCCGGCGGCTTCGCGGAGGCGCGCACCGCCCAGAACGTCATCAGCGCCGCGAGCAGGTCGATGCCCGAGTGCGCAGCCTCGGAGAGGATGCCGATCGATCCCGTGGACAGGCCCACGATGACCTTCATCCCCGTCAGGACCACCGCCGCGACGACGGAGGTGAGGGCGACCCGGTTCTTCTCGCGCACGGCGACGGCGGGATCATCGACGGCGGAAGCCATGGGCGCGGGCGATGTAACACACGCGCCGGTCGCGATCAGGTGTCTCCGACCTCGGGCTTCTCGGAGTCGGCGAGCCGCCGTTCGAGTGCCTCGAGGAGCTCCAGGCCACGGGCGATGAGGCGGCCGTCCCACCCGGTCCGATCCTGCCGCATGAGGTCCGTCAGCTCGCCAGTGTCGTCCACGCCCCCTGGGAGTCGGGCGGCGTACAGGCACATCGGCGCCGCGAGCGCGTGGTCGGCGGAGTGGACGATTCGGACCGAATCGTGAGGCGTTCCACGCCACGAGGGCGCTCCGGTCAGCCCTCAGTCACCGGTTGGGACAGCGCCTGCCGGGTTCCGGCGGCGGCACGCTCCATCGCCTCGGGTCCGCGCGCCAGGCGGAATGGCCCCACTCGTGGCAGCTCCCGGAGCGCGATCGACTGGAGCCGCCGGCGGTCGGGAATCGCGAGCGCGGGGCTCTCACGCCTGCGCCACGGAGAGCGCGACATGAGGTGGTGGTAGAGCACGTGCTCCTCGACGCCGACGCCGGCCATCCCCGGCCGGTCGGCGATGCCGCCGTCGAGGTAGAGCCGGCGTCCCACGCGCACCGGCTGAAGCAGGACCGGGAACGCACACGAGGCCCGGATGGCTGGGCCGAGGGGTCCGCTCCGGAGCACCGCGGTCCGACGGCCGAGCAGGTCCCAGACCGAGAGCGCGAGCGGCATGCGGCAGTCCTCGAAGGTCGCCACGGGGAGCACCCGCTCGAGCAGGGCACCGAACCGGGCACCGCGAAGCAGCCCGAGGCCCGGGCGAACGTCCCAGAAGTGCTCGCGTCGAAGACCGACCAGCTCCTCCCGGATGCGCGCAGCCGGGACACCCGCGGCCCAGAGCCCGCCGACGAGCGCTCCGGCGCTGGATCCGGCAACGCGAGCCGGCCGCAGCCCTTCTTCCTCGAGCACGGACACGACTCCGGCGTGGGCAAAGAATCCGAAGAACCCCGATGACATCACCAGGGTGAACGGTCGGGTCTGCAGCCAGTCGCGGAGGGTATGCATCCTGGTCAGAAGTTGATGCCGAGCGTGGCGCTCCAGTAGCTGTCGGTAGAGCCTCCCGGGTTCATCCAGTAGACCGCTGCGTTGATCTTCCAGAACTTCACGCCGACGAGCGGGCCCCACTGCGCGGGGTAGCTCAGCTGGATCGCCCGGGTGTGCGTCAGCGCCACCCCGAGCTTGAGCCACTGCCACGGCCACACCCGGAGCTCGGCCCAGTCATTGAAATCGCTCGCTCCCCAGTTCGCGAAGTCGAAGACGAACTCGTTGGTGGAGGTGAGCTCCAGGGGGCCCCAGCTCAGGTCCCACTCGATGCCCGAGGCGACGCCTTTCGCCAGCCCGAAGACGACCCCGAACATCGGGGTGAGCGCGAAGGTGACCGAATCTCCCCAGGCGAAGTTCCATCCGATCCAGACCGACCCGGTGCGGAGCGCCTCGTAGGCGTATCGCGCCTCGAGGTGGAGCCAGCCGTGGTCCACCGTGAGGGTGGGCTGGACGAAGTCCGACTGGGTGCCGCTCGGGAAGAAGTTGCCGGTGAGCGAGAGCCCCACCGCCCAAGGGGTCTCGCGAGCCGGGGCGGGTGCGTCCTGCACGTTTGGCCCGGCGGACGCGGCCTGTGCGAGGACTCGGACCGGCGCGAGGAGCAGGAGTGCGAGCAGCGTCCCGGTCCGAGCGCGCAGCCCACCCGGCCAGTCCGTCCAACCTCTGGAGACTCCGGTCACGTCGGCACCATGTCCTCGGGCCAAGGGTCCGGAGGTCATCAAGTCTCGTCGACGGATGCTAGCGTCTCCACTGAGGTTGGTGGCCCATGACCGATCAGCCGCAGTTCGATCCCGCGCAGTACAAGAAGACGACCACCCAGCAGTGGGATGCAGCCGCGAAGGCGTGGGACGACTGGGGACCGACGCTCCATGACTGGCTCGGGCCGGTGACGGAGCTGATGTTCGACATGGCCGGGCTACGCGCCGGCAGCCAGGTGCTGGACGTGGCAGCCGGTGCGGGGGAACAGACCGTGCAGGCCGCCCGTCGGGTGGGGCCCACCGGACGGGTGCTGGCGACCGACATCTCTCGGCGGATCCTGGAGCGAGCCGCTGAGAACGCACGCCGGGCGGGACTCTCGAACGTCGAGTGCAAGGTGCTCGACGGCGAGGACCTGGACGTCACGGCCGGCGCGTTCGACGCGGTCATCTCCCGCGTGGGGTTGATCTACTTCCCCGACCAGCAGAAGGCCCTCGCTGGAATGAAGCGCGCGCTCAGGCCCGGTGGTCGGATCGCGGCCATCGTCTACTCGACGCCGGACCGGAATCAGTTCTTCTCGGCGCCGGCCTCCATCATCCGGCGCCGCGCCAATCTTGCTCCGCCCCTGCCGGGCCAGCCCGGGCCCTTCAGTCTCGGGGGCCCTGGCGTCCTTGAGGAAGCGTTCCGCAAGGCGGGCTTGCGGGATTTGCAGAGTCAGACCGTGTCGGCCCCGCTGAAGATGAAGTCAGCGGAGGAGTGCCTTCGCTTCGAGAAGGAGTCGTTCGGGGCGCTCCATCAGATGCTGAGCGGGCTCGACCAGGCGGGCAAGGACGCAGCCTGGGAGGAGATCGAGGAGACGCTGCGCACTTTCGAGACCCCCGCAGGATTCGTGGGGCCGTGCGAGATGATCGTCGCGGTCGGAAGCGCCTAGACCCGGCCGCCCTACCCAGGCCTTGGCATTTGCCCCTGGCGCGTCCGGAACCGCTGTGGGCGGCCGAAGGGCATCCACGAGCTCCGGGACGACCTGGCAAGGTCCGTCTTGCAGCCGCTCGGTGAGCCCGCGCCGCTCATCGGGCTCATCGTCCATGCCGAGCAGGACCAGACACGGCCGGGGAAGGACGGGTCGGGGAGGAGCGCCAGACTTCAGCGCCGCTGCGAGCTGTGAGGGTGTGCCGCCCAGCGCTCTGGACCGCGTCGGCCCTGGCCTCGCGGACGTCCGAGTCGTCATCGACCACGAGTACGGACTTGTGCCGATCGGGCCGTGCGCCACGCGCCATTCACCCGCTTGCTACCCCCGAGCTGTTCGAGGGGACAGCGAACAAAGGCACGCTCGCACAGGTCAATGCTCGCCCTCGGCGATGGCTGGCGACGGATGCAGCTGTGCAGCGATGTGCCTGCACGACGCTGCCGTTCGCCTGGTCGGCAGCGCAACCGCGCGCCGGGGGACGCTATCCTTGGAGCAGATCCGCTCGCCGCCGTCCATGGTGCGGAACCCGCGGAGACCGGGGACTTCGACGCGTGACTGCTGTTCCTGCCATCCGCAGCGGCTCTCGTGCGTCACCACCGTCATGCACACACTGACCCGTCGTGATTTTCTTGGAAGAGCCGCCGCGGTCGGGGCGACATTGGCCTGGGTAGGGCCGGCCGTCTCCGCAGTGCCCAGGTGGCGAGAGCGACGCGACCTCTTTCCGGAAGGCGTCGCATCCGGGGACCCCGAGCCAGACAGCGTCATTCTGTGGACGCGCCGGCCCTTCACTCCGACGGAGCGCGCGATGCTCACCGCCGAGGTCGCGCTCGATTCTGAGTTCCGCAAGGTGATAGCGAGGGCGCGCGCGCCGGTTCTCGCCGAATCCGATTGGACCTGCCGGGTGCTCGCCGCGGGCCTCGAGCCAGCCACCGTCTACTGGTATCGATTCGTTGACACCAAGGGCGATGGCAGTCGCATCGGCCGGACCATCACCGCACCTCACCGAGACGACCCGCGAGCGGTGCGCTTCGCCTTCGTCTCGTGCCAGTCGGTCAACGAGGGCAAACAGCACGCGTGGCGGCGCATGCTCTGGGAAGACCGGCACGGGCCCGCCCCTCAGCGGCTGAACTTCGTACTGCACCTGGGCGACTTCATCTACGAGGTCGTCGAATATCCGGAGGAGGTCGCGCACCGCTACGACCGGATCGTCTATGACGTCGGCCGGATTCCCGACGGACGCAAGGTCGACAATTTCCATGTGCCGACCACGCTCGAGGGCTATCGCACTGTGTATCGCGCCTACCTTGCCGATCCGGATATCCAGGATGCGCGTGCCTGGTGGCCATTCGTCTGCATCGGCGACAACCACGAATTCTCATGGCAAGGCTGGCAGAGCACCATCAAGTACAACGAGACGCCAGAACCTGCGCAGCCGCTGCGCGTCGCGGCAAACCAGGCGTGGTGGGAGTTCATCCCGTCCCGAGTCGCCAAGGCCTCCGGACCGGCACTCGAACGATTCGACCCGCCCGCGGTGAAGGTGGCGCCCATCGAGCGGGTCGACGCGGACGGTCTGGGAGATGAGCCCAACAACCGCGCCGCGATCGCCAGCATGACCGCCTACCGCGCGATGCGGTTCGGGGCGCACATCGAGTTGATTCTCACGGACATGCACAGCTTCACCATGGAAGATCCGACGTCGCGGCCCGACGCCGACGCACTCCAGTCGGACGACTTCCCATTCTTCTTTCCGCAGGAGGCGATGGAAGTCCTGGACGCCGGCCGCGCACATCACAACAACAGACCGCCCGAGACCATCGTGTTCGGCTCGAAGGCGGTTCCCAATTTCCGCAAGCAAGAGCCGCCGATGACCATTCTCGGCCGCGAGCAGAAGGCGTGGTTCAAGGGGACGCTCGCCCGGTCCACGGCGACGTGGAAGATATGGGGAGCCTCGAACGGCACACTCGATTGGCGGGCCGACCCTCAGAACTTGCCGGCGGGTCTGGCAAAGACCGCGTGGCCGGGAGCGGGTTATGCCTGCTTTGGCGGCGGAGACTTGGGCTCGAGTTATCGCGAGCGCACCGAGCTGTACGAGTTTGTCCGCGACCGGCGGATCGAGGGGTTCGTCACAGTTTCGGGGGACCGGCACAGCTTCTGGGCCGGGTACGCGGCAAAGGGTCTTCCTCCCCTGCCTTTCGAGCCCATCGGGATCGCGTTCATCTGCGGATCCATTTCGGCGCCCGGTTTGGCAGAGGCGCTCGAGCATCGACTGAAAGGCCATCCGCTCAGGCCACTGTTCACCGTCGAGCGGGAGAACGCGCGGTATGAATCCACGGTCAATCTCACGCTCAAGCGCGGCGTTCGCAGCGCGCTCGAATATGCGCGCTCCGGCGACCTCGTGGCAGCGCGGTCTTTGACCAACCCCGACAACGCGCCCCATCTAGAATTCATCGACATGGGTGGCCACGGCTATGCCGTCGTGACTGCGAAGGCCGAAAGGCTTGCGGTCGAGTTCGTCTGCATCCCGCGTCCCATCCGTCCAGTCCTGAGCCCCGATGGCGGACCCTTGCGCTATCGCGTCATTCACACCGTTCAACGGTGGCGCGCAGGCGAGCGCCCCAGGCTCGAGCAGCGCTTCATCGAGGGTCGAGCGGACCTGTCCATCTGACGCAGGACGGATCGAGTTCAACGTCAGCGGGCTTCCTCTTCTCTTCGCCGCGGAGGAATGGCCGGCCGCTCTCCGAGCTGCGCCCGCCTGTCGCCCTGGTCGACGCCAGGCCACCGCGGTGTCACCCACGAGCGCCGTAACGCCCAAGGGGCCGGAGTCACCGAGCGAATTCCTCAGCGACCCCGACCCCTTCAGCGTGTCGGGGAGACAGGATTCGAACCTGCGACCCCTTGGTCCCGAACCAAGTGCTCTACCAGGCTGAGCCACTCCCCGAGGCCGACACCCCTCTCGTCGAGGGACGCCTTCCGTAACCGATGGAGACCCCGGGGGTCAACCGGACGGCGAGGTCGGGCCTGACCGCAAGGGGACGACCCCCCACACCGAGGTGACCCACGGTCCCCATCTGGAACCCCGCGGGACGCCTCGGATCTGCGCGCGGTGTGGATCTTGCGATCACCCACCGCGAGGCTCCAACCCATGTCCGAGAAGCCCACCATCCTCATCGCCGACGACGAGCCGGGCGTCGTGGCCGCGCTGGCCCGCGAAGCCCGCCGGGCCGGCCTGTCCTACATCACCGACACCACCAGCCAGCAGGTGCTCGAGCTGGCCATCCGGCACCAGCCGGCGGTCATCATCCTCGACCTCAAGCAGCACGTGGACGGCCGGGACCTCCTCGCCGCTCTCAAGCGGGACCCCAGGACCAAAGACATCAAGGTCCTGGTTCTGTCCGCCATCGAGGACCAGTTCACCCGTCACGTCTGCCTGGAACTCGGGGCAGACGACTACGACGTGAAGCCGTTCGACCCGTCCTTCATGTCCAAGGTTGCCCGGCTCGCCGGCGCCGGCGAGCGTCACTGAAGGGTACCGCCCCTCTTGCGGTACGCTGATGGGGTAGCGTTCGTCCGGTGAGCCTGGACACTCACAGTCCACAGGATCTGGCCGGGCGGGTCTCCAAGCTCACCTCCATCCTGGACGTGGCCAAGGCCATGGCAGCGGCCCGGGACCTGGACCTCCTCCTCCCGCTCATCATCTACGAGGCGGCGAAGGTCGTGGACGCCGACCGCTGCACGCTCTTCATCCTCGACCGCGAGCGTGGCGAGCTGTGGAGCAAGGTGGCGCAGGGCGCGAGCCACGAGATCCGGGTGAAGCTCGGCCGGGGCATCGCCGGCTCGGTCGCGGACACGGGCCAGGTCATCAACATCCAGGACGCCTACGCCGACCCGCGCTTCAACCGCGAGGTGGACGCCGCCACCGGCTACCGCACCCGCACCATCCTCTGCGTGCCGATGCGCGACGCCCAGGGCGAGGTCACCGGGGTGCTCCAGGCGCTGAACAAGCAAGTCGGCGTCTTCACCGACGAGGACGCCGAGCTGCTGAGCGCGCTCGGCGGTCAGGCGGCGGGCGCGATCGAGAACGCGCTCCTCCACGACGAGATCAACCGCCTGTTCGAGGGCTTCGTCTCCGCCTCGGTGGTGGCCATCGAGTCCCGCGACCCCACCACCGCGGGTCACTCGGGGCGCGTCGCCTCGCTCACGGTGAGCCTCGCCGCGGCGCTGGAGCACGAAGGAACCGGGCCGTACGCGCGCCTGCGCTTCGGCGTCCAGGACGTGCAGGAGATGCGCTACGCGTCGCTCCTCCACGACTTCGGCAAGGTGGGCGTCCGTGAGCACGTGCTGGTGAAGGCGGAGAAGCTCTACCCCCAGGAGCTGGACATTCTCAGGGCTCGGTTCGCGCTGGCGCGAAAGGACCGGCAGCTCCGGAGCGCCGAGCGGCGACTCGAGGCTGCACGGAAGGGGCACCTCCTGCCACCCCTCGAGCGCGAGGAGCTGGACCGGCTCGAGGCCGAGCTCCGCGACCTGGACGAGACCCTGCAGTTCATCCTCGCCTGCAACCGGCCCACCATCCTCCCCTCCGGCGGGTTCGAGCGCCTGGCCGACCTGGGGCGACGGCGCTTCCAGGACGAACGCGATGCCGAGCAGCCGCTGCTCCTGCCGCGCGAGGTGGAGCGACTGAGCATCCCCCGCGGCTCGCTCTCGGCCGATGAGCGGCTGGAGATCGAGAGCCACGTCAGCCACACCTTCCGCTTCCTCTCGCAGATTCCCTGGACCCGGGCGCTGAAGCGCGTGCCGGACATCGCCTACGCCCACCACGAGCGACTGAACGGCTCGGGGTACCCTCGGAAGATCCCCGCCGCCACCATCCCGGTGCAGTCGAAGATGATGGCCATCTCGGACGTCTACGACGCGCTCACCGCGGCGGACCGCCCGTACAAGAAGGCCGTGCCCCACCCCGCCGCCCTGGACATCCTCCACCAGGAGGCGCGGAACGGGATGCTGGACGCCGAGCTGCTCCGCATCTTCGTCGAGGCAGAGATCCCCCGGCGCACCCTGACCTCGTCCCCCTCCTGACCTCCCGCGAGGCTGCGCCTCAATGCGCTCCGAGCACCGAACCCACTCCGCCGGGCCGTCGAGGCAGTCCAGGTGCCAGACACCTCGTGCGCTGGCGATGGTCATCCTCTCCACCTGCGCCCTGGCGCACGCCACGCCCACCCCCCCGCCGACGGGGCCGGATGCGATCGCGCCAGGAGCCAAGGACGCAGCCGCGGGCATCCGGCCCGACGCAATCTCCGCGCACATCCGCTTCCTCGCCGACGACCTGCTCGAGGGACGTGCAGCGGGCGAACGCGGATTCGACCTGGCCGCCGCCTACGTCGCCAGCCAGCTTCAGGGCATTGGACTCGAGCCCGCGGGGGACGGCGGCAGCTGGTTCCAGGCGCTCACGCTCCGGGGAGGACGGACCACCGACGCCCGCCTCGAGGTGGGAACTCCGGGCGGGAGCGCCGCGCTGGTGCCGGGCCGCGACTACCTCGCGCGTCCACCCCTGTTGACCGGCGTGGCGGACGTCACCTCCCCGGCCATCTACGTGGGCTACGCCATCGTGGCCCCCGAGTACGGCTGGGACGACCTCGCGGGCCTGGACCTCCAGGGCAAGGTGGCCATCGTGCTCGCCGGAGCCCCGCTCGGGACCACACCGGACTTCTTCCCGCCGATCCCCAGCGCAGTGTACGGCTCGGTGCGAAGCAAGCTCGAGCGGCTGCAGGCACGGGGCGTGGTCGGGGTGCTCTGGGTGCAGACGCCCGCCCGGGAGAAGATCTTCTCCTTCGCCCAGCAGGTCGCAGCCTCGGGACGCGGGGCGATGGCGCTGGTGGAGAACGGCGCCGTGCCCGCGCGCGAGTCCGTCGCCCAGGCAACCCTCTCGATTCCGGGGGTCGACGCGCTGCTCGCCGCTGCCGGTCGCCCGGAGCGGCTGGAGACGCTGGCCGCCGCTGCCGAGCGCCGCGAGCACAGCCCGTTCGCCCTGGGAGCCCAGGTGCACCTACGAATCGAGGCGGCGCTCCGGACGGTGCGCACCGCCAACGTGCTCGGGCTGTGGCGTGCCGCGCCGGGTTCCCCGGTGGCCGGCGAGACGGTGGTGTTCACCGCGCACCTGGACCACCTGGGGATCGGCAAGCCCGAGGCGGGGGACTCCATCTACAACGGCGCCTCGGACAACGCCGCCGGAGTGGCGAACGTGCTCGAGGTTGCCCGGGCCTTCACCCGGCTGCCGCAGCGCCCACGTCGCAACGTGCTGTTCGCCCTCGTCTCGGGGGAGGAGGAGGGGCTGCTCGGCTCGGAGTGGCTCGCCGCCCACCCTCCGGTCCCACGCGAGGCGCTGGTGGCCGACGTGAACGCCGACAGCTCGCTTCCCGTCTTTCCCCCGCGCGAGTTCATCGCCATCGGCGCCGCCGAGAGCACGCTCGGCGAGGACGCGACGCGCGCCGCGGCCGCCCTGGGGTCCGGCGTGGGCGAGGACCCCGAGCCCCGGCAGGCGCGGGCGGTGCGCAGCGACCAGTACAGCTTCCTGCGCGCCGGCATCCCGGCCTGCGCCACCGGCGTCGGGCTGGGCGGGACGACCCAGCGCGAGCGGGACGACGCGGAGGCGTATCGCAAGACCCACTATCACCGCGCTGCAGACCACTGGGAGCCGGAGCGCGACCACGGTCCGGCTGCGCAGCTTGCCCGGTTCCAGTTCCTGCTCGCGCTGTCGGTCGCCCAGCGCGCGGAGCGGCCACGCTTCCTCCCCGAGAGCTTCTTCCGCCAGCGGCCCGGCAGTTGACGTCAGCGGTCGTTGCTCGGCGGCGGAACCGTGCTTGTGTCCCGGCACCCATGCGCCTTGCTCCCGCCCTCGCCCTGACCCTCGCCTGCGCCAGCTCGACGCCGCGCCCCACGCCCACGTCGGAGGCGCAGGGGGGATCCGAGGAAGCCTGGATGAAGGCGGCCGCGTCGATCAGGCCAGAGGCAATCGCCGCCCACATTCGCTTCCTCGCCGACGATCTGCTCGCGGGGCGCTTTCCCGGCACTCCCGGGTACCAGCTGGCAGCGCGCTACGTGGCGAGCGAGCTGCAGGCGCTCGGGGTCAAACCCGCAGGCGAGAACGGCTCGTACTTCCAGACGGTGCCACTCGTGGGGGCCACGCTGGAGGGGGGAAGCCTCGAGTTCAGCGGAGGCGTGGGCGGGCCGATCTCCCCCGTGCTCGGTGAGGATCTGGTCCTCGGCAAGGATCTCGACACCGGCCGGACCGACGTGAGCGGCGAGGTGGTCTTCGCCGGCTACGGCCTGAGCGTTCCCGAGTACGGGTACGACGACTTCGCGCAGGTGGTCGTGAAGAACAAGATCGTCGTGGTGTTCGCCGGCGCGCCCCTTTCGGAGCGCCCGAACTTCTTTCCCGCGCTGCCATCCGCGGTGTACGGGCAGAGCGAGCGCATCCAGCGCGATCTGATGCGCCGTGGGGCCCGCGCGGCGATCGCAGTCTGGCCTCCCGCCCGCGAAGCGCTCACTCCGTTCAAGCACTTCGCGACATACTTCGGCTTCGAGTCGATGCGACTCGAGGACTCTCCCCCGCTCCTCCCCTCCGCAGTGATCAGCGGCGCCACGTTCGAGGCGCTCCTGAGGAAGGCCGGGCGACCGGAGACGATGGCCAGCCTGGTGGAGGCCTCGGCTCGAGGGCAGCCCCGCGGCTTCGACCTCGGCCTGACCGCGCGGCTCCGCGTGGAGACCAAGATCCGGCGACTGACCTCGGAGAACGTCGTCGGGCTGCTCCCCGGAGACCCGAAGTCGCCGGTGGGCAAGGAGATGATCGTCTACGGCGCGCACCTGGACCACGTGGGCATCGGGAAGCCGGTCAACGGCGACACCATCTACAACGGGGCCTCGGACGACGCGGCCGGGGTGGGGAGCCTGATCGAGATCGCGCGGGCATTCACCACCTTCAAGGAGCCTCTCCGCCGCGGCGTCCTCTTCCTCTTCGTGACCGCCGAGGAGCGGGGGCTGCTCGGCTCGGAGTGGTTCGCCCGGCATCCCACCGTCCCGCTCGAGGACATCGTCGCGGACATCGACGTCGACGGGGCGTACCCCATCCACCCCCTGAAGGACGTGGTCGCGCTCGGCACGGACGAGAGCTCCCTCGGACGAGACGTGGCACGCGCCGCGGGCGAGCTCGGCCTTCAAGTCTCACCGGATCCTGAACCGGGCGAGGCCTACTTCGTCCGCTCGGACAACTGGAACTTCGTGCAGAAGGGCATCCCCGCGGCGCAGACGTTCAACGGGCTGGCCGGGCTGACCCCGGAGCAGGTGGCGGCGGAGAAGGAGTTCTGGCGCAAGCGCTACCACCAGCCACAGGACGAGTACGAGCCGGACCGTGACTGGGAACCGCTCGCGCAGATGACCCGGTTCAACTTCCTGCTCGGCGTGTCGATCGTGAACGACCCGACCCGGCCCACCTGGAATCCGGACAGCTGGTTCCGGCGTTTCCCCGAGCCGAAGCGCGCCGGCGAGCCCGACTAGAAGCGGGCACGCTCCGGGAGGGATCAGCGGGCTGCGTCGGGCACCGGGTGGAGCAGCGGGCGTCCTGGGCGGGCCTCGGTGCGGTAGCCGTTCACCAGGACCGGCGTCCCGTTCACCAGGACGGTCTCGATGCCCTCGGGGAACTGTTTGGGGCGTGAATAGGTGGCCACGTCCTTCACCTTCGCCGGATCGAAGACCACGATGTCGGCCATCATCCCCGGGCGGAGGATGCCCCGGTCGGTGACCCCGAGCCGGCGGGCGGCGCCGGAGGTGACCTTCCGCACCGCCTCCTCGAGGGTGAACAGCTTCTCGTCCCGCGCATACGTGCCGAGCAGCCGCGCCATCGAGCCGAAGGCGCGGGGGTGCGTTCCCTCCGGGCCGAGCGGTCCATCCGGTGCATCCGCGCTCGCATCCACCCCGATCCCCACCCACGGCTGGCGGAGCGCGACGCGGAGATCGAACTCGCTCGCCAGGAAGCGGAGGACCTGGGTGCTGCCGCCGTCGAGCAGCACGAGGTCGACCAGCGCAGCAGCCGGCGTCGTCGCCCGCTCCTTGGCCACGTCGGCGAGGCTCTTCCCCTCGTACCGCTTGGCCTCGGGGGAGAGCGCCAGCATGATGACCACCCGCTCGGGGTCGGACGGATCCCTCCAGCTGGAGGCGATCTCCTTCTCGAGGCGCGTGCGCTGCTCCCGGTCGCGGAGCCGCGCGAGCATCGGGCCCACCCCGCCCGCCTGCGCCCAGCCCGGCACGTCGGCGTAGAGCATGTTCGCGCCCGCGAGGTAGGGGTAGACGTTGGCCGAGACGTCGAGCCCCTCGGCCCGAGCGGCGGCGATACGCTGGACCACCTCTGGCATCCGCCCCCAGTTCTGCTTCTCCGCAACCTTGAGGTGCCAGACCTCCACCGGGAGCCCCGCGCGCCGGCCGACCTCGATGGCCTCGTTCAGCGCCTGGAGCACCGCGTCGCCCTCGCTCCGGAGGTGGGTGGCGTAGAAGCCGCCGAACTTCGCGGCGGACCGTGCGAGCAGCACCAGCTCATCGGTGGTCTGGTAGCTCGTCGGAGGATAGGCGAGCGCCGCGGCCACCCCGAAGGCGCCCTGGCGCATGGCCTTCTGCACCTCGATCTGCATCCGGAGCAGCTGTTCAGGGGTCGGAGCCTCGGGCCCTTGCCCCATGACCGCGGTGCGGACCTGACTGCTCGAGACCATGGTCCCGACGTTGATCGCCGGCCGCGCGGCACGGAACCGTTTCCAGTAGCCGTCCAGGTCCTTCCAGTCGATCTCCAGATGGTGGGCCGACAGCCACGGTCCGAGCCCTCCGAGGATCTCGCCCGTCACCGGAGCCACCGTGCCGAGCTCGCCGGTCAGCTCGGTGGTGATTCCCTGACGGATCTTCGACTCGGCACGCGGATCCACGAGGACGGTGAGCTCGCTTTGCCCGAGCAGGTCGATGAACCCCGGCGCGACCACGTGATCCCGCGCGTCGATGCGCAGCTTCGCCGGGACGTCGTGGAGATCGCCCAGGCGGGTGATGCGGTCGCCCCGGATGCCGATGTCCGCCCGGAACCAGGGACTTCCCGTTCCATCCACCACCCGGCCGTGCTCGATGACCAGGTCCAGCTTCTGAGGCGCGGCGGCCAGGATGAGCGCAGCCAGCTGCAGGGCGAGCATGGACCGCGGATTCTGGCACGGCCGCACTCCCCGGTGTGAGAGCACCCGTGTGCGATGCACACGCTCCTCGTCGCCCTGCTGCTGCTCTCTGCCGACGCGGGCCGCCCCGCGTCATCCGGACGCGCTGCGACGTACGCCGAGGCCAGGCGCGCCTTCGTCCGGGCGTACCAGTCAAGCGCGCTCGACGATGCGCGCACCGCGCTCGCCCGCTCACGCGACGCGGCGCCAGGGCGGTCCGACTTCGACTACGACCGCGGCTGCCTCGAGGCACGGGCCGGGCACCTCGACCTGGCGTTCAAGGTCCTGGAGGCGGTGAGCTCCGCGGGGCTCGCGAACGACTGGGCGGCCGATCCCGATCTGAACGTGCTGCATGCAGACCCGCGGTGGGGCCCGCTGCTGGCACGCGTCGCGGCCGCGCGCCAGGCGGTGAGCATCGGCGGCCACCAGACGACGGTTCCACCCGAGCTCGGGCTGGCGGAGGACGTGGCGGAGGACCCGGCGACCGGCGCGGTGTTCGTGTCGAGCGTGCGCACGGGCGAGGTCTGGCGCGAGCTGGCTGGGCGCTGGACCGCGTGGGCACATCCGGCATCTCCGGGGAGCGGCGCATTCGCGCTCGCTCTCGACCCACGGCGCAAGGCGCTGCACGTCGGCGTGGCGGCGGTCCCGCAGGCCGAGGGGTACCGGAAGGCCGAGCATGGCAGGTCGACGCTGGTCTCGCTCGCCCTGTCCACCGCGACCGAGGACGCGCGGCTCGTCCCCCCGGGAGACGGACCGCACCTGCTCGGAGACATGGGCAGCGGGCCGGACGGGACGGTGTTCGCCTCGGACGCGCTCGCCGGCACGGTGTACCGAGTGCGGCCGGGGACCGGGCTCCTCGAGCCACTGGTCGCGGAGCACACCTTCGCCAGTCCGCAGACGCCGGTGCTCGCCCCGGATGGCAAGACGCTCTTCGTCCCCGACTGGACGCTGGGACTGTTCGCCCTGCCGCTCTCGGGTGGCGAGCCCCGTCCGCTGGACGCACCGGCCGACCTGGTCACCGCGGGCATCGACGGGCTCGCGCCAGCACCCGGTGGGCTGATCGCGGTGCAGAACGGGATCGTGCAGCAGCGAGTCATCCGGCTCTGGCTCTCCTCGGACGGTCGTTCCATCACCCGCTGGGCGGTCCTGGGACGAGGCGCCGAGCTGGGTGAGCCCACCCACGTGGTGGCCACGCGCCAGGGTGCGCTGGTCCTCATCGACAGCGGGTGGAACCGCTTCACTGCCGAGGGCGCCCTGCGCGCGGGTGCGCCTCCCGCCCGGCCGCGGCTGGTCCGCCTGGACCTTCGTTGAGCATGGTCTTGACTGGCCGGCCGCGGCACAGTCCGTGTCGTTTGGAGGAGACCGCATGCCCCGTTGGGACCCGCTGACCGAGATGCGCCGGATCTGCCTGGCGCTCCCCGAGACGACGGAGACGATGACCTGGGGTCAGCCGCATTTCCGCGTTCGCGGCAAGATCTTCGCCGGGTTCGGCGACCACGGTGGGACGTTCACCCTGGGCTTCAAGCTCGAGCGCGAGCACGCGGACGCGGCGGTCCAGGACCCGCGCTTCACCCGCGCCCCGTACGTGGGCGCGCACGGTTGGATCAGCATGGACGTGAAGGGCGTGCGGCACTGGGCCGAGGTGCGCGCGCTGGTGCGCGAGAGCTATCGGCTCATCGCGCCGAAGAAGCTCTGGGCTCAGGTGCTCGGACGCGCCCCGGAGAGCGCGCCGCGACTGAAGGCACGGGCACGCGCCGCGATCGGGGCAACGGGCAGAAAGAAGCGCGCCACCTCACGAGCCCGGCGCTGAGCCACTCCAGGTCAGGCGATCTCGTGCATCCGCATGCTGTTGATCTTCCCCGGCTGGCCCACCGGCGCGCCGTAGACGATCACCACCCGGTCCCCCCGGTGGGCGAGGCCGCGGCTGAGCAGCTCCTCCTCGACGCGGCGGACCATCTCCTCGGTGCGGTCCACCGGCTCGAGGACCCGCGGCACGACGCCCCAGAGGAGCGAGAGCTTCCGTCGGACCTCCTGGTTCGGCGAGAACGCCACGATGGGCACGGTCGGCCGGTAGTGGCTGAGCAGCCGCGCGGTGTGCCCGGAGAGCGTGAACGCGGCGATGACCACCGCGCCCGCCGCCCGGGCCGCCTCGCACGCGACCCCGGCGATGACGTCGGGGAAGGAGGCCGGGAAGGTCACCCCCCCGATCCTCGCCGGCGCCTTGCCGTGGGTGCGCGCGGCGCTCTCGGCGGCGAGGATGATGCGCTCCATCATCTGCACCGACTCCACCGGGTAGCTGCCGGAGGCGGTCTCCCCCGACAGCATCAGCGCGTCGGCCCCGTCGTAGACCGCGTTCGCGACGTCTGACGCCTCGGCCCGCGTCGGCCGCGGGTGCTCGATCATCGAGTTGAGCATCTGGGTGGCGACGATGACCGGCAACCCGCGGATGTTCGCGCGGCGGATGATGTCCTTCTGGATGGCCGGGACCTCCTCGGGAGGGAGCTCCACCCCGAGGTCACCCCGAGCCACCATCACCCCGTCGGTCTTCTCGAGGATCGCGTCGAGGCGAGCAATCGCCTCCGGCTTCTCCAGCTTGGCGATGATCGGCACCTGCCGCCCTGCCTCCGCCATCGCCGCGCGGGCCTGGTCGATGTCGCCGGGCTGGCGTACGAAGGACAGCGCGATGTAGTCCACGCCCGCCTTGATCCCGAAGACCAGGTCCTCCCGGTCCTTCGGGGTGAGCGCCTCGGCCCGCAGCGCCACGCCCGGCAAGTTGATGCCCTTGTTGTTCTTGAGGGTGCCGCCGTGGATCACCTCGGTGCGGACCAGTACCTGCTTGTCGGTCTCGATCACCCGCAGCTCGAGCAGGCCGTCGTCCAGGAGGATGCGGTCACCCGGGTTCACGTCCGAGGCGAGGAAGGGATAGGTCGTCGAGACCAGCTGCTGCGTGCCCGGGACGCTCTCGTCGGTGGTGATGGAGAACTCGGCGCCGGGGACCAGCTCCACCTTGCCCTCGGTCAGCTTGCCGGTGCGGATCTTCGGTCCCTGCAGGTCCCCGAGGACACCCACGGCCTTGCGCACCTTGAGCGAGGCGGTCTTCAGCATCGACAGCGTCTGGGCGTGCTGGGCGTGGGTGCCGTGGCTGAAATTGAGCCGAGCCACATCCATGCCCGCATCGAGCATCTCCTCCAGCACCTCCGGCTTCAGCGATGCCGGGCCGAGGGTGCAGACGATCTTCGCGCGTCTCATTGTTGTCCCTACCGCTGGAGGAGGGCGCGCAGGTTCGCGCGCTCCCAGGCGATGGCTGCCTCGTAGAGCGGGAACGCCCGCTCGCGATCCCGGAAGGCCCGCGGGTGATGCACGCGACGGCCCGGGCCATTGGAACTCGGAAACAGCTGGTGCAGCATCTCGTGGAAGACGATGAACTCCACGAAGTAGCGCGGCACCTCCAGATGGTCCAGCGAGGGGTGGATGCGAATCTCCCGCGTCTGGTGATCGTAGACGCCCAGCCGGATCGACTTCCGGCGGCGGCGGCCCGGCGCGCGCCCCCAGCCGATGCTCGCCCGGATCCCACCCTGGAAGAACCGATCGTTCAGAAGATCGCGGAGCTCCTCCAGGTGGAAGAAGCGCCCCTCGGGGGAGAAGCGCTCGTCCGAGGAGTCGCGTTCCTGACGGATGCGGGGCTGCTCGCGCTTGATGAACTCGTCGAGCACCCGCCCGGCCTGCGGCCTGCCCCGGCCGGCGTAGTCGGCGACGGCCTGCACCACCGAGCCAGGCGCGTCGAGGAACATGTGGTGGAGCCGGAGCCGAAGGGCAGAGGGCGCGCGACGGAAGCTGATCATCGTGCTCCGGTTGTCGGTCACCGACAGACGCACCGGCATCCCCAGGTCGCGGGCGAGGTGCTGGGCCAGCGAGGCGGCCTTGTGAACGGCGACTGCGCGCACCGGGGCACGGGGCGCGGAATCGAACAGCAACAGCTGACGGGCGGACGAATCGCTCACGGGACTGGAGAGGACCACTCTACCGCAGGCGCGACCGGCGCAAGCGAGCGGGTCGATCGCGCTCAGCCACCCCGGCAACGGTGCGAGGTGCGCCACGCTTGACGACGTCGAGCGGTTCCGGGTGGGCTGCCACCTCGGCCCGCAAGCGATGGATCAGCGCCGTCAAGCCCTCCGCATCGAACACGAAGCTGCGAAGCAGCGCACCGCGCCCACGCGCCTCCTCGGCCGCGAGGCAGCGCGGCTCACCACTGCTCGCGGCGAGCTCGACCGAACCGGAGCGCTCGACGGCGAGCGTCCAGCCGTGCTCCGCCGGCTCGAAGGGGTAGAGCAGGCACGCGGTGGGCCGCGTCGAGGCGCCCAGCGTGCATCCTCCCGCGCCGAGGAACAGGCAGGCCCCGTGCTCGGCGCGCAGCCCCCAGCGCTCCACGGTGCGGCGGAAGTACCCGCGGTATCCGGGGCGCAGCGCCTCGTAGGTGACGACCTCTCCGGGAGACAGCGGCTCGGCCTCCACGAATCGCTCCCGTTGCAGGCCGGTCGACGCCTGGATCCGCGCGACGTCGCTCGCGGTCAAGGTGGCGAGCCGCTCGGAGGGCCCGGGTTGACAGCAGGAGCGGCCGAGCGCCTCGGCGCACCGGGCACACGGTGAGCAGTCCTTGCCAGCGGCCATGGGCAGGGCAAGGTTAGCGCCGTGCAATCGCAGGTGACACTGAAGACGGCGTTCACGGTGTGCTTCGCGGTCCTGGCCACCGCGGCGCTGGTGCTCTTCGTGCTCCAGACCCGGGTGGCGCTCTCGCTCACCATCGCCGCGATGATGGTGGCCATCGCGCTCGACCACTTGGTGCGGCGCATGGAGGCGCGGGGACTCCGGCGCGGGCTGGCCATCGCCATCACCACCCTGGCGATGGTGCTGCTGCTCACCGGCCTGATGCTCATCGTGGTCCCGACCGCGATTCACCAGCTCCGGGAGTTCATTTCCTCGGCGCCGCGACTCCTGGCGAGCGTGCGTGACTCCGCGCGCTTCCAGTCGCTGAACTCCCGCTTCGGAATCGAGGGCCGGCTGAAGGATGCGTTCTCCGGCGCGTTCGGGCTCGCGCAATCGGCGGTGAACCCGGTTCTCACAGCCGTCACCTCGGCCCTGGGCGCCGTGGCCGGCTTCGTGACCGTGCTCGCGCTGACCGTGTTCATGCTGGCGTTCGGCGGAGGACTGGTGCGGCGCCTGGTCGCGCTCGTGCCGGTCCAGGAGCGGCCGCGGTGGGAGGCAGTGCTCGCCAAGTCGTACCGCGCGGTGGGGGGCTACCTGGGCGGGGTGCTGGTCATCTGCTCGGTCAACGCGACCCTCACCACCACCGTGCTCGCGGTCATCGGGACCCCGTACTTCCTGCCGCTCGGGCTGCTGAGCGGCTTCTCCAGCCTGGTCCCGTACGCAGGTCCGATCCTCACCGCAGGCTTCATCACCGTCGTGGTCCTGATCACCGGCGGCGCGGTCAAGGCGCTGATCACGCTGGGATACTTCCTGCTCTACGGTCAGCTCGAAGGGAACGTCCTCGGTCCGTTCGTCTTCCGGCGGACGGTGCACCTGGATCCGCTGATCACGCTGCTGGGCATCCTCTTCCTGGCGGAGCTCCTCGGCATCGGCGGGGGGGTGGTGGCGGTGCCTGCGGTGGCGCTCGCGCAGATCGTCGCCCGCGAGCTCCTCGCCGCCCGCCGGGAGCGGCTGGCCGCGGACGCGGTGACGCTCGGCGTTCCTGCCACTCCTGCTCCCGTCCTCGACGAGCTCGACAAGGCTCCCGGCCCTCGTCGCGCGAGCTAGGTGGCGTTTTCCTCGCGGGTCCGGAGCAGCCGCTCCAGCCGCCCCGGCTCGACGCGAATCCCCAGCACCTTCTCCCCGCTGTAGGTCACCTGCCCCGGCGCACCCCCCTTCACCCGCTTCACGAGGCGGGCGCGGGTCCAGGCCACCTCCCCCCGCGGCTCGCCTGCAGCGCGCGAGAAGTGGAGCGCGAGGTGCGCGGCGTCGAGCAGCGTCTCCTGGCCGACCTCTTCTCCGCGGTCCAGCGGCACCACCACGTGGGCGCCTGGGACGCCGCGCGCGTGCATCCAGAGGTGATGCGGGCGGGCGACCTGGAAGGTGAGCGCCGCGTTGTCCTCGCCGGCCCGGCCCACCCAGATGGGATGTCCGCCGGCGTCGCGGAAGACGCGATAGGGGCGGTGGGCGGGAGCGGCGCGCTTCCGCGGAGCCCGCGCCGGCACCGCGCTGACCGGGCTCGGGACGTCCGCCTCGGTGCTCGCCTCGGCGGCGGCCAGCGCGCGCTCGGTCTCGGCGATCTCGCCATCGAGCGTGGCCAGGCGCTGGCGGGCCATCGCGCTCCCGCGCAGCAGCCGCCGGTACTGGTGGAAGTGCCGGTCGACCTGCGCACGGGGAGTGAGCGTCGGCTCCAGCGCGACCTCCACCTCCCGCGAGCCCTCCTCGGTCCATTCGGTCAGCCGGACCGAGGTTGCGCCGCGCGGCACCGCGTCCAGCGCGCGG
>Ga0208851_1000249_pt1 | contig 24752 bp, 23 predicted proteins | sample NGESurshal092012_FD_184481 | JGI IMG/M metagenome (GOLD analysis project Ga0208851, IMG submission 184481) | Arctic peat soil microbial communities from Barrow, Alaska - NGEE Surface sample 415-2 shallow-092012 (SPAdes) | ecosystem: Environmental > Terrestrial > Soil > Wetlands > Peat ... | reverse complement strand
GCCCGCCGATCGGCCGGGTCGAGGGTGCCGAGCGACCGGTCGACGTCGCCTCCGCGCGCACGCCGATCGAGTGGCTGCTCGCGCACCACCTGCTCGAGCCCACCGGGTCGGACACGGTCGTCCTCCCCCGCGAGATCGCGCTCGCCCTGCGCGGCGGCGCGCTCGTCCGCGACGTCGAGGTCGACGCTCCGCCCGTCGCCCACACGGACCGCACGCCGCTGCTCGTCGACCGCACGGCCGGGCAGCAGGCCTTCACCTTCACCCGGCTCGTCGAGGACCTGCTCGACGCGTGGGCGACGGCGCCGCCCGTGGTGCTGCGCAGCGGCGGGCTCTCGGTGCGCGACCTCGCCCGGGTCGCCGCCACCCTCGATCTCGACGAGGAGGGCGCCGCCCTCGTCGTCGAGATCGCCTACGCCGCCGGGCTCGTCGCGGCCGACGGCGAGGTCGACGAGGTCTGGTGCCCGACCCCGGCGTTCGACGCGTGGCGCACCCGGCCGGTGGCCGAGCGCTGGGCCCTGGTCGCGCAGACCTGGCTGCTCATGACCCGCACGCCGGTGCTCGTGTCGGGACGCGACGACTCCGGCTCACGCGTGAACGCCCTCGCCCGCGACACCGAGCGCTCGCTCACGCCGGACGCCCGACGCGCGCTGCTCGACGAGCTCGTAGGGCTCGCGCCGGGGCAGTCGCCGTCGCACACGTCGCTGATGGCGCGGCTGCGCTGGCGTCGACCTCGACGCACGTCGCCGCTGTGGTGGGCGGTGGTCGAGGCGACACCCGAGGAGGCCGAGCGCATCGGTGTCACCGGCCTCGGCGCCCTCTCGGCCCACGGCCGCGCGCTGCTGCGCTCGACGTCGCCCGAGGAGTCCTCGGCCGAGGCCCGCGCGGCCAGCCGGACGCCGGGGCGCGCGCCTGTGCCGCCGGACGTCGTGGCCGCGCTGGACCCGTTGCTGCCCAAGCCCCTCGACCACGTGCTGCTGCAAGCGGATCTCACGGCGATCGCACCCGGGCCGCTCGAGAGCGAGCTGGCCCGCGAGATGTCCCTGCTGGCCGACGTCGAGTCGACCGGGGGTGCGACGGTCTACCGGTTCAGCGACGCGTCGCTGCGCCGCGCCCTCGATGCCGGGCGCTCCGCCACCGACATCCTCGCCACGCTGCACGCGAAGTCCCGTACGCCGGTCCCGCAGCCGCTCGAGTACCTCGTGACCGATGCTGCCCGTCGTCATGGCGCGCTGCGGGTGGGGGTGGCGTCGGCGTACCTGCGCTGCGACGACACCTCGACCGTGTCGGAGATCCTCGCCGACCGGCGGCTCGCGACCCTGCGCCTGACCCGTCTCGCCGACACCGTCGTCGCGAGCACCACGGCGGTCGACGTCGTGCTCGACCGGCTGCGCGAGGCCGGCTACGCCCCGAGCGCGGAGAACTCCGAGGGCGCCGTCGTCGTCCGGCGCCGCGACGAGCGACGTACCCCACCGCGACCGCGGCCCCCTCGGCTCTCGGTCGACCCGCCCGCACCGACCGAGGCGATGCTCTCGGCCGCGGTGCGCGCCCTGCGCGCCGGCGAGACCGCGGCGGCGCACCGGCCGCCGACGATGCCCGACGGCGCCGGTAGCGGCCGGCTGCCGCGCTCGAGCACCGCCGAGACGATGGCCGAGCTGCGCAGCGCGCTGGATCGGCAGAAGCCCGTCTGGATCGGCTACGCCGACAGCACCGGCACGACCACCGAGCGCGTGGTGGAGCCGCTGCGGCTCGACGGCGGATTCCTCACGGCGTACGACCTGCGCACCGCGGAGGTGCGCACCTTCACGGTCGCGCGCATCACCGGCGTGGCAGCGGTGGCCGACCCCGCGCCCTGACCCCGCGCCCTGACCCCGCGCCCTGAGCACGTGTGCGCCCCCCGGCGAGGCTGATCAACTGGTCGTTTGCGGGGCCGGGAAGCGACCAGTTGCCTCGGGATCGGGCGCTTCTTGCCGCCCTACGTCAGCGGCTCGCGATCGCCGCCGCGATACGGCGCGACTCGATGCCGGCCTCCCGCAGCATCCCCGACGGCGCGACGAACTGGCCGCAGAAGAACAGGCCCGGGATCGACGTAGGACCGCCCGACACCAGCGGTCGCCCCTCGTCGTCGCACACCTCGCGCCACGCCGGGAGGAACTCCTCCAGCGCAGGCCGGTAACCCGTGCCCAGCACCACCGCATCGACGTCGAGCGGCGTCCCGTCGTCGAAGACCACGCCGGTCGACGTGAACCTCTCGATCCCGCCGTGCACGGTGATGCGACCGGCCCGGATGTGGTCCATCGTGCCGATGTCGAGCAGCGGGATGTGCCGGTCGTGGGCGATCTGCTCGTTGGGCCCGTAGGGCAGCTTGCGCAGCCCGACCTTGCGGATGTCGCCGACCGTCAGCCGGACGAGCGGCGCGGCCAGCGCATCGGCCACCTTCGGCGGCAGCAGGCGCATGACGGTGCCGACCTGGAGGATCGGCACCAGGCCGAACACGTCACGGGGTACGACGTTGACCGCGCTGCGCACCGACAGGTGAGTCGTGACGCCGTGCTCGACGAGGTCGATCGCCTGCTCGCAGGCCGAGTTGCCGAAGCCCACGACGAGCACCGGTCGACCGCGCCACGGTTCCCCGTTGCCATACTCGCTGGAGTGCAGCACGGTGCCGGCGAAAGACTCCATGCCGGGCCAGGTCGGTCGCACGGGGCGTCGGGTGGCCCCCGTGGCGACGACGACGTTGCGCGCGCGCCACTGACGCGTGCGAGTGGTGGCGACCCACACGCCGTCGACCCGCTCGAGGCGCGTCACCTCCTCGCCGTACCGTGGCTCGATGCCGTGGTGGTCGCGGTAGCTCTCGAGGTACTCGACGACCTGCACGCGTGCGGGATACCGCGGCCAGTCCGACGGCATGGGCAGCCCGGGCAGGGCCGACATGGACTTGGGCGTGTGCAGATGCAACCGGTCGTAGTGGTGGCGCCACGCGACGCCGACGGTGTCGGTCGCCTCGAGCAGCTCGTAGGGCCGCCCGGCGGCCGCGAACGCCGCCGCGGTCGCGAGCCCCGCCGCCGACGCACCGATGATCAGGGTCTCCGTGTCCGCCGCCATGGAGCGAGAGTAGGGGGCGGGCGGGGCGAGGTCGTCAGCGCGGCTGGACCACGCGGGCGGCGATCTCGGCACCCCAGGCCGTCGCCCGCTCGAGCTCGCCCGCCAGCAGGTGGTTGTGCTTGTCGACGAGGAAGCTCATCGGCTCGATCAGCAGGGTGCGGCCGTGCTTGTGCAGCCGGTCAGCGATGCCTTTGCAGGCGTGACCGGTGAGCAGCACGGGTCCGTCGACGCGGGTGTCGAAGGCCGCGGAGCGACCGGCGGACTTCCCCATGTCGTTGAACCAGTCGCGCAGTCCGGCACCGGTGGCGTCCGGCTCCAGCGTGAGGTCACCCTTCGAGCGCTCGACGTAGTCCGGAGCGCCCTTGCGCGACTGCGACGACGACATCCCGTGCGCGTGGGTGGGGCCTCCGACGATCAGGAGGTCCGCGGCCGCGGCCTGCTCGACGCCGATGTCGGCGACCGAGCCGACCACCACCTCGCCGGTGTCACGAAGGCCGTCAGCGATCGCCGCTGCGACGGAGTGGGTGTTGCCGAACATGGACTCGTACACGACCACGATGCGCATCTGGGGCGCCCCCTTGTGAGCACCTTCGACACTACGCCGACCCGCTGGTCGCCGAGCCGCGCCCGGCCACCGAGTGGCCCGCGTCACGCGCCGTATCGAGGCCACCCTTCCCTCACCCCCCGATCGTTCTCGGTGAAGGACGCCCTTGTTGCATAGAGGACAACAAGGGCGTCCTTCACCGAAAACCCGGAGCGGGGGTCACGCGGGGGCTCGGCGGTCGGCGCGGCTGCGGGTGCGTCAGCCGGGGACGTCGGCGTACGCCCGCGAGCGGGGCAGCAGGAGCACGGCGCCGGCGAGGAAGCAGAGGGCACCCAGGACGGTCCCTCCGTTCGACCAGGCCTCGTTGACCAGCTGGCCGGTCGAGGCGTCGGTACGGGCGCCGACGGCGGAGATCCCGAAGAACACCGACCCGACGAGGTTCAGGGCACCGATGGCCCAGGACCGGTCGCGGGCGTGGCCGTGCCGGCGGCGGCGTACCTCGGGGGCGAACGCGAGCGCGCTCGAGACGAGGAACGCGACCGAGCCGAAGGCGTCCGGGCGCCAGACGGCGGCGGCACTCGCGTCGCCTGCGCCGGAGGCGTCGAGCAGCCCGCGCAGCGTGGTCACGTTGAACCACAGGGTGCCGGCGAACTGGATGGCCGACGCCGTCCAGTCGACCGTGCGCGCCCGGACCAGGGCGGCGAACCAGGCGGCGGCGTGCTCGCGCGGGGCGGCCGAGGGAAGCTCCTCGGACGACGTGACGAGCTGGAGGAACCCCGCGCAGGTGAAGAACAGCGAGCCGACGAAGAACGTCGCGGCGCCCACCACCGGCGACAGCGCGGTGTCGAGGCTCAGCGGTACGCCGACCGCGAAGAGCACCGAGCCGACGAGGAACCCGAGGGCCGTGAACGCGGTCAGCCGCCGGCGTCGGCCGGCACGGGGGGCTTCCATCCGCCCATTGAACGCGATCCGGGCCGGTCACCGCGGCGGCACACGGCGGAGCGGCGGTGAGCAGTCGGTGAACTCCCGTCGGACCGCCGGACGCAGGCGGCCGGCGCCGCTAGGTTCGCGGGATCGACCACGAGGAGGGCACCACCATGAGTCTCAAGCACCCGCAGAAGCCCCCGCGCAGCACCCGCGACCTCGCGGTGGACCCGATGCTCACGATGGGCGGCGAGGGCATCCCCCGGCACCGCATCCCCGACGGGGAGATGCCGCCGGAGGTCGCGTACCAGATCGTCCACGACGAGCTGATGCTCGACGGCAACGCGCGGATGAACCTCGCGACGTTCGTGACGACGTGGATGGACCCGCAGGCCCAGCGGCTCATGACCGAGTCCTTCGACAAGAACATGATCGACAAGGACGAGTACCCGCAGACGGCCGAGCTCGAGTCGCGCTGCGTGGAGATCCTCAGCCGCCTCTGGCACGCCCCGGACGCGGCCCAGGCCACCGGCTGCTCCACGACCGGATCGAGCGAGGCGGCCATGCTCGGCGGCCTCGCGATGAAGCGCCGCTGGCAGCAGCGGCGAACGGCCGAGGGCAAGCCGGCCGACCGCCCGAACCTGGTCATGGGCATCAACGTGCAGGTCTGCTGGGAGAAGTTCGCGAACTACTGGGACGTCGAGATGCGTCTGGTTCCCATGGACGGCGAGCGCTTCCACCTCTCCGCCGAGGAGGCCGTGAAGCTCTGCGACGAGAACACCATCGGCGTCGTCGCCATCCTCGGCTCGACGTTCGACGGCTCCTACGAGCCGGTCGCGGAGATCTGCGCGGCCCTCGACGACCTGCAGGCGCGCACCGGGCTCGATATCCCGGTCCACGTCGACGGAGCGTCGGGCGCGTTCATCGCGCCCTTCGTCGACCCCGGCCTCGTGTGGGACTTCCAGCTCCCGCGCGTGACGTCGATCAACGCCTCGGGCCACAAGTACGGGCTGGTCTACCCCGGCGTCGGCTGGATCGTGTGGCGGGACGCCGACGCGCTGCCGGCCGACCTGATCTTCTGGGTCAACTACCTCGGTGACAACATGCCGACCTTCGCGCTGAACTTCTCCCGGCCCGGCGCGCAGGTCGTCGCGCAGTACTACAACTTCCTGCGACTCGGCTTCGACGGCTACGCCAAGGTGCAGGGCTACGCCCGCGAGGTCGCCACGAGGCTCTCATCCGAGATCGAGGCGCTCGGCCCGTTCCGCCTGCTCACCCGCGGCGACGAGCTCCCGGTCTTCGCCTTCACGCTGAACGACGACGTCACGGGCTACACGGTCTTCGACGTGTCCAACGCGCTGCGCGAGCGCGGCTGGCAGGTGCCGGCGTACACGTTCCCCAAGAATCGTGAGGACCTCGCGGCGCTCCGCGTGGTCGTACGCCGCGGCTTCAGCCACGACCTCGCAGACCTCCTGCTCGAGGACGTCACGCGAGCGATCACGACGCTCGAGGCCGGCAGCCGCACGACGGGCGCCGCAGACTCAGGCGCCTTCCACCACTGACCAGTCGTCGACGAGCAGGCCGAGTACGACCTCGTCGACGAAGCGGCCGACGACCCAGGACCCGTCGCGGAACCTGCCCTCCACCGTGAAGCCCGCACGCTCCGCGGTGGCGAGCATCGCCGCGTTGGTCGCGTTGGTCTCGATCTGGACGCGGTGCAGGCCGAGGATGCTGAACGCGTAGCCGCACAGCACCTCGACCGTGTCGAGCCCGAAGCCCCGGTGGCGCTCCTCGGGGAGCAGCGCGAGCCCGATGTGCGCCTTGCGGTTGTGGGTGTCGATGGACCACAGGACGCACTCGCCCACGACTCGGTCGTCGAGGAGGCTCACGACCGTGAACCCGGCGACGTCCTCCGGTGCCACCTTGACCCGGTACGGCGAGAGCTCCGCGGTCGGCGGCAGCGGCCGCCACGGGCGGCTGTCGGAGTCGGCGTGGCCCGGCACGTCGTCGTACAGCCCGGCGTGCAGGATCGCGACGTCGCTCTCGATCCGCGCGCGCAGCCCCACGGTGCGACCTCTGAGCATGATCCTCCCCCTCGACGACTGCGTGACCGGGCGGCCGCGGTGACAGCCTCTACGCGGCCCTCTCGGAACGCCACCGGATATCCCGTGCCGCCCTCCGCGATGCCGGTGTCAGGACAGCGGGGTGCGCTCCACCGTGAGCTCGGCCAGCACCTCGGGGATCGGCGTACGGCCGAGTCCTGGCTCGGACGGGACGCGGAGACGACCGTCCTCCATCACGAACGGCTCGGTGACGTCGAGGGAGTAGAAGCGCGCCGACGCGCTCGTGTCGCCGGGGAGGGTGAAGCCCGGGAGCGAGGCGATGGCGACGTTGGCCGCGCGACCCAGACCGGTCTCCTCCATGCCGCCGCACCAGACCGGGATGCCGCGGCCGAGCGCCATGTCGTGGATCTTCCTGGCCTCCAGGTAGCCGCCGACGCGGCCGGCCTTGATATTGACGATCTCGCAGGCGCCGTAGTCGATCAGGCTCTCGGCGTTGTCGCGCGAGAGCACCGACTCGTCGAGGCAGACCGGGGTGCGCATCCGCTCCGCGAGGAGCTTGTGCCCGAGGTAGTCCTCCTCGTGGATCGGCTGCTCGATCAGGAGGAGGTCGAACTCGTCGAGGCCGCAGAGGTGCTCGATGCTGGCCCGGCTGTAGGCCTGGTTCGCGTCGACCTGCAGCGGCATCTCGGGGAGCAGCTCGCGGATCACGCGGGTGGGCTCGATGTCCCAGCCGGGCTGGATCTTGAGCTTCACGCGGCGGTAGCCGGCGTCGACGTAGCCCTGCACCTCGTCGACGAGGGTGTCGATCGAGTCGTCGACCGGGATCCCGACGCTGACGCCGCAGTCGATGATGTCGCGGGTCGACCCGAAGTACGACGCGAACGACCGGCCGACGTGGCGCAGGTGCGCGTCGAGGATCCCCATCTCGAGCGCACCGCGGGCCATCGGGTGTCCGCGCACCGCGCCGATGAGGCCGGGCACGTCCTCGGGGGACAGCTCGCGGCCGAGCACGCGCGGGATGATGTGGTCGCGCAGCACGAGCAGCGCTGCGGCGTTGAACTCGTGGCTGTAGAGCGGGTTCTCCGACGAGACGCACTCGCCCCAGCCCACGCCCTCGTCGGTCGTCACCTCGAGCAGGATCACGTGACGCGTGGTCTCGACGCCGAACGACGTGCGGAACGGCCGCACCAACGGCATCGCGACCTCGTGTGCGACGACGCTCTCGATCCTCACGACGAGACCTCCATGACGTAGTCACCCTCCACCGTCTGAGAGACGACGCGCCCGCCGTCACCCACGACCGGCTCGACCGCCTCGCGCAGTGCGAGACGCCAGCGCAGTGCCAGCGCCGGGTCCGCCGCGCGGATCGCGACGATGTCCTCCGGCACGGCGACGAGGCGCACCGGCGACGTCGCCGGAAGCACGAGCGGCTCGCCGTCCGGGTTGACGTGCAGCGCCTCCTGGGCGCCGAGCGCGACGAGCTCGTCGCGGGTCGCGGTGACCGTGTCGCCGGCGAGCGCGTCCGCGACGCGCTCCGAGCCGATGTCCCAGCGCAGGATGAATCGGTCGCTCGGGTCGCCGCTGTTGATGCCGTCGGCCATCTCGCCGTAGAAGTCCGCCACGTAGTCGACCGCGACGCCGCCGAGCTTCGTCAGGTTGAGCCGGGCGTTACGCCGTACCAGCGGGTCGAACGTCCACTCGATTCGGTCGAAGTCGCGCTCGAGCGCCCAGCCGCGCTGGTGCAGCTTCAGCGCGGTGCCGATGCCACGGTCGCCGTATCCCGTGAGGGTCCCCGCGACGTGGGAGTGCAGGTGCGTGTGCCAGGTGCCGTCGTCGTCCCGGCTGCGGCCGACGAAGCCCAAGCAGGAGGCGACCATCTTCTCGCCCACGTAGGCACCGCTGACGTAGCCGCCGGCGTGGTGCAGCGCGCGCATGAGGTGGGCGGTGATCTCGGTGCCGCCGGGAGGCAGGGGCCAGACGGTGTCCCACACGAAGCGGGCGCCGTCGAACTCGTCGTGCGTGCTCAGGCTGCGCACGACGACGCCGGACCGCTGGGCCGCGCGCTCGCCGTCGAGCACCGCCTGCGCCGCGGTCACGACCCGCTCGACTGCCACGTCCGACACCGTAGAGGGTGCGGCCGCGGGCGCGGGAGCGGACCGGGCGTGTTCGCCGAGGGCGTGGCCTGCGCATTAGCCGCTCGACGCCGCGGGTGCGAGGATCGTCGGATGACCGACGGCCCCCTGATCGTGCAGAGCGACAAGACCCTCCTCCTCGAGATCGACCACCCGCTGTCGGAGGAGTGCCGTCACGCGATCGCACCGTTCGCCGAGCTCGAGCGCGCCCCCGAGCACATCCACACCTACCGGCTCACCCCGCTCGGCCTCTGGAACGCCCGGGCCGCCGGGCACGACGCCGAGGGCGTCGTCGACATCCTGCTGCGCTACTCGCGCTACCCCGTGCCCCACGCGCTGCTCGTCGACGTCGCCGACACGATGGGGCGCTACGGCCGCCTGCAGCTGCAGATGCACCCGGCCCACGGCCTCGTGCTGCACGCGAACGACCGTGCCGTGCTCGAGGAGGTGCTGCGCAGCAAGAAGGTCGAGCCCCTCGTCGGAGCGCGCATCGAGCCCGACACCGTGGTCGTGCACCCGTCCGAGCGCGGTCACCTCAAGCAGGTCCTGCTCAAGCTCGGCTGGCCGGCCGAGGACTACGCCGGCTACGTCGACGGCGAGGCCCACGCGATCGCGCTGCGCGAGGAGGGCTGGACGCTGCGCGGCTACCAGCGCGAGGCGGCCGAGGGCTTCTGGCACGGCGGCTCCGGGGTCGTCGTCCTGCCCTGCGGCGCCGGCAAGACGATCGTCGGTGCGGCCGCGATGGCCATGGCCCAGGCGACGACGCTCATCCTCGTGACCAACACGGTCTCGGCGCGGCAGTGGCGCTCGGAGCTGCTCAGGCGCACCACGCTGACCGACGCCGAGATCGGCGAGTACTCCGGCACGGTCAAGGACATCCGGCCGGTCACCATCGCGACCTACCAGGTGATGACCACGCGGCGTAAGGGCGTCTACCAGCACCTCGAGCTGTTCGACTCGCGCGACTGGGGCCTGATCCTCTACGACGAGGTCCACCTGCTGCCCGCGCCGATCTTCCGGTTCACCGCCGACATCCAGTCGCGTCGTCGGCTCGGCCTGACCGCCACCCTCGTGCGCGAGGACGGCCGCGAGGGTGACGTCTTCTCCCTCATCGGCCCCAAGCGCTACGACGCGCCCTGGAAGGACATCGAGGCGCAGGGCTACATCGCTCCCGCCGACTGCGTCGAGGTGCGGGTGACCCTCGACGACCGCGAGCGGCTGGTCTACGCCACGGCCGAGCCGGAGGAGCGCTACCGCCTCGCGGCCTCGAGCGACCGCAAGTACCGCATCGTCGAGACGCTCATCGCTCGTCACCCCGAGGAGCACATCCTCGTGATCGGGCAGTACCTCGACCAGCTCCACGAGCTCAGCGAGCGGCTGAAGGTCCCGGTCATCACCGGCGAGACCCCGATCGTCGAGCGCGAGCGGCTCTTCGAGGCGTTCCGCACGGGCGAGGAGCGCGTGCTCGTGGTGTCGAAGGTCGCGAACTTCTCGATCGACCTGCCCGACGCCGGCATCGCCATCCAGGTCTCCGGGTCGTTCGGCTCGCGGCAGGAGGAGGCCCAGCGCCTCGGCCGCGTCCTTCGTCCGAAGGCCGACGGCCGCACCGCGAGGTTCTACGCCGTCGTCGCGCGCGACACGGTCGACGCCGACTTCGCCGCGCACCGTCAGCGCTTCCTCGCCGAGCAGGGCTACGCCTACCGCATCGTCGACGCCGAGGACGTCCTCCACGGCGACATCGATCCCAAGCCCTCGGCGTAGTTCCCGCTTCCGTTCCGCTGAAGGTGCCCTTCAACGGAGGTGGAGCCCGGTCCTCAGCGATGGTCGGTGCGCAGGGCGCGGCGTCCGGCGGCGAAGTGGAGGGCCTCGTAGGTCACCAGCGCGATCAGCACGCTGGTGAGGAGCACGAGGCTCACCCAGGCCGGCACGGCCGTCCCGAGCGGCACGAGGGCGAGCAGCACGACGAGCGCGACCGCCCGCTGCACGTTCCAGGAGTGCATGTTGCGTCGCCGGAACAGCAGGTGCCCCAGCAGGTACAGCGCGACGCCGCCGAACAGCGCGGTGGCGATCGTGAGCTTCAGCGGTGAGTCGAGGTCGGCGAACACCTTCTTCAGACCGAGGGCGAGCAGCACGATGCCCGCGACCATCGGCAGGTGGAAGTAGTTGTAGGAGTCCCGCGCGATGTCGTTGCGCTCGGCGATCGGCGCGCTCGTGAAGCGCCGCTCGGCCGCGATGGCCACCACGTCGAAGTACAGCCACCACAGGCACGCCACCGACACGAAGCCGACGAGCACGGCGGCGACGATGCGCGGCGTGAGCTCGTCGCTGGCGACGCCGACGCCGAGCGCCACGAGCGACTCGCCGAGCGCGATGATGATCACGAGCCCGTGGCGCTCCGCGAAGTGCCCGGGACTCATGTGCCAGCCCTCGGTGCCGGTCACGAGCGGCGAGCCGACGTCGACGACGATCGCCGTGGCCCAGAGCAGTCCGCGCGGCCATCCCGCCGGCAGGAACCCCGCGACCACGATGAGCGCCGACCCGGCGAGCAGTCCCGGCGCGAGCCGACCCACCGCACGACCCACGTCGGGCAGGGAACGGCCGACGACACGGAACATGATCACGTGCAGCACCCGCACGACGAAGTACGAGACACCGAACAGGACGCCGTAGCGGCCGAAGGCCTCCGGCGCGGCGAGAGCGGTGACGAACATCGCCGCCATCGCGATCAGCAGCACGAAGCGGGCGACGCCGTCCTCGGCGTCGACCGTCGTGCCGATCCAGACGTAGCCGACCCACGCCCACCAGAGGACAGTCAGCACCGCCATGCCGCGCAGCAGGCCGAGCCAGGTGGGGTCGACCGCCATGAGCGTGGTGACCTGGGTGAGGGCGAACACGAACACCAGGTCGAAGAACAGCTCGAGCGCCGTCACGCGTCGCTCGACCACAACCGGTCCCGCGGCCTCCTCGCTCACGAGACGGACGCTAACGGCGCACGCCGCCTCCGGCCACGGCTGTCCGCTCGCGGCGTACCCCCTCTTGCCCACCTATCTGTCGTTTCCGAGTGCCCGCACCACCCGGGAAACGACAGATAGGTGGGCAACAACCGAGGGGACGCGAGCCGGCGGAGAGGTGGGGTCAGCTCTGCTGGCCCATGCTCCACAGGGTCCAGATGGCGGTGCGCAGGCTGCGTGGCTGCTCCAGCGTGGTGACGATCGCGTGGGCGACGTCGTCGGCGGTCAGCCAGTCGGCGAACCGCGGGTCGTCCTCGACCCGGCCGGCCCCGACGGCGAACTCCGTGGCGGTTCCCGCGGGGCAGATGAGGGTGACGCGGATGCCCTTGGCTCGCAGCTCGCGGTCGAGGCTGCCGGCGAAGCCGACCTGCGCGTGCTTGGTGCCGGTGTAGACCGCCTCGTCCTCGCCGCCGCGGAAGCCCGCGACGCTCGAGACGATGACGATGTCGCCGCCACCGGCCTCGATCAGGGTCGGCACGGCCGCGCGGACGGTCCACACGGTGCCGGCGTAGTTCGTGTCCATCATCTCGGCGAGCTGCTCGTCGGTCATGTCCAGGACGCCGCCGTAGACGCCGATCCCGGCGTTCGGGACGACGGAGTCGAGACGACCCCACTTCTCGAGCGCTGCTGCGACCAGGCGGGCGTTGTCCGCGGGCGAGCGCACGTCCATGACGACGCCGACGGCGTTGTTGGCGCCGAGCTCCGCGACGAGCTCGTCGAGCCGCTCCTGGCGGCGCCCGCCGAGGGCGACCTTCGCGCCCTTCGCGACGAGCTGTCGCGCGGTCGCGGCACCGATCCCGGCGGTGGCGCCGGTGATGACGACGACGGTGCCGGAGAGGTCTCGTGCAGCGGGCATGTCAGCTCCAGGGAGGGACGGGCGGCGTAGTTCGTTCAGCGCTCGAACATATCCGCGGGCTGCGCCGCTGTCGAGCGGACGACCTCCTCGCCGGACGTCAGCGAGAGCAGCCACGCGATGTGGACCCCGACGACGAGCCGCTCCGCGGCACCGAAGCCGATCGCCGGCGCGGCCGCGAGCCCCAGCACGGCCACGACGGCAGCGACGGCCGACCGCAGCCGCACCGATCGGTCGGCGACCGCGCTCACGGCCTCGGCGAGGAGGAGCGCGCCGATGCCGGCGCTCGCGCACAGTCCGTGGACCAGCCCACCGGGCGTCACCGCCGCCCCCGCGGGATCGCTCGTCACCAGTGCCACGACGACGGTTCCGAGGGTCCAGACCAGCACGAGCCAGCGGCGTACCCGCCACCGCGACCACAGCCCGCGCAGCACGAGGGCGGAGCCGGCGGCGAGGCTGAGCAGCGCCGCGGTGAAGACCCAGCCGTGCGGTGAGAGCGCGTAGTCGCTGAGCGTCGCGGTCGAGGGCGGGTAGTCCGGCTCCAGCACGTGCAGGACGGCGAGACCAGCCGCCGCGACGAGGAGCAGCACGCGGGCGAGGACCACCCCGCGATCCTGCCGCGAACCGGTCGCCGCCGCAGGGCGGGCGGTCCGACGCCGACCGACCGCGTGCCGCCTCTTCCCCTCCCGAATCGCCGGACGCAGTTCGGGCTCGCGGCGATCCAGGATGCGCGGCGGCGACGGCCGGCCGCGCTTCAGCGTGAGGCGAGGTCGAGGATGTCGCCGGCCCGGTCGCGCCAGGCCGGGCAGACGAGGTTGTGGTCGAGCAGCCGGGTGCCGACCTTCTGGACCCACTGCACCATCGCCGACGCCGAGCCCGCGAAGGACTCGGGACAGGCCGCCGCCGCTGTCGTCTGCGTCCCCGGTCCGGTGGCGTTCCAGACGGGCAGCCCCGGCTGCCAGATCCCCGCGATCTCGGTCCACTGCGCGGGCGAGGAGTAGATGCCGACGCGTACGCCGGCCTCCTGCAGCCGCGCGGCCATGGCGTCGATCACCGTCGCGTTCTCCTGCGTGGTGCCGTTCCAGGTGTTGGCGAGCTCGACGTCGAGCCACCACATCGAGACACCCGTCACGCCCGCCGTGTGCTCGCGCTCGATCGCGTCGTCGACGAGCGCGCGGCCGTAGGCCACCGGGTCGCCGCGCCCGGACCACGAGGTGTTGATGTAGACGGCGTTCGCCGGCGTCGCGCGCGCCCAGGTCATCTGCTCGGCGAAGCAGCGGTTCGACGTCATCGGCGCACCACCGTTGACGCCGACGATCCCGAACGCTGCGCGCCTGGGCGGCGTACGACCGCACTGCGGGTAGGAGACGTCGTAGCCGACGCCCGCGACGGTCGCGGCCGGCTGCCGCGGCGGCACGATGACGACCGGGGCACCGGGCAGCAGCGGAGCCGGAGGTGTGTAGTCCGGCTCGGCGGAGCGGGAGCTGACGTCCGAGAGCAGCCGGAGCCCGCCGTAGACGACGCCGGACACCAGCGCGAGCGCGAGGGTCACCCCGATCACGACGCGACCGACCCGGCGTCGACGATCCTGGGCCGGCGAGAGCCGACGCGACCTCCGGGTGCCGCTCACGCGTCGTCCCCGGGTCGGCCCACCACGAGAACCTAACCGACGCCGAGGACCGTCACCGACGCCGCCCAAGGCCCGCGACCGCGGCCACGCGTCACCCGCGCCGCGGCACGACGTGACGCGCTGCCGGACAACCGCACAGGCGGCCGGAGACCGACGCGACGGCTCTAGGACCCGGTGCCCCGGAACAGTGCGCTCAGGTCCAGCGAGGTCACGTGGCGGTGGCCGGCGAGCGAGACGTAGGTGCTCGCGAGCGCGTCCTTGCCGGCACCGAGCACCGTGCTCATGAGACCGATCGCCTCGGCGAGCTCGGCCTGCGGCTCGTCGGCGACGAGGCGGCGCCACATGGCCTCCTCGAGGGAGTTGAAGGCCGTCTGCACCTCCGAGATGTCGAAGCCGGCGTTGAAGCGCTCCTCGGCCACTTGGCGGGAGTACGCCGTCACCGCGGTCAGGTCGCGCGCGCGGATCGCGGCGACGACGAGGTCGTGCAGGTCGCCGAGTCGCTGCCGGGTGAGCGGCTCTCCTGCGGCCTCGTAGTGCGCGATGTGGGAGCTCTCGAGCGCCGCGAAGGCCTCGTCGAGCACCTGGGCGCGGGCGTTCTCGAGCAGATCAGCGACGTCCATCGGGGTGCCTCTCCGGAACGCGTCCGCCACCCGTCTGGGGCGCCGCCGGCTCCACTCCCACGCTACGCCGCACCGCTCCCCCGCCCACCCCCACCCGACGTGGTCTTCGCCTCACCCCGATCGTCATCGCGAAGGATGCCTTGGCGCGCATAGCGGACAACAAAGGCGTCATCCACCCAGGACTCTGGACGGGCAGGCAGCTCGAGGACTACCTTGCGAGGCATGGAACCGGGTGAGGCACAGAACCCGCTCACCCAGCTCCGGAGAGGCGTCATCGAGTACTGCGTCCTCGCGCTGCTCACCACCGACGAGCTCTACGGCTTCGACCTGGTCAAGCGCCTCGGCGAGTCCGAGGGGCTCGTCACGAGCGAGGGCACGATCTACCCCCTGCTGTCGCGGATGCGCCGCGCCGGCTGGGTGACGACGACGTGGCGCGAGTCGGAGTCGGGCCCGCCCCGGCGCTACTACGCCATCACGAGGTCAGGGCAGCACGCCCTGGACGGCTTCGCGACCGAGTGGTCACGGTTCCGTGACTCCGTCGACGGAGTCCTGGGCACGGGAGAGGGACAGCATGGAGCGCGCCGTGGTTGACCCGCTGGTGGAGGACTACCTCCGACGGCTCGACGCCGCCGCCTACCCGCTCGGCGACGACCGCCGCGGCGAGCTCATGGCCGGGATCCGCGAGCACATCGACGCCGCGATCGCCTCCGGCGAGGTCCACGACGAGGCCTCGACCCGGGCACTCCTCGACCGCCTCGGCGACCCGGCGGAGATCGTCGCGGCCGCGCGCGACGAGAGCGTCGACGGGCCCGCGGGTACGCCGTACCCGGGGCCGCCGGCCGCGCCCGTGAGCTACCGCCGCCCGGGCATCGGCCTGGAGATCACCGCGGCACTGTTCCTCACCGTCGGGTCGGTGCTCTTCGTGGTCGGCTGGCTCGTCGGCGTCGTCCTCGTGTGGGCGTCTCGACGGTGGACGGTCGGCGAGAAGCTGCTCGCGACCCTCGTCTTCCCCGGCGGTCCGGCGTTCGCCCTGTTCCTCGCGGGCGCGGTGACCGGCACGCAGTCCTGCTCGTCGTCGAGCGAGACCGACGGGCTCGGTGGTCCGGCGATCGGCACCCCCGTCGAGACGTGCACGACCTCAGGACTGGTTCTGCCACCGTGGATCGGAGTGCCGCTGTTCGCCGCGTGGGTCGTGCTGCCGGTCATCGTCGCCGGCGTCCTTCTCATGCGCGCCCGACGCCGGGCCGACGCCGAGCTGCCGATCGCCGTCGATCCCTCGACCGCGACCCGCTGGGGCGGCCTGGAGATCGCGGCGGTGCTCCTCCTCTCGGTCGGCAGCTTCGTCGTCCCGGTGATCGCGCCGGCCGCCGGGCTCCTCTGCGCGTGGCTGTCGGACCAGTGGACGCGGCGCGAGAAGTGGATCGCCACGGCGATCTGCTCGCTCGTCCTCGTCGTGCCGCTCGTCGCCGCGCTGTCGCTCCTGTCCTTGCGCGCCCTGTGACCCCAACGAGCACCCAGGAGACGTCATGACCGCGGACGGTTCGCTGTTCCAGTTCTCGGCCGGCCTGTGGTTCGTCCTCGCCGGGGTGTGGTTCGCCGGCGTCGGCGCCGCCATCTACCTCGTCGTACGCCTCGAGTCCCGACGTGAGCCCCGCTAGCGAGAGTTCTCGGTGAAGGACGCCTTTGTTGCTCTCTATGCAACCAAGGCGTCCTTCACCGCAAACGCCTGCGCAGGGGCGACACGTCGGTCAGCTGAGCGGCACGCGGTAGCGGAGCCCCTCCGCCGAGCCGTACGCCGGGCCCTTGTCGAACCGCTCCACGAGCACGCCACCGTTGGCCTCGATCACCCGCTGCGAGCCGACGTTGTCCGGGTCGGTGGTGATCTCGACGAACGACAGCCACGGCCCGACCTCGCGGGCGAGCGGCAGCATCCCGCGCAGCGCCTCGGTCGCGTAGCCGAGGCGGCGCTTCCACGGGACCACGCTGTAGCCGATGTGCCCGAGGCAGTGCGGCGGCAGGTCCGTGGTGCCGTCCTGCCAGCGCAGGTTGATCGAGCCGGCGAACTCGCCGTCCCACATCCAGCGCGCGAAGCCAGGCAGCCGCGGCACCAGCGAGCCGTCCGGCAGGGTCACCGTTCGGCCGATCGGGTGACGGTCGTCGGTCCCGGCGAGGAAGTCCTCGGCGTCGGCCTCGATCTCGGCGAGGACCTCGGCGGAGATGTCGCTCTCCGTCGACGGCGACCACCCCCGGCGCAGTGCAGCGACGTACGACGGCAGGTGCTCGGCGTCCGGCCTTACGAGGTCCATACGCCGACCCTGCCAGCCCCGCGGGCGCGTGGGCGACCACGTTTCTCCTACCCTTCACGTGTCGCACCGTTCATTCCGCGCGCCGGCGTGCCGATGCAGGAAAGGAACCCACCGGCGCAGCCGCGCGTCGGACGGGGCACGACGTCCGCAGCGGGCGGACCCGCACCTGGGAGAGACCGCCATGTCCGACTTCGAGCAGCCCGGCGGCGACGTGGTCGTGCCCGGTCCCGTCGAGCAGCTCGACAACCAAACAGCACCGTCATGGACCTACCCGGTCGGCGACATCCTCCCGACCGAGCCGCCCGCTCCCCCGAGCCGACGAGTCGGTCGCGCGGCCGTCGCTGCCACCCTCGCCGTCCTGCTCGTGCTCATCGGCGGCGGTGCGGCGTACGGCTGGACCTTCCTGCACCGGCCCGACGTCGCGCTCGCGCGCGCCTTCGACGCCACGAAGTCCGCACCCTCCGGCGACATGACCATGTCGATCTCCACCTCGAAGGCGACCGGCATCGACATTCTCGCGGGCTCGTCGGTCCGCTACGCCTGGGGACCCGGCACCCAGCAGGTCACGGTCACGATGAGCGGCAGGCAGGTCGGCACGGTGGTCACGACCGACACCCACCTCACCCTGCAGGCCGACCTCGCCGCGACGCCGTTCGGCTCCGACGCCACCGACCAGCTGAAGTCCATGGCGGCCGGTCTCGGTCCGGACGGTCAGGTCCTCGCCGACCTCGCCGACGGCAAGCCCGTCGGCGTGAGCACCGGGCCGGGATCCGCGCTGCGCGCGGCGATCGACAAGGCCGCGGCGTCCTCCGGCGCCGGCTCCGCGTCGTCCTCCGCCGCGACCATCTCCCCCGACCAGATCGCCTCGGTCGCCGACTCCATCGCGCAGGCGGTCAAGGACGAGGTCACCGTGACCGACGCCGGCAGCGACAAGTACGGCGACCACGTGGTCGTCACCCTGCCGATGGCCAAGGTCGCGGCGTCGGCCTGGCAGCGCCTCTCGACGCTGGCTCCCGGCCTCGCTGCGGGGGCCAAGCCCAACCTCTCGAGCCTCGACGCCGTCACCCTCACGGCCGACGTGTGGATGCGCGACGGCGTGCTCAGCCGCATCGAGGTGCCGCTGGCTCCCGCGCTGGGCAAGGCGACGTCGACACCCGCGGTCGACGCCACGCTCGTCGTCGTGATGGGCACGGCCGGCGTGCAGGCGCCCGCCGGGCCGGTCACCGACGTCCCCGACTCCCTGATCAGCTCGCTCACCGGCAACGGCTGAGCTGCCGCCAGCTCGCGGTCACCCTGCGTCACGACGAGTGCCCGCTCGGTCGGAGACGCTGATCCGGTCCTCATGTTCGGGTTCGTCGAAGATCCGGCCAAGGGACGGTCAGAGGCTGTCGCGACTTCTGCCGAACGGGCGACTTCTGGTTGAGGCGGCGGTTGGCCTGGTCGAAGGTGGGGACAGAGATACGCGTTCGGCAACACGGCCGTCCGCGCAGACCTCGGAGGAACTCCGCATGCGAACCAGCACCCGCCGCACGATGCTCGTCGGTGCCGCTGCCGGCCTGTCGCTCACGCTCGTCGCGCCCGCCGTGTCGGCCAACGCGACCGGGCAGCACGGATCGAGCTCCCAGCACCGCGTCGCGAGCCAGCACGGATCCGAGCACAAGGGTTTCGGCCAGTTCGGCAGCAAGGGCGCCCACACGCCCAGCAGCCCGGCCGCGAAGGACCTGCGCCAGGCGCTGCGCACCGCCAACCAGAAGTTCCGCTCGGACGTCCACCTCGCCCGGGGCGTGTTCGCGTCCGCCACCTCGGCCGCGAAGACCGCGCTCGACGGCGTCGTGCGCACCAGCACGGACGCGGGCGCCATCAAGGCCGCCTGGGTGACCTACGCCGGCGCCATCGCGGGCCCGAAGGGCACTCTCGACGGCGCGGTCGCCACCGCGACGACGACCTGGGTCACCTCGACCGAGGCCGCCTACGCCGCCTACGACACCGCGACCGCGTCGCCCGACGCCGGGGCCAACGTGACCTACCGCAACGCCGTCCGCACTGCCTCGGCCGACCTCCTCACCGCGACCACGAAGGCCCGCACCGACTTCGAGGCCGCCACGATCGTCGCGCGGGCCGCGAAGCGCGCCTTGGTCAACGCCGCGGTCCTCGCCTACCAGGGCAGCGCCAAGGACGACGCCGCTCGCACCGTGCTCCACACCGCCATCGAGGGCGCGCAGACCGCGTTCGAGGCCGACGCCACCGTGGGCACGGCGAAGACGACGCGTGAGACGGCGATCCACACCGCTCGCGACGCCTTCCGCACGGCCCTCACCACCGCCACCACGGCGTACGTGACGGCGACCAGTCACCAGCCCGCCTTCCACGGCCTGGTGCTCCAGCCGAAGCACTGACGCTCGACTGGCACGACGAAGGCCCGGGACCACGAGGTCCCGGGCCTTCGTCGTGCCGCGTTGGGGCGCTGCAGCGCGGTCCGCTCGTGGCGGTTCGGCGGCTCCGTGCGGTCGCCGCTCGTCCGGTCGCCGCTCGTCCGGTCGCCGCTCGTCCGGTCGCCGTTCGACCATCGCTCGCGACCGGCGCTCGCGACGACCAAGGGCCCGGAACCTCGCGGTTCCGGGCCCTTGAGAAGCAGTGCTTGCCGGGACTTCTTCGTCACCAGTTCGGTTCGGTGAGCCTCGACTGCGTCAAGGCTCCCTCACCTCACTCGCTCCTCAGAAGTCCATGCCACCCATGCCGCCGTCGCCGCCGCCGGCCATGGCCGGAGCCTTCTCCGGCTTGTCGGCGATGACTGCTTCGGTGGTGAGGAAGAGCGCGGCGATGGAGGCCGCGTTCTGCAGAGCCGAGCGCGTCACCTTGGCGGGGTCGATGATCCCGGCCTTGATGAGGTCGACGTACTCGCCGGTGGCGGCGTTGAGGCCCCAGCCGGCCTCGAGGTTGCGCACCTTCTCCGCCACGACGCCGCCCTCGAGGCCTGCGTTGATGGCGATCTGCTTGAGCGGTGCCTCGAGCGCAACGCGGACGATGTTCGCTCCGGTGGCCTCGTCGCCCTCGAGCTCGAGGGTGGCGAACACGACCTCGCTCGCCTGGATGAGGGCGACGCCACCGCCGGCGACGATGCCCTCCTCGACGGCCGCCTTCGCGTTGCGCACGGCGTCCTCGATGCGGTGCTTGCGCTCCTTGAGCTCGACCTCGGTGGCCGCGCCCGCCTTGATCACGGCCACGCCGCCGGCGAGCTTGGCGAGGCGCTCCTGGAGCTTCTCGCGGTCGTAGTCGGAGTCCGACTTCTCGATCTCGGCGCGGATCTGGTTCACGCGACCCGCGATCTGCTCGGAGTCACCCGCACCCTCGACGATCGTGGTCTCGTCCTTGGTGACGACGACCTTGCGCGCGTGACCGAGCAGCTCGAGGCCCACCGATTCCAGCTTGAGGCCAACCTCCTCGGAGATGACCTGGCCGCCGGTCAGGATCGCGATGTCCTGAAGCATGGCCTTGCGACGGTCGCCGAAGCCGGGCGCCTTGACGGCGACCGAGCGGAACGTGCCGCGGATCTTGTTGACGACGAGCGTGGAGAGCGCCTCGCCCTCGACGTCCTCGGCGATGATGACCAGCGGCTTGCCCGACTGCATGACCTTCTCGAGCACCGGCAGGAAGTCCTTGACGGCCGAGATCTTCGAGTTCGCGATGAGGATGTAGGCGTCCTCGTAGACGGCCTCCATGCGCTCGGCGTCGGTCACGAAGTAGCCGGAGATGTATCCCTTGTCGAAGCGCATGCCCTCGGTGAGCTCGAGCTCGAGACCGAAGGTGTTGCTCTCCTCGACGGTGATGACACCCTCCTTGCCGACCTTGTCCATCGCCTCGGCGATGAGCTCGCCGATCTGGGGGTCGGCGGCGGAGATGGAGGCCGTCGCAGCGATCTGCTCCTTGGTCTCGACCTCCTTGGCCATGTCGAGAAGCTGGGTGCTGACGGCGTCGACGGCCTTCTCGATGCCGCGCTTGAGCGCCATCGGGTTGGCGCCGGCCGCGACGTTGCGCAGACCCTCGCGCACCATGGCCTGGGCCAGGACGGTCGCCGTCGTCGTGCCGTCACCGGCGACGTCGTCGGTCTTCTTCGCGACCTCCTTGACCAGCTCGGCCCCGATCTTCTCGTAGGGGTCCTCGAGCTCGATCTCCTTCGCGATGGAGACACCGTCGTTGGTGATCGTGGGAGCGCCCCATTTCTTCTCCAGCACGACGTTGCGGCCCTTCGGGCCCAAGGTCACCTTGACCGCGTCGGCGAGGGTGTTCATACCCCGCTCGAGCGCGCGACGGGCTTGCTCGTCGAACGCAATGATCTTCGCCATGTGGCTGCCGATCCCTTTCGGAAGTGTGGGAAGGACCTCGTCGGTGCCCGCGACGGATGGCCGGCTCGCGGACGCGTCGGTCGCGCCGCTCCCCGACCTCACCTCGGAGGTCGCACGTGCCACCCGTCCCGGTCGCGGCAGCCCGCGGGCTGTCACTCTCGGGGGTCGAGTGCTAACGCCCATTGTTGGCACTCTCGGCCCCCGAGTGCAAGCCGGTCAGGCCCTTCGACGACCGGTGGAGCCCTCTGCGACGCGAGCGGAGGACACCTGCCGTACTGCCGCGCAACGGCGGTGACCCGGGTCCAGAATGAGGACATGACCAGGACCGAGCGCGACGACGTGGCCGAGGGCATCGACCTCGAGCCGTACGGGAAGCCGGCGTACACCGGACGCGGCCAGGCCGGCGACGAGGTCGCCGACGCCATGACCGCGGACCTGACGGAGGCCTTCGGGTCCGACGACCCGGCAGCGGCGTACAAGCCCCACCGAGAGGGCCCGCGCGAGGCGATCGTCGGGCGACTGGTCGAGGACGACGATGCGCTCGAGAGCGAGCACGACGACGTGACCGCGCACGACTCCGGCGAGGACGACGACCTGACAGCAGAAGAAGCCGCCCTCCACTACGTGGACCCGGAGAACGACCCCATCCCCGAGTAGCCCGCCCACCCAGCCCCAGGCCCCCGCGCGCTACTGATCGTGGGGGGGTGTGTCGGCCGCTGACACCCCCACACGATCAGCCTCGCGGGGGGGGGTACGGCGGGTCAGCCGCCGGCGACCGCGGGGATGATGCTGATCTTCGCGCCGTCCGGCGTCGGGGTCGCGAGGCCGTCGGTGAACCGCACGTCGTCGTCGTCGACGTAGATGTTGACGAAGCGGCGCAGGGCGCCGGTGTCGTCCAGGACTCGGGCGCGGATGCCGGGCGCGGCCACCTCGAGCGCCTCGATCACCGCGGCGAGGGTGTCCTCGGCCGGCGAGACCGTCAGCTCGGCCGCGCCGCCGGTGTAGGTACGCAGGATCGTGGGGATCCGCACGGTCACGCTCATCGTCGTCGTCTCTCTCCTCAGGAGTCCCGACGTCACTGACGCAACTGCGAAGCTGAGTGCCCTCAGCCTGACACTTACGTCAGTGACGTCGGAGGTGGCGGGGTCAGGCTTGGGGGGCGGCGGGGGTGGCCTGGAGGGCCAGGGCGGCGTGGTGCTCGGCGAGCACCCTGGTGACCTCGTCGACGTCGTGGGCGATGGTCGCCGTGGGGCCGACGTGCTCGGCGATGGCGTCGAGGGTCTTGAGGCCGTCGCCGGTGTTGAGCGCGACCGTCTCGAGCGAGCCGTCGAGCTGCCCGGACGCGAGCAGCTTGCGCAGGGTCGCGATGACCACGCCGCCGGCCGTCTCGGCGAAGATGCCCTCGGTCTCGGCGAGCAGGCGGATGCCCTCGACGACCTCGGCGTCCGAGACGTCCTCGATGGCCCCGCCGGTGCGGCGTACGACGTCGAGGGCGTAGGGACCGTCGGCCGGGTTGCCGATCGCGAGCGACTTGGCGATCGTGTCCGGCTTCACCGGGCGCACGACGTCGTGCCCGGCCCGGAACGCGGCCGACACCGGCGAGCAGCCGGTAGCCTGCGCGCCGTAGACGCGGTACGCCGAGTCCTCGACCAGACCGAGCGCGGTGAACTCCCGGAACGCCTTGTCGACCTTCGTGAGCAGCGAACCCGACGCGATCGGCGCGACGACCTGCGCCGGCAGACGCCACCCGAGCTGCTCGGCGATCTCGTAGCCGACCGTCTTCGAGCCCTCGGCGTAGTACGGCCGCAGGTTCACGTTGACGAAGCCCCAGTCTGCGGTCAGCGGGTCGCCGACCAGCTCCGAGCACAGCCGGTTCACGTCGTCGTAGTTGCCGTCGACGGCGAGCAGGATGCCGCCGTACGCCGCGGTCGTGAGGACCTTGCCGTCCTCGAGGTTGCTCGGGATGACCACGACGGAGTCCATCCCCGCACGGGCGGCGGCCGCGGCGACGGCGTTCGCGAGGTTGCCGGTCGAGGCGCAGGCGATCGTGCCGAGGCCGAGGCGACGGGCCGCGCTCTGCGCCACGGCGACCACGCGGTCCTTGAACGAGTGCGTCGGGTTGCCGCTGTCGTCCTTGATCCACAGCGTGCCCGTCATGCCGAGCGCTGCAGCGAGGTTGTCCGCGCGGACGAGCTTGGTCAGGCCCGGGTTGAGGTTGCGCTCGTCGCCGGCGTACGCCGCGACGGGCAGCAGGCACGAGTAGCGCCACATGTTCTGCGGACCGGACTCGATGAGCTCGCGGGTGACGCCGGTGAAGTCGTAGCCGACCTCCAGCGGACCGAAGCACTCGATGCAGGCGTACGCCGCACCGAGGTCGTAGCCCGCGCCGCACTCGCGACAGACGAGGCGGTTGGCGGGCCCGAAGTCGGGGCTCGCCCCGGAACGATCCCGAGCGGACGCGAGGGTCGACTCCGAGGCCGACGGGCGCGCGGGCGCGGCATCGGGATCGGTGGGGGTGGTGCTGGGGGCGACGTGGGTCGTCGACATGGCGAGGCCTTTCTCCTCATCTTTCCGAGTGGCCGGTCGACCCTCGGACGGAGTTGGCACCTTCTCGCCGTCGGCCTCGCGCGCCGTGCGTGCTGCGCTCGAGAGGTCGGCGATGGTTGCCGGGGCTTCGCAGGGCCGTATCCCTCTGCCCCTCTGGATGAGCTGACTGTTCAGTTGTGCCGGTCCCGCGGGGCCGTCGTCGGGATCGCCTGCGTGAGCGCGCCGTTCCCGAGTACGGGAGACTGTACGGGAGTCCCGGCCCTCGGGACGACGAGGGTCCGGATCCTGAGACGACAGCACAGACGACGACTCGGTCGGCAGCGACGGCGGCGGCAGCGAGACCAGGCGGGAGGCGGCGTGCCATGCGCGACGACGTAGCGGCGTGGTTCGACGCCCGCACCTCGACCGCCGACCGGTGGCCGCTCGACCTGTTGCTCACCCTCAAGGGCCAGACCCGGGTGAGCGTCGTGCTCCCCGCGCTCGACGAGGAGCCCACGGTCGGCCGCATCGTCGAGGCCGTGCACCACGCGCTGGGCGACGGCGCACCGGTCAGCCGTCGGCTGGTCGACGAGCTCGTCGTCATCGACTCGGGCTCCACCGACCGCACCGCCGAGGTCGCCCGCGCGGCCGGCGCGCGGGTGGTGCACCGCGACGAGATCCTCCCCCAGATCCCCGCC
>Ga0208851_1000248_pt1 | contig 24762 bp, 29 predicted proteins | sample NGESurshal092012_FD_184481 | JGI IMG/M metagenome (GOLD analysis project Ga0208851, IMG submission 184481) | Arctic peat soil microbial communities from Barrow, Alaska - NGEE Surface sample 415-2 shallow-092012 (SPAdes) | ecosystem: Environmental > Terrestrial > Soil > Wetlands > Peat ... | reverse complement strand
TCGATCTCCTTCCGCGTCCAGTCCCTTCAGGCTTCCACCGCCACGTACGAGCGACTGTGGGCCCGGACGGTCCAGGAGATCGAGGATGGGACGTACCGGCGCGACATCTTCAAGGCGCGGCTCCGGCGGAAGAACCCCTCACCCGAGCAGCCCGCCCCCGCCCAAGCGGAGGGAGCGGATGATGCCGCTTCTCCAGCGCGCGGGGCGTCGACGACGACAGTGCCCACGGCGCCCCCCGACGCTCCCCGCCCGGCCGGTGCCCCGACGATTCACATCGCCGGCACTCCACCGCCCGAGCCGCTCTCCGAGAACCGGCTGCGGAGCGTCTACCGCGCGTACGTCGAGGCGAAGCGGCGCTGCAACGAGGACACGACGCGCCTGTCGTTCGACGCAGTTGCGGCGAGCCTGAAGCGCCAGGTCCCGGAGCTGCTCGAGCGTCACAAGGCACGCGACGTCGAGTACCGGGTCTTCGTGAAGGACGGAAAGGCCATCCTCCGCGCCGTTCCGAAGCTCTAGACCCACGTCGAGCGGGGCGAAACGTCGCGTGGGGTCGGTCCCGCCGTCACTCCGCGCTTTCCCATCCCGGCCAGCGGCCCGTCGGGGGACCGACTCCCGCGCACCAGAGGTCCTAGCACCGCGGACCAGGGGGCGGGAGTTCCTGGGCGCCGTCGACCGAACCTGCGTAACCCCGCGGAAGGCGGCGGGAGGGGTCCACGCGAGGGCACTCCGTCCAGTGGGGGCGGATACAAGGGGCGCCCCGGGCGTTGCACTGACGACGCTCGATGTGTTGATCCGTCAGCGCTCTGCGACCTGGACGGACAAGTAGGGCTGCAGAGCGCACGGGTGCTCTCTAGCTTTGCTGCCGTCCATGCGGCCTCTCGTCGCCATCCTCCTCGCCGTGTCCTCCGCCTGCGGCCTCTCGCCGGCCGAGGATCGAGCACGGCGTGAGGCGCTTGCCGCCGAGGGCAAGGCGCTCGACGCCGCCGCGGACGTGGTCGAGGCGCGGCTGCTCGCCGGCGAAGCTCGGCTGGCGGTGTGGACCGAGCTCGCCGCGCGGAGGGAGCAAGTCGCGGAGGTCGCGTGCCGGGTGAACGACGTGCACTTCCAGGACATGGCGCGGCTCTTCGAGGAGCAGGCGGAGAAGGGCCGCGGAAAGCGGCGAACCCGTGGCTGGGCCGAGGCGCGAGTCACGCAGGCGGGGATGGGCGGGCCGCGCGTGCCGCTGACCGAGGAGCGCTGAGCTTCTCTGGCGGCCCTGGAGACGGTCGCACGGTTCGTGCTCAAGTGGGGGGCAGTGCGACGACGACGCCTCCCTCTGGGCGCAATGCTTGCCGGTGCCTCCCTCCTGGGTTGTGATCAGGGACGGTGCAACTCGACGCGGTCGGCCCTGCTCGCGCCCGATGGAGGGCAGGTGGTCTGTCTCAGGGCGGAGGACTGTCCGCTCACCGGGACGTTGCTCGTCTGCGTCGACACCAGCCAGCCAAACCATCTGACCCCGACCTGCGCGCGCTGCGAGGGGAACGCGTGCGTGCAGGACACCTGCGTGCCCTGATCCTGGGAGTCCTGGCGTGTGCGGCGTGCTCGGCCACCGGGTCCGAGCACCTCGCCCGCGCCCGCGAACAGGTCTACGCACGGAAGCCGCAGGCGGCGCTCCGCGAGTACCGGCTGGCGCTCGATGCCGTCGAGCGGTCCGAGGGAGCCGAGGCAGCGCGCATCCGGGCCGCTGCACTCCGCGGCGCCGCCGATGTGTACTGGCTCGAGCTGCACGACGTGCCCAAGGCTGTCAGCGTCTACCGGGAGCTGGTGACGCAGGCGCCCGACGCTCCGGAGACGGCCGAGGCGCACGTGGTGCTCGCCGGGATCCTCGAGGCGCACTACCGGGATCTGCGCGGCGCCATCTCCGAGATCACCGCGGCGCTGGCCCGCGAGCCGCCGACCGCGCCGGATCTCCGGTACCAGGTGGCAAAGCTCTACTTCGAGCTCGGCGACTACCAGCAGGCCGAGCTCGAGGCGCGCACCCTCGTCCAGAAGTTCCCGGACAGCCCGCTGGCGGACGACGGCTGGCTGCTCGCGGCCCAGTCACTGTCGATGCGCGAGGGGATGAAGGCCGAGGCCATGACCGCATACGGGACCCTCATCGCGAAGTTTCCGCGCTCGGAGCTCGTCCCTCACGCGCTGTTCGAGCTGGGCAAGCTCCGCGGTGAGGCAGGTGACGACGCGGGGGCCATCCAGGCATGGGTGCAGGCGCTGGAACGTCACCCGGATCCGCAGGTCGTGCAGAGCGCGATCGCTCGTACCCGGAAGCGAATCGCCGCCACCACGCCGCGGACGCTCGGTTCACGGGAGATCTTCCAAAAGCCCGTCCCGCAGCGAGTCCTCCAGGCGCGGACCTCGCTCGAGGCGGCGGGTGGCAGCGCGGAGCAGGCAGCCAGGGAACACGGCGACTGACCCGAGCGCCGGAGGGGCACCCTCTGCTATGCCCTCCGCGTCATGACCCACCTGACCCGCCTCGTCAGCCTCGTCGTCAGCCTCACCGCCGCCGCCGCGCTCGCGCAGAACGCCTCGTCCTCCGTCCCGCCCCAGGTCGCCGGCGTGACCAAGACGCAGCTCACCTGGTACGGCCACGCCGCGTTCAAGATCGTCACGCCCTCGGGCAAGGTTCTCCTCGTCGACCCGTGGATCACCAACCCGGTGAACCCGAAGGGGAAGGAGGACCTGGCCGCCCTCAAGCAGGTGGACCTCATCCTCATCTCCCACGGGCACGCCGATCACGTGGGGAATGCGGTGGAGATCGCGAAGTCCACCCGGGCGCGGCTCGTCACCAGCATGGACCAGGGCCAGGCATACGCCCGGTATCTCGGCTTCCCCGCGGACCACATGGGGTACGACTCGCTCGGAAACGTGGGCGGGACGCTCAGCTTCTTCAACGGCGAGGTGAAGGTCACCATCGTCAACGCGGTCCACGGCTCGTCGCTGACCGTGAAGGAGAAGCCGGGGGACGAGAAGAGCGCCGACCTCGCCTACCCCGCCGGCAATCCGGTTGGATTCGTCATCGCGATCCGGAACGGGCCGACTATCTACCACACCGGGGACACCGACGCGTTCACCGACATGCAGCTGCTGCGCTCGATGGACATCACCCTGATGCTCGCCTGCATCGGCGATCACTTCACGATGGGGCCCGACCGCGCGGTCGAGGCGGTCACGCTCGCTCGCCCGGCAAAGGTGGCCGCGATGCACTACGGCACCTTCCCCGTCCTGACCGGGACGCCCGCGCAGTTCGCGGCGGCGCTCAAGGCGAAGGAGCTCCTCTCGAAGTACCAGGCGCTGAACGTCCACGACACCCTGGAGTTCTGATGGGGACGGAGCGAGCCGGCAGCCAGCGTCTCTTCGATCGGGCCCGTCGGGTCATCCCCGGCGGGGTGAACTCGCCAGTCCGCGCCTTCCGGGGCGTTGGGGGCACGCCGGTGTTCTTCCGCGAGGGACGCGGCGCGTGGCTCACCGACGTGGACGGCCACCGGTACGTGGACCACGTCGGCAGCTGGGGTCCGCTCATCCTTGGCCATGCCTACCCGCCCATCGTGGAGGCGGTGACCGCGGCGACGCAGCTCGGGACCAGCTTCGGAGCGCCGCACGCCGGCGAGGTCGAGCTGGCCGAGTTGATCTGCCAGCGCATGCCCGCGGTGGAGGAGGTGCGCCTCACCTCTTCGGGGACCGAAGCGACGCTCGCGGCGCTCCGCGTGGCCCGGGCGTTCACCGGCCGCGAGGTGCTGGTGAAGTTCGAGGGCTGCTACCACGGGGCCGGCGATCCCTTCCTGGTCAAGGCAGGCAGCGGGGTCGAGACGCTCGGGTTGCCGGATTCACCCGGCGTGCCGAAGGAGCTCGCCGCTCTGACCCTGACGCTTCCGTACAACGACCTCGGCGCGGCGAGGACGTTGTTTGCGGAGCGGGGGAAGGACATCGCGACGGTCATCATCGAGCCGGTGGTCGGGAACATGGGCGTGCTCGTCCCCCGGGCGGGGTTCCTCGAGGGGCTCGCGGAGCTGTGCCAGGCGCACGGCACACTGCTGATCTTCGACGAGGTGATGACGGGGTTCCGGCTGGCCCGTGGTGGTGCCCAGGAGCTCTTCGGGATGACTCCGGACCTCACCTGCATGGGAAAGGTCATCGGTGGCGGGCTGCCAGTGGGCGCCTACGGGGGCAGGCGCGACATCATGGAGACCGTCGCTCCGGCTGGCCCCGTGTACCAGGCAGGAACGCTCTCCGGGAATCCGCTCGCGGTGGCGGCGGGGATGGCCTGCCTCAAGGCGCTCGGAGAGCCGGGCGTGTACGACAGGCTGGAGAGCGTTTCGCGCGGCCTCACCGACGGTCTGGTCGCCGAGGCCCGCGCGGCCGGTGTTCCGGTCACCCTGAACCGGGTGGGCAGCATGTGGACCCTCTTCTTCACCGCGGGCCCGGTGTTCGACTATCCCAGCGCCAAGCGCGCGGACGTGAAGGCCTTCGGCAAGTTCTTCCACGCGCTCCTGGACCGGGGGGTGTACCTGCCGCCCAGCCAGTTCGAGGCGGCCTTCGTGTCCCTGGCCATGGGCGAGCGCGAGATCGAGCACACGCTGGCCGCGGCACGGCACGCGTTCCGGTCGCTGTAAGAAGGGCTCCAAGCTCAGTCATCCCGCGCTGTTGCCTGGTCCGGGCGCGGGTGCTACAGGCGCGGCGGTTCTTTGGAAGACGGGCGCAAAGAGGATGACGGGCTCAGTCCCGAGGCCCGCGCGCAGCGGTCGGCGGCGCCGTACATCAGCGCGGTCTGGCGCGTGGTCGGCGGGGTGCTGGTGGGTGGCGGCGCGGGCTGGTTCGCCGACGGCAAGCTGCACAGCTCCCCGTGGGGACTGATCATCGGGCTGTTCCTGGGGATGGGGGCAGGTTTCTACGGCCTCATCCAGGGGCTGAACTCGATGAAGAAGCGATGAGGCTGCTCGGGTTCATCGGGGCGCTGGCGGCCATCGGCGCCGTGGCGTGGTGGCTGACGGGCACCGTGGCGACGCGGGCGGGCGTGGTGGTCTCGGTGCTGGCGAGCGTGGTGGTCCTGCTGGCGAAGTCGGTGGCGGTCCGTCGGAGCATCCAGGTGGCGCTGGGGGCGAGCGTGGCGGGGCTGGTCTTGCGGCTCGGGGCGTGGTTCGGCGGGTACCAGTGGGTGCGGGCGCAGCACGAGGACGTGGGGTCCTACACCCTCGCGTTCTTCGGCCTGTTCGTGGTGGCCCTGTGCCTCGAAATGACGTACGTGCTGGTCGCCGCGAGGGGCCAGCGGCGAGGAGTGACGTGATGCGGCTGTGGCTGTGGTGCGCAGTGCTGGCGGTGTCGGTGGCCGCGCGGGCCCAGGAGGGTCAGGCGCCGGCGCACGATGCCGCGCCTGCGTCCGGGGAGCACGCGGCCGGCGGACACGGCGGACACGAGGAGAAGCTCGACACCTCGTCGTACATCCTCGAGCACGTCGCGGACTCGCCCGAGGTCGGCTTCCAGATCCCGCTCTCGGACAAGGAGCTGGTCATCCACTTCCCGGTGTGGCGGATCCCGCTCAAGGCGGGTGCGTGCCCCGCGGATCCAGAGACCGCGGCGAGCCTCTCGGCGGGGTGCCTCGACCTGACCTTCACCAAGCACTCCTTCTGGATGATGGTGGGGTCGGTCCTCGTGGTGCTGCTGTTCGCCTTCGGCGCGAACCGCAACCCGAATCAGCCGGTCCCACACGGGCCGCGGCAGAACATCCTCGAGATGCTGGTGATCTTCGTCCGCAACGAGATCGCCATCCCCAACATCGGCAAGGAAGAGGGGCCGCGGTACACGCCGTACCTCCTGTCGGTGTTCTTCTTCATCCTGACGCTGAACCTGCTCGGGCTGGTGCCCTGGGCGTCCACCGCCACCGGCAACCTGGGCGTGACGCTCGCGCTGGCGCTCTGCACCTTCGTCCTCACCCAGTTCGCCAGCGTGAAGGCGGCGGGGGTCGGGGGCTACCTGAAGCACATGACCGGCGGAGCGCCGTGGTGGATCTGGCCGATCATGATCCCGGTGGAGCTCCTCGGCCTCTTCACCAAGCCCTTTGCCCTGATGCTCCGGCTCTTCGCCAACATGCTCGCCGGGCACATCGTGCTCTTCAGCCTGCTGGGGCTGATCTTCATCATCGGGCACGTCGCGGTGTCGGTGGTGGCGGTGCCGTTCGCCGTCTTCATCTACCTGCTCGAGCTCTTCGTGGCCTTCCTTCAGGCGTACATCTTCACCATGCTCTCGGCGCTCTTCATCGGGATGGGCGTGGCCATGGGCCACCACGAGCACGGTCACGAGGAGCACGACGACGCCAAGGGCGTGCTGCACGGCAAGCCCGAGGCGGCGGTCAACCCGGCGAACGCGGGGTAATCGTCTTCACCAGAACCCCGCGGCCGGATGCGGCGCGCGGGAGGTCGTCCAGAAGGGCTTCCACGACCCCCCCACAAGCGGGTCCTGCCGTCGAAAGTCAGACACCAACAGTCATGAACAACCTCGCAATGTCGTTCCTCTCCGCCGGTATCGGCGCGGGCCTCTGCGTCCTGGGCGTGGGCCTGGGCATCGGCCGCCTCGCCGCCTCCGCGCTCGACGCCACCGGCCGTCAGCCGGCGGCCACGGGTGACATCCGGACCACCATGCTCATCGCCGCGGCGCTCATCGAAGGCGTCGGTCTGTTCGGCCTCGTGGTGAGCATCCTCCTCGCCACCAAGGCCTGAGCCAGAGGGTCGGGGCCCGGGCATCCTGGCCCGGGCCTCACCCGACTTCCCGAAGAGACCTGCCCATGCCCATCGTCCTCGCCGCCTCCAACCTCGTCGACGTCCGTCCCGGCCTCATCTTCTGGACCCTGATCACCTTCTTCCTGGTGGCGCTGTTGCTCCGGCGGGTGGCATGGGGCCCGATCCTGAAGGTGGTGGACGAGCGGGAGAAGACCATCGCCGCATCGATCGAGTCGGCCAAGCGCGAGCGTGCCGAGGCGGAGCGGCTTCTCGCCGAGCAGAAGGACGCCATCCAGAGGGCCCGTGCCGAGGCGGCGGACATGATGCGCCGCAACGCGGAGGACGTGGAGCGGCTCCGCACCGAGCTCATCTCGAAGGCCCGCGCCGAGGCGGAGGCGCAGAAGACCGATGCGCTCCGTGAGATCGAGAACGAGCGGGTGCGCGCGGTGAACGACGTGAAGAGGACCGCGGCCGATCTGGCGATCCAGATCACCGAGAAGCTCCTCAACCGGCAGCTCGACGACAAGACTCAGAAGGAGCTCGCGAACCAGTACCTGTCCGACATCTCTCGCGTCGCCGGCCCCGGCCGACCCGAGCCGAAGGTCTAGGCAAGGCGCCGGGGCAGTCGTGGCACTCGGAATCGGCATCGTCGGGCTGCCCAACGTGGGCAAGTCCACGCTCTTCAACGCCCTGTCCTCGGCGGGCGCGCAGGCGGCCAACTACCCGTTCTGCACCATCGAGCCGAACGTGGGCGTCGTCCCAGTGCCCGACGAGCGGCTGGAGAAGCTCGCCGCGCTGGTGAAGCCGCAGAAGACCATCCCCACCTCGCTCGAGTTCGTGGACATCGCTGGCCTGGTCCGCGGCGCCAGCAAGGGCGAGGGGCTGGGCAACCAGTTCCTGGCCAACATCCGGCAAGTCGACGCGGTGCTCCACGTGCTCCGCTGCTTCGACGACCCCAACGTCACCCACGTCGAGGGCGGGGTGGACCCACGGCGTGACCGCGACATCGTGGACACCGAGCTCTGCCTGAAGGACCTCGAGACCGTCGAGAAGCGCCGCGAGCGGTCGCAGAAGACGGCCAAGGCGGGCGGCAAGGCCGGGGACGAGGCCAAGGTGGAGCTGGCCCTGCTGGACCGGGTGAAGGCAGGGCTGGACGCGGCGATCACCGTTCGGGCGCAGAAGCTCTCGCCGGACGACCACCGGCTGCTCCGCGACCTCTTCCTCCTGACCGACAAGCCCGTGCTGTACGTGGCGAACATCGGAGAGTCACAGCTCGGCAAGGAGGACACCGACCCTCTGGTGGCGCAGGTCCGCGCGCTCGCCGAGTCCGAGGGGGCGGAGATGGTGGCGCTGGCCGCGGGCATCGAGGCGGAGATCCAGCAGCTCCCGCCGGAGGAGCGTCCGGGCTTCCTCGCCTCGGTGGGGTTGTCCGAGCCGGGCCTCCACAAGGTGGTCCGTACGGGGTACCGGATGCTCGGGCTGCAGACGTTCTTCACGGTCGGCGAGCAGGAATGCCGGGCCTGGACCTTCCACAAGGGCGCGAAGGCCCCGGAGGCGGCGGGCGTCATCCACTCGGACTTCGAGCGAGGCTTCATCAAGGCCGAGGTGTTCGGCTGGGAAGACCTGATCCGCCTGGGGAGCGAGGCCGCGGTCCGCGAGAAGGGGCTGCTCCGGATCGAGGGCAAGGAGTACGTCGTCCGGGACGGCGACTGCATGCACTTCCGCTTCAACGTGTAGTGCGCGCCGCACGGGAAGTCCGTTGCGGCGTCAACGTGACCCAACGTTCGTGGGGCCGGGGTGACCCGCCGGCACGGAGCGCGCCTTTCCTCCGCTGCTCGCAAGCGGCCGCCGCGGACCGTAGAGTCCGCGCCCCGTGGCGATTCCCGACACGCCCTGGCTCTCGCGCGCGGTCGCCGCCGTGCTGGGTCAGATCGGTCCCGAGACGGATCAGATGATCCTCCGCGCCCGCGCTTCCGGCGAGCGCTGGGTGGCGGGCGTGCGGCTTTTCCTGGTGACTGGGCTCGCTGCCCTGGTGCTCGCGGCAGCTCCTCCCCGCGGCTGGACCGGCGTGACGCTGCTGCTCGCGGGAGGGATCGCCTACGCGGTGCTGCTGGCCTGGCTTGCGTTCCAGGTGACCGATGGCTGGGTGCCGTGGCTGAGCTGCGCCGCCGACGTGACGATCACCACCGCGGCGATGCTGCTGGTGCTCCTGATGGGCGGCGACGATGCCGCCTCGCACACCCGGACCTTCTACGAGCTGTACTTCCTGGTCATCATGAGCGCGGGGTTGCGGTACGACTGGCGCCTCTGCGCCTGGACCGCGTCACTGAGCATCGTCGAGTACGCGCTGCTGACCGCGCTGGTCGCGGCCCCGCTGGGGCTCGATGACGACGAGCATGCGCGCTTCGCCTGGGCGAGCCAGGCAGTGCACTTCCTGCTGCTCGGGCTCGGCGGCATCATCATGGCCGCGGTGGCGCAGCGGGCGAAGCGGCTGCGGCTGATGGTCGGCGTGGACCACCTGACCGGCCTGTCGCAGCGCGCGCCGTTCGTCGAGCGCGTCGACGAGGAGCTGTCCCGGGCTCGCCGCCGGGGTGCTCCCCTGAGCGTGGCCATCCTCGACGTCGACGGGTTCAAGGCCTTCAACGACGCGTTCGGGCACGCGGTGGGGGACCGCGCGCTGCAGCTCGTGGCGACCCGGCTCCGGGCCTCGGTGCGCAGGAGCGACCTGGTGGCGCGCTTCGGGGGCGAAGAGTTCGTGCTCGCGTTCCCCGAGACCGCCGTGGACCAGGCGCGGCTCCGGGTCGAGCACATCCGGGTGGAGATGGCGCGGGTGGCGATCCAGGTGGGCCGCGGCGAGCAGCGGCAGATCACGTTGAGCGCCGGGGTGGGCAGCTGGCCCGCGGACGGCGACACCTTCGACGCGGTGCTGTCCATCGCGGACGGCCGGCTGTTCGAGGCGAAGCGGCGGGGCAAGAACCAGGTCGTCGCCCCCGAGCCGGCCTTCGTCGAGCCCTCGCCCAGGCCGGGACCATCCCCTGTAAGCTGAGCGACATGGAGGCACTGCTCGCGGTGTCGGTCATGCTAACGGCCCTGCCTCCGCCCCCGACGGACGACGGGGCGGCCTGCCAGGAGTGGGCCGTCGCCGCCGCGGAGGAGCTGCTCGGCTTTCCCGCGCCGACGGTGACGGGACTCGGCGGTGTGACTGCTGGTGGGCTGTCCGAGATCCAGGACGAGGTCTGGGCACAGCTCGGTGGACTCGGCTACCCGAAGGAAGACGGTGCTCGGTGGCATCTGGTCAAGGAAGGTCTGGCGCCGGTGTCGTCTGCTCCCCGGATCGCCGCGGCGCTCTCGAGCTCGGAGGCGCCACTTCGGCGAGTTCTCCGCGCCGCCCTTGGACCAGCCAACGGCCTTCCAGACTCCTGGCAGGTCTGGTGCACGTTCGGCTGTCCAGGGCAGCCCTCGAGTGAGTCGTCGAGATATGACGTGCCGATACTCGCGCTCGCTCTCGGCTCCGCGACGTTGGCTACCAGTGGCCTCGGGAAGGAGCGTGGTCGAGAAGGACTCCACCTGGGCGGGCGTCCGCGCCTTCGTGTTCGGCCGCTGGGCGGTCCGCGACCACTGTCTCAGGCTCGCCCGTGTCGTCCTGTCGGCTGACGGTCCGCCATCCACGGCGGATCCCATCTTCCTCGACGCCGGATCCCCGGGCCTGGTGGGGCGACTCGCCTGGGACGACGGCGGCACCGCCAACTGGATTCGCTTCGCTCGCCGCTTCCGCAGGCTCCTAACCGAGCTCCGGATGCTCCTCGTCGGTCTCTGGCCGACGGCCGGGGACCCGGCCCGTCCCGAGGTGGACGCCCGGACGGGCCGCGCTCTCGAGCTCCGCGGGTGGGGCCCCGATCGTGTGGTGGTGGCGGTCGCCGACCCAGAATTCGACGCGGAGGAGTTGCGCCTGCCCGCTCCTGAGGGCAGACCTACCTCTCCATGAGCCTGAAGGCCGATCTCGAGCGACTCGGACTGCTCGCCCGGGGTGTCCACGTCCCCCCCGAGGCGCACTCCCTCACAGCGCTGTGTGATGCCGGGGTGCTCGAGGGCGGGTTGAGCATCGCCCTCGATCTCCGGCCGGACGAGCTGATCGGTCCGCTCTGCGAGCGGATCGGCGGGCGCGCCGGCCACCTCAAGGTCCTCGACGCGCGGGAGGATCCGGAGGTCGCGCTCATCGTCGACGCAGGACGCGGCGAGGAGAGCTGGGACGTCCGGGATGCGCGGGACCTGGTCGAGCGGTGCAACGAGGAGTTCCGGGACGACGCCGAGGCCTGCGCGGTGGCGGTGCTCGGCGAGTGGGAGGACTCCCTTCAGCTGTGGTGCATCCCCAAGCGCGCGCTGTCCTCCCTGCTGCGCGCGCCGCTCTTCGAGGCGGAGAACCGTGCCCGGCTCTCCGCCCTGATCCCGTCCGCTAGCCGCGGATCTCGATGACCGGCGACACGAGCTCGCTCCGCCCGTGCCGGGCCATGTCCTGGTGCGCCTGCGCTGCCTCGGCGAACAGCGCGGCCGCCCCGAGCACGTAGAACAGCGCGAGGGTCGCGAGCAGGAGCGGCAACGCGATGAAGGCGAATCGCTTTTCCGAGATGATCGAGTTCATGACTGCAGCGTGTCCTTCCCTCACCGGCGACGACTCACCGCCGCCGTGCCCTGAAGACGACCGCCGTGCACGGCGATTGCCTCGGAGCTCTGGAAGTGTCTCCTGTTCGCATGCAGTCAACGGCTGTACCCGTTAGCCCTCCCGCGCACTGTATGAGCCCACGTCGCAGGTCCGGCTTCCTCGTACCCTTCCTCACCGCCATCGCGGTGTTCGCGCTTCTTCACGCGTACGTTGCACGCCGGCTGTTCGTGGCTCCAGGGCTCCCGTTCGCCCTGATGCTGGCCGGGTGCGTGCTGCTCGCGCTCCTCGCGCTCGCCGTGCCGGCGGGGTTCGTGTTCAGCCGGCGCGACCGCGGGTGGCCGAGTCGCATCGTCCCGCCGCTCGCCATTGCCTGGCTGGGTGCCTCCGGTGTCCTGCTGACGGTGACCGTCGTCACGGATCTGGGACGGCTGGTCTACGCCCTGCTGCACGGCTGGCCGGATGCAGTGGCGCAGCTGGGGCAAGCGCGCGTGCAGGCAGTGGTCATCGCGGTGGGCACGGCGCTGCTCGTTCCGTTCGCGGTGTGGACGGCGCGCGGCCGGCTGGTGCTGAGCCGGGTCACGGTGCCCCTGGCGAAGCTGGCGCCCGGGATGTCCGGTCTGCGCATCGTGCAGATCAGCGACCTCCACATCGGAGATCGCATCGGTGAGGCTTTTCTCCGCCGCGTGGTCGACCGGGTGAACGCGCTCCGGCCGGACGTGGTGGCCATCACCGGTGACCTGGTGGACGGACCTTCGGACGTCGTCGAGCGCGCGCTCCGGCCGCTGGCCGACCTCGAGGCGCCGCACGGCGTGTACTTCGTCACCGGCAACCACGAGTACTACTGGGGTGGCCGCGAGTCGGTGCGGATGGTGGAGCAGCTCGGGCTCACGGTGCTCCACAACGAGCACCGTGTGGTCGAGCGGGAGGGCGGCCGGCTGGTCATCGGCGGCATGCCCGACCTGCACGGCGGCCGCTTCCTGGCGGATCACCAGAGCCGTCCCGACCTGGTCTTCGCCGGCGCGCCGGAGGGTGTCCCGCGGGTCCTGCTCGCCCACCAGCCCAGGGCGGTCACCGGCGCGGCGCCGCATGGCGTGGACCTCCAGCTATCGGGCCACACCCATGGGGGGCAGATCTTCCCCTTCCACGTCTTCGTCCGGCTGCAGCAGCCGGTCGTCCGGGGGCTCCGCAAGCTGCTCGGCGTCTGGGTCTACGCCCACCGGGGGACCGGGTTCTGGGGTCCGCCGATGCGCCTGTTCTCCACGCCGGAGATCGCCGAGATCACGCTGACTCCGGCGGGCTGATCCTTCGCCTCAGTGATGAACGTCCACGTGCCCGTGCTCACCCGCGGGCATGCCCGAGCCGGTGAGCGCGCCCTTCACCATCCCGGCGAGGCGCACCAGGCGGCTGGAGGGCGCGTCCCAGTACTCGCCGCCGGTGATGGTCACCTCGAGGAGCGCGAGCTCCGGGTCCTCCAGCCCCTTCGGAAACCAGGCCTTGAGCAGAGGCTTCCAGAGGGCGCGCATCTTCTCGCGGTCTCGCACCACCCGCGCCGCTCCAGAGAGCGAGACGTAGCGGCTCACGCGCTCGTCCGCGTAGGACACCGCCACCCGGGCGTCGCGGCCCAGCTCGTCTGCTTTCTCCGAGTCGGCCGCGGTGAAGAACCACAGCGTCCCGTCGAAGTCGATGTCCTGCGTCGCCATGGGGCGGCTGTGCAGCTCCCCGTCCGCGTCGACGCTGGTGAGCATCGCCACGCGAATGCCCCGGATGAGATCCGCCACCTGCTCGATGTCCTTCATCTGCTCGTCCATGCCTGCCTCCGCAGCTGCGAAAGCTAGGCACGCCGGCGCGGAGTGGAAGCGGCAGGCGACGGGGCTCGATCCCTGGGCGTGGCGAGCTGTGCGGCCTTGAGCAGCGCAGCCACCATCGGGCCGGCGCTCGCCCGCCCTTTCCCGGCGAGGTCGTAGGCGACGCCGTGGTCCGGTGACGTCCGGGGGACCGGCAAGCCCAGCGTCACGTTCACCGTGGCGTCGAAGTCCAGCGCCTTGGCCACCACCAGCGCCTGGTCGTGGTACATCGCGAGCACGACGTCGGCGGGCATGTGGTCGGGCCGGGCGAAGAGCCCGTCCGCTGGCCAGGGCCCGGTGCAGTCGACGCCGCGCCTCCGGGCGAGTGCGATGGCCGGGGCGATGGTCCGCACCTCCTCGTCGCCCAGGAGCCCACCCTCTCCCGCGTGGGGGTTCACGCCGCAGACCGCGATGCGTGGCCGCCGTCCGAGCACCGGCTGGAGCGATGCCGAGAGCAGCTGGAGCTGAGCAGCGAGACGGACCTTCTGCAGCGCCCGCGGCACGTCCCGGAGGGCCAGGTGGTTGGTGGCCAGGGCCACCTTCACCCGCGGGCCGTCCATCAGCATCAGCACCTCGCGGCCGAACGCCTCGGCCAGCAGCTCGGTGTGGCCCATGAAACGCACCCCGGCCCGGGTGATCTGCTCCTTGGACACCGGGGCGGTGCACAGGGCGTCCAGCTGGCCGCGGAGCGCCGCGTCGACCGCTGCCCGGACATAGGCGAGCTGCGCCTTTCCTCCCGCCCGCGACGGCTTGCCCGGGACCCGGTCCTTCGCAGCGAGCGCGGTCACGGCCACCCGTGCGGGACCCTCCGGCGGGAGCCCCTCGCTCGCCGTCAGAGCGGGGAGCTTCCGGACCACCGGGAGGTGCTCGAAGCTCGGTCCGTCTCCGAAGACCACCGGGACGAGCGCGCGGCGCACGGCGGGCGAGGCCAGCGCGCGGTCCACCACCTCGGGACCGATCCCGGACGGATCTCCGAGCGAGATGCCGACCCGCGGACGGCTGGCCGCGGGGGGCCGGCTCACATCTTCTTCTCGACGACTGCCGCGTTGCGGAGCGTCTCCATGTACTGCGTCGTGAGGCGCTCGGCCTGCTGGCGGCGGAGCCGCTCCTCGATCTCTGGGCGGACCTCCGCGAGCGGCTTCATGCCCAGCTTCCGGATCTCCTCCAGCTTCAGCACGTGCCAGCCGAACTGGGTCCGGACCGGGTCCGAGACCTCACCGGTCTTCAATGCGAAGGCCACCTTCTCGAACTCGGGGACCATGGTGCCGCGCTTGAAGAAGCCCAGGTCTCCGCCATCGGACGAGCTGCTGCCCTCGCTGCGCTTCTTCGCCAGGTCGGCGAAATCCACCCCGGGCTGCCGGGCCTCGGCGGCGATCGCCGCGGCCTTGCGGCGGGCTTCGTCCACCTGGGCCTGCGGCGCGTTCCGCGGGACGGAGATGAGAACGTGCCGGATGTGAACCTCGTAGTCCTCACCCTCGGAGCGGGTCATCCGGTCGTACTCGCTCTTCACGTCGGCCTCGGACACCTTGATGTTCTTCCGGACCTTCTCGTTGATGAGCTTGTAGCGGCCGATCTGCTTCCGCATCTGCTCCTTGTAGTCGGCCAGGCTCAAGCCTTCCTTGGACACCGCGAGGCCCAGCTGCTCGTCGGTGAGGTTGTAGCTCTTCTTGACCTCCTCGACGGCCGCGTCGACCTCCTTGTCGCCGATGGTGACCTTCAGCTCGCGCAGCTCGGCGTCGACGAGCCTCTCGTCGATCATGCCGTCGAGCGCCTTCTTCATCACCTGCGCCTGCTTCTGGGCCCGCTCCGCTCCCGAGGATTCCTGCGCGACGCGGGTGATCTCCGGCGCGACCCGCTTCTGCAGCTCCGACATGGTGATGATGTCGTTGTTCACCACCGCCGCCACCCGGTCCACCAGCTCCGCGCGCCCCGCGAGCGGCAGGAGCAGGAGGGCGCCGGCGAGGCCGGCCTGCCTGGAACGCCTCATCGATGGATCTCCTGGGTAGCCCCGATCGGTGGGTGGGGAACGACCTGCGCCACGAGCGCCTCGTTGACGCGGACCACCGCCTTCGAGCGGAGCTGGTTGACGAACTCGGTCTGGGCTTGCTCTTGCTTGCCTTGCAAGAGGCGGCGCTCCACTTCGGCCCGGACGGCCCCGACGTCCCTCTTCCGGGCCGGCCGGCGCTCGAGCACCTTGAAGACGTGAAATCCGTAGTCGGTGGTCACCACGTCGGAGATCTGCCCGGGTCCGAGCGAGAATGCCACCGCGTCGAACTGGGGTGGCATCACTCCGCGGGCGAACCAGCCGAGGTCTCCTCCGTCCTTGGCGTCGGCGGAGAGGGAACGTTCGCGCGCGAGGTCGGCGAACTTTGCTCCCTCGCGAAGCCGGGCGCGGATCTCCTTGGCCTGATCGAGCTCCTTCACCACGATCTGCGCCGCGTGCACCTGCTCGGCCTCCTGGAGCAGGTCGGGGTGGGCCTCCAGCTCGGCGCGGATCTCCTCCTCGGTGACCGCCACCCGAGGGTAGACCAGCCCATGAAACAGCCGCTCCTGGAGGAGCTGGGCCCGAAGCTCGGCCCGGAGCTCGTCGAGGGTCTGGTGGCGCTGGGCGAGCAGCGCCTCGAACTCGTCGGCCGGCCAGTCCGCACGCATTCGTTGCAGCCGCTGCTCGACGTCCGCAGCCGAGATCTCCAGTCCCCGTCGGCCTGCCTCCTGGACGAAGAGGAGCCGGTCCAGCCGGGCCTGGAGCACGGTTCGCCGCAGGGCAGCCAGGTGCTCGGGAGTCGGGGCGCTGCTTCCATCCGCCAGCTCGAGAGAACGTCCGAGCTCGCGCTCGAATTCCGCCCGGGTGAGGACCTGTCCGTTGACCCACGCGACCGGGGTGGTGCTCGGGTCCTCGGGAGGGCGGCGATGACATCCGACGAGCAGCAGGACGACCCACGCTGCGCGCCAGGCGCGAGCTCGGTTCATCGGGTCGGCGGAGGCACTCCGGGCGGGCCGGGAGCTGCGGGATGGGCCGCTGGCATCCCCTGCATCCCGGGCGTGGTCGGTGCGGGGACCGACACCTTCGCCAGCGCCGCCTCGTCGAGCGCGTAGCCGGACTCCGACTTGAGCCGGGTCATCAGCGCGTCGCTGGCCGCCGTGCGCCGCTCGCTGTACAGCCTGTTGCGGATCTGTGCCTTCACGTCGTCGAGCGGGAGCGTGTGGGCCGGCAACTGCGCCTTCAGCCGGAGGAGGTGGAAGCCCTTGTCCGTGGTGACGATGGGGGAGATCTCACCGATGGTGGTGAGCGCCTTGGCCGCGTCGGCCACCTCGGCTCCGTACCGGGCCTGGAGGTCCGGGTATGGCATGGGCCGCAGGTCGCCCCCGCTCGCCTTGGTGAGGGCGTCGTCGGAGCTTGCCTTGACCAGCGCCGCGTAGCCCGCCTCGTCGTCGCCCTTGAGGGCGCGGGCACGGGTCCGGAGCTTCTCCATCTCCGCCAGCCGGGTCTTGCGGCGGGCCGCATCGTGCGCGTCGGCCGACAGGAAGAGGTCCTGCAGCTGCACCATCGCCGGACGTTGGAAGTCGGCCTGGTGGTTGTCGTACCAGGTCTTCACGTCTTCCTCGGTGGGCTGGGGCGCCCCCTTCTCGAGGTTCTGCTGGAGCGTCTTCTGGGCGATCGCCTTCTTGAAGGTTTCGAGCACCTCCGGGTCGTTCTGGAGGCCGTTCCGGATCCCTTCGCGGGCGAGTAGCTCCACCCGGACCTGCCCCTCGACGAAGTCCTTCCTCGGGGCGCTGCCCTGGAGCCGCAGGCGAACCATTGGCGGGAGGGCGGAGAGCTGGCGGTCGAGGTCCTCGACGGTGATGGCACCCCCGTTGAATCTGGCGACCGGGGTTCCCTTGCCCTTCGGGGCGAGATCCACGGTGACGCGTTCGGGGCTGCCCTTCTGGCAGGCGAGGAGGGCGAGGACGGCGAGCGAGAGGACGAGGAAACGGGCCATGGGCGGGTCGGTGCCGTAGCATGGGCCCACCCGGCCTGACCAGCGTCTCCCGGGGGGCCGATGAACGCGTGGTGCGTGTACATCCTTCGCTGCCGGGACGGCTCCCTCTACACGGGGGCGACCAACGACCTGGAGGCGCGCTTCCGCGTGCACCAGCTTGGGCGGGGCGCGGCCTACACGCGGAGCCGGCTGCCCGTCCGCCTGGTCTACGCCGAGCCCGCGGCCGACCGGAGCGCTGCCCTCAAGCGCGAGTGGGCGCTCAAGCAGCTGTCCCGGCCGGAGAAGGTCGCGCTGCTCAGGCCGCGGCGGGCGGCGGCGCCGCGGGGCCGGCCGGTTCGCCCTTCCGCTTCCGGCCGGCGCCGAAGACCAGCGCCAGGACCAGCGCCAGCACCGCGCCGGCGATCATCCCCCACAGCTCGAAGGTGATCATGTGCGTCACGGTCTCGTGCGTGATCGGGCCGCAGGCGCACTGGGACTGGACGCCGCCCCCGGGGGTATTGAACCAGGGCACCCAGGACCGTCCGATCAATCCTCCGGCCCAGGTGCCGGTGAGGGCGCCGAACAGGACCCAGAAGAGGACGCTGCGGACCACGCTCATGTATAGAGACCTCCCCTGAGCAGGAGACCTTCGCACGATGCTGGCCTGGACGGGTGCACTCTTCGCAATCGCGGCGGCGGCCCTGACGCTGCCCATCCTCAGGCACGCGTTCACGCGGAGCGTCGGGACGGGCTTGCTGGTGCTGCTCATCCCGGCGTACGTGGTCTGGTTCGCGGTGGGGCAGTTCGAGCACCGGTGGAAGGGGTTGCTGGTCCCCGCCTGGTTCGCCTGCGTGGGAGCGGCCGCGGTCTGTCTCGGAATCCATGCATCGCGGGTGAGCGTGGCCGCGCTGCTCACCCCCGTGCGCTGACGCCGTTCCGCCCGCGGGGGCGAGTCTTCCCGGCGAAGGCCCCGACCGGCGGTTAGTCTGGCCGGAAATGAAAGTTCCCGCCTACGCCGCCACCGCCGCCCGCGCCCCCCTGGCTCCGTTCACCGTGAACCGCCGGGAGCCCGGTCCGCGTGATGTCGAGCTCGACGTTCTGTTTTGCGGGATCTGCCACTCGGACATCCACCAGGTACGCGACGAGTGGGGAAACTCGACCTTCCCCATGGTGCCCGGGCACGAGATCGTGGGCCGGATCAGCCGCATCGGCCCGTCGGTGAGGAAGTTCAAGGTCGGCGATCTGGCGGGTGTGGGCTGCATGGTGGACTCGTGCGGCCGCTGCGACCCGTGCCGCCGTGGGACGGAGCAGTTCTGCACCCAGGGCGCTGCCTTCACCTACAACGGCACCGAGATGGACCGGACCACGCCGACCTACGGCGGGTACGCGACGAAGCTGGTGGTGACGGAGAGCTTCGCCCTTCGCATCCCTGCGGGCCTGGACCCCGCGGGTGCTGCCCCGCTGCTCTGCGCCGGCATCACGACCTTCTCCCCCCTCCGGCAGTGGAAGGTTCAGGCCGGCCAGCGGGTGGGCGTCGTCGGTCTCGGTGGTCTGGGCCACATGGGGGTGAAGCTCGCCAGGTCAATGGGAGCCGAGGTCTCGCTGTTCAGCACCTCGGCGTCGAAGCAGGAGGACGCGCGCCGGCTCGGAGCCAGCCACTTCGTGAACACGAAGGAGCCGGAGGCGCTGAAGTCCCTCGCCGGAAGCCTCGACTTCATCCTCGACACCGTGAGCGCCCCGCACGACGTCCAGGGCTTTCTCTCCCTGCTCCGGCCGGGCGGCGTCATGGTGCTGGTGGGGGTGCCGCCGGAGCCGATGCAGATCGGCGCGATGTCGCTGATCTGGGGGAACAAGGCACTGGCGGGGTCGCTGATCGGGGGGATCCCGGAGACGCAGGAGATGCTCGACCACTGCGGGAAGCATGGCATCGTCTCGGACGTCGAGGTGATTCCGATCCAGAAGCTCAACGAGGCGTACGAGCGCGTGCTCCGGAGCGACGTGAAGTACCGGTTCGTGATCGACCTGGCCAGCCTCCAGAGCTCGTCGAGTCTCTGAACCGCCAGCGCGCATCGTCACTGTGCTGGCGCCGCACCGTTCGGGGCGGGATCCTTCGATGATGACCAGCGTCAACCTTGCAGAGAAGCTCGGGACCTTCTCCGAGCACTTCAGGCCCCGCACCGTCGGTCAGTTCAACGGGCACGACCTGATGGTGGCCAAGGTGAAGGGCCCCTTCGTGTGGCACAGCCACCACGACACCGACGACTTCTTCCTGGTGCTGAAGGGGCGGATCCGGATCGAGATGCGCACCGAGACGGTCGAGCTCGGAGCGGGCGAGCTGTTCGTCGTCCCCCGCGGCGTGGAGCACCGTCCGGTCGCCGACGAGGAGGCGCACATTCTCCTCATCGAGCCGACCGGGACGCCCAACACCGGCGACGCGGCGACGGCGGCTCCGCGCGTCGTGATCTGAGCGGATGGGGCCGCGCCGAGCCGGCTCGACCACCCGCATCTGACAGCGCGACGTCGGACGCAGGCGGAACCGCTTCAACCACAGCGCCCTTCCTCGAGCGCCCCTCGAGCACCGGCTGGGCGCGTCGGAGGTGCGACGGCCTCCCGTGGAGCGGCGAGGAGCCCTCTGCGGGCGCTCACTCTCGCCGAAGCGCGCGGGAGCGGGGGCCCACGCCCGGGCGCGCCAGCCTCAGACGCCTCGCGCATCCGGAGCCCAGAGCACCTTGTGCTGCTGGAGCTGGAGGCGCACCGGCAGCCGGTCGGCGATGATCCACTCGGCGAGCTCCGTCGGCGGCAGCTCGCCGTGCACCGATGAGAAGAGGAGCCCCGCCGGTCCGCGGTCGAGCCCGCGCTCGGTGATGCGCGCCTTCGCCCAGTCGTAGTCCGTACGCGAGGCCAGGACGAACTTCAGCTCATCGCGCTCCGTCAGGCGCTCGAGGCAGCGCCAGTCGTTCCGATCCGATTCGCCAGACCCCGGGCACTTCACGTCCACGATCTTGTGCACCGCGGGCGGGACCAGCCGGACGTCGATCGCCCCGGACGTCTCGAGCAGCACCACCAGCCCAGCCTCGAGCAGCGCCTCCATGAGCGGGTACACCCCCGGCTGGAGGAGCGGCTCGCCACCGGTCACCTCGACCCGCGGCGCGCCGAGGGTCCGCACCCGCTCGACCACCTCGGACACCCCCATCCGCGTGCCGCCCCGGAACGCAAACTCCGAATCGCACCACCGGCAGCGCAGGTGGCATCCCGTGAGCCGCACGAAGCTGCAGAGCAGGCCCTGGTGCGACGACTCGCCCTGCAGGGAAAGGTAGATCTCGCTCACCACGACGGAGTCCGCGCCGGGGACCCGGCGGGGCGTGATCTGGGGGCGGGCGGCGAGCATCGGGAGGGTCCTCTACCACGCGCGCCGCGGCGCGGCGGGCCGGTAGGGGGGCCACGTCCGGGGCCCGCTGGCCGCATGTCCGGAGCGGCGTGCCTCGAACGTCGGATCATGCGAAACCCCAAGGGCCGCACCCGCGGCCCCTACCCTGGAGGCGCTGAACATGGCGGATTTCCTGTTCATCTACCGGAACACCGAGGCGGACACGCGCGAGCACATGGGCTCGCCGGAGGCGGCGCAGCAGTCGATGAAGCTGTGGATGACGTGGCTGGGCGAGCTCGAGAAGAAGGGGCGCCTGCGCTCGGCGGGCGAGCCGCTCGAGCCCACGGGCAAGGTGGTCCGCGGCCCGAAGAAGCAGGTGACCGACGGCCCGTACGCCGAGGCGAAGGACCTCGTCTCGGGCTACTCGATCATCACGGCATCGGACGCGGCCGAGGCGGCGGAGCTTGCGCGCGGCTGCCCCGTGCTGCTCGGCGCGGGCTCGGTCGAGGTCCGGCCCATCATGAAGATGCCCTGAGCCGGCAGGCGTGGAGCTCCCCGAGCACTTCTTCCGGCACGAAGCCGGCCGGCTCGTCGCGGCCCTGACGCGCGTCTTCGGCGTGCACAACCTCACACTCGCCGAGGACGTCGCGCAGGACGCGCTGTGCCGCGCGCTCGAGGTCTGGAAGGTCCACGGCATCCCGGACAACCCCGCAGCCTGGCTGATGACGGCGGCGCGGAACCGGGCGTTCGACCGCGTCCGCCGCGAGCGGACGGCGCGCGCGTTCGCTCCGGAGCTCTCGCGCTTCTTCGAGAGCGAGTGGACGCTCGGGCCTGCCATCGATCAGTCGTTCGAGCCCGCGGTCATTCGCGACGAGCAGCTCCGGATGATGTTCTCGTGCTGCCACCCGGACCTGTCCGAGGACGCGCAGCTCGCGCTGATCCTGAACGTGCTGTGCGGCTTCAGCGCGCCGGAGATCGCGGGCGCGTTCCTCACCGGCCGTGCAGCCATCGAGAAGCGCATCAGCCGTGGGAAGAAGACGCTCGCCGGCGCGCGGATGCTGTTCGACCTCGCGGCTGCGGACTTCGGGGCGCGACTCGAGACGGTGCAGCGCGCGCTCTATCTCCTGTTCAACGAGGGCTATCACGGCGCCTCCTCGGAGACGCCGGTCCGGGTGGAGCTCTGCGACGAGGCGCTGCGGCTCACGGCGCTGCTGCGCGAGCATCCGCCTGGAGCGACGCCGGCGACGGACGCGCTCGCGGCGCTGATGTGCCTGCACTCCGCGCGGCTGCCGGCGAAGCTCGACCAGGGCGGGGAGCTGAGCACGCTCGGTGCGCAGGACCGGGCGCGATGGGATGCGCGGCGCGTCGACGAGGGGCTTGCGCTGCTGCGGCGCTCGGCGCGGGGGGACACGGTGACGCCCTACCACCTGGAGGCGGCGATCGCGGCCGAGCACGTGTCCGCGTCGCGGTTCGAAGACACGGACTGGCGTGCCATCGTGGCGCTCTACGACCGGCTGATGCGCGTCGCGCCCTCGCCCGTCGTGGCGCTCAACCGGGCCATCGCGCTGGCTGAGCGGGACGGACCGGAGCGGGGCCTCGACGCGCTCGTGGCCGTCGAGGACAGCGAGCGGCTCGGCGATTATCCGTTCTACCGCGCCGCGTTCGGCGAGCTGGAGCTGCGGCGCGGGCACGGGGCGCGGGCGGAGGAACATTTCCGCGCGGCGCTCGCGGTCGCCCGGAACGCGGCGGAGCGGCGGTTTCTCGAGCGGCGGGTAGCGGAGGCGCGGAGGAAGGGTGAGTAGGCTCGGCGCCGGGCGCTGACGTACCGGCGGGGGCGTGCGGTGACCGGCCCCCCTGAGCGCGCGCGTCACACGGGGCACCCTCGTCATTCGCGGTCGACGGACCCGGCCCCGCCACTGCCGGGTGGCGGACCTCCCGACAGCCGGCGTAGCGTCGTCCGCTCAATGGACTGGATCGCCGGTGGAGCGGGGCGCCTGCGGGTGGAGACGATGGGAGCCGGCGCGGGGACGCCCGTGCTGCTCCTGCACGGCGGCGGCGCGGACCGGACCCACTGGCATGCGCTCGCGCCGCTGCTCGCGACGGACCGCAGGGTGCTCAGCTTTGACCAGCGCGGGTACGGCGAATCCGACCCGCCGTCGGACGGGCGCCGCGACCTCGCTGCGATGTCCGGAGACGTCCTCGCCGTCGTGGAGGGAATGCATCTCGAGCACCCGGTGCTCGTCGGGCACAGCTACGGCGGCGCGGTCGTCGCCGAGACGGTGGCGCGCTTCCCGGACCGGTTCTCCGGCGCCGTCTTCCTGGATGCCGCGGGGAGCCTTGCGGGCGTTCCTGCTGCCGACCTGGCCGAGTGGCGCGCGCTGGTCGCCCCCGAGCGCTTCCGGGGCACCGCCCGGGCATGGTTCGAGCAGATCCTCCACGAGGCCCGGCCCGAGACGCGCCAGCATGTCCTCTCCACGCTGGGGCTGACCGGTCGCGACACGTACGTGGCATCGATGGAGTCGCTCCTGTCGTACGACCCCACCGTCGTCCGGCGCTTCCCGGGGCCGACGCTGCTGGTCACCGTGCGCGGCCTCGATGGACCGCTCGGCATGCGCGCGGCGGTCCCCGAGCTTCCCAACGTCTTCGTCGAGGACACCAGCCACTGGCCGCAGCTGGATCAGCCGGCAGAGGTCGCGGGCATCGTCCGCCGTTTCCTCGCCGACGTCGACCGTCGCCGCGCCAGCCGGTGAGCGGCCGTCACTGCTTCAGCTTGTAGCCGCGCGCGAGCAGCGTGTAGGTCAGCGCCGTCGCCCCGAGCGCGAGGAGGGCGAGCATCAGCCCACCCACCCCGGGCGGCAGCGCGCTCGTCCCGAGCATCCCGTAGCGAAGCCCCTCGACCATGTAGACCATCGGATTGAAGTGGCTGATGGTCCGCCACGGCTCGGGCAGGCGGTTGATGCTGTAGAAGACGCCCCCCAGGAACGTGAGCGGGAGCATCACGAAGGTCGGGAAGAAGTTGATCTGCTCGAACTTCTCGGCCCACACCGCCGCAACCAGCCCGAGCACCGAGAAGACGTAGGCCGTCCCGAGCAGGAAGGCGAACGTCACCAGCGGGTGCGCCAGCTGGAACCCGGCGAAGATCAGCGCCACTGCCCAGGTGAGGAGCCCCACCGCGAGGCCGCGCACCATCCCGCCGCCCACGAAGCCCAGCAGCAGCTCGCCGGGGCCGAGCGGCGCGACCAGCAGATCCACGATCGTGCCCTGGATCTTCATGATGAACAGCGAGGAGCTGGTGTTCAGGAAGGCGTTGTTCGCCAGCCCGAGGAACACCAGGCCGGGCACGATGAACGGCAGGTAGGGTTGCCCGGTCGCCTCCTCCATCCTCCCGCCCAGGCTGACCCCGAACACCACGAAGTAGAGCGTGGTGGAGATGAGCGGGCTCAGCACCGTCTGACCGGGCACGCGGAGGAACCGTCGCACCTCCTTCGAGAACAGCGTCTTCAGGCCCGAGGCGTTCACCCCTGCCCCCCGCCGCCGTGCAGCACCTCGATGAGCACGTCCTCGAGCCGGCTGGCCCGCGTGTCCACCTCGGCCACCGGAAACCCGCCCAGGTAGAGCTGCTGCAGCACCTCGCCCGCGCTCGGCTTCCCGTTCCGCTCGGTCACCACCAGCGAGCGCCGGTCCTCCGACAGCTCGGCCTTGCCGTCGAGGCCGGCCGGGAGCGTGCCCACCGGCGCGGAGAAGGTGATGCGCACCCGCTTCTCGCCGAGCCGCCGGAGCAGCGACGCCTTGTCCTCCACCAGGAGCAGGCGCCCCGAGTTGATGACGCCCACGCGGTCCGCCAGCTCCTCGGCCTCCTCGAGGTAGTGGGTGGTGAGGATGACGGTGGTCCCCTCCGACCGAAGCCTGCGGACGTAGGCCCAGAGGTCGCGCCGGAGCTCCACGTCCACCCCGGCCGTCGGCTCGTCCAGGAACACCAGCTTCGGCCGGTGCACGAGGGCCTTGGCGATGAGCAACCGCCGCTTCATCCCGCCCGAGAGCGCACGGGTCTGCGCGTTTGCCTTGTCTTCCAGGCTGAGCGCCTCCAGCACCTCGCGGATCCGCGCCTCGTCCGGGGGCCGCGCGTAATACCCGAGCTGGATGCGCAGCGACTCGCTCACCGTGAAGAACGGGTCGAAGTTCACCT
>Ga0208851_1000247_pt1 | contig 24862 bp, 22 predicted proteins | sample NGESurshal092012_FD_184481 | JGI IMG/M metagenome (GOLD analysis project Ga0208851, IMG submission 184481) | Arctic peat soil microbial communities from Barrow, Alaska - NGEE Surface sample 415-2 shallow-092012 (SPAdes) | ecosystem: Environmental > Terrestrial > Soil > Wetlands > Peat ... | reverse complement strand
CAGGTGGCGGCACCGAGGAGAAAAGCCCCGTCGTCCACATCGCGCGGCGATCTCGCTCGGGTTCAAGCTCGGTGCGGCTCGGTTCCAGGGCGCCGACGCTTGGAACGTCGTACTTGATGCGGACGACAGAAATAAGGGCCAGTGCTCCGGCGGCTGACGGCCGCTCTGCTCGTGTACCGCTTCGCGACGCGGCGCGACATGCCACGTGGGCAAGAGGGCTGAGACATCGCCGCGCACTACCGTGGCGGAGGTCGTGACCGAAACCTCTGTCTGCATGCCCTCCGGCCGCACCGCCGCGTGCCCCTTCGGGTGAAGGTATGCAGAACCGTCGTCGAGGCGCTCCCTCGAGAACAGGTCCAACGCTTCTTTCAACGGCTTCGGACGACCCGCGACCTCGCAATCGTCTACCTAACGTCGCCGAACGTTCATGCGTGACCAGCGAACGGACCGGGCGGGTCGGTGCCGCGGGCCACCGTTCGGGGCGGGAGGGCCATCCGGCGGCGGGGAGGCCCAAGATGCCGCCGGAGCGACGCGGTGGCTCGCGGGCGCCGACGATATGCTCCTTGCATGGACCTCGGCGGCTCCCCCTCGTTGACGAGGACCTTGTCGATCCCCGCGAAGCTGGCGACCGCCACCCTGGTGGTCGTCGTCCTCTCGCGGGCTCGTCCGGTCCTGATGCCCATCGCCATCGCCGCCGCCCTGGCCTTCGTCCTCACCCTGCCCATGAAGTGGCTCGAGCGCCGCCTCTCGAGGCTTCCCGCGCTGGTCCTGGTGATGCTGCTCGCCGTGGGCATCGTCGTCGGCGCCGGGTACGTCCTCGCGACCCAGCTGAACGACCTCACCACGCAGCTCGGCAAGTACACCGAGTCGATGCGCCGGAAGGTGGCGGCCCTGCAGGAGGGCGGGGGGGGGGCCCTCGGCCGCGTCGAGGTGATGATCGCCCGGATCGGCGAGGGCCTGGAGCGGAGGGGCGACGCCGACGGCATCGCGGTCCACGTCGTGCCGACCCGCGCTCTCCCGGTCGCGCATGCCTGGAACCTCGTCAGGCCCCTGGCGGAGCCGCTAGTCTCCGTGCTCTTCGTCGTGGCGCTGTGCGTCTTCATGCTCGTCCGGCGGGACGACCTGAGGAATCGCCTGATCAGCTTGATCGGGACCGGAAACGTGACCCAGACGACCCGCACCCTCGACGAGGGCGCGCAGCGGATCACCCGATACCTGCTCGTCCAGACGATGGTCAACGCCGTCTTCGGCGCGATGGTGGGCGGAGGGCTGTACTTCATCGGCATTCCGTACGCGGTACTCTGGGGCGCCGTCGCGGCCCTGGCACGATTCGTCCCGTACGTCGGAGCGGTCGCCTCCATGCTGATGCCCGCGGCGCTGGCGTTCGCGATCTTCCCGGGCTGGAGCCGGACCCTCCTCACGATGGGGCTCTTCGTCGGGATGGACGTCGTCACCGCCTATGCCGTGGAGCCCATGCTCATCGGTCGCCGCACGGGCGTCTCGTCGATCGCGCTCCTGATCTCCGCGTTCTTCTGGGCCTGGCTCTGGGGGCCCCCGGGACTGGCCCTCGCGACGCCGATCACGGTGTCCCTCGCGGTGCTCGGCCGCCACGTGCCGGGGCTCCAGTACCTCGCGGTGCTCCTCGGAGACGAGCCGGTGATCGGGACGGAGATCAGCTTCTACCAGCGGCTCCTGGCCCGGGACGAGGACGAGGCCGGGGAGATCGCCCGGGCCCAGCAGGCGGCGCTCGGGCCCACGGGCGTGCTGGATCGGATCATCATCCCGACCCTCGTCCTGTCCGCACGGGACCTGGGCCGCCAGAAGATCTCCGCCGAGGACCAGGCCTTCATCATGACCTGGTCACGAGACATCTTCGAGCACCTCCAGCGGGGTGCGACCCGCGTCGGGTCCGCCGCGCCGGCTCGCGCGCTCGGCATCGCGGCGCACCGGACCGAGAGCGAGCTGGTGCTGGAGATGCTCTCGGTGGAGCTGGCGCCAGAGCACGGCAGGCTCGAGGTCCTCCCGCCGACGGCCGCGCTGTCGGAGGTCATCGCCCGGGTGGAGCAGGTGGCGCCGGTGGTCGTGTGTATCGCAGCGCTTCCCCCGGAGGGCGGACCCTTCGCGCGGCGGCTCTGCCACCGGCTCAAGAATCGCTTTCCCGGGATGGCCGTGATGGCGTTCAGGCCCTCCGAGCCGGGCGTCGATCCCACCCTGGCCGCCCAGCGACTGCAGGAGGCGGGCGCGGACCTCGTCGTAACCACCCTGGCCGAGGCGCGCGCCGAGATGTCGCGCATCCTCCTTGGCAGGCCGGCGGATGGGCCGGCGCGGGTTGTCCCGGGGAGGGCGGGCACGGGAGGCTGAGCGGAAGACGGCGCTGCAGGGTCCAGGTGGTCCAAGGAAGAACAACCCGGGGTTTCGAACCAAGGTGAACCGCCCCGGGTTCTCCGGAGACTCGTTTACATGAGTCCAGCCACCGCGGCTGGGTCTCAACGATTGGAGCCTCCGAGAAACCCGGGGCGGTTCACAGCTCCGGGCGGCCGTGAACCGGATGCCGATCCACGTCGAGCACCTCGCACCGCGCGCAGGATGTGGACGGGATGTGGACAGCTCGCCGGGTCCGCGGAAATCGCGGGCCGTAACCCCCGCGATCTTCAAGCGACTCCGGCAGGACTCGAACCTGCTACCCCCGGCTTCGAAGGCCGGTGCTCTATCCAGATGAGCTACGGAGCCAGTGCACCCGGGGCGGGCTCTAGCACGCCCGGAGTCGGGCCGCCTTCGCCCACGTCGCGGCCGATCGCGCCCGTGTCGGCCACCGCCGGAACGCGCAGGCTGGAGGCAGGCCTGATCCTCGCGCAAGCGATTCGTGCGACCCGGGGCCTCGGGCGCAGGGCTTGCGTCGCTCGCCACTCACTGCCCGTCTGTGGTCTCTGGCGCACCGCGTGCACGAGGGTCGGGGCGTATGGAACGTGCCGACCTGACCACCCGCCCTGTCGAAGCGCCACCGTTCTCCGGCGTGGTCCGCGCCGTCCTCGACTGGTACGCCGGACTGTTCGTCCCCCGCGCCGAGGTCGAGGAGATCACCACGCGCCTGCAGCTGCCGGCCCCGCCTGCGCAGGTCTGGGGGGCGCTGAAGTTCTACGAGGAGGTTCCCTCACGCCCCGGTGCATTGCTCCGGCTCGGGCTGCCCGCGCCGGTGCGCTCGGAAGGCGAGAAGACGCGGGTCGGCGGCACCGTCCGGTGCGTGTACGAGGGCGGCCACGTGCTCAAGCGCACCACCTCGGCCGAGCCTCCGAACGTGCTGCGCTTCGAGGTCTTCGAGCAGCGGCTCGGGCTCGAGCACTGCCTGTCCCTGAGCGATGGCGTTTACGAGATCCGTGCCGTGCCGGGCGGCGCCGAGGTCGCGCTCACCACCCGGTACCGTGGGCATCTCCGGCCCCGCGCCCTGTTCCGGCCGCTCGAGCGCCGCCTCACCCACGAGATCCACGGGCACATCCTGGCGGGCATGCGCACGGCGCTCGAGGCCGCGGCCGCGCAACCGGTCCCGGCCAAGGTCGGCTGACGCTCCGCTCCCGCTCGCGCCTACCTCAGCCGTGCGCCGGGTCCACCGGCTCGAGCCGGCAGATGCCCGAGCGGAACGCCGGAAATCCAGAGATCGGATCGAGTCGCTCTCCGTCGATGAGGCAGTTGGCGTTCGCCTCCTCCCAGCCGGAGGGCATCACCGCCACGTCTTCCCGCACGTCGGTGGTGACCGAGACCCGGAGCTCCACTCGGCCGTGTGGCGACACCACCGCGGCGCGCCGCCCGTGCTCGACGCCTGCCGCGCGGGCGGCCTGCGGGTGCACCCGGACCACCGGCTCCGGCTCCAGGAGGCGGATACGGGCCACCTGGCGGAATTGCGAGTTGATGAAGGCGCGCGTCCGGGGCCCGGTGACCAGCGTGAGCGGATACTCGACCGATGGCCGGTTCGAGGGTGGCGTCCACTCGGGAAGCGCGGGGTGGCCCGCCCGGGCGAGCAGCGCCGAGGCAAGCTCGATCTTCCCCGACGGTGTCCCGACCGCGGGCGCGCCGTGACCGGGATCGAAGCCCGGGGCAAGCTCCGGGGCAGCGGCAACGGTGACCCGCGGTGCACGCTGCGCCTCGGCCCACCCGGTCCAGGGAAACCACGCGCCGAGGCCCATGGCCTGCGCGAGCGCGAACACCACCTTCCAGTCCGGCCAGGCCTCGTGCTGCAGAGGCACCACGCCCTCTGCCTCGGCGAACGTCGCGGCCGGTAACACCACGTGCGCTCGCCGGCCGCTCGCGGTGAGGAAGGGGTCCACCGAGACCAGGAGCTCGAGCCGGTCGGCCGCGCGCTGCAGCTCGGCGCTGCCCGGGGATGTGACCAGCGCGTTGGAGGCGATGAGCACCAGCGCCCGGACGGGGTAGGGGCGGTCCTCGAGGATGGCCCGGGCGAGTCGGTTCCCTTGTGCCTCCCGGTTGAAGGCCTCGAACAGCGGATACTCGTCGCCACCGACGGGTCGCGCCCGCGGCGCCGGTGGCACCGGCTCCGGAGTGGAGAAGTGGGGCAGGGCCGGCAGGGGTCCGTTCACGCTTGTGGAGCGGACCGGAGTGAGGTCCTGGCGAATCTGCGGCTCGCCTGCGCGGCGGCAGAGCGCCTCCACGGCTGCGATGGCCCGCACCGTCTGGACCCCGTTCTCGTGATGCTCCACCCCCAGGCCGGACCAGATGCCGGTCGGGGTCTCGGACCCGATGAGCCGCGCGGTCCGGACGATCTGCTCGGCGGGCACGCCGGTCAGCGCCGCAGTCCTGGGCGGCGGGTAGCCCGCGGCGAGCTCGGAGAGCGCATCGAAGCCCACCGTCTCCTCACGGAGCCGTGGCGCATCCACCAGACGCTCGGACACGAGCACGTGGATGAGCCCGAGCGCGAGAGCGCCGTCGGTCCCTGGACGCACCGCGAGATGCTCGGTTGCCACCGCCGCCAGCTCGGTCCTCACCGGGTCCACCACCACCAGCCGGCCCTCGACGGCCTTGTGGGCCACCACGTGCGCGAGCAAGGGAGCGCTGTGCGTCGGGTTGGCGCCCCAGAGGACGAGCGTCCGCGTGCGCCGGAGGTCGTGCCGGTACTTGCTCCCGACGGTCAGCGCCTGGCCCATCCTCCCGGCCGTCTCGCAGAGGCTGGCCACCGACACCACGTTGGGTGTTCCCCACGCGCGGGCAAGCCGCTGGACCCAGTCCATCAGCGGGTGGCGCACCAGCGGCCAGCCGGTCTGGATGGCGAGCGCCTCGGGGCCGAACCGTGCGCGCACCTCCGCCATCCGCTCGCCGATGAAGCCGAGCGCCTCGTCCCACGAGGTCTCCACCAGCCGGTCGCCACGGCGGACGAGCGGGCGGCGAAGGCGCTCGGGTGCGTGCACCACGGAGGGCAGGGCGTGCCCGTGCTGGCAGAGAAAGCCGCGCGTCTCACCCGCCGTGTCGCCATCCACCCGCAGGAGGTGCGTGCCAGAGACCTGACCGGCGAGGTCGCAGTGGAGGAGACAGAAGCGGCACTGGCCCGTGGTCCGCGCGGTCGGCTCCGGGCTCCGTGCCGCCACGCCCACGGCGACCGCCGCGGCGCCTGCTCCGGCGATGGGAGCGGCCCGAAGCAGGTCCCGTCGCGACATGCGCCGGCTCACGCGCCACCTTCCCTGTGCGCGCTCGCCGGTGCGATGCGGATCGCACGGGCCTCCTCGGGGCACGCCTCCTCGCAGAGCCCGCATCCCACGCAGGCCTCGGCATGAAAGAGCGGCGCCTGCTGCGGCCCGACCAGCTCCACGGCGCGCTTGCCCACCGGGCACACGTAGGCGCAGAGGCGGCACACGCCCTGGCCGCTCCAGGGCAGGCACGCCTTGCGGTCGAGCACCGGCACCCCGATGCGCACCTCGGCGGCGACGCGCTCGGGGACTGGGGGAATGCGGGCGAGGGCGCCGGTCGGGCACGCCTCGGTGCACGCCATGCACAGCACGCACGCCGACTCGCGGAGCGCCAGGAACGGATGACCTGCGTCGAGACCCGCGCCGGCGGGGAAGCGAATGGCCCGGGTGGGGCACACCTCGGCGCAGCGGAAGCAGCCGATGCACGCCCGCTCGAAGTCTCCCGGCAGAAGCGCTCCAGGCGGACGGAGCTCACCCGCGGCTGCGCGCGGACGGCGGACCAGCAGCCCCGACACCGCACCCGCGGCGAGCGCGAGCAGCCCCCGGCGATTCACGGACGCCTCCCCTCGAGCGAGAACGACAGCGCACCCGTCGGGCAGGAGGCGACGCACCGGCCGCAGCGCTCGCAGCCGGCGTCCACCCGGTCCGTCATGGGGCGCTGCCCGAGGTTGCAGACCACGTCGCAGACGGTGCAGTCGGTACACGCGGCGGGCGCGCGCCGCACCCGCACCGGCGACAGCGCTCCGAGCAGCGAGAAGAGCGCCCCGCCAGGGCAGAGCGACCGGCAGAAGCCCGCGCGCGAGACCGTGGTGTCGAAGAGCCACACCGCGGCGAGCACCGTGGCGCCACCTCCCAGCCCCAGTCCGAACGCCAGCCGGTACGCGCTCCGGGCGAGGAGCGCCGGAGGGTAGACCAGCGCCGCCAGCTGGACCCCGAGCGCTGCCGTCCCGCCGAGCACACCCCCCAGCACCGCGAACCGCAGCCAGCCCGGGAAGCGGAGATCCAGCGTGGGGATCCCGAGCCTGCCCAGGCCCCAGCGCACGGCGTTGCTCACCGCGAGCAGCGGGAGGTACGGACAGAGCCAGCCGCAGAAGAAGCGGCCCAGCACCAGGACCAGGAGGAGCACCGGAACGGCGGCGGCGAGCAGGCCAGGTCGGACGCCGCGCGCGACGAGCACGCCCACGGACATCAGCGGGTCGAGAAGCTCGAGCCCAAGTGCGCGTGCCGCGCCGGTCGCGCCGACGAAGAGCCACTGGGGCCAGGTGCGGTCGGCCATGCGCGCGGCGAGGAACGGCGTGCCGATGACCGTCAGAATGCTGAGGGTCAGCACCCCGCGCCGCAGCGCCTGGGTCGTGCGTCCGCCCCGGAGCGTCACGTCCCAGGGCTGGAGTCGCCGACGGGCCCGCTGCGCCAAAGGTGTTCCAAGGTGGTCCAGCGCTCGCCTCCAGGGTGCCACGATCAGGGAGCGTGCATCGCAAGCGATGGGCCATGCCGGGGCGGGTCGCCGCACCGCAACTCGTTGCGTTCGAACCGAAGCGCTCGCACCCGCGCGCGCAATCCCTGCGTGTTCCCCGGCTGGCCACCTCGGGCCCCTCTCCACACCTGTGGCGGGCAGTCCTCCCCGCTGAAGCGTGCACGCCAAGGTGGTCTCCTGTGAGGCGTCCCTGCAGCCGGGACGCAGCTCGGGCAAGCTCGGGGGCTCTCCCGTGCGCTGGCCGCTCCTCCTGGTCCCGGTGCTGGTGCTCTCCGGTGTCGTCGCGGCGGTCGCGCTGCGCCGTCCCGTTCCCGCCACGCCTCCCCCTCTCGCCCCCGCGGGGCCCACAGAGGTTGCCGCCGACGCAGGCCTCACGGACGAGGAGGTCTTCGCGGCGAGCATGGCGCGACTGGCGGAGGCGCGGCGCCAGGCGGAGGCAGAGCTCGCGTCCGCCCGGGAGGCCACGCCGGCGCCGTCCCCCCTCGGTGTCGATGCTGGCCCGTCCACTTCGGCGCTCGCGCCGGCGGTGGACGCAGGCGGTTCACCCGGGCTTCGCGCCGAGGTCGCGGGGGTGAGGGCGCTCCTGGCGGGGGAGGACCTCTCCGGGGCCGTGGAGCAGGTGCATGCGCTCTTCCGTGCGCACTCGCCAGCGGCCGGGCCGACGCTCGAGGTCGTGGCGGCCGCCGTACAGTCCCGCGCGCGGACCGGGGCGCTGGCGAAGGTCGAGCCCGTGCTCCCGCGGATGCAGGAGCTGCCGACCTCCGAGCCCGCGGTCCGTGCGGCCGTGGCCCGGGTGCTGGGCACGGTGGCGGTCGCCAGCGCCCGTGCGGGGCAGGCGGAGCGCTCGCTGGAGCGGGCCCGCGCCGCGCTCGCGCTCGACGAGAGAACCCCGGAGGCCTACCTCGCGCTCGGGGAGCATCAGTTCCAGGACAACGACCTGGCGGGTGCGCTCGACACGTGGGAGCACGGGCTCCGCCTGAACCCCGAGGACCCCTCGCTCGGGCTCCGTCTCGAACGCGGGCGGGCGGAGGCCGAGCGCCTGGGGGGACTGGAGCGCGTGGCGTCCGAGCACTTCGTGGTGGCGTTCGATGGGCGGGCCGACGTCCCCGCCGCCCGGGCGACGCTCGAGGTCATGGAGTCTGCGTACCGGTCGGTGGGCGCGCTCTTCCAGAGCTATCCCGACGGACCGATCCCGCTCGTCCTCTACCCCGACCGCTCCTTCGACCAGGAGGGGCACGCCTCGTGGTCCGCGGCCGTCTACGACGGGAAGATTCGCCTTCCTTCGGCCGGAGCGGACGCCCACTCGGCCCGGTTCGCGGGCACGCTCTTCCACGAGTACGGCCACGCGCTCTTCCGCCGGGCCACCGGTGGGAGGCAGGCGCCGGCGTGGCTCAACGAGGGGTTCGCCGAGGTGGCGCGGCTCCGGAGGGACCCGGGACCGGCCGTGCGCTGCACGCCCGACGTGCACCGCTTTCCCCTCCGGGCCCTCGAGGGCGGCTTCCAGCGGATCGGCGATCACCGGTCCGCGCACCTCGCGTACCTGGAAGCACGTCACGCGGTGGAGCGCATCCTCGAGCGCCACGGCGAGGACGGCGTTCGCGCGCTGCTCACCGAGGTGTCAACCGGCGCACCCTTCGCCGCCGCCTTCGAGCGCGCGGTCGGTGAGGACTACGGGACGTTCTCCGGGAGGTTCGACGCCGAGGCGCGCCGCTGATACGTCGCGCCGCATGGATCTCGAGCTGAAGGGAAAGCGTGCGCTGGTGAGTGGCTCCACTGCGGGAATCGGCTGGGCGATCGCCGCCGGGCTCGCCGCCGAGGGCGCCGAGGTGGTGCTCAATGGGCGGACCGAGGCCCGCGTCGAGTCGGCGCTGCGGGCGCTCCGGGAGCGTCACCCCGCGGCGCGGGTGCGCGGCGTCGCCGCGGATCTCGGGACGGCGGAGGGCTGCCTCCGGGTGGTGCGGGAGGTGCCCGAGGTGGACGTGCTGGTGAACAACCTGGGGATCTTCGCCGCCGTGCCGTTCCAGGACATCGCCGATGCCGAGTGGGTGCGCTTCTTCGAGGTGAACGTGCTGAGCGGCGTCCGGCTCGCGCGCGCCTATCTGCCGGGGATGAAGGACCGGAACTGGGGGCGCATCCTCTTCATCTCCAGCGAGAGCGCGCTGCAGATCCCGGTGGAGATGATCCACTACGGCACGACCAAGACCGCCCAGCTCGCCGTCTCGCGCGGTCTCGCCGAGACCACCCGCGGGACCGGGGTGACGGTGAACGCCATCCTCGCCGGTCCGACCCGGAGCGAGGGCGTGGAGGGGTTCGTCGAGGGGCTCGCTGCGCAGCAGGGTGTCTCTGCTGCGCAGGTGGAGCGCGAGTTCTTCTCCACCGCCCGACCCACCTCGCTGCTCCAGCGCTTCGCCACCCCCGAGGAGATCGCGTCGCTCACGGTGTTCGTGGCTGGTGGCCCTGCCGCGGCGGTGAACGGCGCCGCGCTCCGGGTGGACGGCGGCGTGGTGCGGGCCATCGTCTGACAGGAGGATGCCCCCCGGGTCTCACGTGGCACGCGCGGACACCGACCTGGTACGTCGCGCCCGCACATTCGTCGTCACCATGGGCGTGGTGGCGCTCTTCGGAGACATGACCTACGAGGGCGCGCGGGGGCTCGTCGGCCCGTACCTCGGGCTTCTGGGGGCGTCCGCCCTGGGCGTGGGGATCGCCGCCGGTGCGGGGGAGCTTGCGGGCTACGGGCTGCGGCTCGGGACCGGCTGGCTGGCGGATCGCACCCGCGCCCACTGGCTCCTCACCATCGTCGGATACTCGTTCAACCTGGTGGTCGTCCCCGGTCTGGCGCTCGCCGGCTCGTGGGAGGTGGCGGTCGCGCTGGTCATCGGGGAGCGCGTGGGCAAGGCCATCCGCTCACCGGCGCGGAGCACGCTCGTGTCGTACGCCGCGCGGCGGGCAGGGGAGGGTGCCAGCTTCGGCCTCGAGGAGGCGCTCGACCAGATCGGCGCGGTTGCCGGTCCGCTGCTCACCGCGGTCGCCATCGCCGCGCACCCCGGGAACGGGCCACTCGGCGCCTATCGCCTCGGCTTCCTCGTCCTGGCCATTCCCGCGGTGGCGACGCTGGTCCTGGTCCTCGTGGCGCGCCGCTGGTTTCCATCCCCCGAGGACTTCGAGCCGCCGCCCGAGCCAGCGCACGTGGGGCTCGGCTGGTCCTTCCGGCTGACGCTGGCGGGCGCGGCGCTGGTGGGGCTCGGGTTTGCCGACTGGGCGCTCATCGCGTTCCATGCCGGTCGCTCCGGGCTGGTCGCGGTGCAGCTCCTCCCGGTGCTCTATGCCGCGGCCATGGCGATCGACGGGGTCGCAGCGCTCCTCCTCGGACGTGCGTTCGACCGCCGCGGTCCGGGAGTCCTGGCGCTCTCCTGCCTCGCGGGCGCGAGCGCGGCGCCGCTCGTCTTCCTCGGCGGCTCGGCAGGAGCGCTGCTCGCCGGGGCCGCGCTGTGGGCAGTGGCCATGGGTGCGCAGGAGTCGGTCTACAAGGCGGCGGTGGCGCGGCTCGTCCCGGCTGCCCAGCGCGGCAGGGCCTACGGCATCTTCTTCGCCGTGTTCGGCGTCGCGTGGTTCGTCGGGAGCGCGGCGATGGGGTGGCTGTACGAGCACTCGCGGCCGGGCCTGGTGATGCTGGCGGTGGTCGCGCAGCTCGCAGCTGCGCCGGTGTTCCTGGTCGCGGCGCGTGGGATGGGCCGTCCGGTTCAGCGGTAGACGAGCACCGGCACCTTGCAGTGGGTGAGCACGCGCTGGGTCTCGCTCCCGAGCAGCATGCCCGCCATGCCCCGGCGGCCGTGCGAGGCCATGAAGACCAGGTCGCAGCTCTGCCGCTGTGCCGCCTCGATGATCGCCTGCCAGGGCGCGTCGTTGACCACCGAGATGACCTCGCAGGGCACGCCCCCGGCGGCCGCCTTGGCCCGGGCGTCCCCCAGCACCTCGCGGGCGCGGCTCTCGTGCGCCCGCTCGTACTGCGTGGGCGTCACGGTGACGAGGAAGGGGTCGTAGCCGGTCAGATGGAAGGGCGGTGTCACCATCATCGCGGTCACGCGGGCCCCGAGCGATTTGGCGAACGCCACCGCCTCACCGACGGCGCGTTCGGAGAGCTCGGAGCCGTCGGTCGGCACCAGGATGTGCTTGTACATGGCGCGCTCCTCTCGCGACGGAATCTTGCATGGGGCGCGCCCGGAGGCACCCCCGTCGTGAGGTCGCGGTGCGTCAATCGACTGGGCGGCCGCTGCCGTTCAGGGGGACTGATGGCCGTGCGTCGTGAGGCAGGTGCTGCAGAACGTGGCGGCCGGGTTCTCGAGCATCACCTGGGCTCCGATCGGCGACCCGCACTCGTCACAGATCCCGTAGCGGCCCTCGTCGATCCGACGCAGCGCCGCCTCGATGCGGTTCAGCTCGGCCTCGGGGTCCTCGGTCCGGTCCTGCCCCGCGCGGGCCAGCACCGTACGCCTCATCAGGAGGCGAGCTCGCGCACGCGTCTCGGCCGGAGTCAGTCCCATCGTCCATGGAAGACATCAGCAATGCACGCGCCGAAGGTTCGTTCACTCTGACGCGCTCTGCCGGGCCCACCGGGGTGCTGCACCGTCTGCGGCGACGGGCCAATTCAGGCGCAAGGGTTGCGCTCTCAGATCCGCGGCAGCCGGATGTGGAACGCGGCGCCCCCTGCCTCGGAGCGTTCCACCCAGACGCGTCCGCTGTGCTGGTCGATCAGGCTGTGGACGATCGCCAGGCCCAGCCCCGTTCCATTGGGCTTGGTGGTGAAGAACGGCTCGAAGAGCCGGTCTCGCGCCTCCGCGGGGATGCCCGGGCCCTCGTCCGCCACGGTGACCTCCACCGCATCCTCGGTGGGCCGGCCCTGGAGCAGGATCCGTCCGCCGCGCGGGCTCACGTCCAGCGCGTTGAGAATGAGGTTGAGGAGCACCTGGCGCAGCACGCTCTCGTCGCCCGCCGCGGCCGGAGTTCCGGGCGCCACGTCGACGACGAGCTGGACCAGCCGGGCCTCGGCGTCGCCGGACATCAGATCCGCCACCTTCCGGAGCAGGGGCTCCAGCGGGAGCGGACGGCGCACCAGGTCCCGTGGCCGGGAGAAGAGGAGGAAGTCCTGGAGCGTCTGGTCCAGCCGGCGGATCTCGTCCCGCACCAACACCAGGGGCTCGAGCAGCGGGGGCTGGCCCTGCTCCGGCAGCTTGCGGATGCGCCGCTCGAGCACCGAGAGCTGGAGCGCGGCGGCGTTGAGGGGGTTGCGGATCTCGTGCGACAGCCCTGCGGTGAGCCGGCCCACCGTGGCCAGCTTCTCTGCCAGCAGCGCCCGCCGGGTCAGCTCCTCGCGTTCCGTCTGGAGCCTGACCTGCCGGAGCGCCTGGCCCACCGTGAGGAGCAGCTCGGGGACTGCGCAGGGCTTCACCAGGTAGGCGCAGGCCCCGGCGCGGATGGCGGCCGCGGCGGACTCCACGCTGGCGAAGCCGGTGAGGAGGACCACCTCTGCCCCGGGCATCGACCTGTGGAGCTCGGCCGCGAGCTCCGTCCCGTCTCCGTCCGGCAGCCGGAGGTCGACCAGCGCCACGTCGAATCCCTCGGCCGCGCGCGCCCGGGCGGTGGCGGCACTGGTCGCGCGGAGGACCTTGTAGCCCTCGTCCTCGAGGATCTCACCGAGGTTGTCGACGAGGTCCACGTTGTCATCGACGAGGAGGATTCGCCCCTGACTCACCGACCCTCCTCGAAACGCTCCAGCTGCGCGTCGAGCGCGGTGGCCAGAGCCTCGAGGGAGGAGGGGAGACGGACCAGCGGAACACCTGGGTGGGCGCCCGCCCAGGCCTCGGCCTCCGAGTCCGGCCCATCCGCGAGCACCGCCAGCAGCGGGGTCGGCCCGGGCGGAGCACCGTCTGCCGGGGTCAAGGGCATCGGCGTGCAGCCGTGATCCCGGACGAACTCCATCACCCGGGTCATCCGGTCCGAGCTCCCGGAGACCACCCACACGACCGCCCCGCGCCGTGCTTGCTCCAGCCGGAGGAGGAGCATCTCCACCGGCACCGGCTTGGGGAGGGTGGCGAGCACGCCCATTCGCTCGACATGCGCGAGGTCGCTGTCCCCGATGAACGCGGTGACCACCAGGGCCGGCAGCGCCGGGTCTGCCTGGCGCGCGGCGGCCAGGAGCTCGGCGCCGCTCAGCCCGGGCATCCGCATGTCGGTCACCAGAGCGCTGTACCGCCGCGCCCGCAGCAGGCCCAGTGCCAGGCGCGGATCCAGCTCGACGTCCACCTCGGCGCCGCTGGTCTCGAGGATCTCGGCCAGGTTCTCCGCCAGAGGCTGGTTGTCGTCCACCACCAGGTACCGGCGCGCGTTGCTCATGATGGTGTCTTTCCTGGCAGGGTCAGCACGAACCGCGCTCCCCGCGTCGGCGGAGCGACGTGGAGGATGGTTCCCCCGTGTCGTTCGGCGATGCGGCGGACCAGGGCCAGCCCGAGCCCGATGCCCTTGGCCTTCGTGGTGATGAGCGGCTCGAAGAGACGTGCCTTGATGCTGGCGTCCAGCCCTGGGCCGGTGTCCTCGACCGAGATCTCCACGTTCCCGTTCTCCGCCCGTGCTTCCACCTTCACCTGGCCAGTCTCGCCGCAGGCATCCACCGCGTTCTGCACCAGGTTCACGAACACCTGCCGGAGCTGGGCAGCGTCGCCCATGACCCGCACCCCGTCGAGCGGCTTCACCTCGATGGTCACGCCCTGCGGCCGGGGCACCCGGTCGACGGCGCTCTCCACCACCTCGCGCAGCGAGATCTCCTGGGCGTCCATCGGGCGGTCGCGGACCAGGTCCAGGAGCGCGCCGACGATGCCGTTGGCCACGGCGATCTGCTCGCCGATCCGGTGGAGGTGCTTGCGGGCGCCGGGGTCGGTGCCCACGCGCTTCTCGAGCAGGAAGACGCTCGACTCGGCGACCCCCAGGGGGTTGCGCAGCTCGTGTCCGATGCTGGCCACCACCTGTCCGAAGGTGGAGAGCCGCTCGGTGCGCGCCTTCTGCGCCTCGAGGTCCTCCCGGTAGGTCTGGAGCATGATCGCCAGCTCCAGGTCGAGCATCCGGGACAGCGCGTCCTGCGCGACGTGGTGCTCGGCGGTCTCTGGCTCCACCAGCCGGGTGATGCGGGCGGACAGCTCGCGGCGCAGCACGTTCATCGCCCCGAACATGTAGTGCTGGGGCAATCCGATGCGGACGTGGACCCGGCCGATCCGGGCCCTGCGCTCCAGGTAAATCTCGTCCCACGGACCCTGGAACAGCGTGTCCATCCAGGCGACGAGCGTGTGCCTGAGCCGGCCCACCGAACTCTCGCCCCGCTCGAGCACGGCGCGGGCGGGCGGGTATTCGAGGATGCGGGCGTAGAAGATTTCAGAAATTTCCGGGAAATCCGGAGCGAGGCCCGGGTGGAGCGCACGGAGCACCACCTGGTCGGCGTGCCCGAAGCCCACGTAGTCCTGGAGCTCCATGAAAAACCCGCTGCCGGCCATCGCTGGAGACAAATAGTCCAAAGCGCTGCAGAAAAGCGATCCGCGGCTCGGCCCGGCTTTTGCTAAACTGACACCCTACATGGCGGCAGCGCGCATCCTGGTAGTGGACGACGAGCCGAACGCCCGCGGCGCCCTGCGGACCATCCTCACCGAGGAGGGGTACACGGTGAGCGAGGCGGAGGACGGCGTGGAGGCCCTGGCCATTCTCCGCACCACCGGCGCCGACGTGGTGCTGGCGGACGTCCGGATGCAGCGAATGGATGGTCTGACCCTGCTCCGCGAGGCGCGGGAGAGCGGGATCGACTCGGCCTTCGTGGTCATGACCGCCTTCGCCTCCATCGAGATGGCGGTGAATGCGATGCGGGCCGGCGCCGAGACCTTCCTGGTCAAGCCGCTGGACGAACGGGCCGTCCTGGTCGTCATCGAGAAGGCGCTGGAGAAGCGCAACCTGGTGCAGGAGGCGGCCAGCTTGCGTGCGCGGGTCCGCGAGCGGGTGCACTTCGACAACATCGTCGGCGATAGCCCGGCGCTCCGCGAGGTGTTCGAGGTCGTCCAGCGCGCGGCGCCCACCCGGGCGAACGTGCTCATCCTCGGCGAGTCCGGGACTGGCAAGGAGCTGATCGCCCAGGCGCTCCACGAGCTGTCGCCCCGGAAGGACCGCCCGTTCGTCCGGGTGAACTGCGGCGCCCTCACCGAGACGCTGCTCGAGTCGGAGCTCTTCGGACACGAGCGGGGGGCGTTCACCGGCGCGGTCAGCCGGCGCGAGGGCCGCTTCGAGCGCGCGGATGGCGGCACGCTCTTCCTCGACGAGATCGGCGACGTCTCCCCCGGACTGCAAGTGAAGCTGCTGCGCGTCCTCCAGACCCGCGAATTCGAGCGCGTGGGCGGCACCGAGACGCTGAAGGTGGACGTCCGCCTGCTCACTGCGACCAACAAGGATCTCGCGACGGAAGTCGCCAGCAGCCGCTTCCGCGAGGACCTCTTCTACCGGCTCAATGTCATCTCGGTCACCCTGCCGCCGCTCCGGGCGCGCAAGGGTGACATCCCGGCGCTGGTGTCACACTTCGTCCGGCGCTTCACCGAGCAGCACGGGAAGAAGATCCAGGGCCTCGCCCCCGGCACGCTCCAGGCGCTGCTCCGGCACGACTGGCCGGGGAACGTGCGCGAGCTGGAGAACTCGATCGAGCGCGCGGTGGTGCTTGCCCAGGGGCCTTACCTCACGACGGACGACCTGCCGCCCACGGTGCTCGGTGCGCGACCGTCCGACCGGCCCATGAGTAGCCTCATCCCGGGCGGGACGTGGCAGGAGATCGAGAAGCAGGCCATTCTCCGCACGCTCGAGGTGGTGGGCGGCTCCACCTCGCGGGCGGCGGCGATGCTCGGCATCAGCACCCGCACCATCCAGTACCGGCTGAAGCAGTACGCGCAGGAACGCGAGGAAGGGGCGCCGACCCCCGGCGCCGTCACGGAGTAGCGAAGTCGGGCGGGAGCGGCCGTTCGACAGCGCCGCCCCGCCCCTCCCCGGCCAGGGGGTTCTGCGTCTTCAGGTGAACCGTGGTCGCTCGCGGTTCATCATCTGGAACCGGGCGATGAACACGGTCACCACTGCACCCAGGCCTGCGAACAGCAGGGCCGGGCCCACCACGGCCATCTCCCCGGAGAACGCGCCGGGGACGAAGAGGATCCGTCCGATGAGGCCGCCCACCACGGAGCCGAACACGCCGACCCCGAGCGACCGCGTCCAGGTCAGTCCCTCGGTCGGCCAGAAAGCAGCCACCAGGACACCCAAGAACGATCCGAGGACCACCCAGCAGAGAAGCTCGAACAGTGTCATTGCGTACCGCCACCTTTCGAGCGCGAACGGATGCATTGACCGTGCGCGGCGTAAATCGACTCGTAAATCAAACGCACTGCCGGGGTCGCCGCGCCGCGAAGCGTGCACCGATTGCAGTGTACCGGTTCCCGAACGCAAGCGCTGCGGCCCCGGCAGGAACTACACCTTGGCGACCTTCTCCACGTTCACGGGGATCTTTTTCGGCTGCACGGCGGTGGTCTTGGGGAACACGATGGTGAGCACGCCGGAGTTGAGGTGCGCCTGCACCGCGTCGAGGTCCGCGCCCTCTGGCAGCGTGAACGAGCGGGTGAACCGGCCATAGGTCCGCTCACGGGCGTAGTACTCGCCCTCCTCGCCCTTCTCCACCTTGTCGAACCGCGTCCCGTTGATGGTGAGCCTGTTTCCGGTGAGGAGGACCTCGATGTCCTTGGCCTCCATGCCCGGCAGGTCCGCCATGAACACGAAACGGTCCTTCATCTCCCGGACCTCGAACGGAGGAATCACTCCCCGGTGCATCTCCGTCGGGAGCAGCGGCGCCATCTCCTGGAATGGGTCCCAGGAGAGCAGCTCGCGGAGCGTGCGCAGCGGGTGTAACGCGGTGAGGGCCGGTAGCTCGGTCCCCGGGGTCCTTCTCACGAGCAGATCGTTCATGACTGCCTCCACTGGCCCGCTGAACGCTCGGGCCGACACGCGGGCGAGCATTTCCCGAGCCACGCGTGTCGCGGCGCACCACTATTTGGAGGTGCGCGCCACCTTCGTCGGCGATGCCCGACGTGTGCCCTCCGACAGCGCAGCTGCTGTCATGCATCCACGTTTGCTCATCGTGCTCGCCTCGGTACGCGCAGTGCACGTCCGATCGCACCCTGCTGGTGGAGGCAGCGTGGCCATGAGTCGGGCGTTCGAGGTGGACTGGACGGGCACACAGGAAGAAGGACCGGTGTTCCGCGCCGGTCGCGAGTTCGGCGTCACCGAGGCCGCCGAGCTCCGCCAGCGGCTGACGGCGCTGGGCGCGCGGGTGCCGGTGCGCGTGGACTTCACCCGGACCGTCGACCTGTCCGACCACGCGCTCGCGGAGCTGCTGGAGTGGGTGGTGGACCGGCACCGGGGCCGGGTGGCCTTCGTCGGCCTCAACGCCCACCACGAGCGCATGCTCCGCTACCTCGTCCCCCGGGCCGCAGACGCGCTGCCGTTGTAGCGTCCGGAACGGCGGCTCGATGCGCCTCTGCCGCCAATGGAGAGGCGGGTTGCGCCCACGCGCCCCCGGCCACGCCCGAGCCGCCAGGCCCTGTGCAGACCACCGCGCCCGAGTTCCGTCCCGGGCTGGGGGCGTCACTCCACCCCGACGTGAGGACCAGTCCGCCCGTCGCGGCGCGCACCCACATCGTGGCATTGACGCCTCCGTGTAGGACCACGAGAAGATGAAGGGCCCCGCTCGAGGGGAGCCCATGGCACGGCGAAGGACATCTCGGCTCCTCGGGGCAGCGCTCGCGCTGTCACTCGCGTGCTCCGGAAGCATCACCACGCCCGGTGGCAGCAGCAGCAGCAGCAGTGGCGGCGGACCGGGCGGCTCCACGGGGCCGGCCGCAGACGAGCAGTTCCCATCCAGCCTCCTGACCCCGTACGCCGGACCGGCGATCGACGTCTACGACAACACCTTCGTCGGATACATGCAGCTCAAGGGGAAGGTGGCCGCCATCTTCAACGACGGCTGGGTGCGCGGTGGGACGGACCGATTCCAGGCCAACATCGGGCTCCTGGGCGGTGCGGACTTCGTCTCCCACTACGTCGAGGCGCGGGTGGCGACGGCGGACTTCCTTCTGGCGCTGGACTCGCTGAGCAAGGATGTTTGCTCTGCGGCGGTGGCGGCGAAGAGCGGGCCGTTCGCCGGGCTGGACGTCGCCACGGCGGTCGTCGATGCCCCTCCGTCGACCTCGACCACGATCCGCGGCGAGAACGCCTCGACGCTCGCCGTCGACGCCACGACCCTGCTCAAGGCTTCCACCGGAGTGAAGAACGGGACCGCCGGCTGGAACCTCTACACCAACGGGACGCTGCTCACGCGGGCGGCGATCGCCTTCCCGGTCACCGACGCGTACAGCATCACGGTTCGTGCCCGCTCCACGGCGGTGGCGGGGGTGTATGGGCACATGCAGATCCTCGTCGGCGGTACTGTCGTGAAGGAGGTCGACACGACCGGGACGCTCGCCGACTACTCCTGGACCGGGTCGGTCAATGCGGGCTCCATGGCGGTCGGGGTTGCCTTCACCAACGATGCCACCGCCGGTACTGAAGACCGGAACCTCATCGTGGATCAGCTCACCGTGAGCGGTCCCAACAGCCCGAGCACCGGGACGACCCGTCAGACGGCCGCCCGTGCCGGCATCGATCAGCTCTACCGGAAGATGCTCTTCCGCCGTCCGACGACGGCCGAGTCCGATGCCGCGTATGCACTCCTCGGAGACCTCGTCGCCATCGCCGCTGGCCCGGTGCCGCAGGACGCCTGGAGCGGCATCTGCGAGGCGCTGGTGCGGCACCCCGACTTCCTCTGGACCTTGCCTCCCTCGCGGCCAGCGACCACCGGGACCGAGAACAAGACACTCCTCCTGGTGAAGGTGGCACAGGACCTGGTGGCGCGTCCCCCGACCGACGCGGAAATTGCCGCGTTCACCGGCGGGACGAAGACGCTCGATCAGATGGTGGACGGCTGGCTCGGATCGGCCGAGTTCAAGAGCTACGCGTATTACAAGATGCGGATCCGCACCGAGAGCGACGGCTCGGCGGACTCGGACGAGCCGGCGCGGCTGTGGACGCAGGTGCTCACCACCGGCGCAAGCTACCGGGACCTCCTCACCGGCGACTACGGGGTGGACACCTCGTTCCAGAAGGTGGCGCGCGGGCCCGAGCACGGCGCCACCGGCGTCCTGACGATGAAGGGCTACATCCAGCACAAACCCGGGCTGCCCCACTACAACTACTCGGCGCGCGTCCTCTCGGACTTCATGGGCTACGTGTTCGAGGTGCCGCCCGAGGTGATCGCCATGCGCATCGGCGCCACCGCCTCGAGCACCGTGGACCCGAACAGCATCTGTTTCACCTGCCACCAGCTGCTGACGCCGCTCGCGTACCAGCGGAGCCGCTGGGCCGAAGACGGCACCTACGCGACGACGGATGCGGACGGAAAGCCGATCGACGACTCGGATCGCTCCCTCGTCGCGGGCTACCCCTACAAGGGTCAGGGCCTGGGTGCGTTCTCCGCCCAGGCGGTCAAGAAGGAGCGCTTCGTCCGGCAGACGCTACAGGCCGAGTTCAACTTCCTCTTTGGCCGTCCCATGCGCTTCGACCAGGACGAACGCGGCCTCTACAAGCAGCTCTGGGACGGGCTGGCGGCGAGCAACGGCGACGTCCGCGCGACGCTGAAGATCCTGGTCGCCTCCCCGCAGTACCAGGGCAAGTGACCATGCAACGCCGAACCTTCCTCAAGGCCGTGGCCGGCGGCTCGGTCATCACCACCCTGGACTGGCTGCGCTGGTTCCGGTCCTTCGGAGTACCGGGAACCTCGAAGGAGCTGGGCATCGCCACCGCCGCGGCGCAGGCGGCCACCGAGCCCCACTACCTCGTCTACTGGTTCCAGGAAGGCGGCTGGGACGGGTACTCGATGTTCAACCCCCTCGACACTCGCAACGACGCCACCCTGGTCATCCCGGCGGGCACGCTGACGCCGAGCCCGCCCTCCCCGCCCTGGAGCGAGCAGCTCTACCGGCCGTCGGGATACGGCACGGCCCCCAACGGTCCACCGACCACCAGGGGAAACGTCACCTACGGCTTCCTGGCCGCGGACGGGATGGCGTCGCTGGCCAACGACATCGCCGTGGTGAGCAGCCACCACGGCAACGAGTTCCACTCCGGCGGCCGCTGGGACTACCACTACGGCAAGTACTCCCACAGCCTGAGCGCCAAGCGCGGCGACGACGAGCGCACGGTGATGCAGGCGTTCTGCGAGGCGTACGGCGCGAGCGCGCTGCTGCCGCATGTCTCGTGGCACCGGTGGCTCGCCGACGGCGAGCTGTCGCTGGCCAACTACCCGGAGGGCACCGGGTACTACGAGAAGCTCGGGCCGCCTTACGCCCACACCATCTACGGGAAGCTGCCGGAGGACATGCGCAACCGGCTGCGGCAGATCCAGGGGCTCACCGCCAACGCCCGCGACGGCCGCATCCGGACCTTCGTCGACGACCTGCACCGGAACTTCGTCGCCGACAAGAACAGCGAGTCGGTCAAGGCGTTCGCCTCGGCGGTGCAGATCCACCAGTCGCTGGTGGGAGGCAGCGTCACCGTGGATCCGAACGCGATGTTCACCGACACGGCGCTGCGGGCGGAGTTCGCCATCCAGCCGGCGGACGAGACCACCAGCGCCGCGGAGATCAACGGGAACCCGTCCCGCTCGAAGGAGACGCCGAACCCCAACGTCCAGGCGATGATGGCCTACGAGCTCATGACCAAGGGGCTCTCCATCGCCTTCTGGATCGAGAGCCGGGACGTGCGCGGCTTCGACACTCACTTCCCGCGACGCGGCGTGTTCCAGTATCAGAACCCCCGCGGGCAGCAGAACCAGCTGTCGCGGATGAAGAAGGATCTCTGGTCGCCGCTCCTGGCGTTCGTGGCGCGTCTCAAATCCACCCAGCATCCGGTGACCGGCAAGACCTACTGGGACCACACCACCATCGTCCTCGCGTCCGAGATGGGCCGGATGATGAGCGCCGACGCGGGGAGCATCCTCACGTCGAGCGCGAGCGACGCCGACAAGTACAGCCAGATCATGGACCAGGACGTCTGCCAGCACTGGCTGGTCAGCTCGGCGGCGTTCCTCGGCGGCAAGGTCCAGGGCAACCGACAGTGGGGCCGGGTGGGAACGGCGACCCAGGATGCCATCCCCATGATGCCGGACGGCACGCTGGACCCCGCGTTCGACCCGTCGACCGGGCTGCAGAGGCCCGGGACCACCCAGAGCCCGAACAGCGCCGTCTCGGACTGCGGGAGCGTCTACGCGACTGCGCTGTCCCTCTCCGGGCTGGACCCGGACGGGCTGCGGAGCCAGGGCAAGGGCAAGAACACCTCTCCGCCCATGCGCTTCATCAGCCGCTGAACCGTCTGCGAGGTCGCCCCGCTGTGCTTGCCGGGGACCGGTGGCACGAGGGACGTTCCGCGCATGGACCCGCTTGCTCCCCTGGACCGCGCGCTCGCGCACGCCCGAGCCTGGATCGACTCTCTCGGTGCGCGGCACGTCCACCCGACCGCGTCGCTCGATTCGCTCCGGTCTTCGTTCGGCGGAGAGCTCGCCGAGCAGGGGGAGGACCCGGGCGCGGTGCTCGACCTGCTCGCCCGGGCCGGTGAGCCCGGGCTCATGGCCACGGCGGGACCACGGTTCTTCGGTTTCGTCATTGGCGGGAGTCAGCCGGTGGCGCTGGCCGCGGACTGGTTGTCGTCGGCCTGGGATCAGAACGCCGGTCTCTACGTCACCTCGCCTACCGTCGCGGTGCTGGAGGAGACCGCCGGGCGCTGGCTGAACGCCCTCTTCGGGCTCCCGGTGAGTGCCGGTGTCGGCTTCGTCACCGGCGGGCAGATGGCCAACTTCACCGGGCTCGCCGCCGCCCGGCACGCGCTCCTCGCCCGGGCCGGGTGGAACGTGTCCGAGGACGGGCTCTACGGCGCGCCGGAGCTCCACGTCGTGGTGGGCGAGGAAGTTCACGTGACCGTGCTGCGGGCACTGCGCTTCCTGGGGCTCGGGCAAGCGCGGGTGAAGCGGGTCCGCGCCGATGCGCAGGGGCGCATGAGCCCGGATGCCCTCCCCCCCGTGCTCGCCGGCTGCAAGGGACCGACGCTGGTCTGCGTCCAGGCGGGCAACGTGAACAGCGGCGCGGTGGACCCGATGGAGCCGCTGATCGCCGCGGCGCACGCGCACGGGGCCTGGGTGCACGTCGACGGCGCCTTCGGGCTCTGGGGCGCCGCGACCGCCTCGCGGCGGGCACTCCTCCGCGGCGTGGAGCGGGCCGACAGCTGGGCGGTGGACGCGCACAAGTGGCTCAACGTTCCCTACGACTCCGGGGTGGCCATCGTCCGGGACCCGGAGGCGCTGCGCCTCGCGGTGGGCACCTCGGCGAGCTACCTGGTGCGCTCCTCCGGGTTGCGGGACGGGGTCGATTTCGTGCCCGAGTTCAGCCGCCGCGCACGAGGCACGCCGGTCTATGCGGCGCTCCGGTCGCTCGGCCGGCGCGGAGTCGAGACCCTGGTGGACCGCTCGTGTGCGCTGGCGCAGCGCTTCGCCGAGCGGCTCGGGCGGGCGCCCGGCGTTCAGGTGCTCAACGAGGTGGTGCTCAACCAGGTGCTGGTCCGCTTCGAGCCTCCGGGCGGAGGGGATGCGGACGCATTCACCCGCGAGGTCATCGCCCGGGTGCAGGCGGACGGGACGTGCTGGCTCGGCGGAAGCAAGTGGAAGGGCCAGGATGTGATGCGGATCAGCGTCTCGGGCTGGAACACCACCGAGGCGGACGTGGACCGCTCGGTCTCCGCCATCCTGCGCTGCGCTGGTCGTTCTTGAATGCTGGGGCTGGCCGGCGGTCCCCCGGTGCCTAGCTTCACCGCAATGCGCACCACGCTCCGCTCCGTCGCTCTGCTCCTGGTCCTCGCCTCATCACTGGCGCTCGCCGCCGATGACGCCGCGTTCGTCGCGGAGGCGCGGGCGACCGTGGAGGCGTTCAAGCAGAAGGACCCGAAGCTGGAGAAGTTCACCTCCGGGGCCGCGGGCTATGCGGCGTTCCCCACCATCGCCAAGGGAGGGTTCATCGTCGCGGGGGCTGGCGGGGACGGGGTGCTCTTCGTCGGCGGCCAGCCGGTGGGGACCGCGAACATGGGCCAGGCGAGCATCGGCGCGCAGCTCGGAGGGCAGACCTACTCCGAGGTGATCTTCTTCCAGAACGCCTCGGCGCTGAACGAGTTCAAGGGCAGCAACTTCACCCTCGCCGCCCAGGCGTCCGCGGTGGCGCTGTCGGCCGGGGCGCCGGCCACCGCCAGTTACCGGGACGGCGTCGCAGTCTTCACCTCGTCCAAGACTGGCTTGGTGTACGAAGCCTCCGTGGGCGGACAGAAATTCACCTTCCATCCGTTCACCACCGGGAAGTGACCGGCGGTGAGCTGGCGCCGCTCCCCGCGGAGCACGGCGCCAGTGACTGGGGGAAGACTCCACCGCGGACTGCCGAGCACGGCTTCCTCGACGGCCCGAGGAACCGTCCGCTCGAGCTGATCTGGATCGCGCGGACCGCGCTCGAGTTCCTGAGGTGCTTCCGTCAGCTGCATTTCGTCGGCCCGTGCGTCACGGTCTTCGGCTCGGCGCGGTACGGCGAGGAGAACCCTGCCTACGGGGTCACCAGACGCATGGGCGCGTCACTGGCGAGGGCCGGGTTCACCGTGATGACCGGCGGCGGCCCCGGCCTGATGGAAGCGGCGAACCGCGGGGCGAAGGAGGCGGGCGGAGTGTCCGTGGGCTGCAACATCGTGCTCCCGGTGGAGCAGCAGCCCAACCGCTTTCTGGATCGATGGGTGGAGACCCGCTCGTTCTTCGTCCGCAAGGTGGTGCTGGCGAAGTACTCGTACGGTTTCGTCGCCGCCCCGGGTGGGCTCGGCACGCTGGACGAGCTCTTCGAGGTGGCCGTCCTGGTCCAGGCCGGGAAGATGCGCGACTTCCCGCTGGTGCTCCTCGGGGTCGACTACTGGCGGCCGCTGCTGGACTACCTGCGTGACCGACTCGTCCCCGCGCGAACGCTCGACGCCGCGGACGTGGACCGGTTCCGGCTCACCGACTCGCCCGAGGAGGCTGCGGAGTACGTCCGCGAGGTGGCACTCCAGAAGTTTGGGCTGCGCGCCTCACGACGGCCGATGCGCCGCCGCTGGTGGCTGCTCGAGCGGTGAGATCGGGCGGCGACCGCGCGAGGGCGAGCCGCGAGATTCGCATGACACGGAGGGTCGTGCCCGGTCGCCACCGGCGTCGGAGATGCGGCACTCGTGCGCCCCGTGGTGGACGGACTCCAGCCTGCCCGGAGGGGACGCGTGGGCTGCGCGTGTGGCGGCAGCGGCCGGACGCCGCTGGCCTCGGCGGTTGACCGCGGCGGGCTGTCACGGTGCCGCACACGTGCGCAGAGACTCCAGCGCGCGCGTCCGCGGCGATACCTCCCCGGGGGCGCAGGGGGTCGGGCGTCGAGAGGCTATAGCCTTGGGATTGATCACATCGCCCGTGCGGCGAGGAAGCCGATCATCGCGGACCAGAGATCTC
>Ga0208851_1000246_pt1 | contig 24867 bp, 24 predicted proteins | sample NGESurshal092012_FD_184481 | JGI IMG/M metagenome (GOLD analysis project Ga0208851, IMG submission 184481) | Arctic peat soil microbial communities from Barrow, Alaska - NGEE Surface sample 415-2 shallow-092012 (SPAdes) | ecosystem: Environmental > Terrestrial > Soil > Wetlands > Peat ... | reverse complement strand
AAGAATCCGAACTGGATGGCGATGACCAGCCCGGCGAAGGCCGCGGTCAGCGTGCCGATGGCCACCGAGCGGGCGCCGAGCGACTCGACCTGGTAGACGACGGCGGCCAGACTGGAGGGCGGGCGGAGGCCGCGGGCGAGCGCGCGGCCCCCGAGCACGAACATGCCGCCCATCTGCTCGAGGCCGGCGCGGAACTTGGCGCTGAAGGGGATGAGGCTTCCCAGCTCCTGTCCGACGATCGCGCCAAGCGACTCGCGGTCCGCTTCCTCGGAGCTGTAGTCACCCTCGGGCGCGGTCACTTCACCGTCTCCGTGGCGAAGCTGCTGACCAGCCTGGCGAACGCCTGCGACTGCTCGTCGTATCTGCCCGGGGGGCTGGTGTACGTGAAGTCGTAGATGCAGCCGTCCTTCTTCACAGTCCACAGCCCCAGCGCCACCTCCACCCCGTCGAGCTTCGCTCTCCAGCGGGTGAAGAGGGCGCCGCGGCCGTCGAGCATCCCCTCCTTCTCCTCCACCCGCTCGGCCTGGGTGAAGCCCACCATCTGCTGGCGACGGAGTGCGGCGAGCGGGACGTCCTGGTAGTCGGTGCAGGTGGAGTTGACCGAGAGCGTCTGCCCACCCGCGTCGTGCACCCAGGCCACGTCGACGTCGTTGAGCGCGATGCGTCTCCAGTCGGCGCCCGGATCCCCGAAGCGGTAGCGGGTCCGCTCCTTCACCACCTGTCCCTGCTGAACCTTGACCCCCGAGCAGGCGGCGATTGCGAGAGTGCCGACCAGGACTGCGACGACGAAGCGGAGAGGCACGGGTGAGACGAGACCTTCCCACAGCCGACGCCGGTCGCGCGCGTCCTTTTGCCAGCGCGGCGGAAGGGTTGACTCTGCACGCCCGTTCAGGCAGGGTGCTGCTCGCTTGGAGAGCGTTCAGCGGAGGTCAAGATGGAAGAGCTGACGGGGCGACAGCGCGAGATCCTCCACTTCATCGTCCGGCAGACCGAGGAGCGCGGCTTTCCCCCCACCATCCGCGAGATCGGGGAGGAGATGGACATTCGCTCTACCAACGGAGTGAACGACCATCTCAAGGCCTTGGAGCGAAAGGGTTATTTGCTCCGTGGCGAGCAGCAGTCCCGGGCGCTGGTCCCCACGAAGCGGGCCCGGCTCGTCCTGGGGATGGGTGCACCCCGCCGGGACCCCGGCATGGTCGAGGTGCCGTTGCTGGGCAAGGTGGCCGCCGGCGCACCTCTCCTCGCAGTGGAGAACGTGGAGGACTCGGTCCGGATCGACAGCTTCCTTCTGGGCGGCAGCGGCAAGGAGGTCTTCGCCCTCCGGGTGAAGGGCGACTCGATGATCGAGGACGGCATCCACGACGGCGACTATCTCTTCGTCCGCAAGACACCAACCGCGCGCGAGGGCGAGATCGTGGTGGCGCTCATCGAGGACGAGGCCACCTGCAAGCGCTACTACCCGGAGGGCGACCGGATCCGGTTTCAGCCTGGCAACAAGACGATGGAGCCGATCTACGTGCACAAGTCCCAGTTCCGCTCGACGATGATCCTCGGGCAAGTCGTGGGCGTGTACCGCAAGGTGCACTGAGGCGGTCAGAGCCTCGCGAAGTTTCCATGCAGCGCCTCGACGCGCTGGCGTGGTGTCTCGCCCGTCGCCAGGTCGAGGGACAGCGGCCGCTGCTGGACGAAGATCTCCCGGCAGGCATCGAGGACGGTGAAGGTCGCGTCATTCCAGGCGAAGAGGGTGACGTGCCCTTCGTGGAGATGCTCGACCTCGAGGCGGCCCGGCTCCGGTCCACGGCAGACGACGTCGAGGCGGGGACGCGAGCCGAGCCTGAAGGCGATTCCACCTGGCTCGAGCCAGAGCTCGATGGGGGCTTCTTGGCCGTCGATGGTCCGGCGGTCCTCGTGAACCGAGCTGCTGGGCCGCTCGGCCGTCCAGCTCGAACCCTGACGAGACGCGGCGGCGATGACGACAGGACACGGTGCAGTCGGGTCTCCGCGGCACCGCTCCCATGGGTGATGCGAACCGGCCGCGGCTGCAAGACCGGTGGTAGCCGGCTGAGGAGTGACCGTGTGAGATGAGCTCGAGCTCGGGAGGCCTGGCGTGCAACCTGTGCCCCTGTCGCAGAGAGACGAAGTCGCGCAGCACGTCCGTCGGCAGGGTCCCGGGAGCGGAGCGCGAGCCCCTTCGATTCGAGGCTCGAGACAAGGTGGGCGACGGCTGGATTCCCGATCCCGAGTCCCGGCGAGAGCAAAGGGGCAACTCGTTCGTTCGTGCATCGAACTATTTCTCCAAACAAGTTTCCCCCAGGGCCATCTCGATGGCGCTCATCGCCGCCGAGGAGCCCCACGCCGGGGCCGAGCTCACGTGCAGGGCCCGTCAGGCGCTGGGCGGTGGACCCAGGAACCCGAGCGGATCCACCGGCGCGCCGTCCTGCCGCACCTCGAAGTGCAGGTGGGGCCCGCTGGTCTTCCCCGACTCACCGACTGTCGCGATGACCTGCCCCTCGCGCACGGTCTGCCCGGTCTTCACCCGGAGGTCCCGGTTGTGCGCGTAGACGGTCACCAGCCCGTGGACGTGCTCGATGATGACCAGCAGCCCGTAGCCTTGCTGCGGCCCCGCAAAGAGCACGGTGCCCTCTCCCGCGGTGCGGACGGGCGTCCCCGCGGGGGCGGACAGATCGATCCCGTCATGCGGTGACTTCCCCTTCCGGCCGAAGCGCGCGTAGAGCACGCCACGGAGCGGCCACTGAAGCTCGACGGAGCTCCGGCGCGGGGCGGCGGAGGGCCGCCCCTGCGAGGACGAGAGGACGGCCCCGAGCACGCTGCTCTCGGTTCGCCCCGGCCCGCGCGCATCCCTGCGGGCGACAGGCGTGGCGTGCTCGGCCGAGCCCGCGTCGTCCGGGGTCGGTCGGCTCGGACCCGTGGCGGCGCTCCCCGCTGCGGACCTCGCACCCGACGCAGGCGGGGACGCGGGCGACGGTCCACCCGCCGCCTCGAACGCGGCCGCGAGCGCCGGCGGGAGCACCGCGGGAGTCGTGGACGGATCCGCCGTCCCGCCGGGAGCCTGGACCGCGGAGGCGGATGGCGGCGCGCTCCGTCCGGCCGGTGCGGGGACGATGAGCACCTGGCCGACCACGAGCGGGCCCGAGACCGCGCTTCCGTTCATCTCTGCCAGGGCCCCCGGCGTGATTCCGAGGCTCCGGGCGATCCGGTAGAGCGTCTCGCCCGCGGCCACGCGGTGGGTCCCGGGCGCGGGCACGGCGGGGGCGGTGGGGGTCGGGCGCTCGTCGACCAGATCCGGCTCGCGGTGGGCCGGAGCGAGCACCACCCGGGGGCCATCCGGCGTCATCCGTCGTGGCGCCGGCAGATCGTCGGTCCTGAGCGCGGTGGGCCGTCGCTCGCCAGTGACTGCGGTCCCGCATCCCGGGACCGCCACGAGCACCGTCACCAGCCCGAGGACGGAGCAGACACGCCGTCCCCGCCGCCGAGCGGCCGCGACGGCCAGGTCTCGGCTGAGGGGCTGATGTGCCAGGGGACACGCCTCCAGCGGACAGGTGTACCCCGGAACCCGGGGTGACTCAGATTTTCGCCGCTCCCCGCCGCTCGAAGCCATCCACTGGCCAGCGCAACAGCTCCTCCATTCGCGGCAGGTCGGTCAGGTCGAGCAGCACGGGGGTGACCGAGATGAGCTGCTCGTCGAGCACCGCGTTGCAGTCGCTGCCGGGGAGGTCTTCGTGCGAGTACTCGGTTCCGCCGATCCAGTAGTACCGCCGCCCACGCGGATCGGTGTTCTCCACGACCTGATTTCCGTAGCTGTGCCGACCGAGCCGGGTGACCGCCCAGCCCCGCGGCTCCGACCCGGGGATGTTCACGTTCAGGAGCATCCGGGGGGGGAGCGACTGGGACAGCGCCGCGCGGGTGAGAGACCCCGCGAACCGGGCCGCATGACCGAAGTCGAGCGCGCGTCCCCGGGCCACCAGGCTGAAGGCGATGGCCGGCACTCCGAGCAGGGTGGCCTCCATCGCCGCGGCCACGGTCCCGGAGTACACGACGTCGTCCGCCAGGTTCGGCCCGTGGTTGATGCCGGACACGGCGAGGACCGGCACCTCGTCCTTCATCAGGTGGTGGATGGCCAGATAGGCGCAGTCGGTCGGCGTGCCGTCCACCGCGAACCACCGCGGCTTCACCTTCCGGATCCGGAGCGGACGGCTCAGGGTGATGGCGTGGGAGGCGGCGCTCTGCTCGTGCTCGGGCGCCACCACCCACACCTCGGCGAGCGGCTCCACCGCCTCGGCCAGCGCGGCGAGCCCGGCAGAGCCGATCCCGTCGTCGTTGCAGATCAGGATCCGGATGACTGGCTCCGCCCGCGGCCGAACGTCGCCCGCCCCGGGTAGCGCGCCCCCGCCCCGAGCGCCTGCTCGATCCGGAGGAGCTGGTTGTACTTGGCCACGCGGTCGCTCCGGGAGAGCGAGCCAGTCTTGATCTGCCCGCAGTCCAGCGCCACCGCCAGGTCGGCAATGGTGACGTCCTCGGTTTCCCCCGAGCGGTGGCTCATCACCGACCGGTATCCCGCCTGGTGGGCCATCCGGACCGCCGCGATGGTCTCGGTGAGCGTGCCGATCTGGTTCACCTTGATCAGGATGGCGTTGGCGACGCCGCCGTCGATCCCGCGACCGAGCCGGTCGACGTTGGTGACGAACACGTCATCGCCCACGAGCTGCACCGTCGCGCCGAGCGTCCGGGTCAGGGTGGCCCAGCCGTCCCAGTCATCCTCCGCCATCCCGTCCTCGATGGAGACGATGGGGTACTTGCGGCAGAGCTGCTCGTAGAAGCCGACCAGGCCCGCGGCGTCGTACGACTTGCCCTCGCCCTTGAGCTTGTAGCTCTTGCTCTTCGTGTCGAAGAACTCGCTCGCCGCGACGTCCAGCGCGAGCGCCACGTCCTTGCCGGCGGTGTAGCCCGCCGCGGAGATCGCCTCGGTCACCAGGACCAGCGCCTCCTCGTTGGTGGGAAGGTCGGGCGCGTAGCCCCCCTCGTCCCCCACCCCGGTGGCGAGCTTCCGCGACTTGAGCCCCTTCTTCAGCGCGTGGAAGACCTCGGCGCCCATCCGCAGCGCCTCGGCGAAGGTGGGCGCGCCGACGGGGACGATCATGAACTCCTGGAAGTCCACGCGCGTATCGGCGTGTGCGCCGCCGTTGAGGATGTTCATCAGCGGTACCGGCAGGGTCCGGGCCTGGACGCCGCCGACGTAGCGCCAGAGGGGGAGGCCGGTCGCCGAGGCCGCGGCGTGCGCGGTGGCGAGCGACACGCCGAGGATCGCGTTGGCTCCGAGCTTGCCCTTGGTCGGGGTGCCATCGAGCTCGAGCATCCGGGCGTCGACCGCGATCTGATCCAGCGCGTCCAGTCCGATCAGCGCCGGCGCGATGACCTCACGCACGTTCGCCACCGCCTTCCGGACGCCTTTGCCACCGTAACGCCCCAGCTCCGCATCCCGCAGCTCGTGCGCCTCGTGCGCGCCGGTGGAGGCGCCCGAGGGCACCGCCGCCCTGCCCACGTCACCGCCGTCGAGCGTGACCTCGACCTCCACCGTGGGATTGCCGCGGGAGTCGAGGATCTCCCGGGAGCGAATGTCGATGATCTCCGTCATGGCCGGCCTTGTACGCACCCTCGAGGAGCACGGGCAAGGACGGCGACGACGGGACGCTCAGTGCAGGGTGCGCAGGTCGATGATGACGACCCCGCGCTTGGGCTTCTCGTCCCGGCCGTCTTCTTCACTGCGACGCACGGGGCGCTCGTCCGGCGCAGGCAGGGGGAGCTCCACCGCGGGGCGGTCGCGCTCGTCGCGATCTCGCCGTTCGCGGCGCCTGACCTGATCGATCACGAAGCTCTCGAGCATTCCGTGCATTGACCCTAATTGTAATGCCTGGAGTCCCCCCCGCAAGCGTCCGAGGCAGCGCGGGAAGCCTCAGCGCTTCTCTGCCCGTTTCTTGAATCCTTCCAGCATCTTGGGGAGCGACTGATCGACGAGCGCGTTCACGATGGCCCGCGGTACCAGGGGACCCACTCCCACCTCGATCATGTACGTGGCGCGGGTCTTCCCGTCGGGCGTGGGCTCGAGCGTCCAGCTGCCGCGGTTGTCGCGCATCAGCTCGCCTTTCACGAACGACCAGCGCACCGAACGCGGGCGATCCTCGATCATGTGCAGCGTGTAGTGAATGCGCTTCACCAGGTCGATGCCGTAGTGGACGTCGACCTCGTTTCCGCGCCGGCCGGAGCTCCGGGCCTCCTTCACCTCGGGAAGGAACTCGGCGTAGCGGTCGTAGTCGACGATCACCTCGAACACCCGCTCGGGCGGCGCGTCGATGACCACGCTGCGGGTCGCGCCGGGCATCCTCAGCGCCCCCGCGCCTTCTGGGCGAAGTACTCCGGCTTGGTGTCGAACCGGTGGTGGGCGTGGACGTACCGGATGGTGCCGGTCTTGCTCCGCATCACCACCGACCAGGTCTCGGCGCCACCGCCGAAGAAGCGCACTCCCCGGAGGAACTCGCTGGTGGTGACGCCCGTCGCCGCGAACATCACCTCGCCCTGGGCCAGCTCCTCCGCGGTGTAGATCCGGTTCATGTCGGTGATGCCCATCTTCCGGGCCCGGACGATCTCCTCGTCGTTGCGCGGACGGAGCCTCCCCTGCATGTCTCCGCCCACCGCCTTCACCGCCGCGGCAGTGATGACGCCCTCGGGGGCGCCGCCCGTTCCCATCAGCACGTCCACGCCGGTCTCGGGGAAGCAGGTGGCGACGCCAGCGGCCACGTCGCCGTCCTCGATCAGCCGGATGCGCGCCCCGGACGCCCGCACCTCGCGCATGAGCGTCTCGTGGCGGGGCCGATCGAGGATCACCACCGTCAGGTCGTTCATGTCGCGGCCGAGCGCAGCGGCGATGGAGAGCAGATTCTCCGTCGTGCTCTTGCGCAGGTCGATGGCTCCACGGGCGCCGGGGCCCACGGCGAGCTTTTCCATGTACGTGTCGGGAGCGTTGAGCAGCTTGCCACGCTCGGCCAGTGCCACCACCGCGATCGCGCCCGGACGTCCGTAGGCGCAGAGGTTGGTGCCCTCGAGCGGGTCCAGCGCGATGTCGATGCCGGGGTCGTCGGGCGCCCAGCGGCCGACCTTCTCGCCGATGTAGAGCATGGGGGCCTCGTCGCGCTCGCCCTCGCCGATGACCACGGCGCCCTGGATGTCGAGCGTGTCGAAGGCGCGGCGCATGGCGTCCACCGCCGCCTGGTCCGAGAGGTTCTTCTCCCCTCGGCCCATCAATCGCGCGGCGGCGATGGCCGCGAGCTCCGTGACACGCACCACTTCGAGCGCCAGGTTGCGGTCCATGGACATCCTCCTCCCGCTGCAACTCGGAGGGACCGTACTCCGGTCATTGAAGGGAGGCGACGGTTCCGGGATGGACCTGTCGTCCACCCTGGCATCCGGGCCGTCACCCGCTCGACGGGGCCACCAGCGCAGCGACCCAGTCGGGGAGACGGGCCGGTCGTCCCGTCTTCCCGAGGCACGCGTGGACGGTGCTCCCGGTGCAGAGCACGCCCGGCTCGCCCTCCCGGGTGACCTCGTATCGGAAGGTGAGCGTGACCCGGGTGACCGCCGGAACCTCGATGCCCACCCGGAGAACGTCCTCGTACCGGGCGGGCGCCACGTACCGGCAGCCTGCCTCCACCACGGGGAGGCTGAACCCCTCGGCTTCCATCTCCCGGTAGCTGCGGCCGTGGGCACGGAGGAACTCGCTCCGGGCGAACTCGAAGTAGCGGAGGTAGTTCGCGTAGTACACGACCCCCATCTGGTCGGTGTCGCCGTAGATGACCCGCACCCGCGCCTGAAACATCGTCCCCTCCTGCCGGTCACGGTAGGCGCGTGTCCGACGGCGGGACAAGCGCCCCATCGGGAGCGGGGCGGCTACACTCCCCGGCTCCGCGATGACCCGCCCCCTCATCCTCACCCTCCTGCTGCTCGCCGCCCCCGCGCTCGCCAAGCCCCCGCGGCTGACGCTCTTCATCGCCGTCGACGCGCTGGGGACCGACCTCCTCCTCCGCACGCGTCCCCTGCTCCGCTCCGGGCTGGCCCAGCTGATCGACAAGGGCGCGTTCTATCCGGACGTGCGCTACCAGCAGGGGCAGGTGACCACCGCCCCGGGGCACGCCGTGCTCTCCACCGGCGCGTACCCCTGGCGCACGGGCGTGGTGGGCAACCGGGTGATGAACCGGAGCACGGGGAAGGACGAGCCAGTGTTCTGGGATGCCACGCACCCGGCGCTCGATGCGCCGGCCAATGTGGAGGACGTGTCGCCCGAGGCGATCCTCGCCGAGACGCTCTCGGATCACCTGCGGCTCTTCACGCAAGGGCGCGGAAAATCCATCGCCCTCTCCGGCAAGGCGCGCGCCGCCATCGCGCTCGCGGGCCGGCTGGGCCAGGCCTACTGGTTCAACGAGCAGGTGGGCCGGCTGGTCACCGGGACCGCGTACATGAAGGAGCTCCCGTCCTGGCTCCGCAGCTTCAACGAGCGCCGGCTGCCGGACGCGGCCTTCGGGACCGACTGGACGCTCGCCCTGCCGAGCAAGGAGTACCTCGGCGAGGACGACCGCCCATTCGAATCCCCCGCCTACGGGATGGGCCGAACGTTCCCCCACTCGCTGAAGGGGGGTGCACCGTCCCCGGGCGCGCCCTCGTACGCCGCCTTCGCCAGCTCACCCTTCGCCAACGAGCTGCTGGTGCAGGCGGCGAAGGCGGCCATCGTCGCCGAGGGACTCGGCAAGGACGACGTGCCGGACCTGCTCTCGGTCAGCTTCAGCGCGACCGACCTCGTCTACCACCGCTTCGGTCCCTACTCCTGGGAGATGCAGGATGCGCTGGTGCGGCTGGACCGGCAGATCGGCGATCTCCTCGCCGCCGCGGAGAAGGCCGCCGGGGGCCGCCAGAATCTCCTGGTGGTGCTCTCGTCCGACCACGGGGGCGCGGCGCTCCCGGAGGAGTGGATCGCCGCGGGCGTCAACGCCACCCGGGTGAAGCCCTCGGTGCTCAAGCAGGGGCTCGCCCAGGAGCTGCAGACGCGCTTCGGGGCGCCACTGCTGGTCGGCTTCGTGGACCGGGACGTGTTCCTCAACGGCAAGGCCATGGCCGACAGGAAGCTCGATCCGGCCGTGGTGCGCAGGGCCACGGCGGAGTGGCTGGGGCGGCAGCCCGGTGTGGCGCTCGCGGTCTCGGCCGACGACCTCGAGTCCGGCCAAGACCTCGGCGGGTTTCTCCCCGCGCTCCGACGCAGCCACTACCCCGGCCGGAGTGGAGACGTGACGTTCATCCTCAAGCCGTTCTCCATCTTCATGGACGGTGACTCGGGCACCACCCACGGCGAGCCCTACGCCTACGACAACCAGATCCCCCTCGTGCTGTACGGCAAGGGGGTGAAGCCTGGGGTCTACCGGGGTCAGGTGCACGCCAGCGACGTGGGCCCCACCGCGGCCATCCTCATGGAGATGGGCGCACCGGCCTCCGCCGAGGGCGAGCCGCGCGTGGAGGCCGTCGCCCAGGGGCACTGAGCGGCGTCGCTCAGGGCTTCCCGGACATCTGCCTCCGGGCGTCGTCGTTCTGCTGGCTCCCGGTGGTGGTCGGCGGTGGGGTGGACTTCCCGCTGGACGGCTCGTAGCAGCCGCCCGGACCCGAGCCCCCGCCGCACACGTGCATCGACGCGCAGCCAAAGGACGTGAGGAGGAGCACGGCGACGGCGAGAAGACGCATGGGATCTCCCCTGCGTACCGGGCCGCCGTCAGGACGTCCTGCTGGATGCAGCGAACGGCCCGGCGGCCGCAGTCAGCGCTCGACGATCTCCAGCGACAGGTCCATCGCGCGCGCCGAGTGGGTGAGCGCGCCCATCGACACGAAGTCGACGCCGAGCTGCGCGAGCCGAGGCAGCCGCTCCAGCGTCACGTTCCCGGAGACCTCGAGCTGAACCTTTCCCGCGGCGATGCGCACCGCCTCGGCCACGGTGGCATCGTCCATGTTGTCGAGCAGGACGATGTCCGCGCCGCCGGCGATCGCGTCCGCCAGCTGATCCACCCTGGTGACCTCGATCTCGACCTTCACCAGCTGCGGCGCATGCGCCCGTGCGCGCCGGAGCGCCTCCCGGACGTCGCCGCCCACGGCCGCCAGATGGTTGTCCTTGATCAGCACGCCGTCGAACAGGCCGAACCGGTGGTTCGAGGCCCCGCCCGCCCGGACCGCCTCCTTGGACAGCCCACGCATCCCGGGGCTCGTCTTGCGGGTGTCGAGCACCCGGAGCCTCGAGCCACGCACCGCGTCTGAAGCCTGCGCCGCCAGCGTGGCGATGCCGCAGGTGCGCTGCAGGATGTTCAGCGCGGTGCGCTCGCCGACGAGCAACGTGCGCAGCCCAGCCGAGACGCTCCCGATGATGGAATGGCCCGCGATGCGCGCGCCGTCCGCCTGCGTGAAGTGCACGTCGGACCCGGACTCGAGCCGGGCGAAGACCCGGGCGAAGGCGCGCGTGCCCGCGAGCACCAGCGGCTCCTTCGCCCAGACCTCCGCCCGCCCCCGCGCCTCCTCGGGAACGAGCGCCTGCGTGGTGACGTCACCCGCCGCGCCCAGGTCCTCCTCCAGCGCCAGGTCGATCAGACGGTCGACGAAGTCCATGCGCCAGAGGTGCGACCCCAGGGTTCCCGGGCGACTAGCGCCGCGACTTGCGAGCGGCGCCGCGCTTTGCCTTGCGCGCCCCGCCTCGCTTCGCCGCGCTCTTCCGGGCCGGGCGACGGGTGGTCTTGCGTGCGCTCTTCTTGCCGGCGGTCTTCTTCGCGCCACCTCGCTTGGTGGCGGCCTTGCGAGCTGGCTTCCGGGCTGCCTTGCGCGCCGGCGCCGCCTTCTTCTTCGCGGGAGCCTTCTTCGTCGGAGCGGAGCGACGGGCTCGGGGAGCGGCAGCTGCCGGAGAGGACGCGGCAGACTCGCCGCCGCCCATCCCCATGCCGGTGGTCATCGGCGTGGGCGTGGACGGCTCGCCGCCCATGCCTCCAACCACGCCGCCCATCCCGTGCGACTGCTCCATCTCTTCCGGGGTTCTCTCCTCGGACATCGTTCCCTCCAGGTCAGATCCGACTGAGGTTGTCCAACAGCTTGGCCCTGCGGCCTTCGAGCTCGATCACCCGGGCCCGATCCTTCTCCACCACATCGGCCGGAGCCCGCGCGACGAAGCTCGGATTGTCCAGCTTTCGGTTCAAGGCTGCCAGATCCGACTCGACGCGGGCGATCTCTTTCCGCAGCCGTGCGCGTTCTTCGTCGAGATCCAACAGGCCAGCGAGTGGGACGTAGACCGCGACCCCCTGTCCCACCCATGAAGCGGACGAGGGGGGCGGAGCACCGGCCGGCTCGACGCGCAGCTCCGAGAGGCCGGCGAGGGGCTCCACGTACGCACGGGAGCGCTCCAGCGCCGCCCGGAGCGCGCCGTCGTCGGTCTGCACCACCGCCAGAATCCTCTGGAGTGGCGGCAGGTTGCTCTCACCCCGGATGTTCCGGATGCCGTCGATGACCGCGATGACCGGCGCCATCTCGGCCTCGGCCGCAGGGTCCTCCTCGCCGGCCTCCGGGTACGCCGCGCGCATCAGGAACGCGTCCGCGGGCACCCCCGGCAGCCGGTGCCAGATCTCCTCGGTGATGTAGGGGATGAAGGGGTGCAGGAGGCGCAGCACCCGGTCCAGCACGTGGATCAGCACGGCACGGGTGGTGTCGCCCCGCCCGGCGTCGTCGCCCTGCAGCGCCGGCTTGGCCAGCTCGATGTACCAGTCGCAGAACGCGTGCCAGGTGAACTGGTACGCCGCCGAGGCGGCCTCGGCGAACTCGAAGCGTCCGAGCGCGTCGTTCACCTCGCGCGTCACCCGCTCGGTGCGCGAGAGGATCCAGCGATCGGCGAGGGTCAGCCGGCGCTCGCGCAGCGGCCGGTCCCCGGGGTGGAAGTCGCCGAGGTAGAGCAGCAGGAAGCGCGAGGCGTTCCACAGCTTGTTGGTGAACGCCTTGTAGCCGTTGACCCGGTCGAGCGAGAGCTTGATGTCCCGCCCCTGCGCCGCGAGGGCCGCAAGGGTGTAGCGCAGCGCGTCAGCGCCAAAGGCAGGCATCCCTTGCGGGAACTTGTTGCGAAGGCTCGGAGGCAGGTCCTGCGCCTTCGCCCCGTGAATGACGTCCAGCGGGTCGACGACGTTGCCCTTCACCTTCGACATCTTCTCGCCCTTCTCGTCCCGCACCATCGCGTGCAGGTAGACGGTGCGGAAGGGCACGTCGCCCATGAAGTGCAGGCCCATCATCATCATCCGGGCGACCCAGAAGAACAGGATGTCGTGGCCGGTCTCGAGCACCGAGCTCGGATAGAAGGTCTCGAGCTCCGCGGTGCGCTCGGGCCAACCCAGGGTGCTGAACGGCCACAGCGCCGAGCTGAACCAGGTGTCCAGCACGTCTGGATCCTGCGTCAGCGACGAGCCCCGGCACGCCGGACACGAGGCCGGCTGGGCGCGTGCGACGATCGGCGTCGCCCGCTCCAGGTCGAGCGCTCCCGAGGAGGTTCGGGGCGTGCAGTCGTCGCAGTACCAGGCGGGGATCTGGTGGCCCCACCACAGCTGCCGGCTCACGCACCAGTCCTGGATGTTGCGCATCCAGTGGAAGAAGGTCGCGTTCCACGTCTCCGGGAGGATGGTCGTCCTCCCTTGCTCCACCGCCTCGATGGCAGGCCTGGCCAGGGGCTCGATGCGCACGAACCACTGTGGCGACAGCCGCGGCTCGACGATCGTCGCGCTGCGCTGGCACAGCCCGATGCTGAGCGCATGCGGCTTCTCGGAGACGAGCAGCCCGCGTGCCTCGAGCTCGGCGAGCACGCGGGTCCGGGCCTCGAAGCGGTCCAGCCCGGAATACGGTCCGGCGGCCTCGTTGGTCCGGGCCGCCTCGTCGAGGATGGAGATCATCTCGAGCTTGTGGCGAAGGCCCGTCTGGTAATCGTTGAAGTCGTGCGCCGGAGTGACCTTCACCACGCCCGTGCCGAACTCCGGATCCACCAGCGTGGCGTCGGCGATGACCGGGATCTCTCGCTCGAGCAGAGGGAGGATGACGGTCTTGCCGATGAGGTCCTGGTAGCGCGCGTCGTCCGGGTGCACCGCCACCGCGGTGTCACCGAGCATCGTCTCCGGGCGGGTGGTGGCCACGGTGAGGAACCGGTCCTGCCCCTTCACCGGATAGCGGATCTCCCAGATGGAGCCCTGCCGCTCCTCGTGCTCCACCTCGAGATCGCTCAGGGCCGTGCGGCAGTCCGGGCACCAGTTGATGAGCCGGTTGGCACGGTAGAGGAGCCCCTCCTCGTGCAGCCGCACGAAGACCTCGAGCACCGCCCGCGAGCTGCCCTCGTCCATGGTGAAGCGTGCGCGGCTCCAGTCGAGGCTCGCGCCGAGGTGCTCGTGCTGCTCCTTGATGCGCGCGCCGTAGCGGTCTTTCCAGGCCCAGATGCGCCGGACGAACTCCGCGCGGCCGAGGTCGTGCCGGGTCGTGTGCTCGGTCTTCTTCAGCTCGCGCTCGACCACCATCTGCGTGGCGATGCCGGCGTGGTCCACGCCCGGCTGCCAGAGGGCGTTGAACCCGCGCATCCGGTGCCAGCGCACCAGGATGTCCTCCAGCGTCGCGGTCAGCGCGTGCCCGATGTGCAGCGAGCCGGTGACGTTGGGCGGCGGAAGGATGATGCAGTACGGCGGCTTGCTCGAGCGGGCCTCGGCCCGGAAGCACCCCGCGTCTTCCCAGCGCGAATACCAGCGCGCCTCCACCTCCGCAGGCTCGTAGGCCTTCGGAAGTTCCTCCTGAGTGTCGTCCGACATACCGGTGAGGGTGGGTGTTTAGCCTTTTCCGTCCCGCTCGCGCATCGTCCGCTCGGCGATTTCACGCACGATCGTCTCGGCGAGCTGGGGAACCACTTCCCAGGCAATCTTCTCGATGACCTCCCGGGACGCCTTTCCGAGCGCCTCCCGGAGCTGGGCCTCGCCGCCATCGGCGGCGGCGACCGGCTCGGTCCCGAGGTCCAGCGACATTTCCTCCGGGGCAGCCGGCGGGGGAATCTCCCGCTCGACCTGGTACCCGCGGACGGGCGTGGCGGCCGGTGCCGAGAGACCGAACGGATCTCTGCCCCGGGCGGCAGCCGGAGGGGCCGCGGACGGCGGAACGGGTGGGAGCGGCGCGGCGCCGGGGGCGCGTGGGAACCCGCCCGGGGTCATGGGCGCCGGCGCCCGCGCGAACCCCGACTGGGTCCCGAGCGTCATGCCAGGACGGAGCCCGGGCGACGTGCCACCGCCCATCGGCTGCAGCGGACGGGGCAACCCACCCGGGCTGGCGCCCTGCGGACGGGCCATGGGCGTGCCCGGCTGGGTGGTGGGGCGGGCGAAGGGCTGCGGCGCCGCCGGCCGGTGCACCGCTGCCATCGGCGTGGCAGCGGGGGCGAGGGGCCGCGGGATGCCGGCCGGCCCGGGCATCGGCTGCGGGACCCCGGCCGTCTGGGCGGGACGAACCGGCGCGAACGCTCCGGTGGCTGCAGGGCGTGGCGCCTGCGTGGCCATGGGCTGGCTCGGGCGCGGCACCGCGGGCTGGGACGTGGTGGGGGCCGCCGCGGCGGCCATGGCCGGACGGGGGGGCATCATCGGCTGTCCGGCAGGCAGGCCGACCAGCGTCCGGACCCGGTCCAGGAATGCCTGGCTCTCGAATGGCTTGGTGATGTGGGCGTCGGCCCTCGCGGCGCGGGCCCGGGCCTCGTCGAACGGCTCGAAGTTGCCCGCGAGGAGCAGCACCGGGGTTCCTGCGGTGGCCGGATCGGACTTCAGCGTCTCGCAGACCTCGTAGCCGCTCCGGCCGGGCATCAGCACGTCGGCGATGACGAGGTCGGGCCGCATCTCGCGGGCGCGGGCAATGGCATCGATGCCGTTGTCCACCGCGGTGATCTGGAAATCCTCGAGGGCGAGCACCATCCCGATGACCTTGCGGATGGTGAGCGAGTCATCGGCGACGAGCAGGGTCTTCGGCATGTCAGGCCGTCACATCTGATGGGCCGCGCCTCGGCCCTGTCAAGTTCGAGGCCCCCAGCAGGCGCGCGACGTCGGGCGCGAGGACGAGGCGTCCATCGGGGGTCCGCCAGCGCCCAGGCGCGTCGGCGGCCACGAGCCCGGGCGCGATGCCGTGCACCCGCGAGGCGCAGAGCGCGACCTGGATACCCGCGAGCTCGAGCAGCACCACGTGGGACTCGGGGTGCGGCGCCTGTCCCAGGAACGCCGCCAGTGCGTACACCGGCCAGAGCGAGCCGGCGTGCGCCAGGAGGCCCGCGATGACGCCACCAGGGACCGGGAAGGGACAGAAGGCTGCCAGCAGCGGGGAGATCTGCAGCACCTGGCCGAGCGGGACGCCGAAGAGCCCTCCGCCGGATTCGAAGACCAGCGCGGGACCCGGCGGTCCCTCGAGCCAGGAGACGATCCGCGGCGGCGGCGGGGGCAGCATGCAGGTCTGCCCGAGCGCCTCGGCGCGGAGCTCGAGGTAGAGCCGGCCCTGGTACTGGATGGCGCCTCGCACCAGCGTTCCGATGCGCTGGGCGAGGTCGCGCGTGAGCTGGAAGTGCGGAGCCCCGGACACGTCCGCCACCTCCGCACCCTCGCGCACGCGGACCGCCAGGGTGGGACTGCTGTCGATCAGGACGGCAAGCCCGGGCCGCCCATCGGGCGCACCGCCCATCAGCACCGAGAGGTCCTCCAGCGGGAACACGCCTCTGACGGTGGAGCGGTCCGGGTCGGGCGGCGTCACCTCGAGGACGTGGGAGGCCTCGAGCGCGTAGCGCGCCGGACCCGCCTCGAAGAGCAGCGCAAGTCTCCGACCTCCATCCTGCACGCCTGCCAGGCTATCCCGGCGCGGTGAGATCCTGTCATGCTCGGGACGGCGCGAAGGATCGATGGCGACCATCCTGCTGGTGGATGACGAGAAGGTCGCCCGTACGGTGTACGGCGACTACCTGGCCGAGGCGGGTCACACGGTGACCTGCGTCGGGTCGGTGTCCGAGGCCCGCGCCGAGCTCGCGCTCCACCCCATCGACCTGGTGGTGACCGACCTCATCCTCCCCTCGGGCGACGGGATGGACGTGCTCCAGCACACCCGCGAGCGATACCCGGGGGTGGAGGTGGTGGTCATCACCGCGCTGGACAAGGTGGACCCCGCGGTGCGGGCCATCAAGAACGGCGCGGCCGAGTACCTGGTCAAGCCGGTGAAGCCCGAGGCGCTGAACCACGCGGTGAACCGGGCGCTGATGACCCGGGCGCTGCTCGCCGAGAACGCCGCGCTCAAGCGCCACCTGTCCCTGGTGGAGGCCGGGCAGCGGCTGCTCACCATGCTCGACCGGCCACGGATGGCCCAGGCGGCGACCTCCGCATTCCTCCAGCTCTCGCAGAGCGACGGCGTGCTGCTCTGGGCGAACTCCGGGGACACGGTGCGGCTGGAGGCGTCCGAGGGCGTGTCGTCCGAGGCGCTCCGTCCTCTCGTGGTCCGCTACGACGCCCAGCTCTCGGACATGCCGGCACGCCCGTTCGATGCCGCCTGGCCGGAGGGTCCCGGACGCGTCCTCGGCTTCCCCGTGGGAGAGGCGGCCCGGCACCGCGGGTGGGCGCTGCTCCTCACCCGCCAGCCCGCGAGCGACGCCGTGCGCGAGACGGCCGAGTACCTCGCCCGGCACCTGGCGCTGGCCTGGAACCACGCCGAGCGCTTCGCCCTGGTGGAGGACCTGGCCTACCTCGACGATCTCACCCGCCTCTACAACGCGCGCTACCTCGACGAGGCGCTGGACCGGGAGCTCCACGGCCGCGGACCGTTCAGCGTCCTGTTCCTGGATCTGGACCATTTCAAGAGCGTCAACGACACCCACGGACACCTGGTGGGGAGCAAGCTCCTGGTGGAGGCGGCGCGGGTGGTCAAGTCCTGCACCCGCGACCAGGACGTGGTGGCCCGCTGGGGCGGAGACGAGTACGTCGTCCTCCTGAGGGAAACCGACAGCGGCGGGGCGCTGAAGGTCGCCGAGCGCATCCGCCGCACCGTCGAAGGCCACTCGTTTCTCGCCCGCGAGGGCTACGGGCTCGGAGTGACGGTCTGCATCGGCGTGGCGAGCCACCCGGAGCACGCGGTGGACCGGCGCACCCTGCTGGACCTGGCGGACCGGGCGATGTACCGGGGGAAGCGAACGTCGAGGAACGTGGTCTACGTCGCGACGCCCGCGAACGAGGAGATCGTCAAGCGCAGCGGCGCGGCCTGACGTCGAGGCACCGGGGGCACAGCCACGCCGCGGGCCTTGTGACTCCCACCGAACGGCTCTATGCCGGCGTCCGTGTGTGAGCCCTGGCTCTCCACCCGCGCCCTCCGGCTCGGGTTGCCTCTCGTGCTCCTGGTGGGGGGGGGATGCAGGGCGCCGGCGGTCCCGGAGCTCACCTTCCGGGTGGGCTACCCGGAGCTCCCCAGCAACCTGCTCCTGTACGTCGCCCAGGATGCTCGGCTGTTCGAGGCGGAGCACCTCCGCGTCGACGCCGTGGCGTACCCGACCGGGCGCCAGGCCCTGAGCGATGCGCTCGCCGGTGAGCTGGACGCCGCCCTCCCCTACTCGACTCCGGTCGTCCTCGCGGCGATGCACGGTGAGGACGTGGTGGTCCTCACGACCCTTCACCGGGGCGACGGGCTCACCGGCCTGGCCATTCACCCCGGCGCGGGTATCCGGACCGCGGCCGACCTCCGCGGCCGGCGCATCGGCGTGACCCCAGGGACCACCTCGCAGCTCACGCTCGATGTGGTGCTAGCGGAGGGTGGGCTGGAGGCCTCGGAGATCCATCCCGTCGCAGGTCAGCCCGCCGAGCTCATGGCGGCGCTCGACCAGGGCACCCTCGACGCGGCCTCGCTCTGGGTCCCGAACCTCCTGCTGGCCACGGGGCCAGGGAAGGCACGGCTCCTCGCCACGGAGGTCTACAGCGAGATGAGCATGGTGGCCGGCCAGCGCCGCCAGCTCGAGGCTCGCCGCACGGAGGCGACCCGCTTCCTGCGGGCGCTGCTCCGGGCGCAGTCACTCGTTCGACAGCGGCCGGAAGTGATGACCGCGACCCTCCGTGCCCGATTTCCCAAGCTCAGCGACTCCGACCTGACCACCATCCTGACCCACAGCCGGTTCGAGCTCGGCCTGTCCAACCTCCTCCTCAGTTCGCTCCGCCAGGAAGCCGCCTGGCTGGAGCAGCGCGGCGAGGCGAGGGACCAGCGGGTGCGGCTGCGAGACGTGGTCAGCCCCGCGGTGCTCGAGGAGCTGGCGCCGGAGTCGGTCACCCTGCTCGGCATCCAGGGGCGGCCCATCCCGTGAGCCTCGCGCGGAAGCTGGTCGCTCCGCAGCTGCTGATCCTGATGCTCATCGGCGCCATGGCTCTGACCGAGGTCCTCGTCGCCCGCGGCGACCGTCACCAGCTCGAGCTCACCACCCAGCGACTGCACCAGACCGGCCTCCGGATCCAGCGGCTCGGGCAGCTGTTCAGCGACACGGAGCGAGACCTGCTCTCGGAGGTGGTGACCAGGAAGGACCTCCTCACCCGGCGCATCGTCCTGAGCAACGAGGAGATCGGTGGTCTGCTCGAGGAGCTCGCGCGGGCCTCACCCGGGGGCCCGGTGCTGGAGGACCTCCGGCGCCTGCGGGCCCCGCTCCTGGACGCCCAGCAGGCGCTGCTGGACGCACGGTCTCCGGCGGAGAACCGGTCAGCGTTCGTCCGCTGGTGGTTCCTCGACCAGCGAGCGACCGCGCTCCTCGCGGACCTGTCGGCCTCCAACTTCAAGGGCCTCGACCGGATCCTGGCCGAGGTCGCGGAGAGCAGGCGGCGGTCGGACCTCTTCCTGCTGACACTGACGGGCCTCTGCGCGCTCACCATCACCGGCATGACCGTGTACGTCGTGCGCGGGGTGGTCCGGCCGCTGGTCCGGCTCACCCGCGCGAGCCACGACATCGGCAACGGTCGGGTGATCCCCAGGCTGGAAGGACGGACGGACGAGATCGGGACACTGTCCCAGGTGCTCGCGGAGACCACCGAGCGTCTGACCACCACCAACGCGCAGCTCCAGGACGCGCTGGTGCTCCGGGACCGGTTCATGTCCATCGCCGCCCACGAGCTGCGGACGCCGATGACCTCCTTGTCGCTGCAGATCGCGCTGCTGCAGCGCAGGATCGCCCACGGAGCGGACCGGGAGAGCCTGCGCGAGAACGCCCGTTCCCTGGCGCGCCAGTCGCAGCGACTGGCCCAGCTGGTCGGGGAGCTCCTGGACGTGAGCCGGATCCAGGCCGGACGGCTCGAGCTCCACCCGGAGGCCATCCGGATGGACGCCCTGGTGCGAGAGGTCTGCGCGCGCTGCGCGCCGCTGCTCGACGTCAGTCAGAACGCCTTGACCCTGGCCATCGAGGAGGAGGTGCTCGCGCAGGTGGACCCCTCGCGTCTGGATCAGGTGCTGGTGAATCTCCTCGGCAACGCCGCCCGCCATGCACCCGGTGCCGACGTGGAGGTGAAGCTGTGGACGGATGGGAGCCAGCTGCACCTCCGGGTCCGTGACTCTGGCGCCGGCATCCCCGAGACCGTGCGGTCGCAGCTCTTCCAGCCGTTCGCCAGGTCGTCCGCAGCGACACCCGGGCTGGGCCTCGGGCTCCACATCTCGCGGGAGATCGTCGAGGCGCACGGCGGACGCATCGAGGTCCAGACGGCACCGGGGGAGGGAACGGCGTTCACCGTCCACCTCCCCCGGGCCGAGGAACCGCGATCTGCTGCCGGCGGTGAGGCTCCCGCCGCCTAGTAGTCCATGTCCTCGCCGCCGTAGTCCGGGCCGCCGGCCCCGGCGCCACCACTGCCACCCTTGCCCTTCTTCTTGGGCTTCTCGGCGACCATGGCCTCGGTGGTCAGGAGCAGCGACGCCACCGACGCGGCGTTCTGGAGCGCGGTACGGGAGACCTTGGTCGGGTCGATGACGCCGGCCTTCTCCAGATCCTCGTAGATCTCGGTGCGGGCATTGAGGCCGAAGGCGCCCTGCCCTGCCCGGACCTTGTCAACCACCACCGCGCCCTCGAGCCCCGCGTTGCTGGCGATCTTCCGGAGCGGCTCGGTGAGCGCGCGCTTGACGATCTCCACGCCGAACACCTGCTCGCCCTGGAGCTTGAGGCTCTCCAGCGCAGGCAGGCAGCGGACGTAGGCCACACCGCCGCCGGGGACGATGCCCTCCTCCACCGCGGCGCGAGTCGCGTGCAGCGCGTCCTCGACCCGGGCCTTGCGCTCCTTCATCTCGGTCTCGGTCGCGGCACCGACCTTCACCACCGCCACGCCGCCGACCAGCTTCGCCAGACGCTCCTGGAGCTTCTCCTTGTCGTAGTCGCTGGTCGCCTCGCCGATCTGGGCCCGGATGAGCTTGATGCGACCCTCGATGTCCGCCTTCTTCCCGGCACCGTCGATGATGGTGCTGTTGTCCTTGTCGATCTTCACCCGCTTGGCGCGGCCGAGGTCGGTCAGGGCGACGTTCTCGAACTTGATGCCCAGCTCCTCGCTCACGACGCTGCCGCCGGTGAGCGTGGCGATGTCCTTCAGCATCTCCTTGCGGCGGTCGCCAAAGCCTGGAGCCTTCACCGCGGCGACGTTGAGCACGCCCCGGAGCTTGTTCACCACCAGGGTGGCGAGCGCCTCGCCCTCCACGTCCTCGGCGATGATCAGGAGCGGCTTGCCCGAGCGGGCCACCTGCTCCAGCAGCGGGATGAGGTCCTGCATCGAGCTGACCTTCTTCTCGGAGATCAGAATATACGGGTCGTCCAGCTCCACCTCCATCCGCTCGCGGTTGGTGACGAAGTACGGGCTCACGTAGCCGCGGTCGAACTGCATGCCCTCCACCACCTCGAGCGTCGTCTCGAGCGCCTTCCCCTCCTCGACGGTGATGACCCCTTCCTTCCCCACCTTCTCCACGGCGTCGGCGAGGATGTTGCCGATGGTCTCGTCGCCGTTGGCGGAGATGGTGCCGACCTGGGCGATCTCCTTCTTGTCCTTGGTGGGCTTGCTGAGCTTCTTCAGCTCCGCGACGACGGTCTCGACGGCCTTGTCGATGCCGCGCTTGAGCTCCATCGGGCTGTGGCCGGCGGCGACCAGCTTGAGGCCCTCCTCGTACAGAGCGCGGGCGAGGACGGTGGCGGTGGTGGTCCCGTCGCCGGCGGTGTCCGAGGTCTTGCTGGCGACCTCCTTCACCATCTGGGCGCCCATGTTCTCGAACCGGTTCTCCAGGTCGATCTCCTTGGCGACGGTGACGCCGTCCTTGGTGACCGTGGGAGAGCCGAACGACTTCTCGATGACCACGTTGCGGCCCTTGGGGCCGAGCGTCACGGCGACCGCGTCGGACAGGACGCGAACGCCGCGCAGGATGGCGTCGCGCGCCCCCTGGTGGAAGTAGATTTCCTTGGCTGCCATCTGCAAACCTCCGAAAAGCCTGCGTTTTTGAGACACGCCGGGCCTGGCACTCCCCGGCTGCGAGCGCCAACCTAAAGGTCCGGGGGGCGTTGTCAACCGCTTCCTCGCCGCCCCGGCGGAATGGGACGCTCCGGTCCGGTGCGGATCCTGTAGGCGTCGTCGGCGAGGGCATGGGTCACGCCACCCGTGACAGGTCGACCTGCCTAGCGCGAGCGGGGCCCGAGGCGCATCCGCGCGCAGCGCGCCGCACATGCGAGCACGCTTCGCCGCAAGCTTTGTCGACCCACCGGGCCGAGCATGACCCACCCCCGACCGGCGCGTGTTCCTGGGAACTCGGGGCCTTGGTCGTAGGACAACCGTTTGCACTGTTCGACCCGCGGCATGGCACGTGCGTCGAGAAAGAAGGCAAGGCCACCGCGCGGATCGACGCTGCTCCTTGCGCTGGGGGTCATGACCTTCCTCACCCTCGGCGCCATCACCACGGTCAATCTCATCACCGCCCAGACCGACCCGGCCGGGCAGGACCGCCGAGCCAAGGAGGCGTTCTTCGCCGCAGAGGCAGGGCTCGCGGAGGCGCGTGAGTGGCTCCGGCTGCAGACCGCCGCCATCCCCTCGCCACAGCCGACCAATGCGATCCTGGCCGAGCTCGCTCCCGCGGCCGACCTCGGCGGACCGACCGATCCCTGGTACCAGGTCCCTCTGGGGAGCACGCCGGCGTCCTGGGTGGGCTACCAGCTCTCCCGGACCCCGGATGAGACGGGCGCCCGCGCCATCGACCCGGGCGTGACCACCGCAGGGCTGGAGCTGACCGGCGCCGACGGAACGCAATACCAGGGCTACCCGGACGCCTCGCGCCTCGTCTACCGGGTCTTCCTCCGCGACGACGATGACGGCGACGGGGACCCGACGGTCGACTCGAACGGAACGGTCTGGCTCGTCGCGGTCGGGCAGGTGCAGGTGGGCCTCGGCGTGCCGGTGCAGTCGGTCGTCCGGGTGCTGGTGCGGCCCGGAACCGGCGCGGTGGGCACCGGCTACAGCTACTCCGACAAGATCTGGGATCCGGTTCACCTCAACGAGAACGCACCCATCAACGCCAACAAGACCACTGGTCTCTAGGGAACACACCGTGCTTCGCCTGACCCTCCTCTCCGCTGTGCTGTCGGTTCCGGCGCTCGCCGCGAACGCCGACCTGGGCGCCGGCGCGTTCTCCGCGGCCTGCACCCGCTGTCACGCCGCGACGCAGGTCCCCGCCGGCGGGAAGGAACCGCACGCCGACCGCCGCAACGCGCGGCCCGGCGCAGGCCCGGACCTCACGGAGGCGTTGCTGGCGAAGGGCTACGACCCGGTCCGGGACTGGATCAAGAACCCCGTCGCCGCCCGCCGGGACACCTCCTGTGACACGCGGCAGCTCGCACCCGAGCAGCTCGACGACTTGATGGCGTACCTCATGTCGAGGGTCCTGGCCGAGCCGCCGCCCCGGAAGGAACGCCTGAACCGGTCGATGACCGACGAGCAGCAGAAGGCCAAGGACCTGGGCGTTCCCACGGCGCGCGCCAAGCGCGGAGGGAAGACCCAGTGAAACGCGTCGCTCAGATGTCCGTCGCGGTGGTGCTCTGCGGTTCCCTCGTCGCGTATGGCGGGAACCTGGCCTCGCTCTGCCAGGACAGCCTGACCCAGAACCGTCAGCCCAGCTTCGCCGACGGCGGATTCCAGAGCCTCAAGACCGTCCAGCTGGTCGGCAATCCACCGGTCCTGCGACTGAACACCAACCTGGACGTGCTGAACCCTCAGAAGATCATGCTCCCGTTCGATCAGAACGTGAGCATCAGCTACGTGTACCAGGCGGGTGGCGCGGGATGGGCCGTCGGCTGGATGTACGCCGACGACCTGGTGAAGCGCGGCTACATGGACGCCAGCGGCAACCTGCTCGACGCCGACGGCGACGGCATCCCCGACTTCCACGAGGACATCTACAACGTCTCGCCCAACCGTTACATCGGCAAGTTCCGCAAGTGCGGCGCCACTCCGCCGACATTCACCTGGAACGGCAAGAGCCTGGTCGAGCCGGAGATCGCCAGCGACACCTGCGGCAGCACCTTCGGGACCACCAGCAAGACCGCCTTCCTCGCCGACGGCGGCATGGGGAGCGTGTCCGGGTGGCAGGTGGGGAAGAGCTCCGGCAGCTACCCGACGACCCCGACCGTCGAGTTCACTGACACCGGGCTCTACCCCCGGATCCCCAACCTGCTCGAGCCGGCAGACCCGGCGAACAACGCCCTCGGTCTCGGGCATCTCATCTTCCTCAACGCAGACGACGACAGCGACACCACCACCAAGTCACTGGTCCCGGTGGCCGATACCTCGACCACCGTGAACGGCGTCCCCGACTACGACGTGAGCGCCTACGACGGGAACGGTCGGCCGCTCCCTGCCGGCAGCAACGTCGACCCGGGGGTCACGCTCTACGACCGCACCCTCAACCTCGGAACGCTCCAGGGCGGCCGGGAGATCATCTTCTACCTGGTCGTGTACTACAGCCAGAGCCAGGCTCCGTGCCTCGGCCGCATCGGTGGCATCTGCAAGCTCTGGATCAACAGCCCGATCAACGTCTGGTTCAGCCGCGTCGACCTGAACATGGACGAGAACCTCAGCACCACCAACCCGGCGGCGACGACGGACATCGGATGCGGCTATCCGAGCACCTGCAGCGTGGACGGCGGCACCTACACCGGCTGGCTGGACCAGGCGACGCTGACCCGGCTCGCCGCGCCGGACGGCGGGTACAACCTGGTGATGCCGCACGAGGTGGTGACGGTCCCGCGGTCGGCCACCAACCGGATGCCACACGTGGTGGTGGGGGCGCCCAGCACGGATCCCTTCCGGTGGATTCTGGGCTTCGAGGACCTGAGCGGCGGTGGTGACCGAGACTTCAATGACGTGGTCTTCCAGATCAACAAGAGCAACGGCGGGACGGTCACCTCCGGCATCGTCTCGGGTGACATCAGCCCCACCAACGTCCAGGACTTCACCATCACCAACATCCGGTTCAAGAAGGACGACAACCTCCTGTACCAGGCCAGCGGTCCGGCGAACGCCTGCGCCGGGCCACCGGCGGCGAGCATCACCTACTGGGTGGCGGTGGATTGCAAGACTTGCTCGAGCGGCGTCTGCACAGCGAACCCGAACCCGTCCTGGACGCAGGTGCCGCTCCCGCCCGGGAACCCGTCGGAGACCACCTTCAACGTCCTGAACCTCGGCTTCACCGGATCGCAGCTCTGCTGGCAGGCTCGGCTCTCGAGCCCCAACCAGTAAT
>Ga0208851_1000244_pt1 | contig 24952 bp, 22 predicted proteins | sample NGESurshal092012_FD_184481 | JGI IMG/M metagenome (GOLD analysis project Ga0208851, IMG submission 184481) | Arctic peat soil microbial communities from Barrow, Alaska - NGEE Surface sample 415-2 shallow-092012 (SPAdes) | ecosystem: Environmental > Terrestrial > Soil > Wetlands > Peat ... | reverse complement strand
GCTGGTAGATTAAATAAAAATATAGTTTGCACTCCCGCAGGCAGTTCTTTAACGGGGAAAGATTTTCCGGCCGGTGGCAACAGTAAAAATTGGATGTCCGGTTTAAGCAAATAGCTAAGGGAAACCATACTTGCGGGGTTATAGCCATGGGAATCAACAATGATTAGAGGGCGATCGCTCGCATTAATCAAATCGGCAACCTGATGGTAATTGGAATTCAACACCTTATTCCACCAGGTATTTGACTGGGAATAGACCCCACAGGAAAGGCTCCCCAGCACAATCAGCAGGGGAAATACCAGAGCAGCCAATCGGAACTTCCAACTTCCAGTGTCAGTGAAGTGGGTTGTCAGGAGATAGACCACCGCCAGTTGCAAGCCAACAAAACAGGGGATCAGATACCGGGTTACCGTGAACAATTGTCCCCCTAACAGGAGATCTGGAAGTCCTAGAGCGAGGGCGGTACTGCCCACAAAGGTGAGGACAAACCACCAGACTCTCCTAGGCGCAGTTCGACAAAGTACGTACACTGCATAACCTTGCAGAATTAGAACAGGAATTGCTAGGACATAGGCAAAGGAATTATTGAAGTTAAAGTTGAAATCGACAAAACTGCGACTGAAGTTAAAAATTGTGGATTGTACACTGAGCAAAAATGGCAATGGAATAGCAGTCCAGGAGGTTGTCGCACCTAGTCCATCTCTAGACGCAACCATGAAGTACATCCAGGGCATAAACAGCAAAGCCACAAACACAAGCGTGACGAAACAGAAAACTGTTCGCTTTCCAATTCGCAAGGGCAGCCTGAATAATCGGTTGTCCACATCCACAAATAGGATATAAGCAAAGTGCCCGACAGCAATCCACAAGGTGAACAGGGCTGTGTAAAACGCAACCACCATCGACACACCATACAATGCCCAGTTGCGCCAGGAAGGGGAACGGATCGCCCTTATTAGTAACGCACTACTGATAAGGACTAGGGCTATCCAAAAACCATATTCCCGCGCTTCCTGTCCGTAAACGAGGTGAACCGGGGACACGGCAAAAAGAGCGATCGCGACCCATCCACTCAGCCGTGATTCAAATAGCTCCAGACACAACCAGAACAGCGCTGGAAAGATCAATAGACTGAGCAGGGATGAAAAGCTGCGAATCACCGCCGGAGTCGTACCCCATACCTGTGCCCAGAAACGCAGTAAGACGTAATAGAGGGGGGGGTGCTGGACATCCTCTATGCCCAGTCGCACAACCATATCCTTTAAAGTCAAATTTGGCACAAGATGCTGATATGCCAGCAGGTCGGCGGGTTTCACCACCTTATTCTGAAACAGGTCTTCACTGAAGTATTTTCCAGGACGAGCTGTGATTACCGTCGAGGTGTAAACTTCGTCGTGCCAGTAAACTTTGCGATCAAGGTAGGCAAAGCGAAAAGAAATCGCCAGTATTAATAGGATAATAGCTGTTAGACGCATCAATTGGGGCCTGGAGTCTTGAGATAGGGGTTAGGGACTTTCCTTCCACAACAAAAGTTTCTACAATTACTCAGGGACGTCATAGTATTAACTCAAGTTGCTAGTTATTGTTTCACAAATACCTTGGACAGAGAAAAAAGAGAGAGGCCAACGAGCACAAGTTAACTTTGAGGTATTCAGACTAAGGTGCACTAGGGAATATACGTGTGGCCTTCTGTTTGCAGGTCGCTGCACTGAAGGAATGAGTCTGATGAACGGTATGAATCGGTACGGCCAATGAAACTGTGCGTAAAACAATGAATAAAACTGTTTTTATTACGGGAACGTCAAGCGGTATCGGCAAATTAACAGCTCTGTACTTTGCCCAACAAGGATGGAACGTAGCAGCAACCATGCGCAATCCGGACAAAGATAATGAACTGGGAAATTTTTCAAATATTAAGCGCTATAGCCTGGATGTCACGGATGCCAACAGTATTCAGAATGCCTTGGAGGCAGCAATCAAAGATTTCGGTCGCATCAATGTGTTGGTCAACAATGCAGGCTACGGGGCCGATGGGGTGTTTGAAGCGATGTCCGATCAGGTCATCGAAAAACAGTTCGATACCAACGTATTCGGGCTGATGAGAGTAACGCGGGCACTGATTCCCCATATGCGTGAAAACAAGGGAGGCACTATCATTCAAATTGCCAGTGTGGGTGGCCGCGTCACCTTTCCTCTGTACAGCATCTATCACGGTACCAAATGGGCCGTAGAGGGCTTCAGCGAGGCTTTGCACTATGAGCTGGCACCTTTCAATATCAAGATCAAAATTATTGAACCAGGTAGTATCAAAACCGAGTTTTACGGGAGCAGTCGCCAATTCATCATGCGGGATGACCTGACGATGTATAAGGATTTTGTTGAAAAGGCTGAGAAGCTCTCCCAAGAGACAGGTAAGAAGGGGGAACCACCTGAGCTAGTGGCGCAAGAAATATTCAAAGCAGCCACAGACGGGAGTCACAAAATGCGTTACCCAATCGGTCAACCTGCGCCCTTGCTCCTCATGTTGCGCAAGTTATTACCCGATCGCTTGTATTTCTATCTGATTAGAAAAATCTACAAAATTTAGAAAGTGATGAGAACCCTCTCAAGCCAGACCCCCCTGTGTCCCCCCACTCTATGCCTTAGGCAGGCTCCGCCAACGAGAAGGCTTCGAGGGGGGAGGCAACTTATAGCTCAAGTATTCGTTTCTACAGGGGGTTTTCTCCACACTATTCAGCCGCTATTCCACTAGCCAACGGCGCTCGCACAGGCAGCGCAACAGAAGCTTGGCGTACCCGGCGGATATCCCGTTCTGCCAGTAACGCTAAAGCAGGAGCCGTAAAGTAATCAAGACTCTGAAATAGCGCCCCAATGATCAGCATGAAGTGTAATCCCGGCCCTGGGAGGACGTTGGAGGCGACGATGGCAAACGTGAGCGTTGCTAGGCCCAAAGTGAGTTCTACTCGGGCAGAGCTTAAGGCTTCTAAACCCAGCGGTAGCGCCTTGAACTTATTAGTCCGGATCCAGGGAATTTCGCGGGTGAAGACTCCCCAGAAACTGGCAATGGCTATGGTGTGGCTGAGGGCTCTACTGGCCAGCAAAGCTCCCAGCATATCCTTCCAAGAACATCCCATGACACCTCGGTACACCATCCACCAGTGGGCAGCTGCACTCAATAAAGAAATTGAAGCAGAGAGCCAGAGTACCAGAGGTGTATTCACCACTTCGTGATGGATTAGCATAGAGGCTAAAATGGCAAAACTCAACGGGATCAGCAGAAAACCCAGACCGATATTCAGATTGCGTAAGCCATGGCAGAAATGGTAAATCTTCTGAGCCAACGTGAACTGAGAAGTTTGGGCTAGAGGTTTGGGCAAGAATAGACGGAAATGGCGCTTGAGTTCCTGTACTGGGCCAACCGTCCAGCGGAAGCGCTGTTTCTTGTAGCCCAGGAAGGTCTCAGGAATCAGCCCACGACCAAAAGTAAAGGGCAGGTAGACTGAAGAATAGCCCAGAGCATGAATGCGAATAGATAACTCTGAATCTTCCGTTGCGCACCACTCAGCCCATCCACCCGCTTCTTCCAGGGCTTGGCGCCGCAGTACGCACATGGTTCCAACAGTAATGGCGGCATCCCGCTCATTCAAGCTGACCATTTCAGTCGCATAGAAACCTTTATATTCCCAGTAGCACATCCGCAAATAAGGGCTATCTTCCCATTCTCGATAGTCGTGAGGAGTTTGCACAAAGCCCATCTTTGGGTTATCAAAGTAGCCCACCAGAGACGCCAGAAAATCCGGGTCGGCTTGATAGTCACTATCAATGACGGCAATCAGCTCCGCATCCGGAGCCACTTTAGTCATCGCAAAGTTGAGCGCACCAGCCTTGGCCCCAGGCCATTCTTGCAAATGGAAGAAGCGGAAACGCTTCCCGAGTCTTCGACAATGCGCTTCAAGTGGACGCCACAAATCAGGATCTTTCGTATTGTTATCAATGACCATGACTTCAAAGTTTGGATAGTTCAAGTTTGCGAGGCTATCCAGGGTTGCCATCACCAGCTCAGGAGGCTCAGAACAGGTCGGTACCTGTAGAGAAACTTTTGGGTAGTAGGAACGAGGACCAATCGGAAGCGGTGTGCGGGGACGGAGCCAAATTTTGCGGCAAAGTACTTCCCACTGCTTCACGGTTTGAAACAAACCTTGGAAGAAAGCAGGGACCAGTAAGGGATAACCAATCAACATCAAGGTGCGGGTCGTATCACTCACGGGCACGGTCGAGACAAACCACCCCCCCCAGATAGCACCAAAAACCATCACTTGGACATTGGTAACCAGCAACAACTGTCCGCCCAAGGTGTAGTTCTTCAGCCAACGCCTGCCGAAGCTTCCAGCCACTAAGCTGATCACCAGTGGTACGAACACGGCTCCAGATTGCTCGGTTAAAGCCCAAGTCGCTAACGCTGCGCCCATATGCACTGCGATAAAAGTCAACGTAGAAAGTACAGAGGCATCGGTCCTTCCCAAGGAGGAATCCCCAAAATTCCGCTGCAGGAAAATAAGGAGGACAGAAGCACCAAACGCAAAAGTTGCGAATAATAGACATGCGGTAATCAAAGTACCGAAGTCAAGCATCATTGGAATTCTCCCCACTCACTGATCTGCATATAGGCCAAAGGCATAGACTCTCCTCACTAATTCTGGACTAGGGCCTTTTTCGCCCTAAACAATGCCAGGGCTACCCCAAAGGTTTGTTTCATAGTCCAATTCCTACACGCACAGAACGCGTAGTAAATGTTTATGACTCTTTACACAACGAAATGTTCCCTGGGCTAAGGAGCCTGACCCGGAAAATTTTAGAGAATACGGCTTTTTCTGGGGATTATGACCTAGTTAGGGCGCTATAAAGCTCGGGCCGGCGGTCCCGGAAAAAGCCAAAAGAAGCCCGATTGCGGTGAATTTCCGGCAAGTCAAACGTGGCACAGATCACTCCTTCTTCCGTCCGGTCTAATTCAGCGACTTTGTCACCACGCTGATTAGCAATAAAGGAATGTCCATAGAAGGTCTGGTCCCCTTCGGTCCCGACTCGATTCGCCGCAACGACCGGAATCACATTCGAGACAGCATGGCCAATCATCGCTCGTTGCCAGGGATCTTTCGTATCCAAGTCGGGCGTTTGTGGTTCAGAGCCGATGGCGGTGGGATAAAACAGAATATCAGCTCCCATCAAAACCATCGCCCGTGCACACTCTGGGAACCATTGGTCCCAGCAGATCCCAACACCCAGTGTGCCAAAACGGGTGGGCCATACTTTAAAACCTGTATTGCCGGGCCTGAAGTAAAATTTCTCCTCATAGCCAGGGCCATCTGGGATATGGCTTTTGCGATAGGTGCCTAACAGCGCACCATCTGCATCGACCATAGCAATGCTGTTGTAGTAGTTTTGCCCTGCTTTCTCAAAGAAAGAAACCGGAATCACGACAGCCAATTCCTGAGCCAATTGCTGAAAGTGTTTAATCGTAGGATGTTCTGTGAGGGGCTTGGCCCAATCAAAAAATTCGTCCCGTTCTTCACGGCAAAAGTATGGCCCCTCAAAAAGCTCAGAAGGTAAAATCACCTGCGCTCCTTGGCACGCTGCTTTGCGCACCAAGTCTGTTACCTTCGCCACATTGGTGGCTAGATCCTCTGTAAAGGAAGTTTGGAGCGCTGCCACAGTAACCAATTTGGGAGCACGATCATTCATGCCAAGGACTTACTCCACACGCATAGGGATGGGTTGTTGCTGGGTAATGCAGTGAAAAGCACCCCCTCCTCTAAGGATAGCTCTAGCCGATAGGCCCACAGTCTGACGGTCAGGGAAACACTGGCCAATCAGGGCGACGGCTTCGGCATCCTGGGGAGTGCCATAAGTTGGAACGACGACGGTGCGGTTTCCAATGTAGAAATTTACATAACTGGCAGGCAGCACCTCCTGCTCTTCATTGAGAATTTTTCCTGGAGAAGGAATACGCACTACGGTTAGGGAACGCCCCTGAGCATCGGTGAAGGAGGCTAAATCCTGAGCAATTTTTTCTAAAACGGCATGATTGGGATCTTCTGCCGCTTGGGCCTCCATGCAAAGCACTACTCCAGGGGCCACAAAGCGGGCCAGAGTATCAATATGACCGTCCGTATGGTCATTGAGGAGTCCTTTGTCTAACCAGAGGACCTTTTCAATGCCTAAGGCATCCCGCAATCCTTTTTCCACTGACTCTTGGGTCATCGATGGATTGCGATTGGGGTTCAGCAAGCACTGGCGCGTGGTCAAACCGGTCCCTTCTCCATCCACTTCGATGGAGCCTCCTTCTAACACCCAAGGGAAGCTAAAAGCAATGCCTCCGACCTTTTCAGCAATCTGGACGGACACCTGCGCATCATCGGGAAGGACATACTTTTCGCCCCAGCCGTTAAAACGAAAACGTACCGTGGCTAGGCCCCCCCTCGAATTCGTGAGAAAGATAGGGGCCGTATCTCGCAGCCAAATATCCCCAAAGCGAATCAAGTGAAAATGGACGGGAAGACCTGCTAATGCCTGGCTGGCTAGCGTTTGTTGCGCTTCATCCGGCACCAAAATCTCCAATTTTTCGGGGATGGTTGCTTGGGGCGCATCAGGGCCTGCAATTGCCCAACAGAGGGCAACAAATTCTGAGCGGGCTTCCTCCAGACCCTCTAGCCAAAGATCCTCATGGCTAGGCCATGCCAACCAGCAGGCATAGTGTGTTTCCCATTCGGCAGGCTGGCGAAAATGGGATGAATAAGGCGTGGGGACTTTTCCGGTTACATCCATGTGCTGGGGGAGTAAGTAAGGTTCAATTAAGTTCAGACCTAAGTAATCTACCGCCATGAAGCTCAGCCTGTGCATGATTGTTAAAAATGAAGAGGCCAACCTCCCTCGCTGTCTAGCGAGCGTTCGCGATGCTGTAGATGAAATAGTAATACTGGATACAGGTTCTACAGACCGGACCCTTGAAATTGCCGAAGAATTTGGCGCTAAGATCCATCTCTTTGAATGGCCCAATGATTTTTCGATTGCCCGTAATCAATTGTTAAAGTATGTCGAGGGAGACTGGGTTCTCGTGCTGGATGCAGACGAAACCTTGGTAGAAAATATCGCCCCTATCCTGAGACAGCTGATCCAAGAGGATCAATACCTGGTGATTAATCTGGTGCGCCAAGAAATTGGGGCCAGCCAATCTCCCTATTCGCTGGTGTCACGATTATTCCGTAAGCATCCTGGAATCTATTTCTCCCGGCCCTACCACGCCATGATCGATGACAGTGTGGAGCAGGTTTTGAGGCAAGAACCCCAGTGGCAGATTGGCACTTTGCAAGATGTGGCGCTCTTACATGAAGGTTATCGGCCGGGCGTGATTGCCGAACGAGGTAAATTTGCCAAAGCACAAGCCGCGATGGAATCCTTTTTGACCACCCATCCTGATGATCCCTACGTCTGTAGTAAATTAGGCGCTTTGTATCTGGACCAAGGGGAAGTGGACCGGGGCAGAGCCTTACTGGAACTGGGATTGCAATCTGAGCAAGCCAATCCTTCCGTTTTATATGAATTGCACTATCATTTGGGATTGGCCTACACCCGTCTAAAGAATCCTGCCAAAGCGGAATCTCATTATAGAGAGGCTATCGAGCAACCCGTACTCCCGATGCTTCAAATAGGAGCATTTAACAATGTGGGAAATTTGCTAAAAGCGAGGGGAGACCTTCCTAGTGCAATCCTTGCCTACCAGACATCGGTAGACATTGACCCCAGCTTTGCGATCGGTTACTGCCATCTAGGCATGGCTCTTAAAGCATCGAACCGTTGGATGGAAGCGATTGAAGCGTATCGCCGAGCGATCCAGTTGAATCCGAATTACGCAGAAGCCTACCAAAATATAGCGGTGGTCTTTCTGAAAGTTGGAGAAATTGCGGACTGTAAGGCTGCCTTTCAACGGGCGATCATCCTTCATCACGAACAGGGCAATTCCGCAGAAGCTGAACGCTTGGGTCAGGGTTTACTGGATATGGGACTCTAGCCATGGGCAGAAAAACCTGACGGAATATAATCAGAGTATGGCTGCAGTGCCATTCTCTCTCAGAGAAGCTACGCCAGGGGAGCGATACGATTAATGACTAATCTACAGATTCAGACTGAACCGATGTCGATGACGGTGGATATCTCTGCCCTGATGACATTGCCGCAGATGAGTGAGGAGCAATTTTATGAATTTTGCCATCGCAACCCAGATCTCCGCATCGAACGTACGGCTAAGGGGGAAGTAATCGTTATGCCTCCAGCTTTTTCCGATACCGGAAATCGTAATAATAAACTCAGCTATCAACTGACTCGCTGGGCAGAACAGGACGGAACGGGAGAGGTATTCGATTCTAGTACGGGATTTACGCTACCCAATGGAGCAGTGAGATCTCCCGATACCTCATGGATTAAACTCGATCGCTGGAATGTACTTACCGATGCTCAAAAAGCCTCCTTTGCGCCGATTTGTCCTGACTTTGTGATCGAACTCCGCTCTGCCAGTGATAGTCTCAAGAGTCTGCAAGAAAAAATGCAGGAATATATCGAGAATGGAGTGAGTTTGGGATTATTAATCGATTGCAAGGGCCGCACTGTCTATTGTTATCGCACCGATGGCTCTGTTGCGGTACTAAGTAATCCAAATCTTGTCAGTTGCGATCCAGAATTATCAGGTTTTACTCTTCAAATGGCAAAAATTTGGTAATCTTGCCGTACTTCTCACGCACAAGTAAATTTATGGCTAGACTGTCTAGATAAATAGGTAACTATAACGATGAACTGGCAACTGGCAGAAGCCAAAAATAAATTCAGTGACCTGATTCACCGTGCGCTGACGGAAGGGCCACAAAAAATTACCCGCCGAGGGGTGGAAACGGCAGTAGTCCTTTCTGCAGAAGAATATCAGCGTTTAACCAGAGGACGACCAAGTTTCAAAGAATATTTGATGCAGGGGCCATCCTTTGAGGGGCTTGACCTTGAGAGAGACCAAAGTCCGGGGCGAGTCGTCGAACTATGAGACTGTTCCTTGATACCTGTGTGCTTTAATAGGCAGTACAAAAAGGAAAAAAAAGCCAAAACTGCCATGAATATCAATGATGCCTTCCATTTTTGGCCATGGAAATTTTCCAAGCCTTCCGTCATAGGTGTTGTATACCCAAAATCCGGTGAGTAAGGAGGACAGGATTAAAAGGGTATTCAGGCTATGCAGCAGGCGCACTAAAACAGGCTGATAAACACTAGGAGGAGACAACAGATTCTCTCCGGGACGGGGTCTTGATATTCCTACCGATATTCTTGGCGCTGGATATCTGTCAAGCGGGCTTCAGGACGGAGGAAACGGTCCATCTGTTGTTCGAAGAAAGCCCGGTTTGCCTGAAGATGTTTCGGATTTGGGTCATCTAGAGGATAGAGCAAAGCTTGTCGTAAAGCCTGAATGACGGCTGAAGTAACGCAGAACATGGACCGCTGGAAACTAACGCCAAGCTGAATCAACATATCGCTTTCACCCCGGCAATGTTTTTGGTAGTACTCGACCAGGTACGGCGGTAAGAAGTGGAGCATGTCTTGCATGAGTAAGGTTGGTGGAATGCCTGCGGTTCCTACCGGAAAGACATCCGCATAGAGAATTCCATAATGGAAATCTTTTTGTTCCGGCGGAACCTGTTTAGCTTGAGCATTGTAGGATTTGGTCCCGCGAAAAGGGGCCGTGCGGTAGAAGACCGCTTCCACATAGGGAAGAGCTGCTTCGTAGAGCCACATGAAACCCTTCGATTTGGGGATGATTTCGTAGCATTCACCCCGAATATAGACATGGTGATAAATAGGACGGCCTGCTATGGCAAAAATGCCATTCACCAGAAAATTCATCGCCTCAGGGACGCTCGTCATCTTTCCCTCATCATAGAGGTCTGACATCTCAAAGAAAACGGGAGCCATGATTTCCCAGAATAAGCCCAGGTTGCTGTAGTAGGACATTTGACGGCATTGTTCGAGAAATAAATCTGGAAACATTTGATGAATGCCTAGCATGACCGGATTGCCTTTGAAATAAGCTTTAATCGCCCGGTCCGCATTTGCTTTATATTCTTCCGAATCCAAATAAGGGTCGAATTGGCCTCCCATTCCCCGGTGCCAAAGCATAGCCCGCATACACATTTCGGCAAATTCCATATTGATGCGGTCGTGCCAGAGATGGTGAAATAGACGGGGCATCTTAAATGTTTCCCCCCGCTGCATAAAGGCTAAAAGTTCTGGATGGGCTGTGGCTTCTCCCCGCCAAATCCGTAGATCTGCATCATCCCCGGCATAGTGATTGTGCAGATCCAGATACTCTTTGGGCAGGAAGTACTTAAAGAAAGGAAGGGGGTTTAAAAACTCACGCTCGGCGATATATAGAAGGTCACGCCAGTAGAAATCCATCGGGACCGCATAGGCTTTGTACAAACCGATGATTTGCATTAGATTTTCTGGAGTGTCCGGGAGCATAGCTCCCCCTGCTTCCAGTCGGTGAATCACTTCTGCATAAGGATGGCTAGAAGGGGGAAGTTTGGCTTTAGTCTCTGTACTAACCATAGCGGCAGGTACCTCTGTAGAAATGACGGGTTATCGAGCAGGGGACTTGGTAGGCTGTAGGCCGTTCGTAGAATCGGCATCCATCAACTTATGGAAAGCCAAGGATGCTTCTCCCCCCGGCAATGGGGGGCCGGGGGGTCCACTTTTGTCCGGTACAGCAGTGACCATGACATTGGTGGTTGGTTCACTCCAGTGGGTGAGCCAATTCGGTTGAATGCCCAGAAGGAGCGTCAAGGCTGAAAGAATCAGTGCAGGAGTCCGTTCTGACCACTGGACACGAGGATAGTAGGCCGTGGCGTTATCCAATTTACCAAAGCAAGTACGGTTGATCAGGGTTACAAAGTAGACTGCGGTTAAGCCGCTACAGATGATACATACCAGCGTTGGGATTGGAAAGGCGGAAAAGCTGCCTTGGAGAATCAAAAATTCGGCCACGAAGCCTACCAGACCAGGGATTCCGGCGCTCGCCATCCCTCCTAGCACCAAAAGACTACTCATCAGCGGTAGGCCCCGGATCGGATTCATCAAACCATTGAGCGAATCCAAATCACGGGTGCCAACTTTGGCTTCGATTACGCCAATCAGATGGAACAGCAAGGCCAGGATAATCCCATGACTGACCATCTGCAGGACTACCCCTAGCAAACTAAGGGGGGTCGCTGCCGCCGCGCCCAGGAGGATATAGCCCATATGCCCGATAGAACTATAGGCGACCATCCGTTTGATATCTTTTTGGGCAATCGCAGCGAGGGCGCCATAGACAGCAGTAATCGCTCCGATAATGGCAAGCCCAGGAGCCACGATGGCCCACGTATCAGGAAATAGCCCCAACCCAAACCGGATGAGACCGTAGGTTCCCAGCTTGGCTAAGACCCCACCCAAAAGAATCGCAATCGGTGGTGAAGCGGCAACATAGGCATCAGGTAACCAGGTATGTAGAGGAATCAACGGCATTTTGATCCCAAATCCTACCAGCAACACGGTCAATAGGATCAGTTGTGTCGTTTGCGATAACCCTTGCGCGGCCTGGGGATTGTAGGCAAAACTGCCCGAAGAACTGAGTAGGGCAATGCTCAGAAAGGCTGCAAAAATTAAGATCCCAGAAATTGCGGTATAAATCAGGAACTTCATGGAAGCATAGCCCTGCTTCTCTGAACTACCCCAAATAGCAATTAACAGATAAAGAGGAATAAGCAGCAGTTCATAAAAGAGGAAAAACAGCAATAAATTCTGAGCAATAAAGGCACCGGTCATCCCTGCATTAGTTAACAAAATCAGGGAGTAATAAAGTCGGGGGCGTTCCCCAGAATAGGCGACGCTATAAACGGCAATCCAGGTGAGTAGGGCATTTAGCCCAAGCAGCGGTAAGGATAGGCCATCAACACCGAGGCTATAGTCTAGACCTACAATTCGAATCCAGGGCATAAACTCCGTAAACTGCATCCCTGTGACCGCAGGATTAAATTGGCTGAATAGCCAAATAGTCCATAATCCAAGGAAACTAACGATTACTAGAGTCATCTGACGAATTTGAGCCGCCGTACTTTTACCAGACAGAAGTCCAATAAAAAGAGCACTAATGATAGGAACTGCGATCAAAACACTCAGCATCTTTCTTTTGCTCCTGAACTATAGCCATTCTCAATGGCCTGAGATATATCCTGCTCTAATTGAGTCTAATCAGCTCTGAGTAAGACCCCCCTGTGTCCCCCCTATAGGGGGGGATAGCCACTGTCTGCTCAAGTCTGCTCTCAGGAAGGGAGTTCATACTCCAGCAATGCTTATTGTGTCATCAGCAGTATCGCTCCCATTACAACTACGCCCAGTAGAGCCGTCAGCATGTAGAACTGAATTCTTCCACTGGTGCTGTACTTTAAAGCCTCGCCTCCGACCACAGAAATTTGACTGACCAAATTCACCAAACCGTCCACGAGGTAGTGGTCTACAAAAGCAGTAATCCGGGATATGGAGCTAACTCCAGCAACGATGCTCAAGCGATAGGCTTGGGCTGTGTAGAAATCATTGGCTAGTAAATCTTGTAGGGGTTGCCAAGGGAGCTGAATCGGTCTGAATCGCCAGCCTAGGTAAGCTAATGAACTAGACAAAGTCAGCAGCAGTGCCAGGATTAGATCGATGTCTTTCCATGCGGGGAGAAGTGACCAATACTGCAGCAACAAAGGCAGATGGAGGGTAAAGCCCAACAGCAGCATCATCGGTAAAACCATCTGCCAGGAAACTTCTGGTGAACGTTCGGTCATTGGTTTGGGGGTTCCGCTAAATACAAGACCAAAAACCCGACCTAAGCCAAAAGCGACCAATCCGTTCACGAAGAGCAAGAGTCCGATTAACCAGGGTTGGGTTTCCCAAAGTCCATCCGCTAACTCCAAGAAGGCCCAGAAATTTCCCAGGGGCGGAAGTGCGATCAACCCTCCTATGCCCACCAGAAAAGCCAAGCCAGAGGCCGGACGGCGGGACCAAAGCCCTCCATATTGGCTGAGGTCTTGGGTGACACTATTCCAGATCACAGCCCCGACACTCATCACCAAGAGGGCCATGGATACCGCATGGGTCAAAACCAAGAGGAGCGCGGCTTCCAATTGTCCCGCCCCTACTGCGATAAAGACAAGGCCCATGTAGGCACTGACCAAGTAGGAAAGGGTCCGTTTGATATCAATTTGAGCGATGGCAACCAGAGAACCGCCCACCGCTGTGATCGCACCCACGGCGACTATGGTCGCTAAGGTGACAGGAGAGAGGGCAAGAACAGGATAAAGCTTGATCAGAACCCAAGCGCCCACCGCCACGACTAAGGAGTTGCGGAGGATGGTTGAAGGAATCGGACCTTCCATCGCTTCATCTAGCCAAAGATGTAGGGGAAATTGAGCACACTTTCCTACCGGCCCGGCCATCAAGGCAAGCCCCAGTAGCGTAGCGGTCGTCGGATCTAGGTTGGCTGTCGTGGCCCATTGCGCCAATTCCGTATAGTTAAAGGTTCCAGCTAAAGGCCAGATGGCGATGACACCCATCATCAACAAGAGGTCGCCGACCCGTTTGGTGAGAAAGGCATCCCGTGCTCCGGTAACCACTAAAGGTTGATTGAACCAAAAGCCCACTAAGAGATAGGTGCCTAAGGTCAGAATTTCGAGAATGAAATAGGTGAAAAATAAGGAATTGCAAAGAACCAAAGCACACAAGCCCGCTTCAAAAAATCCCATCAGTCCATAGAAACGGGCCCAACCCCAATCCATCTCCATATAGCCAAGAGCATAGATCTGGGCCAATAGATTCAAACCGGTAATTAGCACTGCGGCCCCTAAGGTAACAGAGGAGATTTCTATAGGAAAACTCAGGTCTAAATTGGCGACCTTTAGCCAAGGCAGGAATAGCGCCTGTACGGGCTGATCCCAGATAGCTTGAAGAATTACCAGACTATGGAGGAAGGCGCAAGAAGTCATCAAGAGGTTGATGTACGCAGCAGGTCTAGGCCCCGTGCGATGAATCACTCCTGGAAACCACGGCAGTGCAGCAACAGCGCCGATTAATCCATAGAGAGGAATCCACCAAATGGTCTGGATGAGGGATTGAGTAATCACGGATACTCCAGAGTTATTGCACACTTTAAGAGATGGTACGGCAAATCAATAAAAGCTTTACCTGTGAGCAAGTAATCTTAAAGACTTGACTATTAAGAATAGATAATAGACTGGAGAAGCTATAGATAAAAGTAGATGTTACTAATTGTGATGATAGTAAAAACTCTATGCTTTGACTTGATTAATGATTTTGATGCCGATAATTCAACCATTGCCCAGTAAGTTTGCTATATCTGAAAGTCAATGCCGGTCCTGGAGGCGCCCGTGAAAATTGTATGGGAACCCATAATTTATGCTGGCCAAGCCCCCGTCTTGTGTGTGCTCTGTGGGGCCAGGTCCACGCCCATCAAGACAAAAGGAAAATTTGTGATCGCGGTGGTCTACAACGGCCGAGGTATTTACTGCGGTGAAGCCTGCAAGCATTGCGTAAATGCTAGACCGGAATCGATTAAAGAACTACTCCAAGAACGGCTCACAAGGCTCAAAGCCCAGGTAGGGGAGCTGGAGGAACTAGCCGGAGAAGAGATACAGATGCCGACCTTGGAGGAAGAGTTCCGTTCCTATGGTTGAGCAAGATTGATAAAAATTGATATATATTAAGAAAAAGATAGATCTAACTCTATATGAGCAAGGAGCAATTCCCTTGAAAAACGCCACGCTTCATCAACTGCAGGTGTTTCAGGTTGCTGCGCGACATTGCAGCTTCACCCGTGCGGCAGAAGACTTGTTCCTGACGCAACCGACCGTCTCCATGCAGATTAAGCAACTGAGCAAAGCAGTCGGTTTGCCCTTGTTTGAACAGATTGGAAAACGTCTCCACCTCACGAATGCGGGGCAGGAACTGCTGGCGACCTGTGAAAAAATTTTTAGCAGTATGTCCCAGTTTGAAATGACCGTAGCGGACATGAAAGGCATGAAGAAAGGCAGTCTCAACCTAGCGGTGGTCACCACAGCGAAGTATTTTGCTCCCCGCTTGCTGGGTCCTTTTTGTCACCGTTATCCAGATATTGATGTATCACTTAAGGTCGCTAATCGGGGACGGGTGCTTGAACGCTTTGCTGACAATGCTGATGATCTCTATATCCTCGGTCAGCCCCCGGAAAGTCTTGAGGCAGAATTACATCCCTTCTTAAACGATGCCCTGGTTGTGCTGGCAGAACGTCATCATCCTCTGGTTGGGAAAAAAAATATTCCCTTGGACCGACTGAAGGAAGAGCGTTTTCTGATGCGTGAACCAGGCTCAGGTACCCGAATGATGGTACAACATTTTTTTGATCAGCACGGAATTACCCTCAAAGTCAAAATGGAATTGGGGAGTAGTGAAGCGATAAAACAGGCTGTGGTTGGAGGATTGGGTATTTCCGTTCTGTCGCAACATGCACTCGCCCTAGAAGGAACAACAGGTCAACTGGCCATTCTGGATGTAGAAGGTTTTCCAATCCGTCGCTCTTGGCATGTGATCTATCCCAAAGGCAAAAAGTTATCCATTGTCGCTAAAACGTTTTTGGACTATTTGCTCAATGAAGGGAAAGAAGTGGCAGAGAAAACCAGTTTGGAAATGACTAAAGACCTGTGGTGAATTAATTAATTCTCCATTCCATATCGTGCAAGTTGTATTAGCTTGCACTTATCTAACGAAAATGCTCCCGTCAGGGCGAATTCTGATAACACTATCTCCCACAGCCCCATCTTGAAGCTGCCGAATCTTCACGGTTATTACATTTTTTTTGGAGGTAACGTCAAATTTGAAAGCAGGTTCTTGATACCGATTAGAGGAAGAGGTGAGCGGGTATATAACGGCATAAAAAGGGATGCGAACGGGATATGTGCCTGTCTTCCCTGCTGCTAACTGCCGGGTGCCCCCCGTAGTCAGTCCGCCCTCCAAGGTCAGTTTGCTCTGGTTAGCAATAATCACTTTCACGGGCAGTTTGGGATCGATGGTAGCCACAGGAGTTGGGCGATCTTGACTGGCCTCGGTGGGTGAATCCTGGGGTGCAGGTTGGCTAGAAACCGGATGCATAGAGCCTAGCCCAACCGTGAGCAAAATCGTGGCAGCAGCAACAACAACTTTATGGAAGTGACTGATCATGTTAACTCTGTTTAAAAGAAAGTAATTAGCCATAGAGTATACCAATAAGCAGGTGAAAATAGTTATCTAAAACGCTAAAGTCGCTAAACCACCTGTCCTGCAACCAACTTGTCACAAACCAAATCGGCCAAGTCATTGATAAAAGTGGAATCGATATTCAAAGCACGGACTCGGTGGAAGTCATGAATACCTGCTTCTTCGGCGACTTCTTTGTACTCAATATCAATTTCTTGGAGGGTTTCAATGTGTTCTGAAACGAAACTGATCGGAACCATCAGCAATGACTTGGTTCCACCCTGGGCTAACTTAACAATGGAATCTTCCGTATAGGGTTTTAGCCATTCTACAGGACCGACTTTGCTCTGATACGCCAGCGTAAACGCATTGGGCAAAGCCAGCTCGTTGATAATCAGACGGACGGAATCTTCAATTTCTTTTTGATAGGGGTCGCCATCTTCTGTCACATAGGTCTTAGGCACTCCGTGGGCAGAGAAGAAAATTTGGACCTCTTTTGGACGATCACACTTCGCTAATGCTTGGCGAATCAAGTTAGCCATGGCCTTCACATAACCGGGACGGGCGTACCAAGAGCCAATATCGATCCGGTGAATTTTTTGGAGTTCTGGGTCTTGTGCCCATAGCTGTTCTAATTCTTTGAGGCTGGAACCACTCGTAGAAATGGAGTAGTGGGGATACAAAGGCAAGGCTACCAGCTGGGTGATGCCATCTTTTTTAACCTGCGCCAACGTTTCAGCGACAAAGGGATGCCAATAGCGCATACCTAAATAGATTTGAGCATCAATTCCTCTGGCGGCCAGCGCTTTTTTCAGGACGCGGCCCTGTTGGTTGGTAATCGCTTTCAGGGGAGAACCGCCGCCAATGGCTGCATAGTTCTTCTGGGACTTAGGCGCTCGGGCTGTGGAAATAACCCAAGCCAGGGGCTTTTGGAGAGGCTTAACGGGAATACGGATAATTTCAGGGTCAGCGAATAGGTTGTACAAAAAGGGGCGCACATCATCCGGCTTTTCCGGCCCGCCCAGGTTCATCAACAAAACGCCAACCTTTTCCACAATAAATACCCCCAAGCCCCAAGTTTCTACCGCACATTATACGGAGCTAAAATCCCATAGCCCTGACTACTTCTAAAGCTTCAGGTTTGACATGACGATGAACTTCGCTCAGGGCGGCAGAAATCGCTGTGTCTGGGTCTTTGAGACCATTGCCAGTGAGCACACAAACGACTTGCGCCCCTTCTGGTAACAAATGAGCCTGTTTGAGCAACCCAGCCACAGAAGCAGCACTGGCCGGTTCACAGAAAACCCCTTCTTCCTTGGCTAAGAGGCGATAGGCATCTAGGATTTCGTCATCGGTTACGGAATAAATACCACCTTCGCTAGCTTTGGCAAGGGCGAGGGCCCGGATAGCATTGGCCGGATTCCCGATCCGAATCGCAGTGGCAATGGTTTCGGGATGTTCTACAGGGGTGTATTTTCCATCCAACAGAGCTGCGGCTCCTGCGGCCTGAAATCCGAACATTTTCGGGCGGTGGCGGATTTTGTGCTCTTGCCAATAGATACAAAAACCCATCCAATAGGCCGTGATATTGCCTGCATTGCCTACGGGGATACACAACCAATCCGGTGCGGTCCCCAACTGCTCACACACCTCAAAGGCGGCCGTTTTCTGCCCTTCTAGGCGGTAAGGATTGACGGAGTTCACCAAGGTGATCGGATACTCTTCGGATAGGTGCCGGACCAGCTGCAAAGCCCGGTCGAAGTTACCATCAATGGCGATCACTTTAGCCCCATACATCAGTGCTTGAGCGAGCTTACCCAAAGCGACATAGCCTTCTGGAATCAGGACAAAAGCTTTCATCCCGGCTCGGGTGGCATAAGCCGCAGCCGCAGCGGAGGTGTTTCCCGTACTGGCACAGATTACGGCCTCCGAGCCAGCTTCTTTCGCCTTCGAAACGGCGAGGGTCATCCCCCGGTCTTTGAAGGAGCCTGTAGGATTTAGTCCGTCATATTTGAGCCAGACCTGTACATCGCGACCAATCCGTTTGGAAATGCTGGAGGCCGGAATCAGGGGTGTGTTCCCTTCTCTAAGGGTGACTATAGGAGTTCGCTCGGTGACAGGCAAATAGTCTCTGTAATGGCGGATAAGTCCCGGCCAACTAGTGCTCTCAACGCGCAAAGGAGTGACGGTCACAGATTAGGTCCATCAAAGCTTTATTATTCTGCCCGATTTTTGGTCTTACGGGTATCAATCAACTTTTTGCCTTTCTCTAAGAGCCTGGAATTGCTTGAGAGAGATCGGCTATATCCACCAGTCCAGCCAAGGGAAACCAGGTGGGCGGAGTAGGGACAGCACCAAACTTGATCAGAGCATAATCGCCCTTTAGTTCCAGGATTTCACCATTGGTCTTAAAAATGAAGTCAGGCCAGCGGATGTCGTTGGCTTGGGCAAAGGTACCTGTCAATTGTGCACGAACAGCTCTTACCGCAGAGCCCTTCTTTAGAGGAGTAGCCATAGGAAAACTATATTGAATTTGAGATTTAGTTTAGCGGACATCCGACTTGGATGAGTCTGAAGCAATATATTGTGACTTTTGGCCAACGCTTTAATATAAACGTTCTGTACAAAGGCGGCAGGTAAGCTCTTCTTCCTGCTCTTTGCAAGACTGAATCGCTTCTTGCACGATCTGGGGGACAGAAAGGCCTAGTTTGTATTGTCCGAGCCAGCGCATGGCTTCATTGCCCCCAATCAAAACCTTTTCAACAGCGTCTACAAACGGCTGGTGACCTCTCGAAAGGGTCTTAAATCTGAGCTCTTCTATCCATTGGCTAGCCCAGGTGCGAGCCGTCAGGGTCTCCCCTGTTTGCCAATGAACCAAAGGAGCATCCAGACTATAATGGGCCGCTTGAACTTCGTTCTGATTAGTGATTTCCACCAATTCTTCTGGAGTAAAACGAGGAGAATCTAAAGGGTCAGGGATTTTTCCAGAGAGCAAATCGAGCAGTCGATGTTCTAAGAGCAAGGTGATCCCCAAAAGCACCTGAGGGTCAATGATCAAATCAGAGATACGGAGCTCTGCCCGGTCGATATGCCCAGGACGGTCTGGACCATTTGGACGCACGGAGGCCCATAGATGGCGGACATTCCACATGGTTCCGAAGACAAGTTGCTGTTGCACCCAATCAATGTAGTGCTGATGGCTTATGAAGAGCGGTACCTGCTCCGGGGTCTTGGGGAAAAGTCCCCATCGGCTGGAATGGAAGCCCGTGGGGGCTCCATCTAAAAAAGGTGAAGAAGCACTCAAAGCCAAGACTACGGGGGCTTCAAGGCGCAACAAACGACAGGCTTTGATCACCAGTTCAGGGTCAGGAATACCCAGGTTGATATGGATACTGGCCGTGACTACTTTGGTCCCGTAGGCTTTTTCAATACGGTCATGATAAGGATTTTGGGGATCAGAGCGATGAAACTGGAGAGATTCTCCCTGAAGCGGTAGCGTACTACCGGGAATAATCGTGTAGCCGCCGAGATCTTCGAGCACTTGGCGCAATTGTCTACGGGGCTTTAAGAGCGCACAAAGCAGTTCCTGATAATCAAATAGGGGTGGGGTCACATACTCGACATTGCGACTGTCGGGCTCCTTCATGAAATGAGGTAATAGGCTTTGCACTTTGTCTGAGAGCCCTACTACATGGCCATTAGGAAAACCAGTGTACAGTTCGACCTCGAAACCTTTGCGTAGTGACACGGAGCATCCTCGGCTTGCCTATCTATTTTAGAAGTTCTGTAACCAGAACACACGGTTTTTCTGAAAAAGATCCTCTATTAAGCTGGATATAGGCTATTAACCACCGAAAAAAGCAGGGAACGCCAACTTAAGGGCTGCGGTTAGCAATAGATTAAACAGAGCCAAAGGGAGCAAAAATTTCCAGCCCAGGTCAAGGAGTTGGTCGATTCTGACGCGGGGCAGGGTCCAGCGGGCCAAAATGGCGAGGAAGACAAAAAGAGTCGCCTTGGCAATCGTCATCACAATTCCCAGCAAAGCGGAAAAGACTTGGAAAGCTGGATCAAGCGGGTCAATGCCCAGAAGATTAGCTACTGTACCCATGGGGACAATGAAAGACCAGCCACCTAAGAACAGGATCGAAGCGACGAGCGATCCCAAAACGAGGTTCGCATACTCCGCTAAATAAAACAGCGCAAACTTCATCCCGGAATATTCAGTATGGTGCCCCTGGACAAGTTCGGATTCTGCTTCCGGAAGGTCAAAGGGAGCCCGCTCCGTTTCTGCCAAAGCTGAAATCAGGAAAATGACAAAACCGATTTGGCCAACCCCAGGTTTAAGAATGTTCCAGGAGAGAATGCCGTGGGTGCTTTGCATGTTCACAATGTCCACGGTCGATAGGGAATTGCTCATCATCACAATGGACAAAATTGAAAGCGCTAGGGGTAACTCATAACTAATGCCTTGGGCTGCAGCTCTGAGCCCTCCCAAAAGAGCATATTTATTGTTGGAAGCATAGCCGGCCATCAGCGCGCCTATGGGAGCGACGCTGGAGATAGCGACGAAGAAAAAGATGCCAATCGCTAGGTCCGAGATGACTAGACCTTGCCCGAAGGGAATCACCAGGTAGGCAAAGAAAATCGGAATAATGATAATGACGGGACCGAAGGTGAAGAGCCAAGGGTCGCCCTTACGGGGAATGACGTCTTCTTTGACGAGGAGTTTGGCCCCATCGGCGACCCCTTGCATGAATCCATTCAGCCCGGCCACCGTGGGTCCTAAACGTTGCTGCATGTAGGCAGACCATTTGCGCTCAGCCCATACCGAAAGCAAAACGGCCACGGAAACGCTGAGAATAACCACCAACATGGGGATGGGCATCCAGAGCACTCTAGCTAAATCGGCAGGGATTCCAAATCCTGCCACCGCTTCCGCAAAACTATTCCCTAAGTCGATTGGCTCGTTCATGGGTAAAAATATCTAGTTCTCTTCAGTCTATTACAGGCTTTGCTTAACAAGGTGCGTGGTTTAACAGTCCAATAGGTAGAGTGCTACCATAGTCGGTGAATTTAAAGAAAATTAGGTACTGCCTGTGACCAATGAAGACTTGTTGCGTCAGAGTGACCCTCTTGTATTTAACTGGATTGAACGGGAGTTAATTCGTCAGCGGACCCACCTAGAGCTGATAGCCAGCGAAAACTTCACTTCCCCTCAGGTGATGGCTGCCCAAGGATCTGTTCTTACCAATAAGTACGCAGAGGGCTTACCTGGTAAACGCTATTACGGCGGTTGTGAATTTATCGACGAAATTGAAACCATCGCTATCGAGCGCGCTAAAGAATTGTTTGGTTGTGCGATGGCCAATGTCCAGCCTCACTCCGGCGCGCAAGCGAATGCAGCGGTATATCTGACCTTGCTGAAGCCTGGCGATACGATTCTGGGCATGGACCTCTCTCATGGAGGGCACCTCACCCATGGCTCTCCCGTAAACTCTTCAGGGATCTATTTCCGGGCCACGCACTATGAGGTAGACAAAGAAACCCAACGCATTGATTTTGATCTGGTCCGCAAATTAGCGATTGAAGAACGCCCCAAGTTGATTATCTGCGGTTATTCTGCTTACTCCCGCCTGATTGACTTCGAAAGGTTCCGCGCTATTGCCGATGAAGTGGGAGCCTACTTGATGGCTGATATTGCCCACATTGCTGGTTTGGTAGCCACAGGTCATCATCCCAGCCCGATTCCTCACTGTCATGTGGTTACTACCACAACGCACAAGACCTTGAGAGGACCTCGAGGTGGTTTGATTCTCACCAATGATGAAGAGCTCGGCAAGCAATTCAATAAAGCCGTGTTTCCTGGGACCCAGGGGGGGCCGTTGGAGCATGTGATTGCGGGCAAGGCGGTGGCTTTCGGTGAAGCTTTGAAGCCAGAATTTAGAGCCTACTGCGGCAATATCATCGCCAACAGTAAAGCCCTAGCCGAACGTTTGGTAGAGCGCAGCTGTAATCTGGTATCGGGTGGCACGGATAACCACTTGATGTCTGTGGACCTCCGCAATAAAGGTTTGACGGGTAAAAAAGCAGAAGCCCTTCTCGGTCAAGCCAATATTACGGTGAACAAAAACACGATTCCCTTTGACCCAGAATCTCCTTTTGTGACTTCTGGGATCCGTTTAGGGACTCCTGCCATGACGACCCGTGGATTAGGGAACGCTGAATTTGAGCAGATCGGTGACATTATTGCTGATTTGCTACAGTCTCCCGAGGATGATACCGTCATCCGCAACTGTAAAGAACAGGTGCTCACGCTTTGTGAACGATTCCCCCTCTATCCTCATTTGCAATATGCCGAACCCGCTCCGGTATAGGTGTTTATGAATCCACTCATCCCGAGCTTGGTAGCCACGCTTACGGCTGCGGTCATCGTTCTTTGGACAACGCCTTCGGTGAGGGCTGCGGCCCTAACGGCTGGTGTGGTGGATAAGCCAGACCCCCGCAAGATCCACAAAGCTCCGATGGTGAGACTGGGCGGGGTTTCTATTTTTGCTGGGGTAGTGATCGCTCTGCTATTGGTCTGGAGTTTGGGATGGTTTGGGATCCTTCCGCACAAGGAAGAACTAGGAATCTGGGGGGTCACGATTGGGGGGGTTCTCTTCTTCTTCCTGGGGCTCGCAGATGATCTGCTGACCCTTCCACCCTTGCCACGCTTGGCGGCTCAGTTTCTGATTGCTGGTGGAGCTTGGGCCGTAGGAGTCCAAATAGAAGCGATCACCCTTCCTGGGATTGGGGTCGTGCAGTTGGGGTTTTGGAGCTTGCCCATTACACTGATTTGGCTGTGTGGGGTCACCAATGCCATCAACTTCATTGATGGTTTGGATGGTCTTGCCGCTGGCGTCTCTGGGATCGCAGCCGCTATCACGTTCTCGGTGGCTGCCCTCACCCAACAATGGGCAGCAGCGCTGATTGCAGCTGCTATTGTCGGTGCAACCCTAGGATTCTTGCGCTACAACTTTAACCCAGCTCAGATTTTTATGGGGGATGGGGGAGCTTACTTCTTGGGATTTCTCCTGGCTGGGCTTTCCGTGATTGGGGTTGTCAAAGTCATAACAACGGTCGCTATCCTCCTACCGTTCCTGATTTTGGCAGTGCCAATTGTGGACACCGCTTCTGTGATTATTCAGCGGTTGCGTAAAGGACAGTCTCCTTTCAAGCCAGACCGTCTGCATCTTCATCACAAACTTCTCGATGCTGGGTTGTCCCAGCGCTTTGCGACCCTCTGGATTTATGCCTTGACACTCTGGGCAGGAACAGTTGCTTTAGCCCTCTCTGGGATGGAAGCCGGTCTTACTTATACGGCAGGGGGTACGCTGCTCTTTGCCTATATGAGCTGGCTGGCTTGGCGCAGGTCTCAGGAACCCAAAGTACCCTCTGATCCTAAAGACCATCTTTAGAAGCCTGGGCGGTTGCTGCTGTACTCGCAAAATCGGCTTTATATTGATAGATAGGTAAATATGTTTTTGGGGAATCCCATGGCCGATTTCGAAAAGCTCATTCAACAAGAAAAAGAAGAAGCAAAGAAAGCATGCGAAGAAAGCGGTCCTGACTCCGCAGCCTGTGCAGTTGGTTGGGACAACGTAGAAGAATTACAAGCAGCTCGCGCCCATGCGGCTAAAGCCACCAAGCCCAATTCTCTAGAGCAATACTGCGATGCTAATCCTGATGCTCTGGAATGCCGAGTCTACGACGACTAAGTCTGAATATTCTTGTGCTGCTTCTGGAAAGTGCCTGTCTGTGAGCTAGGCACTTTTTTGTTCGGGCCTATACAGGCCATAAATGCAGAAGAGAGAGCCAATTGCTGGCCCTCTCTAGGGACGATGCATCATCTGTTGAGCAGTGAGGAATAATATTTTTCTATCGGGCTGTTGGCCACCCGCTGCCCTATTCCGATCCCTGCTGTGTCTTCATCTTAGTCACAGGGGAAATTCCGGCACATAATGCACAAGGTTCTTAATAGAGTCCTGAGGCGGTTCCTTTTTGCCTTAACGTCGTTGCTCTTCCGCAAGAAACTTCTCATACAGAGCTTGATCTTTTCCTTTTTCCAGGCGGTATAAGCTCACCATCGCGGCAACCAATCCTACATGAGCCAAAGTCCAGAGAAAATTGGTGAAAAAAGAGGCGTCACCGATAGTCGCCAAGGCACGTGATAGAAAACTTAAGGTTCCAATCAACCCCATAGCCGCAAAAGCTCCATAGATTCCCAAGCGCAAAATCCGAGCAGGAGCTTTCATCTCCGCACGCAACCGCGCCCGTTGCATCTTTTGTTCTTTAGGAGTGAGGGTTGTCATCAGTCTTCATCTGGGTCTCTAACCATCTTACTGATAGGCTGCTTCCAAGAGCGCATCTGGAACACTGACATATTCTGTTTCAGTCTTGACCCAGCCTAACAGCGCTTGTTGTAATTTTGAGATGCCTGCTCCTGTAGCTGCGGAGACAAAGACAGCTTGAGGATAGTTTTTCAGCGCAACACTCAGGGCTTGGGGAGCTACCAAATCCACCTTGTTAAAGATCAATTGAGTAGGGCCACACACCACAGGCATCTGGGAGAGAATGA
>Ga0208851_1000241_pt1 | contig 25004 bp, 24 predicted proteins | sample NGESurshal092012_FD_184481 | JGI IMG/M metagenome (GOLD analysis project Ga0208851, IMG submission 184481) | Arctic peat soil microbial communities from Barrow, Alaska - NGEE Surface sample 415-2 shallow-092012 (SPAdes) | ecosystem: Environmental > Terrestrial > Soil > Wetlands > Peat ... | reverse complement strand
TCGACGCGGCGCGTCCTGGTGACCGAGTACGTCGAGGGCACGCGGTTCGAGGAGGTGCGCCGCGCGCCGGAAGGGGTGCGCGATCGCTACGGGGAGATCGTCTTCCGCTTCCACCTGGGCCTGCTGTACCGCGACGGGATCGCGCTCGGCGACCCCCACCCCGGCAACTTCCTGCTGTGCCCGGACGGGCGCGTCTGCTTCCTGGACTTCGGGCTGCTGCTCGACGTCCCCGAGGGCCGCGTGGCGAAGGAGCGCGCGATCGCCGCCGCAGTGCGCGACGACGATGCGCCCGCGCTGAAGGCGGCGCTGGTGGCCGGGGGCTACCTGCCCGCGGCGCGCGCCGACGCGGTCGATGCGGACTGGGCGCTGCGGCTGATGCGCTTCGCGATCGGCTGGTACGCCGTGCCGGGCGGACGGCGCTTCTCGCCCGACCGGCGCCGTGGCGAGCGCGACCGGGAGCCGCCGAGCGCCGAGCAGCGCAGTGCCGCCAAGAAGCAGGTCGACCAGTTCGCCGTGCCGCCCGAGTCGGTGCTGATCCGCCGCATGCACGGCACCATCGCCATCGTCCTCTCGCAGCTGCGCGCCGGAGCCGACTGGGGCGCGATCGCCGCCGAGTACCTCCACGGCGCCGCGCCGGCGACGCCGCTCGGCGATGCCGAAGCGGAGTTCCTCGCCGGCCGCGGGCGCTGAGAGCCGGCGGGGGCCTCAGCTGCCAGCCGCGAGCACGCGCCGCAGTCGCGCCGCCTCGTCGTCGGCACCGCCCGCGCCCAAACCACTGGCACCCGCCTGACCGCACGCAGCGGCGGCCCCTGGGAACGCCGCTCACGCCTTGGACGACACGCGGCAGTGATCGTACGACGCCTACGCGGGCAGCTATCGGCCCGTGCGGTCGCGGTGCTTGCACCCCGGCCAGCAGCACGGCCGGCGCTGGCCTTCCTCAAGCTCCTCCTGGGTCCTCCGAATGCGGCGCTCTCGGGTCGTCTCCTGCTTGGCGTCCTCGACCCAGCAGATGAACTCGTTGCGGGCCAGGGGCGTGATGTCCTTCCAGGCATCGAGTGCCGTGGCGTTGGCGATCAGCGCCTCACGCAGGTCCTGGGGCAACTCATGCACCACCCCACCGGGCACGTTCTGGACGCTCACAAGCCCATCGTACGGCGAGCGCCCACGGAGCTCCCGCAACGGTCGAATTGCAGGCGCGCGCCGAACGGCGTCGGGCGGCTCGTCCTGGGGCGCTCGAGAAGCGCGGCTTGACTGCCGAACTCGCTGAGGGCTCGCCTGCTGCCGGGATTCCGCGCGAATCGATGCGTCGTCGCGGATCGCGCTTGAGCTCAGAGCTCGAGCTTCGCGACATCACCGCCCAGCTTCGCCACGGAGCGGCTGATGCCCCGCAGCGACGTCTCTCTTGCGCGCACTCGTGCGCCAGCGACCTGCGCCTGGTCAGCGTCCGCCGGCCTGGCTCAAACAACGCAGCCAACAACCGTGCACACAGTGGCACCCCCTTCGGGGTGCCGGGGGGTGAGTTGGGGGTTCGTGCGACTAAGGAGTGTGTTGTCGATCGGAAAGCTCGCCGGGTCACCCGAGGCGGGGAGGTATTACACCGACGCTGTCGCCAAGGGCCGCGAGGACTACTACCAGGGGTCCGGCGAGGCGCCTGGGGCGTGGACTGGGGGGCGGCGCGCGGCTGCTGGGGCTCGACGGCCGCGTGGACGATGAGACGTTCGCGTCGGTGCTCGCCGGCACGGCGCCGAGCGGCAGCGAGACGCGGTTGGGGGAGGCGCAGGGCAAGCATGATGTCGCGGGGTTTGACCTGACGTTCAGTGCACCGAAGTCCGCTTCTGTCCTGTTCGGTCTTGCCGACTCGGGGACGGCCGGGGTGGTGCGCGACGCACACGACCAGGCGGTCGCCGGGGCGTTGGGGTATCTGGAGCGTGAGGCGACGTTCTCGCGGCGCGGCAAGGGCGGCCGGCGGTTTCTGCGCGGCGACGGGCTCGTCGTGGCGACGTTTCGCAATCGCACCAGCCGAGCGGGGGATCCGCAGCTGCACACCCACGCGGTCGTCGCGAACACGACGCGCGCGGATGGCGGCTGGTCGACGCTGGACAGCCGGTCGATCCACAGGCACGCCAAGACCGCCGGCTACCTCTACCACGCGCACCTGCGCCACAAGATCAGCCAGGAACTAGGCCTCGCGTGGGAGCCGGTGGAGAAGGGGACGGCGGAGATCCGGGGCACCGACGAAGGGGTGCTCAGGCATTTCTCGCGCCGGCCCGTGGAGATCGAAGAGCGCATGGAGAAGCGCAGCCAGCACACGCGCGCGGCGAGCCGCACCGCCGCGCTTGAGACCCGCAAGCGCAAGGACTACAACGTCCCGGTCAACCGCCTGCGAGAGGAGTGGCAGGCGCGCGCCGCCGAGCACGGGCTCACGGCCGATGGCCTCCAGGACATCCTGCGGCGTCGGGTTGTCGATCCCGGACCGGACCTGGATCTCGCGGCGCGATCCTCCGGCCTGTCACGCCGGAGGTCGCGGGTTCGAGTCCCGTCGCTCCCGTCCCACGAAGGCCCTGCTAGTGCGGGGCCTTCGGTCGTTCCGCGGCTCGCGTTGCGTCCCCGAGGGGGTGCGGGGGTACCGCGAGCGGTACAGCGGTACCGCATCACCGTCAGATCGGTGTTCGCTTGCCCTGAAGCGCTGTCCGGATCGTGCGCCGGTAGGCTCGCGGCGCATGATCGGGCTCGGGATCTTCGCGGCCGTGTTCGCGGTCTTCGGGCTCGTCGCCGCGCGTGCCGAGCGCGCGGGCCTGTCGCGCCCGTTCGTGTTCATGGTCGCCGGAGCGGTCGTCGCGTGGACCGGCGCGGTCCACCCGCTCTCCTCAGAGCGACCGGCGGGTCTGCTGCTGAGCCTCGCCGAGGTCGCGCTGACCCTCGTGCTGTTCGCTGACGCCTCGCGGGTGAGTCTGTCGCAGCTGCGTCGGCGTACCGCACTCCCAGCGCGGCTGCTGGGTCCGGGCATGCTGCTGTCGATCGGGCTGGGCACGGTGGTCGGCCTCTGGCTGTTCCGTGAGCTCGACGGCTGGGAGTGCGCAGTGCTCGCGGCGATCCTCGTGCCCACCGACGCGGCGCTGGGCGCGGCGGTCGTCGAGGACGAGCGCGTGCCGCAGCGCGTCCGCCAGGCGCTCAACGTCGAGGCCGGGCTCAATGACGGGCTCGCGGTGCCGTTCCTGCTGCTGTTCGTCGCCGGAGCGACGGTGACGCAAGGCTTCGAGCCGGTCTCATTCTGGGCCACGACCGTGGTGCAGAAGGTCGGGATCGGCCTGGTGGCAGGCGTCGTCGTCGGCGCTCTGGCCGGCGAGCTGGCGCGCCGAGCGCGGGCCGCGTCGTGGTCGACCCCGATCTCGGAGCAGCTCGCGATGGCGGGCGTCGCCCTGGCGCTCTTCGTCTTCACCGAGGAACTGGGCGGGAGCGGGTTCATCGCCGCGTTCGTCGGTGGCCTTGCTGCCGGCTCGCGCCTGCGCGACGCGCGCGCACCCGCGCTCGGGTTCACCGACGAGGGGGGCGCGGTGGTCGGCGCGTTCGTCTTCTTCGCTCTCGGCCTGTTCGCGGTCGGGCTGTCCGACCGGCTCACCTGGCAGGTCTGCGTCTACGCGGTGCTGAGCCTGACGATCGTGCGCATGCTGCCGGTCGCGATCGCCCTCCTCGGCTCTGGACTGCGTGCGCCGACCATCGCCTTCATCGGCTGGTTCGGCCCGCGCGGACTGGCGTCCGTCGTGCTGGCGCTCGTCGTCCTCGAGCAGGACCGGCAGCTGCCGCACATCGACACGGTCGTGATGACGGCGCTCGCAACCGTGATCCTGAGCGTCGTCGCGCACGGCTTGAGCGCAGCACGGCTGAGCGGCCGCTACGGGGCCTGGGCCGCGACGCTGCCGCCCGGCGCGCCGGAGCTGGGCACCGCGCCGGCGGTTCCCACCCGGCGCTCCGCCTCCCGCTCGGTCGCCGATGGGCCCTGAGCATCGATCTCGGAGGCACGGCGTCCGGCCAGAGGCCGGTCAGGACGGTCGGTCGGGTTCGCTTGGGGCTCGGAGCCGGTCGACCGTGCCGCTCGGCACGGGCGTCCCGCCCCAGGTCCTACGGGGCAGGACGCCGCTCGTGTGCCAAGCGGGGCCAGCGCGAGCCCGCAGTCTGAGCAGGGCAAGCGGGCTGTAGGGCGCTGAGCAACGTGCATCCTCACGACCGCTGAGTGCTCCGGTGTTGCCGAGCCGTGAGAGCGGTGTTGCGAAGCGGTGACCCCACCACCGACCCGACACCGGAGGGCCGCTTCTCACGTCGGCGGCTCGTCGCTCCAGGCGCGGAGCCGGGGCAGGAGACTCGTCTTCTTGTGGCGGTGGGTCGCCATCCGTTCGAGAATGTCGTCAAGCGTGCTGATGGCCGCGACGATCATCGGCCCCTTGTTCAGCATCACGCACTCTGCGCGCGCGCCGGAGGACGCGTCGGTGATCTCGGCGCGGGATGCGATGCCGGTGTGCGCGAGGGTGTCGAGGACCTGTGTCGCCCAGATCACCGGCACGTGCGCAGCCTCACACAGCCAGAGGATCTCCTCCTGAACCTCGGCCATCCGCTCCCAGCCGATCTCGATCGAGAGGTCGCCGCGCGCGATCATGACACCGCACGGCGCATCGCGCGCGAGTGCCTCGGTGAGCAGGTCAGGAAGGGCATCGAACCCGGCGCGGGTCTCGATCTTGAGGATCAGGCCGAGATGACCGCCGCCGTTGCGCGCGAGCGCGTCGGCCACCACCCGCACGTCCTCACGGGTCGAGACGAAGGAGAGGCCGACCATGTCCGCGTGGGCGACGGCGAACGCGATCGTCGGTTCGTCGGCGGCGCGCGACGCGGCGACGGAGATGCTCGTATCGGGCAGGTTGATGCCCTTCTCCGCACGCAGCCGGCCGCCCCCGGGCGGTGCCTGCGTGATCTCGACCTCGATAGCGGTGCGTGTCACCCGGCGAGCGGTGCCGCCGAACTTGCCGTCATCGAGCCAGACGGAATCGCCGACGGATACCGCGTCGAACGCCTCCTCGAACGTGCAGGAGATCCGTGCAGGCGACGACGGTGTCGCCGCCCTGCCGGGACGCTGATCGCGAGTCAGCCGAAGCGTGTCGCCGATCGCGAGGCGGATGCGCGACTCCCGAGCGGGCACGGACATCAGACGTGTCTCTCCGGCCGACTCTGCGGTCAGCACCGTGCCCGTGAAGAGATATGCGCCGCGAAGCATCTCGGCCCACCGTCCTTCGGCGCAGCCGGCGCCGACCCGCAGGCTGCGGTGCCTGCCCCGCGCATCGGTGAACGACACCCGCTCGCCTGGAGCGAGTGCCGCAAGCCAGGACGAGGCGACCGGGAGGACCGCGCGAGCATCTGGCGGGATGGCTGCCGTCCCGCCGCCGGCGGCGAGCCAGGCGCGGGCCGGCTCGACGACCGCTCCGAGCTCGTCGTGGCGCGGCCGTAGATGGACGACCTCGGGTCCCGGCTCGATCGGGCCCGTGCGGAGCTTGGGTCCTGGAAGATCGACGAGGATCGGCACGTGCCGTCCTGCCGCATCCGAGACCGCGCGTACATGCGAAGCCATCGCCCTCCAGGCGGCCAGGTCGTCGTGCGCCGCGTTGATCCTCGCGCAATCCATTCCTGCTGTGGCAAGCGCCGCGACGAGCTCGCGATCCGACGCTGCGTCGCTCGGCAGCGTGACCATGATGCGGGTCTCGCGATTGGGCCGGGCCTCGCCGAACAGTGCCCGTGTCCGCCGGCGCAGGAGAGCGGTGCTCGCATCAAAGGCAGCCGCCGCAGTCGGAGCGTCCTGGTCGAGGCGTTCCACGACCGCGAGCACCTGCTCGAGCGTCGCCAGCACGTGCGCCTCGCTCCGGCCCAGGGAGGAGAGTCCCAGCCGGGCGAGCGCAGCCTGAAGCGCGAGATTGTCGTGGGTGCGCAGCGCGAGGTATGCACACAGGTTGGCGACGCTCGGGGAGCTCGGGGCCAGAGGGTTCTCGCCGGCCGCCCGGCGTATGTCGTCGCGGAGATCACGCAGAGTCGCTGCGACGGCTTCGGCGCTCACATCCGAGACACCCCCGCTCAGCGGCGTGGTGCTCTCGGGCATCTGGTCAGCTTAGGCCCGGCGCAGGCAGCCGGGACGCACGGTCACCACATCGACACACGATCGTCGCAGGGCGTGACCTGATCAGCGCCGGCGCAGGGTGACGCCCACCCTCGTCGACGGCGTCGCCGGATGATCTGCGAGATTGCGGCCATGGCCAGCATCGCGAACGATCGATCCGATGGCGGCCTGATCGTCGTCCTCGGAGCGACCGGCGGCTTGGGCGGCGCACTGGTGCGTGAGCTCGTGACCCGCGGGAAGCCGGTCCGCGGCGTCGCACGGCGGATGCCCGACGTGGGGGTGGACGGGGTGGAGTTCCGGGCGGCCGATGCCGAGAGTGGTGAGGGGCTCGCGAGCGCGTGTGCCGGCGCCGGTGTCGTGGTCGATGCGCTCAATCCGCCGTACGCCGAGTGGCCGGAGCGCTTTCCGGCGATGAATCGCGCGGTGATCGGCGTCGCGGAGGAGCAGGGCGCGCGGCTGGTCTTCGTGGACAATCTCTACGCCTACGGTCCCCACGATGGACCGCTCACCGAGGACCTGGCGCGCGCGGCGACGAGCACGAAAGGGCGCGTGCGCATCCTGCTCGAGCAGGAGCTGATGGCGGCCCACGAAGCCGGCCGCGTACGGGTGGCGATCGGTCGGCTGAGCGACTACTACGGCCCGCATGGTCCGGGCTCCGTCATCCCGGCGCTGATCCTCGGGCCGGCCGTCGCGGGCAAGACGATGCGCTGGCCGGGCTCGCTGGACCAGCCGCACACGCTGCACTTCCTCCCGGACGCCGCGCGCGGGCTGGCGACCCTCGTGCTCGACGACCGCGCGGACGGCGCGGTCTGGCATCTCCCGGCGGCCCGCGCGCCGACGGGCCGGGAGTTCACCGTGCTCGTCAACGACGCGCTCGAGCGGCCCGTGAAGGTGCGGCCGCTGGGTGCGGCCATGATGCGCATCGGCGGCCTGTTCTCCAAGGACGCACGCGAGATGGTCGAGCTGAGCTACCAGTGGACCGCGCCGTTCGTCAGCGACGCCACCCGCTTCGAGGCGACGTTCGGACCGGTGCAGACCACCGCGCACGCGGAGGCGGTGGCGCTCACGCTCGCGGCGATGCGCCGCGAGCACGCTGCCTGACGTCCTACGGCAGCCCGCTGTCGATGCGCGCGGGTTCGAGGCCCGTCGCTTCCGTGCATCGAGGACCCCGTCAACGCGGGGTCCTCATCGTTCGGTGATCAACCCCATCGGCTGATTGCACCCGGGCCGGGCTGTGGTCCACTGGCCGTTCGCGGCCACGAAGCATCGAGAGGAGCCCACACGATGAGCGACAGCACGACGGACGTCCTGGTTGCGGCCTATCAGGACGTCGACGCGGCCCGCACGGACTTCGACACCCTCGCCGGGCTCGTCGCGTCCAAGACGGTCAAGGTGGAGGGCGTCATCCTCGTCAGCCACGATGCCGACGGCAACGTCGCGGTGCTCGAGACGGGCGATCACCTCGGTCGCAGGGGCATGGGCTGGGGCGGCGGCGTCGGGCTCGCCGTAGGTCTCTTCCAGCCGGAGCTGCTGGGGGCCGTCGTGGTCGGCGCCGCCGCAGGCGCGGTCGTCGGCAAGTTCGCCTCGCACAAGCTCAAGGATGACCTGGGCGACAGGATCGGCACGGCGCTCCCGCCCGGATCGGCGGGGATCATCGCCGTGTTCGAGGGCGAGCACCTGCTCGCGATCGAGCGCGCGCTGCCCGCGTCGCCGGCGAAGTCGGTGGTCCACAGCGACGAGCACGGCCTGCTCGGCGCGCTGAAGAGCGAACTCGCCGAGGCGATGGGCAAGTTCAACCAGGATCGGACCGCCCTGCCGATCCCGGACCGCGCGTTCGGCGGCGTCGCGGGGCGCACCTTGCGCGAGTCCGTCGCCGACTGGTCGTTCATCGCCGGTCCCTCGGCGCCGGAGGACGCCCCCAACGTCCTGCTGGTCCTCATCGACGACGCCGGCTTCGGCGCGGTCGACGCCTTCGGCGGGCCCGTCAGCGCGCCGGCGTTCCAGCGCGTGCAGGACATGGGCGCGGCCTACAACCGCTTCCACGTCACCGCGGTCTGCTCGCCGACGCGGGCGGCGCTGCTGACCGGGCGCAACCAGCACCGCGTCGGCTTCGGGTCGATCGCCGAGTACCCCGGCCCGTTCCCCGGCTACTCGGCGGCGAAGCCGAAGAGCTGCGCCGCGCTGCCGCGGATCCTCAAGGAGAACGGGTACGTGACGGGCGGCTTCGGCAAGTGGCACCTCACGCCCGACAACGTCCAGGGGGCGGCGGGCCCGTTCGACCACTGGCCCAAGGCCTGGGGCTTCGACCACTGGTGGGGCTTCCTCTCGGGCGCTGCGGGCCAGTACGACCCGATCATCACGATGGACGACGCGGTCCTCGGGGTGCCGGAGGGCAAGGACGGCGAGACGTACTACTTCCCCGACGACCTCACCGACAAGTCGATCGAGTGGCTCCACGCCGTGCGGGCCCAGGACGCCCACAAGCCGTGGATGCTCTTCTACTCCACGGGTTGCGCGCACGCCCCGCACCACGTCGCCAAGGAGTGGGCCGACAAGTACCAGGGCGCCTTCCACGACGGCTGGGACGCGCTGCGCGAGCGGACGCTCGAGCGTCAGAAGGAGCTCGGCATCGTCCCGCCCGACACCGAGCTGACCGAGCGTCCCGACATCTCCCCGGCGTGGGAATCGCTGGACGAGGGCAGAAGAAGCTCTATCGCCGGCAGATGGAGGTCTACGCGGGCTACCAGGCGAACCCCGACTGGAACGTCGGCCGCCTGATCGACGAGGTCGAGGCGATGGGCGACCTGGACAACACCCTGGTCATCTACATCTGGGGCGACAACGGCGCCAGCATGGAGGGCACCGAGACCGGCTCCTTCAACGAGATGACGTTCCTCAACGGGCTCGTGCTCGACGCCGACCAGCAGCTCGCGCTGATCGATCGGTACGGCGGCATCGAGGAGCTCGGCGGCGAGCACACGGCGCCGCACGTGGCCGCGGCCTGGGCGCACGCCATGAACACGCCGTTCAAGTGGGGCAAGCAGATGGCCAGCCATCTCGGGGGCACGCGCAACCCGATGGTGATCGCCTGGCCGGAGCGGCTGAAGCCGGACCCCGAGGTGCGCTCCCAGTTCACGCACTGCATCGACGTCGCCCCGACGATCCTCGAGGCGGCGGGCATCCCCGAGCCCAAGACGGTCGACGGGATCGAGCAGGAGCCGATGGACGGCACGAGCTTCCTGTACACCCTCGACGACGCTCAGGCGCCGGAGCGCCACACGACGCAGTACTTCGAGATGTTCGCCAGCCGCGCGATGTACCACGAGGGCTGGTGGGCGGCCTCCAAGCCGGACCGCATCCCCTGGGACTTCTCGCAGGAGACGATCGCCCGCTTCTCCCCCGGCACCCGGACAAGGTCCAGGAGCTCCAGGAGCTGTGGTGGGCGGAGGCCGAGCGCAACCGCGTGCTGCCGCTGATGGGCGGGCTGTCGGTGATGTACGGGATCCTGCCGCCGATGCCGACCGTCACGCGGTTCCACTTCGCGGGCGACGTGCAGAACATCCAGCGCGGGATGGTGCCGCGGATCTTCGGGCGCTCGAATGCGATCGAGGCGCAGCTGCACGTGCCGGAGGGCGGCGTGGAGGGCGTGATCGTCGCCAACGCCGACTTCATCGGCGGCTTCGCGCTGTGGGTCGGCAGCGACGGACTGCTGCGCCACACCTACTCGCTGCTCGGCGTCGAGGTCTACAAGCAGGTCGCCGAGCGCCCGCTCCCGGCCGGTGACGTGACCGTGACGATGCTGTTCGAGAGCGACGAGCCGAAGCCGGGCAGCGGCGGCGCGGTGACGCTGCTCGTCAACGACGAGCCCGTCGGGGCGGGGCGGCTCGACAAGACCCCGCCGATCGCGTTCACGAGCTACGCGGGCATGGACATCGGCCGCGACAACGGCGGCGTCGTCGACCTCGACTACGAGGCCAAGGCGCCGTACGCGTTCACGGGGACGGTGAAGGAGGTCGTCTTCGACCTCAGCCCGGCGCATCACGAGGCCGAGCAGGCGCTGCACGGGCACGCCGCACAGGGCGCGGTCGCAGCCGGCGCCGCCGCATGAGCGGGCCGCGGTTGTCCGGGGGGTCGTCGCTGGACGCCTGTCCGCGAGTAGGATCGCGCCCGTGCACCGCTCCCGCCGCGCCCTCGTGCTCAGCCTCCTGCCCGGCGCCTGTGCCCTCGCCGCCGCGGCGCCCGCATCGGCGCGCGTGGTGACCTGGAAGCGCATCGAGTCGCCCTCGAAGCTCATCTCCTGCTTCGCCCTGAAGTACGGCGGCCCGGGGATCGAGTGCTCGGCGCCCTACCTGCCGCGGATCGGGGAGTTCGACCCGTACTACGAGCTGCGCCCGCACGGCGCCTCGCGCGCCGGGCAGCGCAGCGACTACCCCGGCTACAACGTTCCGAACCGCGTCCTGCACTACGGCGACGTGTGGAAGCGGCCGGGGATCCGCTGCTCGATGGCGGTGAGCGGGCTCACCTGCCACAACCTGGACCGCCACGGCTTCCACCTGCAGCAGGGCGCGCTGCGGCGCTTCTGAGCGGCCCGGCGCGGCGGTAGTGTCGCCGCCATGGATCCCTTCAGCACCGCCGCGGGCCTTGCCGGCGCCATCCGTGCCCGCGAGCTGAGCGCCGTCGAGGCGCTCGACGCGACCCTGGCGCGGGTCGCACAGGTCAACCCGCAGATCAATGCGATCGTCGCGCTCGACGAGGAGCGCGCCCGTGCCGCCGCGGCAGACGCCGACGCCGCGCTGGCACGCGGCGATCAGGCCGGGCCGCTGCATGGGGTGCCCATGACGATCAAGGACTCCTGGGAGACCGAGGGGCTCGTCACCGCCTGCGGCGCACCCGAGCTCGCCCAGCACGTCCCCGCGGCCGATGCGCCCGCCGTGGCGCGGCTGCGCGCCGCCGGCGCCGTCGTCTTCGGCAAGACGAACACGCCCCTGATGGCGATGGACGTCCAGGCCTACAACGCGGTCTACGGGACGACGAACAACCCGTGGAACCTCGAGCGCACGTCGGGTGGCTCCAGCGGCGGCGCGTGCGCCGCGCTCGCGGCGGGGCTCACGCCGCTCGAGCTCGGCAGCGACATCGGCGGTTCGATCCGCACGCCGGCGAGCTGGTGCGGCGTCTACGGCCACAAGTCCTCGTACGGCGTCGTGCCCCAGCGTGGGCACATCCCCGGGCCGCCCGGCGCGCTCGGCGAGCCGGACCTCGGCGTCGCCGGCCCGCTCGCGCGCAGCGCGGAGGACCTTGACCTGGCGCTCCGGCTCGTCGCCGGCCCGGACCGCTGGGACGCCCGCGCATGGTCGCTCGAGCTGCCCGCGCCGCGCGCGAGCGCGCTGCGCGACTTCCGCGTCGCCGCCTGGCTCGACGACGCCTCCTGCCGCGTCGACGACGCCGTGCGCGAGCGCCACGAGGCGCTCGTCGAGGCGCTGCGCGGCGCCGGGGTGCAGGTCGACACCGAGGCGCGGCCCGCGCTGAGCCTCGACGACGCGGTCAGCGTCTACCTGCCGCTGCTGGGCGCCGCGATCAGCGCGGGGCTTCCACCCGAGCTCTACGACGGGCTCGTCGAGCTCGTCGCGGCATCGGACCCGCAGGAGGACAGCCCGATGATCGGCTACGCGCGCGTCCTGACCATCAGCGCCCGCGACCGCGCGTTCATGAACGAGTGGCGCCAGCAGCAGCGCGCCGCCTGGAGCGACTTCTTCGAGCGCTTCGACGTCCTGCTCACGCCGGTGACGCCGGTGCCGGCGATCCCGCACGACCACAGCTCGCCGATGCCGATGCGCACGGTGACGGTCAACGGCCAGGCGCGCTCCTACCTGGATCTCTTCAGCTGGATCGCGCCGGCCACCGGATCCCTGCTGCCCGCGACGAGCGCCCCGGTGGGCCTGACGGCGGACGGCCTGCCGGTCGGCATCCAGATCGTCGGCCCGCACCTGGAGGACCGCACGCCGATCGCCTTCGCGAAGGCGATCGCCGAGGTCGCCGGCGGCTTCACCGCGCCGCCGGCGTACGCCGCGGCGTGAGCGACGCGCCCGGCGAGTGCGCCGCCTGCGCGCGCTGAGGCTCTTACCAGCCGTGCGTGCCCGACGCGCCCTTGAACGGGCCCTGGATGTCGGCGGTGATCCAGCCGCCGTAGAAGCCGCCCTCCTGGGGCTCGACGCGCTCGTCGTCCAGGAGGCAGGCGTCCATCCGGCCGGGGTAGAAGGAGACGTGGTCGCGCAGCCCCGCGAACGCCGCGACCGGGTCGGGGTAGGCCCAGGCGGCGGCCTGCGCGGTGCGCCCGCCCGCGGTGACGTCGAAGTAGCGCGCGTCGCCCTTCCACTCGCAGAATGTCCGATGGTGGGCCGACGGGGCGAGGCTGCCCTCCAGGATGTCCTGGGGCGGCACGTAGATCCCCGGCGGATGGCTCGTCTCCAGCACGCGCATCGCGCGCGTCGAGTCGGCGATCACGACGCCGCCGAGCTCGACGCGCACACGGCGCGTGCACGGTTCCAGGCGCGGGGGCCGCGGGTAGTCCCAGACGCTCTCCATGGGACGCGATACGGAGATCGGGGCCGCCCGGACGTGCGCTGGGCGATCGCGCCCGCCGGGATGACGGCGCGAGGAGTCGCGGTCCCCTGCCAGAATGACGCGACCATGAGTTCGAAATCCGCCAAGAAGTCCTCGGCCAAGGCGCAGCCCGATCCGGCGAAGCGGCGCAACATCGTCATCGCGGGCGTCGTCGCGCTCGCGCTCGTCGCCGCTGCGATCGTGATCATCGCGGGCTCGGGCGGGAGCAGCAAGTCGTCCGCGACGGCCCCCGGCGCCGCCCTCGCGGGGACGAAGGAGACGCACGCGCTGCTCGACGGCATCCCGCAGGCCGCGAACGTCCTCGGGAAGGCGAGCGCACCGGTGACGATGTACGAGTACATCGACTACCAGTGCCCGTTCTGCAAGCAGTTCACGCTCACGACCTACCCGCAGGTCGTCAACGACTACGTGCGCACGGGCAAGGTCAAGGTCATCCTGATGCCGCTGACGTTCATCGGCCCGGACTCCGAGAAGGCCGCGCGCGCCGCCGCGGGCGCCGGGGCCCAGAACAGGCAGTTCAACTTCACCGACCTCTGGTACTTCAACTCGGGCACGGAGAACTCCGGCTACGTCACCGACGCGTTCATCAACAAGATCTACGACGGCGCCGGCGTGGACAAGACGAAGGCCAACGCCTACCGGCTGAGCCAGGGCTCCAAGGCCCAGGGCCAGGCCGCGCAGGCCGGCGCACAGAAGTACGGCGTCGTCAGCACGCCGTCCTTCGTGATCGGCAAGACGGGCGGCCCATACCAGAAGCTCGAGATCGACACGACCAGCGAGGCCGGCTTCAAGGCGGCGTTCGACACGTTCCTGAAGGGCAAGTGAGAGCCGGCCGGCGACGCGACTCCCCCGGGCTCGCGGCACGATGCTGGATCGCAGGCTGAAGATCACGGCGATCGTGCTGGCCGTCCTGGGGGTCGGGGTCGGCTCGTACCTGACGTACATCCACTACGCCGGGATCGACCCGGTGTGCAGCATCGCGCACGGCTGCATCAAGGTGCAGACGAGCGAGTGGTCGAAGGTGCGCGGCGTCCCGGTCGCCCTGATCGGACTGATCGGCTATGTGCTGATCCTCGGCTCGCTGCTGTTCCTGCCGGGGGACCTCGGGCGCGGCACGAGCGCCGCCCTGAGCCTCTTCGGGTTCATGTACAGCGCCTACCTGACCTACCGCGAGCTGTTCTCGATCCACGCGATCTGCCAGTGGTGTGTGATGAGCGCGATCATCCTCACGCTGCTGGCGATCGTCACCACGTGGCGGCTGCTGCGCTCGCCGACGCTCGGCGGGGACGCGCCGGGTGCGGCGGACCCAGCGGAGCCGTCGCTGCCCTGATGCGCATGCGGCGCGGGTGGCCGAGGACGGCCTCTAGGCTGCTGACCATGCCACGCGTGCCCCGGCCCTGCGCCGTCCCGATGCTGGTGGCCGCCGCGGCCGCCGCCGTCCTTGCCGGCTGCGGCTCGAGCGACTCCTCCACGTCGCCGCCCAGCACACCGAAGCCCGCGGCGCCCGCCGCCGCGTTCCCGCCGGCGACCGGGACGACCCTCGCCCAGCTCAAGGCCAAGTACCCCGAGGGACCGATCCTCGCGCCGAGCGTGTCCGTCCTGCAGCCGGGCTCGAACCGCTTCGGGTTCGCACTCTTCGACAAGGGCCGCAACTTCGTGAACACCGCCGCGCCGGCGCTCTACACGTCCAAGCCCGACGGCACCGGGCTGCTCGGCCCGTTCCCCGCACGCATCGAGTCGCTCGCGGTGCGCCCGCAGTTCCGCAGCCAGACGACCGCGCAGGATCCCGACGCCGCGCGCCAGGTCTACGTCGCCGACGTGAAGTTCAGCGGCCCGGGCAAGCACGTCGTCGCGGGCCTTGCGCGGATCAACGGAAAGATCGTCAGCACCACGCCCTACGGGGTCGATGTCGGCGGCGACCCGCGCACGCAGCCGCCGGCGCCGGGCGCGAAGGCGATCCGCGTGCACACGCCGACGCTGGCGAGCGTCCACGGCGACGCTGCGGCGATCGACACGCGCGTGCCCGCGGCGACCAGCCTGCTGAAGGCCGACCTCTACGACGTGCTCGGCAAGAAGCCGGTCGTGCTGACGCTGGCGACACCCGCGCTCTGCACGAGCCGGGTGTGCGGTCCGGTGGTCGACGTCGTCGACCAGGTCGCCTCGGAGACCGGGAGCAAGGTCGCCTTCATCCACAACGAGATCTACAAGAACAACAAGATCAACGACGGCCTGCGCCCCCAGCCCGCCGCCTACCGGCTGGCCTCCGAGCCGTGGACCTTCGTGATCGACCGCAACGGCGTCGTCCGCACGCGCTTCGAGGGCGCCTTCTCGGCGGGCGAGCTCAAGCGCGCCGTCGCGCAGGTCAACGGCGGGAAGATCTGAGCGATGTCTCCTCGCAGGCGCATCGCCCTGGCGGTGGGAGCGCTCGTGCTCGCCGCCGTCGTCTTCATCGCCGTGCGGCCGAGCGGGGACAGCTCCTCGACGGCGGCCTCCACGCAGGGCACGACGACGGCCGCCGCACCGGTGGTGATCCGCATCAAGGACGGCAAGCCCGTCGGCGGGGTGCGCGACTTCAGCGTCAAGCAGGGCGGGCGGATCCGCTTCACCGTGACCGCCGACGCGCCCGAGCACGTGCACCTGCACGGGTACGACATCGAGAAGCCGGTCGGGCCGCAGCAGCCGGCGCGCTACGACGTCCCGGCGACGATCAACGGGGTCTTCGTGATCGAGCTGGAGGACGCGCGCGAGCAGATCGCCTCGCTCACCGTGAACCCCTGAGGTAGCGCGTGAAAATCGGCGCGGGGTGACGTAGGGTGATACCCTACGTTCGTGAAGAAGACGAGCATCTACCTGGAGGACGACCTCGACCAGGCGCTCGCGCTGCGGGCCGCCGAGGAGGGCGTCACGAAGGCGGAGTTCATCCGCCGCTCGCTGAAGGGCGTCGTCATGCGCCCGGCTCGCCCCAAGCCGAGCGTCGGCACCGTCCACAGCGGCCTGGGCGACCTCGCCGCCCGTGACGAGGAGTACCTGGCCGAGACCGGATTCGGCACGTGGCGATCGTCGTAGACACGTCGCTCGTGCTCGCGCTCTACGACGCCGACGACGACCTCCACCGCGACGCCGTGGCCTGGCTCACCGACGTCGACGACGAGCTCGTCACGACGCCGCTCGCGCTCGCCGAGCTCGACCACCACCTCGGTCGCTTCGGCGCCGAGGCGCGCCAGGTCCTCTACGACGATCTCGACCGCGGCTCGTACGTGGTGCGCTGGTGGGCCGACGCGCTGACCGAGAGCGTCGCGATCGCCCGCCGCCGGCCGGACATCGGCCTGACCGACGCATCGCTCGTGGCGCTCGCCAACCGCCTTCGCACCAATCGCATCGCGACGTTCGACCATCGCGACTTCCGCACGCTCACCGACGCGTCGGGGGAGCCGTTCGCCCTGCTTCCCGCCGACGCCACCTGACCGCCCGACACCCGAGGAGTTCCGACATGTCCGCCAACAGCTTCGACGCCAAGAGCACACTGCGCGTGGGGGACCGCGAGCTGGAGATCTTCCGGCTCGATGCCCTGCAGGCGAACTACGACGTCGCGCGCCTGCCGTTCTCGCTGAAGATCCTGCTCGAGAACCTGCTGCGCACCGAGGGCAACGGCGCGGTCAGCGCCGACGACGTCGTCGCGCTCGCGAGCTGGGACGCGAAGGCCGACCCGAGCCTGGAGATCGCGTTCACGCCCGCACGCGTCGTGATGCAGGACTTCACCGGCGTGCCGGCCGTCGTCGACCTCGCCGCGATGCGCGACGCGATGGCCGAGCTGGGTGGCGACCCGGCGAAGATCGAGCCGCTCGTGCCCGCCGAGCTCGTGATCGACCACTCCGTGCAGGTCGACGAGTACGGCACCGCCGGCGCGTTCGCCCACAACGCCCAGCGCGAGTTCGAGCGCAACCAGGAGCGCTACCAGTTCCTGCGCTGGGGCCAGGACGCCTTCGACACCTTCAAGGTCGTGCCGCCGGACACGGGCATCGTCCACCAGGTCAACCTCGAGTACCTCGCGCGCGTGGTCTTCGTCAACGAGAAGACCGGGCAGGCCTACCCCGACACGCTGGTCGGGACCGACTCGCACACGACGATGGTCAACGGGCTCGGGCTGCTGGGCTGGGGCGTGGGCGGCATCGAGGCCGAGGCCGCGATGCTCGGCCAGCCGCTGTCGATGCTGATCCCGCAGGTCATCGGCGTGCGCCTCGACGGCGAGCTGCCCGAGGGCGCCACGGCGACCGACCTCGTGCTGACCGTGACGGAGCTGCTGCGCGCCCGCGGCGTCGTCGGCAAGTTCGTCGAGTTCTACGGCCCGGGGGTCTCGCGCCTGCCACTGGCCGACCGCGCGACGCTCGGCAACATGAGCCCGGAGTTCGGCTCGACCTGCGCGATCTTCCCGATCGACGCCGAGACGCTGCGCTACCTGCAGTTCACCGGCCGGCCGCCGGAGCTCGTCGCGCTCGTCGAGGCCTACGCCAAGGAGCAGGGCCTCTGGCACGACGCGGGCAGCGAGGAGCCGACGTTCACGGACACCGTGACGCTCGACCTCGCGAGCGTCGTCCCGTCGATCGCCGGCCCGCGCCGCCCGCAGGACCGCGTCGCGCTCACCGAGTCCCAGGCGGCCTTCCGCCACGAGCTCAAGGGCTACGCGCCGGACTGCGACTTCACCGACGAGGGTGTCGACGAGTCCTTCCCTGCGAGCGACCCGCCGGCGGCGATGGAGCCCGGCGCGACCGAGCACGTCGGCTCGCCCGCCGGCGTTCCCGCGGTCGCCGAGCGCAGCGGGCGCCCACGCGTCCGGGTGACGCTCGCCGACGGGCGCCAGACGACGCTCGAGCACGGCCATGTCGTGATCGCCGCGATCACGAGCTGCACGAACACGTCAAACCCCTCGGTGATGCTCGCCTCCGGGCTGCTCGCCCGCAACGCGGTCGCACGCGGGCTGACGACGAAGCCGTGGGTCAAGACGTCGCTGGCACCGGGCTCGAAGGTCGTCACCGACTACCTGCTGCGCGCCGACCTGCAGGACGACCTGGACGCGCTCGGGTTCAACCTCGTCGGCTACGGCTGCACCACCTGCATCGGGAACTCCGGCCCGCTGCCCGAGGAGATCTCGGCGGCGGTCAACCGGGCCGACCTCGCGGTCTGCTCGGTGCTCTCGGGCAACCGCAACTTCGAGGGACGCATCAACCCGGACGTGAAGATGAACTACCTGGCCTCGCCGCCGCTCGTGGTCGCCTACGCGCTCGCCGGGACGATGGACATCGACCTGCGGGTCGATCCGCTGGGGCAGGACGCGGAGGGCCACGACGTCTACCTGCGCGACATCTGGCCCTCGAGCGCGGAGATCGCGCAGACGGTCGAGCAGGCCGTCCAGTCGGACATGTTCCGCAAGAGCTACGCCCAGGTCTACGACGGGGACGTCAACTGGAACGCGCTCGAGGTTCCCACGGGCGACCGCTACGCCTGGAGCGACACCTCCACGTACGTGCGCCGCCCGCCGTACTTCGACGGGATGCCGTCCGAGCCCGGGCCGGTGCAGGACATCCTCGGCGCGCGCGTCCTGGCGAAGCTCGGCGACAGCGTCACCACCGATCACATCTCGCCCGCCGGCGCGATCAAGAAGGACTCGCCGGCAGGGCACTACCTCATGAACTTCGGCGTCGGCGGCGGCGAGGGCCCGGCCGGCGAGGCGGCGGCCGGCGAGGACACGAGCGCCGAGGCCGCGATGATGCGCGACGTCCACGGGGTCGACCCGAAGGACTTCAACTCCTACGGGGCCCGGCGCGGCAACCACGAGGTCATGGTCCGCGGCACGTTCGCGAACATCCGGCTGCGCAACCAGCTGGCGCCCGGCACGGAGGGCGGGGTCACGCGCCATCTCCCGAGCGGCGACCAGATGTCGATCTTCGACGCGGCGGTGCGCTACGAGCGCGAGGGCACGCCGCTCGTCGTGCTCGGCGGCAAGGAGTACGGCTCGGGCTCCTCGCGCGACTGGGCGGCGAAGGGCACGCGCCTGCTCGGCGTGCGCGCGGTGATCGCCGAGAGCTTCGAGCGCATCCACCGCTCCAACCTCGTCGGGATGGGCGTGCTTCCGCTCCAGTTCCCCGCGGGCCACGACGCGGCCTCGCTGGGGCTCTCCGGGCAGGAGGTCTTCGCGATCACCGGGCTCGCCGGCCCGCTGAACGCCGGCGAGCTGCCGCGCCAGGTGACGGTCAACGCCGGCAACGTGGAGTTCACGGCGATCGTCCGGATCGACACGCCCAAGGAGGCGGACTACTTCCGCCACGGCGGGATCCTGCCCTACGTGCTGCGCCAGCTGGTGGCCGGCTGAGGGCGCGTCAGTCCGTTCGGCGCCTGAGCGTCAGCGCTCCGAGCGCCAGCGCGAGCACGCAGAAGCCGAGCGTGACGGCGGCGGCGACCGCGGCGCCCGAGCTGTCGCCGACGGCGATGTCGGCGAGCGCCTCGTAGGCGTAGGTCATCGGCAGCACCGCCGAGATCGCCTCGAGCGCCGCGGCCATCTGGTCGCGCGGGACGAACAGGCCGCACAGGAGCAGCTGCGGCAGGATGAACGCGGGCATGAACTGCACGGCCTGGAACTCGGTGGTCGCCAGCGAGCTCAGGCCCAGACCACAGGCCATTCCCAGCTCGGCGTTCAGCACCGCGACGCCGATCAGGGCGACCGTCGAGCCCTGCACGTCCAGCCCCAGCACGAGCACCGCGAAGGCGGAGGCGACGACCCCTTGGACGCCCGCCAGCAACGCGAAGGCCAGCGCGTAGCCGGCCACGAGGTCGCCGCGGCTCAGCGGCAGCGTCATCAAGCGCTCGAGCGTGCCGCTCGTGCGCTCGCGCAGCATCGTCACCGAGGTGACGAGGAACATGACGATCAGCGGGAAGATCCCCAGCAGCGGCGGGCAGACGTGCTGGAACTCCGCCTCGTTCGACTGGAAGAGCAGCTTCAGCAGCCCGAGCAGGACGAGCGGGACGAGCATGATCAGCGCCAGCGTGCGCGGGTCGCGGCGCAGCTGGTCGAGCAGCCGCCGGGCGGTGGCGATCGTCGCGCGGCGGCTCATGCGGCTCCGCCGTCCTGGCGCTCGATCAGCCGCACGAAGGCCTCGTCGAGGTCGTCGGTGCCGGTCTCGCGCCGCAGGCCGTCCGCCGTCGTCGTGGCGAGCAGGCGCCCCTCGCGCAGCAGGACGACCTCGTCGCAGCGCGCCGCCTCGTCGAGCACGTGCGTGGAGACGAGCAGCGTCGCGCCGCCGTCGCGCAGCCGGTCGAACAGCGCCCACAGGTCGCGCCGCAGCAGCGGGTCGAGCCCGACCGTGGGCTCGTCGAGGATCAGCAGCTCGGGCGTCCCGAGCAGCGCCCCCGCGAGCGAGACGCGGTGGCGCTGCCCGCCGGAGAGCCCGCCGACCGGGCGGTCGGCGTCGGCGCTGAGGCCGACGAGGTCGATCGCGCGCCGCACCTCGTCGTCGCCGCGGGCGAGGATCCGCGCGAGGTAGCGCACGTTCTCGGTCGCGCTGAGGTCGTCGTAGACCGAGCCCGACTGGGTCGTGTACGCGACGCGGCGGCGCAGCGACGGCGTCCCGGCCGGCTGGCCGAGCACGCTGACCGTCCCGCCCGCCACGTTCTGGACGCCGACGATCGCGCGCATCAGCGTCGACTTGCCGCTGCCGCTGGGGCCGATCAGCCCCGTGACGCGGCCGGCCGCGACGTCGAGGTCGATGCCCGGGAGGACCGTGCGCCCGCCGCGGTCGACCTGCAGCCCGCGGATGCTGATGGCGGGCGCGGTGCTCACCGGCGCCAGACTACGCGGCTGCGATAGCGTCGCGCACATGCAGATCCGCGCCGCAGTCCTCGAGGAATTCGCAAAGCCGCTCGTCGTGCAGGACGTCGAGCTCGACGGGCCCAAGGCCGGCGAGGTGCTCGTGCGGGTGGAGGCCTGCGGCGTCTGCCACACCGACATGTACACCGCGAGCGGCGTCGATCCCAGCGGCTACGCCCCGACCGTGCTCGGCCACGAGGGCGCCGGCGTCGTCGAGGCGATCGGCGAGGGCGTCACGTCGCTGAAGCCCGGCGACCACGTGCTGACGCTGTTCTCGCCGCAGTGCCGCGAGTGCATCCACTGCACCTCGGGCAAGACGAACATCTGCCTGGCGATCCGCGAGCAGCAGGGCCTCGGCCACCTGCCCGACGGCACGACGCGCCTGCACCGCGGCGAGGAGCGCATCCGCCACTTCATGGGCACGAGCACGTTCGCCGAGGCGACCGTGATGCCGGAGATCGCGCTCGCGAAGGTGCCCTCCGAGGCGGGGCTCGACGTCCTCTGCACGCTCGCCTGCGGCGCGACCACCGGCATCGGCGCGGCGCTCTACATCGCCAAGGTCGAGCCGGGATCCACGGTCGCCGTCTTCGGCGCGGGCCTCGTCGGCCTGGGCGCCGTCGCCGGCGCCAAGCTCGCCGGCGCCGACCGGATCATCATCGTCGACCCCAGCGCGGACCGGCGCAGGGAGGCGCTCGAGCTCGGCGCGACCGACGAGCTCGCCGGCGGCGAGGGCGTCGTCGGCGAGATCCTGGAGATGACCGGCGGCTTCGGCTCGGATTACACGTTCGAGGCGACCGGGCTGGTCACCGTCATGCGCCAGGCCGTCGAGGCCGCGCGCATGGGCTGGGGTCAGTGCGTGGTGGCCGGCGTCGCCGGGCGCGGCGAGACGCTCGACATCATCCCGCGCTACCTGATCACCGGCCGGCGCGTCGCGGGCGCCTCGTTCGGCGGCGCGCGCGGGCGCGACAACGTGCCCGAGCTCGCCCAGCTCTACCTCGACGGCAGGCTGCCGCTGGAGAAGTTCATCTCCCACCACCTCCCGCTCGAGCAGGTCAACGAGGCGTTCGACCTCATGCACCACCAGGACGGCATCCGCACGGTCCTGACGTTCTGAGCGTCAGTTGTTGCGCGCGATGTCGAGCGTCAGCGCCGAGGCGAACGCGACCCACGCGGCGTAGGGCACGAGCATCGCCGCCGCCGCCGCGTTGTGGCGGCGCACGAGGCCGATCAGCAGGACGATCGTCGTGAGCAGGGCGAGGATCTCGGCGAACGCGGCGCGCGGGGCGTGGCCGCGGAAGAAGATGACCGTCCAGCCGAGGTTCAGCGCGAGGTTCGCGGCGTAGAGGCCGAGCACGAGCCGCCGGCGCGGACCGCGGACGTCGCGCCAGGCGAGCGTCGCCGACGCCGCGAGCAGCACGTACAGCACCGTCCACACGGGGCCGAACAGCGCACCCGGTGGCTGCCAGGACGGCTTCTGCAGGTCGCGGTACCAGTCGCTGCCGACGTCGGTGGCCAGGCCCCCGGCGACGGCGACGCCGGTGACGGCGAGGCCCCAGGCGGCGGCTGCGCGGCGGATCGACGGAGCTTCGGTGCGCGCCATGGACAGGTTGTAGCGGGTCTGCCGATCCGGCTGCGCCGCGCTGCGGCGTCAGTGCGCGATCGGCGCCCGCAGGAACGCCGCGACCGCCGCGTGGTACTCGGGGACGTCGAGCAGGAACGAGTCGTGCCCCCAAGGGGAGGCGATTTCGACGTGCTCGGCCTCGACGCTGCCGGCCGTCAGCTGCTCGTGGACGTACGCAGAGTGCTCGCTGCCGAAGCGCCAGTCGGTGTCGAAGGACACCAGCAGGAAGCGCGTCGCGGCGCGCACGCGCGCGAGGTCGAGGCCCGGCTCGGCGAACGGCTCGAAGTAGTCCATGGGGCGCGTCAGGTACAGGTAGCTGAGCGCGTCGAAGCGGCTCAGGAACGTGCGGCCCTGATGGTCGAGGTAGCTCTCGACCTCGAAGTCGATGTCGAATGTCTGGTGGGCGTCGTGGCCGCGGCGGCGCTCGCGGTCGAACTTCAGCCGCAGCGACTCCGTCGAGACGTAGGTCAGGTGCGCCATCATCCGCGCGACGGCCATCCCGTGCGCCGGCCCGCGGCCTGTCCCGACGTAGTCGCCGTCCTGGAAGCCCGGGTCGCGCATGATCGCGGTGCGCGCGACGGCGGTGAAGCCGATGTTCTGCGCCGTCAGCCGCGCGCTGGCGCAGACGAGCACCGCCCGCTCGACCTGCTCGGGCGCGTCGAGCGCCCACTGCAGCACCTGCATCCCGCCGAGCGAGCCGCCGATCGCGCCGCGCAGGCGCTCGATCCCGAGGTGGGCGAGCAGCGCGCGATGGACGCTGACGAGGTCGCGGATCGTGAACTGCGGAAAGCGCATCCCGTAGGCGCGGGAGGACTCGGCGGGGTCCGGTGACGAGGGCCCCGTCGTGCCCGCGCAGCCGCCGAGCAGGTTGGGGCAGATGACGAACAGCTCGTCGGTGTCCAGCGGACGCCCGGGGCCGATGAGGGTGTCCCACCAGCCGCGCCGTCCGGGATCGCCGTGATGCCCGGCGGCATGCGCGTCACCGGTCAGCGCATGGCAGACGAAGACGGCGTTGCCGCGGTCGGGCGTCAGCTTCCCGTACGTCTCGTAGGCGACCTCGACCGGGCCGATCGCGGCACCGGACTCGAGCACGAGCGGGTCGTCCTGCGTGAACAGGACGACCCGCTGCGTCTCGACGCGGCCCAGACCCGGGCCGCTCTGTGTCATGCCGGCGCCGCCGCCTGCCTGGTCGCGGCGAGCGCCTGGTCCAGGTCGGCGAGCAGGTCGTCGATGTGCTCGATCCCGACCGACAGGCGGACGGTCTCCTGCGTGACGCCCGCCGCGGCCAGCTCCTCGTCGTTGAGCTGCGAGTGCGTCGTGGAGGCGTTGTGGATCGCCAGCGACTTGGCGTCCCCGATGTTCGCGAGGTGGCTGAAGAGCTCGAGGCTCTCGATGAACGTCTTGCCGGCCTCCAGGCCGCCCTTGACGCCGAACGTGACCAGGGCGCCGTAGCCGCCCGTCAGCACGCGGTCGGCGACCTGCCTGTAGGGGCTCGACTCCAGGCCCGGGTAGTTGACCCACTCGACGTCCGCGTGGTGCTCGAGGTGCCGCGCGACCGCGAACGCGTTCGCGTTGTGGCGCTCCATGCGCAGCGGCAGCGTCTCGACCCCCTGCAGGATCAGGAACGCGTTGAACGGCGAGATCGCCGCGCCGGTGTTCCGTAGCAGCACGGTCCGCACGCGGCCGATGTAGGCCGCCGCCTCCAGGGCGTCGCTCCAGACAACGCCGTGGTAGCTCGGATCGGGCTGCGTGAGGCCCGGGTAGCGCTCCGCATGGGCGACCCAGTCGAACTTCCCGCTGTCGACGACGGCGCCGCCGATCGAGGTGCCGTGGCCGCCGAGGAACTTCGTCAGCGAGTGCACGACGATGTCGGCGCCGAGGTCGAACGCGCGCGTCCCGACCGGGGTCGGGACGGTGTTGTCGAGGATCAGCGGCAGGCCCGCGGCGTGGGCGGCCTCGGCCCACGCGGGGATGTCGACGACGTTCAGGCGCGGGTTGCCGATGGTCTCGGCGAACACGAGCCGCGTCTTGTCGTCGACGAGCGCGGCGACGGCGCCCGGGTCGTCGGCGTCGACCCAGCGCACCTCGATGCCGTACTGGGGCAGCGTGTGGGCGAAGAGGTTGTAGGTGCCGCCGTAGAGCTGGCTGGTGGAGATGATGTTGTCGCCGGCGCGGGCGATGTTCAGCACCGAGTAGGTGACGGCGGCCTGCCCGGAGGCCGTCACGACCGAGCCGATGCCGCCCTCGAGGTCGGCCAGGCGCTGCTCGAGCACGGCCTGGGTCGGATTCATGATGCGCGTGTAGATGTTGCCGGGGACCTTCAGCGCGAACAGGTCGGCGGCGTGCTGCGTGTCGTCGAAGACGTACGAGGTCGTCTGGTAGATCGGGACGGCGCGGGCGTTGGTGGTCGGGTCCGGGACCTGGCCGCCGTGCAGCGCGATGGTCTCGGGATGGAACTGGGGCTCGTCACTCATGCGGTGCTCCTGGCAATGTCGGGGACGTCCGTGCAGACCAAAATAGCTGAATCCCGATTGGTAAACGGATCAATCCGATGGCGCCGTGTTTGCGGTGGGCCGCAACCGGTGCTGCGCCGTACAGCGTAGAAATGGGCAAGATGACCACACACGTCGTCGCGCGGCCCGTCCGCGCTCCACGTGCCGACCGCATGGCGCAGACTGCTCCAGCCGCCCCCGCGCGAGTGCCCGACCGCCGCGAGCAACGGCACCTTGACGGTGGAATTACGCAGGTAG
>Ga0208851_1000240_pt1 | contig 25013 bp, 23 predicted proteins | sample NGESurshal092012_FD_184481 | JGI IMG/M metagenome (GOLD analysis project Ga0208851, IMG submission 184481) | Arctic peat soil microbial communities from Barrow, Alaska - NGEE Surface sample 415-2 shallow-092012 (SPAdes) | ecosystem: Environmental > Terrestrial > Soil > Wetlands > Peat ... | reverse complement strand
ACGTTCGTTGCGGGGTGATCTGCGGAGGACGGACGAGAGTCCTCACACGAGCTCGAGCTCCAGCTGTCCGATGAGAACCGACGCTTCGCGCAGTTCTCCGGCGACCCTTGGATCGTCGGGCAGCAGAGTGACGTAGGTGATGAACGCCACGTCCCCTCCAGCAGCAAGGTACCAGACCCGGACGCACTCCCCCGCCGGCAAGAAGTCTCCCGACACGACGTGCGTCTGCCCAAGGCCGCGTCCCTGGCAAATCCGTGTCGGCTCACCCCAGCCGTGTGTGCGTCCGAAGTCCAGGAGTAGCTCGCGCAGCGTGCCTGAGCCGACGGCGAGCCCAACGCCCGCGGCATGCCTGGCCACAGAGAACTGCAGCACACCGACGCCGTCTTCCTTTCCAAGCGTCGGAGGTTCGCCCTCCTGGGTCATGTCCAGCCACCGAGGGGGGAGGATGAAGCTCAACCCAGCGAAGTGAATCCGTCGAGGCACGGTTCCTCGCTACCATGGGGCGAAAGAGGTTGCCTCCAAGGCTGTCGCGGCTGGTCGAGGCGTACCGGCTGCACCCGAACGCGATCAAGGCGCTGGCCCGGTGCGGGCAGGGCTCTCTGGCCTCCGACGCCGGGCTTCGCCGTGGACTGGTGGACGTTCCCGGAGGTTCAGCGCGGGCTGCGGTTCCTTCTCAGGCCAGCACGCCGAGGTTCCATCGACGTAATCGCTCTCGTTGACACGGGCTCGCAGAGGTGGGGTTGTCGGACAAATTGAGCACCGAGCTCTTCAGCGCGGTTCGTCATCCGGAGCGGAGGGCGCCACTGCTGGTGCCAATCGCTGCCTGGGTCGTCATCTACTTTCTTCTCGCGACCTGCGCGGCGCTGGCTTTCAGCGATGGGCGGACACGCGATGGATGGATCCTGGTCGCAATCGCCGCTCTGCAGCAACTCCTGCCGTACGGAGTGGTGGTCTGGAAGGCGCTCCCCTGGACCTTCTGCATTGGGTGCGGCCGGCGCGGGATCGCCCGTCGTCTCCGCGTCGTCCCCACGTACTTCGCGGAGCCAAACATGTACGTCCTCCTGGGAGTCTGCCAGGCGTGTTGCCCGCGCATGTTCGACGCGATGGAGGCCGATCTCTTCCGCTTCGTCGACCCGGCGAAGCGCCTCGAGCCATTCCTTCGGCTGCTGTGCGACTCGGGCGTCCCCGTGCCTCCCATGGACGACTGGCGTGAGATTCGAGCTTGGCTGAAGCAGTTCGCGCACGAGGTTCGTGCAGGTCACGGTGGCTGGCGCTGACAACAAGAGCGGAGGCGGACAGACAAGCCCGGACGTCTTCGAATTCACTCCCGGCGTCGCTTCTGCTTCCGGATGTGCTCAGCGAGAGGGATGTCGGGGTACTTCCGGAATTCAAGGAGCTGAACCCTCTGCTCGGCGATGCGGGTCTCCGAACGATCCCGTACGGATTCTTCGGGGGACGTGGTCGCCACGAGGAGAGCCTGGTGGATACCGCGCCGGTACGGGCGCTTGGCTCGCGCCTTCGAGCGGGGGATGTTCTTTCGCGACGCCTTCGAGTTCTCGCCGTAGTCGTTGCTCGATCCTTCGTGAGGCTCGCTCGCTTCTTTTCCTGAGGTGCTTTGAGCTTGCTCATATCCGGACCCTACTGCTGGCTGAGAATCGTACGCCCTGAGCGCCTATGCCATCCAGGCCTGGCCCGCTGCGGACAGGGCGACGCGCTGTCAGACGAAGGGCTCATGCCCGTTGTCTCTCGGATAATGTCGGAACGCGCCCACTCACGCTGTTGGGGTTGAATCCCCAGGGCCCTTGCCTCCCTGCAGCTCCTCGAGGAGTTGCGTGACCCTCACCAGCGCCCTCCTTGCCACGACGATGGCGCGGCCTTCGTCGCGCTGCACGCGCGACGGAAGCTTCTCCGCGTCGGACAGCAGCGCGTTCGCCCTCGCCACGAGGCGGCTGAGCTCGGGCCAGACTCCCGTCGCATCGAACGCTCGGGGTGATTCCTCGACTCCCTCGAACGCTCGGAGGACGCCGGGCAACGACTCGGCCACGGCCCCCTTCAGACGAGACCACGCCTGACCATGCAGATCGAGCGCCTCCCGGATGGGTTGTGGCATCCGTTCACCGAGCCGTTCGCGGAGTTCGCCAAGCTCCCTCGCGCTGCGCTCGTGGCCGTTGATCTGCAGGAGGAGCACCTGCCGCAGCTGCGCCTGATCCCCGACGAGCTCGTCGGCGAGGATGTCGTTACAGAGCCCAATGCACTCGTCGCAGATGTAGACGGTTGGCCCGGCGATGAGCTTCTTTACCTCGCTTTGGGACTTACCGCAGAAGGAGCAGAGCAACATGACCACCGGGTTTTCGGACATGCTCTCTCCGACAAGGGCTGGCCCGAGGCCATTCCTGGCGGCGGCCGTGGGCTGGAAGCATCGTGGACTCGGCAGCGGTCGCGGCTCCGAGGTTCCGGCGCGATCATACCTCCTCGACGCGTGCCGCTCCTCACCCGCCTCGCGACCGGTGACGTGTCGTCCTTCGGGAGGTCGGGAACACTGACCGGCTCCACCCCAACGCCATCAAGGCGCTGGCCCGGTGCGAGCCGCGGTACTCGCTGTCCGATGAAGGCCTTCCGCCCGTCGCGTATTGGCTCATGCCGGCGATCAGCGCGGACTATTTGCTGCCGAGGAAGGACCAGAAGGCCGCGAGAGGGCTGAAGCTGTATGAGACGTTCGTGGCGGGCTTACGTCCTCGAAGTCCTCGGCCGCCTGGCCTTCGCTCCTGTCACCCCGGGCGAGTTCCCCGACGACGTAGAACCAGGCGCCATAGAGGCGGCGGCCATCAGCGCACGGGCCGTACTCGACGACCTCAAGATTATTGTTCGCTGGAATCCCCACCGTCTCGAGAATCCGCTGGACGCGGGCGGGGAACGCGCGCTCGTGCTGCTGCAGGTAGTTTTCGCAGTACGCGCATCGACAGTCCGCTGCGCCGCCGCTGGTCGTCTGCGCATACGCCTCGCGCGTTCGTTGCACGTCGAGCCGCACCCGCCAGCGGAGGACGTCGACTTCGACCATCAATGCTCCGTAGCATGGCCGCCGCCCGTCACACCTCCGACGAGCCCCACGGCCACCCGCCTCGGTAACGCTCGAGACGGTCGGAAGGCCGTAGGAGCCGCCTTTGCACCGCGAACCCCATCCCCCACCTGCGTCCCTTACGGGCAAGCTCATTCCCGTCCGGCGGATTCTTTGCCCGTACGTTACACGCGCCGGGCGCCGAAAGACCGCTGCTGGCCGTCCCCCCGCGCGAGGGCCGTTCTCGACGGTCGTGCCATTGGGCTCTGAAGCGGCCGCTGGGTCTTCGGTCTCCCGCACGGCGCTCGATGCGATCAGTGTCGTCGCCCGTTGACCGTTCCCCGGAGTCCGGCGCCCTGGCGCAGTTTCCGCGTGGGGTGCGCCGAGCGGCGTTCCGTTCTAGGCTGGCACGCCTTTGTCGTCTCAATCGCAACGGGTTTGGAGTCGGGGGGCAGGGACCATGCGCGACGTTGAGCGGTGGGGCCGGTGGAGAATGGCCACGGTCGTTGCCCTAGGTGTCCTGGCTGCGGGTTGCGGGTCCCATCCCCTGCCGCCTTCCGCCATGCCGCGTTCCGCGACCTTCGCCAACCAGTGCAAGGATCTGCAGGCGGAGAAACAGTGGGTTCGCAGCATCCTGGACGAGTGGTACCTCTGGGACACGGAGATCGTGGACGTCGACCCGGCCGCCTATTCGGCGCCCCAGCCCTACTACGAAGCGCTGCTGGTGAAGACACCCTCGGCGTCCGGACGGCCCCGCGACCGCTTCAGCACCGCCTTCGAGACGTCGCCTCCCAACGCTCCCCAGGCCCTCTGGTACGGCGTTCGCTGGCAGAGCCCGGCTCCGCTCGAATTCGTGGCGAGCTACGTCCGGGCTGGCACTCCGGCGAGCGCGGCTGGCGTGAAGCGCGGAGATCGACTCGTCGCGATCCATGGACGGTCGCCGGGGGACCTGGGATTGCCGGCGACCAATGCCGCCCTGTTTCCGGTATCAGCGGACTCGCCCCCCGACTTCACGTTCGCCGATCTCTCGGGTGCGACCCGGACGGTGACCCTGACGCCGGTCCCCTTCGCTGACCCAGGCGTGCTCCTAGACTCCGTCCTCGATCGCCCGGGTGGACCGGTCGGCTACCTGGTCTTCACCTCTCAACTCGGAGACCCCGTGGGAGACACGAGCGCGGCGGTCCAGAGGTTCCTCGCCGCCGGGGTGACGGATCTCATCCTCGACCTGCGCTACAACCCCGGCGGCTCTCTGCAGACGGTTGCTGCGGTCGGGACGCTCATCGGAGGAGCGCACGTCGCTGCCCAGCCCTTCGCGTTCTTCAACGGCAACGACAAGTACCGCCAGGCGCGTGCTGCGGCTGGCCTCGCGCCCGAGGAAGTCGTCCCCTTCGGAACGACCCAGGCCACGCTCTCCCTCGGTCGGGTGTTCATCCTCACCACCGCGGCGACCTGCTCGGCGTCCGAGTCCCTGATCAACGGGCTCACCCCCTTCCTGGATGTGCGGCAGGTCGGGAGCACGACGTGTGGAAAGCCCTACGGGTTCACCCTCGCAAGCAACTGTGGCACCACCTACGAGTTCGTGGCCTACGAGAACTTTAACGCCCAACACCAGGGTAGCTTCGCCGACGGCCTCTCACCGGGCTGTCCGGCCGACGACGACCTCTCGCACGCGCTGGGAGATCCCTCGGAGGGGATGCTGGTGGCCGCGCTGGCGGTCAGGGAGACGGGCCACTGCCCACCGCGCTCGAGCGCCGCTGCGCCTTCCACCGCGGTCAGAGCAGGAGCGGAGTCTTTCCCCTGATCAGCTCCACGAGCGCGGCCAGTCGCACGGCACAGGGCCCCGTTCTCCGTCTTCCCTCTCGGAAGGCGAGTACCCGCTTCCTGCGGCTTTCGTAGACACCCGGGACGACGAGCACCACGTGCTCGTGGACCACGAGCCAGTCGATGACGAGCGCGGCCCAGCTTACGCCGCGGAATTCTGCCTCGGCGCGCTCCGGCTCGTTCCTCGCTCCGAGAGGTCCCCGACGGCGGCCTCGAGCGAGCGGGCGTAGTTCCGGGTACTCACTCATCTGTTCCAAGCAGCCACGTCGAAAGCAGAGCCAGCCGGATTGACCTCTGCTCTGGACCGCCTCCTAAAGGATGCGGCTTGGACGTCGGCTGCTCGCCGTCGGGGGCCCTCGCCGTGCCGATCTCGACGGCTGTGCAGTTCGGCTCTGAAGCGGACGCAGATAGGCTTGCCGACCTCGGCGTCCGTGACGGCTCCCACGAAGGCAGGACGGCCACTTCCGTCCGTCAGCGCTCCACGCAGTCGGAAGGCCGTCCAGAGCCGCCCCTCCCCCTCGGACGCGCTCGCCTCGCGCATCCCGCTTCCCCCACCCGGGTTCCCTGACGGGCCATGGTGCACCAAGCACACCTCACCCAACCGTGCACGTCGCGGCCGAGGAAGGATCCGCTGAGCACCGTGCCATCCTCGAGCGTGAGATCCACCTGGCCTTCGACGGCAGCGTCGGTCACGCGCGTGAGCCGGAGCACGCCGGTCGTCACGTCGAGCGTGTCACCGAACTGTCCGGGCACCACGGTGTAATACACCGCCGTCGCCCCCTCGATCGGCTGACCGTCGGCCGTGCGAACCGTGTACGTCCCCGGGCCGGGAAGGGCCGTTCCGAACTTCACGACGTTGACGGAGATCCCCGCCAGCGTATCCGGGGGCGTCCCCGCATCGATCGGTGTGCACCAGAGCGGACGGTCCAGGAGGTACACCAGCAGAATCTGAACGGGCACATCCCCGAGCGAGCCACTGTTGGTGAAAAACACGCCCGAGCGCGCGTGGAAGGCCGTCGGCCCGCGCCGGGTCTGAACATCGGGATCCGATCCGCTCCCACAGGCGAGCGCGCCCACCAGAACGCCGATGCTGACAATTCGTCTCACAATCCACCCGGGCACCGGCTGTGGATTGCTCCCTCCAGGGCGCGCATCGCCAGCCGCCGGCCGATCACCGTGCGATGGGGAAGAAGGCCAGAGCCTTCCGGCACTCCGCTCAGTCCGAGGGGCGTCCCTTCCCTCCGCAGCTTCCTGTACCCGCCGCCGGTGCCTCGGTCGCGGCGGTGACCATCCTGTCGAAGAGCGACAGGTCGCAGGCGAAGGGAATGTGGCCAGCAGCCTCCGTGCGCTGGAAGGGGAAACCCCGTTGCTCGAGCGCCTCCCGCTGCGCGTTCCCCAGCACCGGGTCCATCCGGGAGAGGAAGACTGTGTACCGGTCCACCGGCCCGTCGCACAGCCACCTCGCCGGCGCGTCATTCTGCAGCGACGTCAGTCTGCCGCTGGGGGGAACCCGTTCGAGGGTCTCGGCGAAGCTGACAGGGGCCACGCCGTAGCGGCCCGCCATGATGCGCTGGAAGTACGTCTGCATCGCATCCGTGGAGATGTCGTGGAACGACCCGTCCAGATTCTCTGCGACCCGGGAGAAATCGAGCACCGGGTCGAGCACCGCCGCGCTCGCGTCGCGGTCGAGGGTCCCCGGAGCGTCCCGAGCGGCGAGCAGCGCCTCCAGTCCGCCCATCGACAGGCCGAGGAAGGCGAGCGCCAGAGTTGCCCCGGGCGTGCAGGAACGCTGGAGCTCCCGGGCCAGGGCCAGCCCCCGGTGCGCCTCCCACCGCGGATCGAAGCCGGAGATCGAGTCGTCGCGGAGGACGACTGCGGCGATCCACCCCCGCCGGGCGAGTGCATCCGCGAGCCGCCGCATCACCTCGGAGTCGGCAGGCATGGTCATCCCGGCAAAGAGCACGGCGATGCCCCTGGGCCCGGGCACGCGATACAGGACTGCGAGGACGTCGGTCAGGCGGGCCTCCAGGCGGAGCGGATCGAGCGCCCATGCAGTCGCGCCGTCCAGCCTCACCCATTGGCCGGGCGTGCCCGTGGACGCTGACCCGAGAGGCAGGGCAGGACCGTGACAGGCCTCGTCGAGGACGAGCGTCTCCCGGGGCGGAGGCAGCTTGCTGGGAAGCACCGTTACGTCGAGACCCGCGGTGGCCAGTGTGCAGAGCGCCGGCTCGAGGGAGAGGGAGCCGTGGAGAAGCCAGCCCGCCTCGAAGACACGCTCGCTCAGATCCGGCGAGACCGCCCGCGGCTCGACCGCCGCGCACCCGGCGAGGAAGAGGACGCAGCACGGCCCCCGGGCTCGAGACATTCCCGGACAGTAGTTGACTTGGCGAGCACCTCCCAGCACCTCGCTTCACCGCAAGCGGCGATCTCCCCGGGGACGCGCCACCCTGCATCGGAAGTCGGTTCAGCAGACGGCGCGTGACCGCTCAGCCCTTGCGTGCCCTCACGACCCCAGGACGCAGGCTGCCCCAGGTGAGGACAGTGAGGAGTGCGCGAAGCAGCGCGTTGCCCTCGACCCTCACCTCGGTCAGGCCAATCTTGCGGAGCTCCGCCGCGTATTCGGCCAGATGTCGGATGTCATCGATGACGACCTGCCCGTGGGGGCGCAGCACCCGGCGAATTTCGCTCAGGGCCCGGGCTCGATCCTCGCGCCGGTAGAGGTTGTGGATGGCTGCGCGGGACAGGATGAGGTCGAAGGAGGCGTCCGGAAACGGGAGTTCGCGCATGTCCGCCGTCTCCACGCGCACTCGGTCCGCCACGCCCTCCGCCCGGGCGTTGCGCAGCGTCTCCTCGGCCCGGTTCCCCGAAAGGTCGACGCTTTGCCAGATGTCGACCCCCACCGCGCTTCCGGTGGTCAGCCGCCTTGCTGCGCCGATGAGCATCAGGCCGCGGCCGCAGCCGACGTCCAGCACCCGCTCCCCGCCCCGAAGCTGGAGGCCGTCCAGAAGTCGATCCCTGGCGGCGACCTTTCCCCGCTTGCTCGACCAGAGCATGTACCCGGCCAGACCGAGACAGACCAACGCGACGGCGAGCGGCATTCCCGCGAGGTCGAACGACACCGGTCCAATCCGGAACCGACCCGACCACACACGAAGCGCCACACTGGCCCAGACCGCGAGTCCGGTGAGCCCGACGACGACGAGGTTCCGCACCACCCCCGGCGCATCGATGCCGTAGTCAGCTCGAGAGGATGTCATGGCCAGCCAGACAAGCCGATCACGGCTCTGGCCGTCACTCTCACTGCATGTGCTGGCCGCCGTTGATCGCGATGTTCGCGCCGGTGACGAACGCCGCCTCGTCCGAGCACAGGTAGATGATCAGCCCCGCGACCTCCTCGGGCTTGCCGAGCCGGCCCACGGGGATCTGCGGGATGATCTTCGTGTCGAGGACTTCCTTCGGGATGGCCGTCACCATCTTGGTTCCGATGTAGCCGGGGCTGATGGTGTTGACGGTCACGCCCTTCTTCGCCACCTCGAGCGCCAGCGACTTGCTGAAGCCGTGGATGCCCGCCTTCGCCGCCGCGTAGTTCGTCTGCCCGAACGCGCCCTTGCTCCCGTTCACCGAGCTCACGTTGATGATGCGGCCCCAGCCCCGGTCGACCATCCCGTCGACGATCGGCTTGGTCATGTTGAACATGCTATCGAGGTTGGTCCGCATGACCGCGTCCCAGTCGGGCTTGGTCATCTTCCGGAACGTCATGTCGCGGGTGATGCCCGCGTTGTTGATCAGGATGTCGATGTGGCCGACGTCCTTCTGGATGTCCGCCACGCACTTCTGGCACGACTCGAAATCCGCCACGTCGACCGGGTAGGCGTGGAAGTCATGCCCACGCGCCTTCATGTCCGCGAGCGTCTCCTTGATGGTGATGTTGCTCGGCGAGTGCGTCAGCACGACCCGGTACCCCTTCTCGTGAAGCTTGGTGCAGATGGTGTACCCGAGCCCGCCGGCGCCTCCGGTGACCAGTGCGATGCGGTCCGACGACATGGTGGTCCTCCTCCCAAATCCAAAGGTGAACGTTCGACCCCCGAGCGGGTGACTGTCCAGCGCGCAGAGGATGCGCCCTGTCCTGGCGCCCTCCCTCTCCGAGATTCCAGGCTCCCGGGAGGGAGCCCGCATGCCCGACCGCCGAGATGTCCCTCCGGCACACGGCCGAGGGCCGAGGGTCTCGACACGCCGCGTCGGAGCTTGCCGCCTCCGGCGCGCGAGCGGGAGATCGACCTGGGTCCCGCCCATCAGGGCGACCAGTTCCAAGCACAGCGGGAGGCCGAGACCGATCGCCGGACTCTCGTCGATGGACAGCTCGGCCATGAAGGGCTCCCGGGTCCAGCGCACCCCACTCTCCCTGGTCGACCCCGGATCCCCACCCACCAAATCCCTGCGATTGCTCGCCACGTCGGCTGGCCCGGGGCTTGAAGACACCCAGGCGGGACAGAGGAGCTCAGGATGGCCATCTCCAGCCGCACCGTGCTGATCGTCGCCGGGGACGCTCGAAGCGCTGACGCGTTCCATCACACCCTGGATCACGAGGCACACCGCCTGGTCGAGGTCTCGTGCCTCAAGGACGCCCTGGCGATCGCCGCCCGCGAGCCGCTCGACGTCGTGGTGGCCGACACCGCGCTCCCCGACGGCACCGGTCTCGCGCTGCTGCACGAGGTCCAGCGCGTGCAGCCCGGGACGATGCGCATCCTGCTCACCTCGCCGGCCGGCGTCTCGCTCGCGGTCGAGGCGATGGAGCACGGCGAGGTCTACCGCTTCCTGGTGAAGCCCTGGGACGGCGTCGAGCTGCGCGGCGTGGTCCGGGCGGCGGTCGAGCGGCTGCGCCGCGAGCGCGAGGGCGACCGGCTGCTGGACCGTGTCCAGCGCGAGATCGACCAGGCGATCGCCACCGCCGATCCAGAGCTCCACCTGGTGCGCGACCCCAGCGGCTCCATCCTCCTCGACGACTCCGAGGATCGGGGTGCGGTCGCGCTCGCCGGCTGACCGTCTCCACCATGTCTGCCCCCGTGCCGGTCCTGGTCGTCGGCTCTGCCCCGGCTCCGGCCGCGCTGCTGGAGGCGCTGCGCGCGGGCGGGCTCGAGCCACGGACCTGCGCGCCGGACGAGGTCCTCAGCCTGCTGTCCTCCGCGGTGGCAGATGCCGTGGTCGCCCCGGCCATCCCCGGCTGGCGGCTGCTGCTCTCCCGGGTGGTGGCCTCGGGCGCCCGCGCCGTGCTCCACGTCCCTGAGGGACAGGTCCCGCGCACCCTGCCGGGCGGCATCGTGGCCGTGACCCGTCCCGAGCAGGTCGCCCGAGCGCTCCGGGAGGGTCGCTCGATCGAGAGCACTCCGGCCCACGTCGCCTCCACGCTCGAACAGCGCCTCGCCGAGGCGGAGCGGTTCTCGGGCGAGGTCCAGGCGCTGCACCTCCTTCGCAGCCCCGAGGAGATCGCCTGGGAGGCGGTGCGCCGCGTGCGTGGCCTTGTCCCGGCGGACCGGGTGATCTGCTGGCGCATCGGGGAGAACGCCACCTTGACCCTCGGTGCTGCGGACCCGCCGCTCCCTGCGCCGCCGACGTCGATGCCCATCGGAGAGCTGCTCGCGGGCGCCTGTGCCGCCGACGCCGTGCCGGTGAGCCGCGGCGAGGGAGAGCTCCCCGAGAGCTGGCGCGAGGCGACCCGGCGACGAGACGGTGCCGAACCGGGCGCCATGCTCGCCGTCCCGCTCGTCCGCGTGGGCGAGCTGGTCGGTGTGCTGGAGGCGGTCCGCCGCCCCGGACGCGCGGCCTTCACCGACGGAGACCGCCAGCGCTTCTGCGCCTGGGGCTCACAGGTCGCCACTGCGCTCGCGGGGGCGCTGAACACCGCCCGGCTCAACGAGGCGCAGAGCGAGATCCTGGCGGCCAACGCGGCGCTGGAAGCGAAGATCGACCTCCGCACCCGCGCCGTGGTGCACGCCAAGCGCGAGTGGGAACGCACCTTCGACGCCATCCGCGAGCCGATCGCGCTCCAGGATGGCTTCGTCATTCGCCGCGCCAATTTGGCGTACGCCGAGGCTGCCGGTGTTCCGATCACCCAGGTTCCGGGGAAGACGTGCCACCAGCTCCTGGCGGGACGTGTCGCCCCGTGCGTGGGCTGTCCGCTGACGACCGGGTCCGCCGAGCTCGGGGCGGAGATCTCCTTGCCCGGTGGGCGCACGGTCCGCTTCAGCGGCTTTCGCACCGAGGCCGCCGGAGACCAGGAACTCATCGTCGTGCACTACCGGGACGTGACCACCCAGCGCGCGCTCGAGGCGCGGCTCCGTGAGAACCAGCGTCTCGCCTCGCTCGGGCAGCTCGCGCAGGGCGCCGCGCAGGAGATCCAGACTCCGCTCACGGCGGTCCTCGGGACGCTCTCCAGCATCCGGAACGTCGCCGCCGAGCTCGAGTCCGGTGCGGACGCGGTCGAGCGGGCTGCGCGTCTGTGCGGCGAGGGGAAGGCGGTCGCCGCCGTCCGCGTGCTCACCGAGGTGCAGGCGCGGGATGTGGCGACGAGCCTCCGCGAGCTGCTCCAGGACGTGGCGGATGGGGCACAACGCATCGGGGCCATCGCGAAGGGGCTCCGGGACCTCGCCCGGCAGGACGTCGCCCGGCCGGAGCTCGTCGACCCGAACGAGTGCGTCCGGCGTGCGGTACGCACCGAGCTCGGCGACGCGGCTCCCTCCGTGGCGGTGCGCGCGGAGAGCACGGGCGCCGTGCTCGTCTCCCCGGGGCAGCTGGAGCAAGCCATCGTCCAGCTCGTCCGGAACGCGCGCCTCGCCGCACCTTCGGGGCCGGTCCGCCTCAGGAGCCACGACGAGCAGGGCGCCGTCGTCATCGAGGTCCAGGACGAGGGTCCGGGCATCCCGTCAGCGCACCTGTCGCGGATCTTCGAGCCGTTCTTCACCACCCGCGGCGGCGCCCAGGGCATCGGCCTCGGACTGACGCTGGTGTGGAGCATCGTCCAGCGCGCCGGCGGGACGCTGGAGGTCACCTCGGAGCCCGGGGTCGGGAGCACCTTCCGGATTCGCCTGCCCGCGGCGGAGTCCACGGCCACGGCCGGCCGGGGTGGAGTCGCCGCCTAGCGAACGGCCGGCGCGCAGGGCCTACCGCGCCGCGGCGTCTAGAACAGTAGGCGGTCCGGCTGCTCCAGCACCGCCTTCAGCTCCTGGAGGTACTGCGCCCCGAGCGCGCCGTCGACCACCCGGTGGTCACCGGAGAATGTCGCGGACATCGTCTTGCGGACCACCACCTTGCCGTCGCGCACCACCGCCCGGTCGGCCACCGAGCCCACCGCGATGATGGACGCCTGCGGCGGGTTGATGACCGCGATGAAGGTGTCCACGCCGAACATCCCGAGGTTGGACACGGTGATGGAGCCGCCCGAGTACTCCTCCGGCTTCAGGGCCTTGCGCCGGGCCCGCTCGGCCAGCTCGCGCGCCTCGGCGGCGATCGTCCCGAGCGACTTCTGGTCCGCGTCGCGGATGACCGGGGTGATGAGCCCGTCCTCGATGGCCACCGCGATGCCCACGTCCGCGGTGTGGAACTGGAGCAGCCGGTCCCCCTGGAGCGAGACGTTCACCTTCGGCTGGCGGCGGAGCGCCATCGCCGCGGCCTTCACGATGAGGTCGTTGAACGAGACCTTCACCTCGGCCGCCTTGGCCTGCTCGCGCACCTTGGCTGCTTCCTCCATGTCGATGTCGACCGTCACGTAGAAGTGCGGCACCCCCGGCTTCACCTCGGCCATGCGCTGGGTGATGACCTTGCGCATCCCGGAGATCGGCAGGACCTCGGGCTCGCGCCGCCCGAAGACCGGGGCCGGGCCGGGAAGAGGGCCCGGACGTGGCGCCTGGGCCGGAGCCGCGGGCGCGACCTGCCCCTGGCCGATGGCCGCCTCGACGTCCCGCTTCACGATCCGGCCGCTGGGACCCGAGCCGTGCACCGCTGCGAGGTCGAGCCCCTCCTCGCGCGCCATCCGCTTCGCCAGCGGGGAGGCGCGGAGCCGTCCGTCGTCCTGTACCGAGGCGGCGGGCGGATCTTCCGTCCGCCGGATGGGGACGACCTGGGCCGGAGCCGCAGGGGCCGGCTTGGGTGCCGGGGGCTTCGACGGAACGGGCGCCGCGGCGCTGGCCGCTGCCGGCGCCTCGACCTTCTCTCCCTTGGCGCCAATCACCGCGATGGGGGCGCCGACCGTGCCGGTCTCCCCTTCCTTGACCAGGATCTTCAAGAGCACGCCGTCGTCGAACGACTCGATCTCGAGATTGGACTTGTCCGTCTCGACCTCGGCGATGGCCTCACCGGAGGAGACGCTGTCGCCCTCCTTCTTGAGCCACTTGACGATCTTCCCCTCCTTCATCGTCGGGGAGAGCGCCGGGAGCTGCACCTCGGTGGCCATCGTCAGGTCCCCTCTTCCCGGTACATGACCTTCTTCACCCCGGCGACGATCCTCTCCGCCGAGACCTCGGTCGCCTTCTCCAGCACCGCGGCGTAGCTGCGGTTCACGTCGAGTCCGGTCACCCGCTCGACCGGCGCATCCAGGTCATCGAACGCCTTCGACTGGATGAGATCCGCGATCTGCGCGCCGACGCCGCAGAAGCTCCAGCCCTCCTCCACCACCACCGCCCGGTTGGTCCGGCGAACCGAGGCGAGGATGGCCTCCTCGTCGAGCGGCTTCAGCGTCCGCAGGTCGAGCAGATCCACGTGGATCCCCTCCTGCTCCAGCAGCTGCGCCGCCTGCTCCGCCAGGTAGTACATCCGCGACCAGGTGATGAGCGTCGCGTCGCTGCCCCGCCGCTTCAGCTCCGCCTTGCCGATGGGCAGCAGGTGCTCGCCGCCGGGCACCTCGCCCTTCACGCCGTAGAGCAGCTCTGCCTCGAGGAAGATGATCGGGTTGTCGTCACGGATCGCGGCCTTGAGCAGCCCCTTCGCGTCGGCCGGGGTGGACGGGGCGAGGATCTTCAGCCCCGGGAAGTGCGCGTAGTTCGCCTCGAGATTCTGGCTGTGCTGCGACGAGAGCCGGCCTCCGGCACCGTTGGGACCCCGGAAGACGATGGGACAGCGCAGCTGCCCACCCGACATGTGCCGGAGCTTGGCCGCGTTGTTGACGATCTGGTCCATGGCCAGAATCGCAAAGTTCCAGGTCATCATCTCGATGACTGGCCGGAGCCCCACCATCGCCGCGCCCACGCCCAGACCGGCGAAGCCGAGCTCGCTGATCGGCGCGTCCACCACCCGCGCGCTCCCGAACTTGTCCAGGAGCCCCTGGGTGACCTTGTAAGCTCCGTTGTAGCGCGCGACCTCTTCCCCCATCAGGAAGACGTTCACGTCGCGTTCCATCTCCTCGGAGAGCGCCTGGTTCAGCGCCTCGCGCCATGCAATCTCGGCCATCGGTCGGTCGTCCTCGTCGCTCTCGTCGTCAGGCCCGGGCCGGCTGCTTCAGGCCGGCCTGCTGCTCTGCCACCTCGGCCTGCTCGCGCGGCTCGAGGTCCCAGGTCACGCGGTACTCCTGCGGGCCGGGATGGCGCGGCCACTCCACCTGCATCCCCAGCACCCGCTCGCGCGGCTTCACGTCCGGATCCCCCGGCTCGACGAAGATGTCCTCGTGAAGCTCGTCCAGCGAGGGCTCGGGTGACTCGTCGGCGAACTTCACCGCCGCGTCGATCTTCGCCTTCACCTCCGCGTCGATGGCCTCGAACTCGGACTCGGGGATCTTCATCTGCTCCACGCAGAACTGGCGCAGCTTGGGGATGGGGTCTCCCTTTCGCTCCTTCTCCACCTCGGTCTTGCTCCGGTAGGTGGCCGGGTCGGACATCGAGTGCCCACGGTAGCGGTAGGTGTTGGCCTCGAGCAGCACCGGTCCCTTCCCCGCCCGGCAGTACGCCGCGCAATCCTTCACCGCCTCGTGGACCTTGAGCACGTCCATCCCATCCACCGGCTCGCCACGGATGCCGTACGCCGCGGCCCGCTTGTAAACCTCGGGCATCGGCGAGACACGGGCGAACGCCGTGCCCATGCCGTAGCGGTTGTTTTCGCAGAGGAGGATGACCGGAAGCGACCACTTGGCAGCCATGTTCAGCGTCTCGTGGAACGCGCCCTGGTTCGCCGCGGCCTCGCCGAAGTAGCAGACGGTGACCCGGCCGTCGCTGCGGTAGCGCGAGGCGAAGGCCAGCCCGGCGGCGAGCGGGATCTGCCCGCCCACGATTCCGTAGCCGCCGAGCACGTGATGCTCGACGTCGAAGATGTGCATCGAGCCGCCCTTGCCCTTGCAGTATCCTGTCGCCTTGCCGAAGAGCTCGGCCATGATCATCCCCGGATCGGCGCCGCGGGTGAGGGGGTAGCCGTGATCGCGGTAGGCGCCGAGCTGGTAGTCGTCGGGACGGAGCGCCTCGGTGGTCCCCACCGCGACCGCCTCCTGCCCGATGTAGAGGTGACAGAAGCCGTTGATCTTGCCCTGGGTGTAGGCCTGCGCTGCGCGCTCCTCGAACCGGCGGATCAGGAACATGTGCCGGTACATCGAGAGAAGGAGCTCTTTGGAATACGGGGGTGCCATTGCCGGGCGGTCCATATCGGCTCGGGACCGGACTTTCCAAGGGATCGCCGCATGCCGCGCCGCGGCGCCCGCTTCACAGGTTTTCCGCGACGTCCATCTCGACCAGCAGATGGGGAACCACGCGCACCCCCGGCTCGAGCGTTGACACACGCCCCGAGTGACCCGTCGCGACCAGCACCACCGCCGCTGCGGGAAAGCTCGCCCGGAAATCGTTCACGTGCCCGGGCTCGTTGTCGAACGCGGCGACGAGCCGCCCCAGCGTGGCCAGCCGGGCGTGCTCCGACCGCTTGAACGCCTCGTCCCCCACGGAGGGGTCATCGGGCTTCATCCAGAGCTGGACGCTCGCGCCCGGAGGAGGAAACCCGAAGCGGCGCAGCACCGCCTCCGTCCCCGGTCGCATCCGCTCGGGGCGGGCGGTCAGGTACACGAGCTGGATGCCGGTCGCGTGCGCGCGCCGGGCATAGGTGGCAGCGCCCCGGACGGGTACGTCGTGCAGGCAGGCCTCGGAGGTGAAGAAGCGCTCCACCCAGTGCTTCCGGAGCGCGGGGAGCCAGCGGGAGATGCTGTCCGGATCGAGCCCTGCGCGGGCGAGCGCCTCGCGGGTGTCGAACCCGGTGACCAGGTGCTCGGCCTGGAAGGACGTGAGCGCCCGGATTCCGTGCGCCGCGGCGAAGTCGCGAACGATGGCCGCCTGTCGAGGACGGTTGTCGAGCAGGGTCGAGTCGAGGTCGAAGGCAATGACGCCCGACGGCCCCGCCGCCGCTGCTTCCACGAGGATGTCGGTGAGGACCGACTGCATCGAGCCACCCCTCTAATGCCGGGGCGACGGCGCCGTCGACAGGGTCAGCTCGCCAGGATGCGCGCGCGCCGCCGGACGGCCGCGTCGTGCTCGTCCAGCAGCGTGGCCAGCTCCTCCAGTTCCTCCGGCGTCATGCTGTCGAGGGCACGGAGCACGTCTTCCATCCGGAACTCGGGGTCCAGCGTGATGGCGCCGGCGAGGTCGAGGACGGGGACCGGACGGGGGCTGGCGGGGTCTGCCATGGCGGGTACCCCTTGCAGGCGCCGGGCCGTCTCCAAGCCCCTGGATTCGCGGACCTCCGGGTGGGTCAGTGGATGCCACCGGGGGTCACGCCTACCCCTTCCGACACAAAGCGGGACACCAGGATCTCCGTCTTGGCATCCTCCACCTCCCCCGTACGGCACGCCTGGAGGAGCGCAGCGATGGGCCACCAGTGCAGCGTGGCGCCCTCCTCCAGCGGAGAGCCGTCCCCCTGGGGCGTCTTCTGGGCCTTGCCGGTCACGTCCACCGCGGTGGGGTGAATCTTCTCGGAGAGGATGCCGGGCGCGAGGAAGAAGCTTCCGCCGAGCAGCCCGATCTCCTCGGCCGAGACCCGGTACCCGGCCTCCTCCAGCGTCTCCTCGGCCGCGCGGCGGCGGACCCCGGCCTCGCCTCGGTCCTGCGGCTCGAGGATTCCAGCCACGAGCTCCTCGAGGAGAAGGTACGGGCGGGGATCCGGGACGGGGAGCGACATCCCTGCGCGGAAGTGCGCCGCGGGCCGGAGCGTCTTCCGGGTGAGCACCTCGATGCCCTGCGCCCCCCGGCGCCAGATGAGCACCGCCACGGCGTCGGGGATGGGCCGGTCGACCACGTCGACCCGGTAGTCGCCGGAGGTCGAGCCGTCGGCCCGGTGGTTGCGGCAGAGCAGCCGCTTCACGTGCAGGAAGCCCTCGTCGCAGCGTGAGCGCGCCGTCAGGTCCTCCACCACCTCGATCTCGGTCACCACGTCGCGAGGAGAGCGTTCCATGCCCGGCAAGATGCCATGCCACGGCGCGGACGGCCGCCGGACCTCGTCGCAGCCGGTCGACGGGAGCCGCCGAGGACCGTCGGGCGGAGCACACCGGACGCGGCGCCGGCGGTCACCGGGCCGAGGCGCTACGCTCGTCGGATGCAGCTGGTCGCCACGGTACGCCCGCCACCAGACCTCGAGCGGGCGGTCTCGACGCTCGTCACGGCCGGGGGGATGACCGCCGCGGAGGCCCGGATGCGCCTCGCGCCCGAGCCACCCGCGCTGCTGGCCCGGCTCCCCGGAGACCGCGCCGAGGCCCTGGTCGCGGCGCTCGGCCGCGCCGGCCTGGTGACCGTGGCGATCGACGAGGACCTTCCCGGTCGACACTCGCGGTTCCAGGCCAGGAGCTTTGCGTTCGACGACGCGGGAGCGCGCTTCACCGCCCGGAGCGGCGAGACGCTCGTTCTTCCGTGGGGCGCGGTCCGCCTCGTGCTCCGGGGCCTTCGCAGCGAGCGGACGACGATGGAGCACACCGAGACCTCACGGAAGCTCTCGGTTGGGCGCGCGGTGCTCACGGGCGGCCTCGTGATGACCCGGAAGACGACCTCGACCGTGCACGGTTCGCAGGAGCAGTCCGAGCAGCTCGTCCTGGTTCATGGCGAGGCGGGCGAGCGAGTGGTCCTGGCCGAGGGGACGCTGGAGTTCTCCGGCCTCGGCCCGCTGCTCCAGCCTGCACGGACCGCCAACATGGGCGTGCTCGCAGAGGAGCTGAAGCGCCGTGCGCCCCGGGCGTACCACGACGATCGCCTCGTCCGGATCGGCCGGCGCGCCCTGCCCTTCCTGCTCGGCGGAGAGCACGCCGTTCAAGCGGGAGGAGCCGCGGTGCGGCGGACGGACACCCGCGGTTCGGTGGACGTGCTGGCCGAGGTGCTGGACCGGGCGGTGCGCGTCGGGCTGCTCGGAGACTCGGCAACATGACAGCATGCACGCTCGCGCTCTCGGGCCGCTCAGCAGGCTGCGGTTCCGGCGCACGTCGGCGCCGGTCGGAGCCAGGGCCGCGCTCACGTTCGAGATCGCCTTCTAGGAGTCGGGGCCACTTGCAGCGGGAGTCGCGAGCCAGGGCCGGAGGAGACGGCTCTGTCCGGCGGGAGACCGGCGGAGGTCCTCCGACCGGCCTGCGCGATCCCCGGGCGCTCGAAGGAGCCACGCCGGCGGGCCCACGTGAACCGCCCCGGTTTCGGCAATCGCGTTCGGGGAACAATTTCGGACGGTCCCTCCCGAAGGGGGGTCGTGCGGTCGTCCGGGGCGTCCGTTTCGGTTTCGCGAACGGCCGTGGAGGAACAGTTTCAACGACGTTGAACGTGTTCCTCCAGCGGCCTGCGGGGAACAATTTCGGACGCCCCGTCCTGGAGGGGGGGGCCGCGATCGCCCCGGAGCGTCCGTCTTGGTTTCGCGAACCGCGGACGGGGAACAGTTTCAACGACGTCGAAGGTGTTCCTCCAGTCGCCTCCGGGAAACAATTTCGGACGCTCGGGAGCCCCCGGGCGGCCCCCCTCGGGGGTGACCGTCCGCTTCGGTTTCGCCAGAGCGGTTCGGGAAACAGCGGAGCAATGCTCGGGCGGGTCAGGCGCTGGTGCTGGCGGTCATCCGGACCACTTCTGCGAAGGCCGTCTGGCCGCTGGCGAGCTTCCGGACCGCGGCCTCCCGGAGGGTCCGCATCCCCGCCTTGCGCGCCAGCTGCACCAGCTCGGGCGTGTTCGCGCCCTGAGCGATGGCCTCCCGGAGCTGCGGGGTCACGCCCATGATCTCGAAGACGCCAGTCCGGCCGTAGAAGCCGGTCCCGCGGCAGTGCACGCACCCCGCGCCCTGGAGGATCTGCACGCCCCCGGGGAGCAGCGGCAGCGGCGCACCGAGCGCCAGGAGCTCATCCTGGGTCAGATTGTGCTCGGTCGCGCAGCGGCTGCAGACCCGGCGGAGCAGACGCTGGGCCATCACCCCCAGGAGGCAGCTCGAGAGAAGGAACGGCGGCACGCCCAGGTCCTTCATCCGGCTCACCGCGCCCACCGCGTCGTTGGTGTGCAGCGTCGAGAGCACCAGGTGGCCGGTGAGCGCCGCCTGGATCGCGTTCTCCGCGGTCTCGCCATCCCGGATCTCGCCCACCATGATGACGTCGGGATCCTGGCGCAGGATGTGGCGGAGGGCATTGGCGAAGTCGAGGTCGATCTTCGGCTGCACCTGCACCTGGTTGAAGCCGTCCCACACCATCTCGATGGGGTCCTCGATGGTGGTGACGTTCACCTCGGGCCCGGCGAGCGCCTTGAGCGCCGAGTAGAGCGTCGTCGTCTTCCCGCTGCCCGTCGGACCGGTCACGAGGATGAGGCCGTGCGGCTCGTCGATCCAGGATTCGAAGCTTCCCTTCTCGTCCTCGTCGAATCCCAGCTGGGCGATGTCCTGCACCAGCGTCTCCGGGTCGAAGATGCGGATCACCACCTTCTCGCCGAACGCGGTGGGCAGCGTCGACACCCGGAGCTCGATCTCCCGGCCGTCGCGCTCGGTCTTGATCCGCCCGTCCTGCGGCCGCCGCTTCTCCGAGATGTCGATGCGGGAGAGCATCTTCACCCGGCTCACGATGGGCGGGTGCACGCCGGTGGGCAGCGTGTAGACCGTGTGCAGCACGCCGTCGATGCGCAGCCGCACCACGGTGCTGTCGCGCTTCGGCTCGATGTGGATGTCCGAGGCGCGGTTGTCGTAGGCGTAGCGCAGCAGGTAGTCCACCGCCTGGACGATGGGCTTGTCCGAGGCCTCCAGCTCCTTGCCGCCGCCGGACAGCGAGACCAGCTGCTCGAAGTTCTGGATCCCCGTGCCAGCCGGCGTGGCGAAGTCGGTGGCGGCCTGCGCCAGGGTCCGCTTGAAGCCGTACACGTCGGCGATGGCCTTGAGGATGTCCGCCTTCGCCGAGAGCACCGGCTCGATGGTCATCCCGGCCAGCCGGTGCAGGTTCTCCAGCAGCTCCCGGTCGAACGGGTTGGCCACCGCGACCACCAGAGCGCCCGACTCCGCGTGCTCGAGCGGCAGCAGCACGTGCTTCTGCGCGTACGGCTTGGACACGGTCCGGGTGGCGAGCGCCATGTCCAGCTTCAGCGGGTCGATCTTCTTGTAGCCAACCCCCGCCGCGGCGGCGACGGCCTCGGAGATGCGATCCTGGTCCAGCAGCCGGCCACCGGGCAGCGGCACCTGGAACGCGGCGACCACCTCGATCGGCGAGACGGTGTAGCGCGCCTCGTCCTTCTCCGCGCCCACCTGCTTCAGCACCCGCGCCCGCGCGGCTGCCTCCTTGCTCCGCACGTCCTGGGCCTGGCTCGGGCTGAGGAGCTTGGCCTGGATCAGCGCGTTGAGGACGAAGCTCAGGGTGAAGTCGGCGCTGGTGCGCGCCACTGCGGCGGCCTGGGTCATGGGAGACGAGCCGGGAGTCTACCCCTCGATGGCCCGCACCGCCGCTTCCACCCACTCCGGCGGAGTCGGCGCCGTGGACACTGCCGCCGGCTCCCACCCCCGGGCCCGGAGCGCGCCAGCCGTCGTCGGACCCACCGCCACCGCACGAACCCTCCGCGCCAGCAGCTCCGCCCCGGGAAGCGCGAGAAAGGCATCCACCGTACGTGGGGACCCGAAGAGCACGCACCGGGGAGGATGCGCGACCACCTCCGCCCATCCCGCGGGGGCCGCCCCCGCCGGGCTCGACCGGTACGCGGCGACCCGCTCGACGGTGGCCCCGGTCCCGGTGAGCCCGTCCTCGAGGGCCCGCCGCCCCTCCTCGGCCGCAGGGAGCAGCACCGTCTCCCCGGGCTGAAGCCTGGGCCCGAGCGCCTCGGCCAGCCCCGCGCCGGTCGACACGGTTGCCACCAGCGTCGGCTCGAGCCCGTGCGCGACGAGCGCCGCCGCAGTCCCCGGGCCCACCGCGGCCAGCTGACGCGTCCGGAGCACGTCCAGCGTCCCGGCGGTGCGCGCCGCCTCCACCAGCGCCGTCACCGCCCGCTCGCTGGCGAACGCCACCCAGCCGAACCGCCGCAGCAGCTCGGCCGCAGCCTGCAGCGGGCGCGGGTCTGATGGCGGCTCGAGCTCGAGCAGCGGGAGCGCGAGCACCTCCGCCCCCTCGTCCTCGAGCAGGAAGCACAGCGGTTCGGCGCGCTCGCGCGGGCGCGGCACCAGCACGCGGATGCCGGCGAGCCGCTGCCGGTGCTCAGACACCGGAGCTGGCCCGGGCGTGCGCGTCGAGCAGGGCCCGGGCGCCACGGCGGAGCAGCTCCTCGGCCAGCTCCTGGCCCAGCGCACGGGCGCGCGAGGCGGGGCCACGTCGCTCGGCCCGGACCACCTCGCTGCCGTCCGGCGCACCCACCAGACCGCGGACCCAGAGCTGGTCGCCCTGGAGGATGGCGTGGGCAGCCAGCGGCACGCTGCAGCCACCCTCGAGCAGCTCCAGGAACGCCCGCTCGGCATCGATGGGGACGCGCGTCGACGGATGCTCGAGCGAGGCCACCAGCGGGCGATGCGCGCTGTCCGCCGCGCACTCCAGCGCCAGGGCCCCCTGCCCCACCGCGGGGAGCATCACCTCGGGCGCGAGCAGCTCGGTCACCCGGGCCTCGAGCCCGAGCCGCCGGAGCCCGGCGAGCGCGAGGATGGAGCCCGCCAGGCCGAGCTCCTCCGTCTTCCGGAGCCGCGTCCCGACGTTCCCCCGCAGCGGCACCACCTGCACGTCGGGCCGGAGCGCGCGCAGCTGGCACGCCCTGCGGAGCGAGGAGGTGCCCACCTTCGCACCCTGCGGAATGGCGGAGAAGACGAGTCCCCGGGGGCTCACCCATGCGTCGCGCGGATCCTCGCGCTCCGGCACCGCGGCGAGCACCAGGCCGGGCGGGAAGTTGCTGGTGACGTCCTTCAGGCTGTGCACCGCGAGGTCCGCGCGCCCGTCGAGCAGGGCGGCCTCGATCTCCTTGACGAACAGTCCCTTGCCGCCGATCTGCGAGAGAGGGCTGTCCAGGACGCGGTCGCCCTCGGTGGACAGCTCCACCAGCTGCACGTCCAGGCCGGGGGCGCGGGTCTGGAGGAGCCCGGCCACGTGGTGCGCCTGCCAGAGCGCGAGCGGACTCTTCCGGGTGGCGATTCGAAGGGAAGCCATGGTGCGCCTAGCCCTCGCCCGCCTTGCGGGCAGCACCGTCCAGGCCGAAGAGCTCGGCGGCCGCGTCGGCCAGCTCGCTCTCGCCCGACTGGACGGCGCGGAGCTTGGCGGTGGGCTGGTGGAGCATCTTGTTGATGATGGCCGAGGTCATGGCCTCCACCACCTTGGCCTGCTCCGGAGTGAGCGGCGCAGGGAGGTTGGACAGGGCGCGCTCGAGCTCCGCCCGGCGGATCTGCTCCGCTCGGGCCCGGAGCTGGGCGAGCACCGGCACCTGCTCGCGGAGGGCGCGCTGGCGGATGTACCGGGCCACCTCCTCGGCGACGAGCACCTCGGCCTTCGCTGCGGCAGCCGCCCGCGCGGCCTGGTTCTCGGTGATGACCTTCTGGATGTCGTCGACGTCGTAGGAGTAGACGCCCTCGAGGTCGTGCACCGCGGGGTCCACGTCCCGGGGCACCGCCAGGTCCACGAGGAAGAGCGGCCGGTGCTTCCGGGGCTTGAGGACCGAGGCGACCATCTCCTTGGTGATGACCGGGCTGGGCGAGGCGGTCGAGCAGACGACGACGTCCGCCAGGATGAGGCTCTCGTTCATCCGGTCGAACGGCACCGCCTGTCCATTCAGGCTGGCGGCCAGCGCCTCGGCGCGCTCGAGCGTGCGGTTGGTGACCAGCACCTTCGAGGCACCGGCGGAGACGAGGTGCTTGCCGGCCAGCTCGGCCATCTCGCCCGCGCCGACCAGGAGCACGGTCTTCCCCTCGAGGCCATCGAAGATGTGGCGGGCCATCTCCACCGCCGCCGAGGCCATCGACGTGGCAGCGCGACCGAGCTCCGTCTCGGTCCGGACTCGCTTGGCGCTCCCGAAGGCGGCAGCGCAGATGCGGGCCAGCTCTCCGCGGGCAGCGCCCAGCTTCTGCGCCTGCTCGAAGGCGTCCTTCACCTGGCCGAGGATCTGCGGCTCGCCGAGCACCATGGAGTCCAGGCTGGCGGCCACCCGGAACAGGTGCAGCACCGCCGCCTCGCCGTGGTGGGCGTAGAGGAAGGGCGCGAGGTCGTTTCCGGCCGCGTTCGCGAGCGCGGCGTGCGTGCGGTCGTGGAGATCCGGCCAGGGGCCGACCACGTAGAGCTCGACCCGGTTGCAGGTGGAGACCAGCAGGGCCTCCGCGGGAGCCTGGGCCATGGCCTGGAGGAGCTCGGTCCGGCTGGTCTCGGGCAACGCGAGCCGCTCTCGGACGTCCACCGGGGCCGTGTGGTGCGACAGCCCGACGACCACCAGGGGCGGGCTCATCGCGTCACCCAGGGCCCATAGCGACTCACGAAGGACACCACCAGCACGCCGAATCCGGCCATCGTGAGGATGGCCACCCGCCGGCCCCGCCAGCCGGCGAAGATCCGCGCCTGGAGCAGGACCCCGAAGGCGATCCATGCCACCACCACCGCGAGCTCCGCCGGGCCCCACCGCTCGGCCGGTCGGATCCGGGCCTGGACCCAGGCACCGGTGAGCAGCGTCAGCGACAGGGCAATGAAACCCCAGGCGACGAGCCGGCGGTTCAGGTCGTCGAGCAGCTCGAGCGACGGCACGCGCCGGAAGAAGGGCCCGAAGCGCTTCCCCTTCAACATCCGCTCCGCCGCCAGGTAGACGCCCGCCACGCCGGTGGCGACGCCGAAGACCGCCAGACCGGCGAGCGCGACGGTGATGTGCACCGGGAGCAGCGGCTGGCGTAGACCCTCCGCCAGCTCGGGGGCAGGACCCTCCATCCAGAGCGATGGAACCAGCACTGCGACCGCCGCCGGGGAAAGAAACGCCCCCAGCAGGGCCGCGCGGGCACGCAGATCCACTGCCAGGAAGATCGCCACCAGCAGGAACGCGAGCAGGCTCACTGCCTGTCCGAACCCGTTCGGCACCCAGCCCTGCTGGGAGAAGAGCATCACCAGCCCGACGCCGTGGAGCACCCACCCGGCGAACGTCAGTCCTCGCGCGAGCCACGCGAGCCCTCTCCAGCCCTGGGCCAGCACTGACAGGTACGCCAGCGCTCCGAGCGCGTAGAGGTGAAAGGCGAGGGCGAAGGCGGTGCGGACCATGTCAGAGCTTGTTCAGGAAGTAGTCGGCGAGCAGCGCGGTCTCGGTGGCCTGTCCGCTCGGCTCCGCCACCTCGAGGACGTAACCGCTCTCGACGTCGTACGCGGTCTCTCCCGCGACCACCGAGTCGGCGAGCCGCTCGGCGCCGAGCTCCACCAGCTGCGCGTCCGTCTTCACCTTCCGGAGCAGCTGGTGATCGTCCGGCCCCGAGACGAGCGCCATCACGTGCACCGCGGGTTCCACCGGGTACCTCAGCGGCTCCCCGCTGAGCACGAGGGCGTGTTCCTGAACGTCCGCCATGTCGGTGGTGGCCCACTCCTCGAGCGTGGTCTGCGGAAGGAAAAGCTTCACGGTGCCGGTACCTTAGCAAACGGAGGCGTGCGCGCCCCCGCCCAGCGTTGTACATGGCTGGTTGTGGGCAGGGCTGACATTAGGAGGAGCAATGGCTGGGCAGGATACGGTGAGCGTCTCTGATGCGGAGTTCAAGGCGACGGTGCTCGATTCCC
>Ga0208851_1000239_pt1 | contig 25249 bp, 25 predicted proteins | sample NGESurshal092012_FD_184481 | JGI IMG/M metagenome (GOLD analysis project Ga0208851, IMG submission 184481) | Arctic peat soil microbial communities from Barrow, Alaska - NGEE Surface sample 415-2 shallow-092012 (SPAdes) | ecosystem: Environmental > Terrestrial > Soil > Wetlands > Peat ... | reverse complement strand
ACCGAATCCGGCTCGCTGACCCGCCACGAATGGCACCCGGACTGGAACTACAGCCTGAAACCCGCAACAAACCAAGCGTGTTGATTATCGGTGCGCCCTAAGGTCATCAGGGTCGACAACGGCGGCGAACGTTGCCCGGTGCGGTGAACCTGGAGGCTCGATGAGTGCGGTCGATCAGCAGCCCGGCGGCCGCGAGCCCAGCCGGCCCGCGCCGCAGTCGATGGTCGCCGCCCCGGAGGCGGCGGAGAGCGAGCCGGAGTCGGGGTTCGTGCACGGGCTGCTGCGGCTCGCGAAGAGGCTGCCGTTCACCACCACCTACGTGGTGATCACCATGGTGCTGGCCATCGTCTTCGGCACGCTGTGGCACAGCGTCGAGGACAAATCCTGGTACCAGGACGTCGCCTACGGCCTACCGGCATTCCAGGACGGCCGGTGGCTCACCCTGATCTGGGGCAACTTCTTCGCGCTCGACCCGGTCTTCTACATCTACGTCGCCGGCGCGTTCGCCATCCTGACCGGGTTCGCCGAATGGATGCTGGGCACCAAGCGCACCGTGCTGATCTGCGTGGGCTACCAGGTGGTCGCTGTGCTGGTGACGGCTCTGGTGTTCCTGATCTTCAGAGACTCCGGGTGGGACTGGGCTCGGCGGCGGGCCACCGAGACCGATGTCGGTTTCTCCGTCGGCATGCTGGCTGCCCTGTCCGTGGCGAGTGCCACGGTCCGGCCGCCCTGGCGGCTGCGGCTGCGGCTGGGCATTTGGGCGTATGTGCTGTTCTCCATCATGTTCGTCGGGCAGATGGCCGATGCCGAGCACTTCGTCGCGGTCGCGCTGAGCATGCCGTTCTCGTCCAGGTTGGCCGGCCCGCATGCGTTGAAGGCCAGGGCGCTACCCACCCGGCACGAGCTCCGGCTGCTCGCGATGGTCGGGGTGCTGCTGATTGCGGCCGTGCAGCTCGTCGCGAACTTCGTGCCGGGCCGGCTCACCCCGTTCGGCCCACCAGACGACGACGCGGAGGCCTGGTACTTCCTGATCCTCGTTATGGCCGTCTCGCTGTTCATCGCGAACGGGCTCCGCAAGGGCTACCGGTGGGCCTGGTGGATCGCCGTGGTGGTCTCCGGTTTCGTGGTCGCCGTCGCCGCGCTGGTCTCCCTGCTGATCGTCGTCGTGATCCTCATCGCCGAGGTGGATGCCGAGGCCCGCACCGACATCAACGGCGTGCCGCAACTGCTCGCCGGCGCAACCCTCTACCTGGCCTTCCTCGTCGTGCTGATCCTCGGACGGCGAGCCTTCCGGGTGCCGCGGCGAAGCAAACGTCGGCTGGCCAGCGGCACCTCGCACGCCGACACGGCCAAGGAACTGCTGCGCAGGTGGGGTGGCAGCACGATCTCCTGGATGACGACCTGGCCGGAGAACCGGCACATGATCACCGCGGACGGGCAGAGCTACCTGGCCTTCCGCAAGCACGCCGGCGTGGCCATCGCACTCGGCGACCCGGTCGGCCCGCCCGGTTCTGCCGAAGCGACCATCAAGGACTTCGTCCAGCTGTGCGACGGCACGGGCATGGTGCCGTACATCTTCTCCTGCACCCGGGCCACCACCACCGTGACCGACGCGCTGGGCTGGCAGAGCGTCCAGGTCGCCGAGGACAACCTGATCGACCTGCCGGAGCTGGCCTTCAAGGGCAAGAAGTGGCAGGACATCAGGACCGCGCTGAACAAGGCGCCGAAGGAGGGCGTCGCCTTCCGGATGGTGACGCTGGCCGACGAGTCGTGGGGTCTGGTACGGCAGGTCGAGAACCTCTCGCAGGAGTGGCTCGGCGACAAGGAGTTGCCCGAGATGGGTTTCACCCTCGGCGGTGTCACCGAGGCGCTGGACCGGGAGGTGAAGGTCGGGCTGGCCATCGGCGCGGACGGGACGGTACACGGTGTCACGTCATGGATGCCGGTCTATCGCGGTGACGGCGAGATCGCTGGCTGGACACTGGATCTCATGCGGCGCGCGGACGGCGGCTTCCGGGCGACGATGGAGTTCCTGATCGCCTCGTCGTGCCTGCACTTCAAGGAGCAGGGCGCCCAGTACGTCTCGCTGTCCGGCGCCCCGCTGGCGCGCTCGGAGCAGGACCCGGCGGGCGAGAGCGTCGTCGAGAAGTTCCTGGACGCCCTCGGTGCGAGCCTGGAGCCGGTCTACGGATTCCGGTCCCTGCACAACTTCAAGAGCAAGTTCCAGCCGCGACTCTCCCCGATGTACATGGCCTTCCGGGACGAGGGCGACCTACCGAGGATCGGCATCGGGATCACCCGTGCCTACCTGCCGACCGCCGGGGTGCGCGACATGATCGCGGTGGTCACGCAGTGAGGTTGGCGGCCGCACACCGGCTACCGAACGTCGTAGGGCGCGGACAGGTCGGCGAACATCGGGAAATGTCGGACATTCCGGGTGAGTAGCCTGCCGCCGATGCGGACGGCGGTGGCGGCGATCGCGAAGTCGGCGGCGCCGATCGCGCGATGGCTGGGTAGCCATGTTCGTGCCATCGCGCCGGCCTCTTCGGCTACCTCCTGGTCGACGACGTGCCAGATCAGCGTCGACAGCAGGGACCGAGTGCCGGATTCCTCCGACGGACGCATGCCGGCCAGGACCTCCAGGCGGGTGATCTCGCTGGCGTGCAGTGGGCTCGCCCGCCGCTCCCTTTCCAGGAGTTCTACCGCGCCCGGCCGCGCGCGGAGGTAGTCGATCAGCACGGACGTGTCGACCAGTGCCGTCATCGCTCGGAATCCTGAATCTCATCCCAGCGAGAACCGGACCGCACTGCGTCGACGAACTCCACCGAATCGGTCGCGCGGTCGTCCCACGAACCGCAGGCCTGACGCATCGCAGCGAGATCGCTGTCCAGGGATCGGTCCGCGCCGTACATCGCCTCCACAGCATCCCGGATCAGCGACGAGATCGACCGGCCGGTCCGCTTGGCCGCGGCGTCCAACGCCGCCCGTTCCTCGACGGTCAACGAGATCTGCGTACGCAACATGATGTAAGGCTACATCACCATCAGCGGTGGCCGTCAGCAACACAGACCCCAATGCGGTACTGCCGGCTGACACCCTCGGCTCGCTTTTCCGAGCAGAACCGTCGATACCCGGCGCCGTCGGCCTGCCGGGGACCGGCTCAGACCCTCGCCGACGGCCGGGGGACAGCGGCGAACGTGGACAGCGTGAACCAGCCGGGCACCGCCCGGCGCAGCGCCTCCGGGCCGTCCAATTCGACGGCGCCGGACCGGATGGCGTCGGACCAGCCGCGGTTACCCATCCAGATCTCGACCATCTTGCGCAGGCTGCCGGTCACGGTCACCGCCACCGTGAAGCCGGGGTCGAAGTCGCAGACGTCGGCTTCCTGAGAGGTGATCACCAACCACCAGTCGCGCGCCTCGGCGGGGACATCCGGAAAGCGGAACCGCACGACGGTCCGCCCGTCGGGGATCACCGTGTGGTCGATGCTGCGGTGCATGTCCCACATCAACAGTTTGGGGTCGAGGTCCTCGTCGCCGATCTCGCCGATCCACCGCGTTCCCCAGAGGCCGAGCGCCTCGACCACACCACGCAGCTCCTGGCCGGCCGGGGTCAGCACGTAGCGGACGTCGTTGCCGTCGGCCAACCGATTGACGATCCCGGCCCTGGCCAGCTGATGCAGCCGTTTGGACAGCAGAGTGGGTGACATCCGGGGGACGCCGCGGCGCAGGTCGTTGAAATGTTCGCTGCCCATCACGAGCTCTCGGACGATCAGCAGCGTCCAACGCTCGTCGAGCAGCTCCATCGCCTTGGCGACCGGGCAGAACTGGTGGTAGGAGGAGCCCATAGTCAGCAGGTTAGGTCCCTGGCGGCCGCTCGCCTAGGGCCAGTACAGATCTGGTACTAGGGCAGCGGGCGGGGAATTTCTATCGTCGATCCTGCAGGCAAGCACGGGCCCGAACGCCCAGGGATACAGGTTCCGCTTTATGGCCCTTTGCGGGTCACGACGCGGGGCTGTGCGCGTTCCCGCTGCCAACGACCGCCAGGAGGCGAAACGGAAATGACCGCTGTGACAGACGTTCTCGGGGCCGATCGTGCCTTGAAGGCAAAGCACGCCGCGATGTGGGCGTTGGGTGACTACCCCGCCGTGGCGTCCGAGGTGATCCCGGCCCTGGGTCCGATTCTGGTCGAGGCGTGCGGTGTCGGCCCCGGCGACCGGGTGCTCGACGTGGCCGCCGGGTCGGGCAATGCGGCCATCCCAGCGGCCCTTGCCGGGGGAAAAGTGGTGGCCAGCGATCTCACCCCGGAGCTGCTGGAGAACGGCCGGCGGCACGCCGCCGAGCAGGGGGTGGACCTGGAATGGCGGGAGGCCGACGCCGAGGCGTTGCCGTTCGCGGATGGGGAGTTCGACACCGTGCTGTCCTGCGTCGGGGTGATGTTCGCCCCGCACCACCTGGCGAGCGCCGACGAACTGGTCCGGGTGTGCCGGCCCGGCGGCACCATCGGACTGCTCAGCTGGACGCCGGAGGGCTTCATCGGGCAGATGTTCGCGGTGATGAAGCCGTACGCGCCGCCGCCTCCACCGGGTGCGCAGCCGCCGCCGCTGTGGGGCCGCGAGGAGCACGTCAGGCAGCTGCTCGGCGACCGGGTATCCGATCTGGTCGCGGAGCGGAAGATGCTGCGGGTGAACCACTTTCGGACACCGGAGGAGTTCCGGGAATTCTTCAAGGCCTGCTACGGCCCGACGATCGCGGTCTACCGGGCGATCGCCGACGATCCGCAGAAAGTGGCCGCGCTCGACCGGGCCCTGGCCGATCTCGCCCGTCGGTGCGACCGCGGCGACGACACCACCGTCATGGACTGGGAGTACCTGCTGGTCACCGCCCGCCGCAGCGGCTGATCCGCCCCCGACCGGCAGCTGGTGAACGGTGTGGTGACTGTGGGTCTTCCCCTCGGAATCCCAACAGGGCACCATCCCATTCAACAAATGGGATGATTCGGACATGCTGCGAAGCTTGCTCGATGGCCTGCGCGCTGGGAGTACTCGGGGGTTCCACAGGATGAGCATTCGGCGGAACCGCGTCGCGGTGGTGCTCGCGGCCGTGCTGGCAATGGCTATCGGGGGCTGCACCGGCGGCGGCGGCCAGGGCACACCAGCGTTGCCGGTGTCGTCGGCCGGCACCCCGGCCGCCGGCATCCCGGCCGCCGGGACCGTCGACGACCGCGCGGCCAGGAGCACCGCGCGGCCAGGAGCGATCAGCTGCTGGATTCGGTGCTCGCCGCGGATCGGCCAGGATGCTCGGCCGCGGTGGCTATCGACGGTCAGGTCGTCTGGTCCGGCGCCCGCGGCTCGGCCAACATCGACCAGAAGACACCTCTGACCACCGCCACCCGGTTCGACATCGCCTCGGTGTCCAAGCAGTTCACCGCCACCGCGATCCTGCTGCTGTCCTTCGACGGCGCCCTCAGCCTGCGCGACCCGGTCTCGCGGTATGTGCCTGGGCTGCCCGCATGGGGCGATCATGTCAGCATCGATCAGCTGATCCACCACACCAGCGGCATCCCCGACTACATCCAGCACTTCACGGCCGCCGGGATCAGTTACGACACCCCAACCACCCAACAGGATGCGATCCGCGCGATCGCCGGCATGACCGACCTGAACGCGACACCGGGCGAAACCTTCGAGTACTCGAACTCGAATTACGTGCTGCTGGCGGACGTCGCCGCCGCCGCGTCCGGCACCCCGCTGCCGGACCTGCTGAAGCAGCGGGTGTTCGACCCGCTCGGGTTGGACATGGTGCTGCATCCGACCCTGCAGGCACCGGATGTTGCGACCGGGTACTGGACGGTCAACGGCGCCCTGGTCCCGGAAGCGATGCGATGGACGCAACTGGGCGACGGGTCGATCTACACCACCCCGAGCGAGCTGGCCCGGTGGGCCGACAACTACCGCACCGGTCGCCTCGGCGGCCCCACACTCCTGGCGGCGGTCACCGCCAGCGCGGTGCCGAAAGACACCCAGCCGAATCCCGTGCGGTACGGTGCCGGGATCGACGTCTTCCCGGACGGAGCTTTCGGTCATCTCGGCGGCTGGGCGGGCTACTCCTCCTTCATGACCACCGCCATCGACCGCCATACCACTGTCGCCGCCAGCTGCAACAGCGACAATGCCTTCGACTCACCCACCGGCCTCGTCGGTCTGCAAGCCATCTGGTACGACTGACACACCGATCGACGCTGCGGTGACGAAGAAAGTACGTCCCCGCCGCCGCTCGGGTCACCGCGCCGGGGTGGCCGGTCCGAGACGGCACACAGTGTGTGAGCTGCGCTCTCGGCCCACTTTCATGCGAGGGAATGGAAGCGGCCCGGCCGTCGTTGACGCGAACAGAACCGGTTGATGATTCAACTACCGGTCGCGGAAGACGATTCGAAGGAGTGCGCCATGCAGTTCGGGATCTTCACCGTCGGCGACGTCACCACCGATCCGACCACCGGCCGGACTCCTACCGAGGCCGAGCGGATCAAGGCGATGGTCACCATCGCGCAGAAGGCCGAGGAGGTCGGCCTTGACGTCTTTGCCACCGGCGAGCACCACAACCCGCCGTTCGTGCCGTCGTCACCGACCACGATGCTCGGCTACATCGCGGCCAAGACCGACAGGCTGTTGCTGTCCACCTCGACCACGCTGATCACCACCAACGACCCGGTGAAGATCGCCGAGGACTACGCCATGCTGCAGCACCTGGCCGACGGCCGGGTCGACCTGATGATGGGCCGCGGCAACACCGGCCCGGTCTACCCCTGGTTCGGCAAGGACATCACCAAGGGAATCGAACTCGCGGTGGAGAACTACGACCTGCTGCGCCGCCTCTGGCGGGAGGACGTCGTCGACTGGCAGGGCACGTACCGCACCCCGCTGCGCGGCTTCACCTCCACCCCCCGCCCGCTGGACGGCGTCCCGCCGTTCGTCTGGCACGGCTCCATCCGGAGCCCGGAGATCGCCGAGCAGGCCGCGTACTACGGCGACGGCTTCTTCGCCAACCACATCTTCTGGCCGAAGGCGCACTTCCAGCGGCTGATCGAGCTGTACCGCACCAGGTTCGAGCATTACGGGCACGGCAGCGCCGACCAGGCCATCGTCGGACTCGGCGGCCAGGTGTTCATGCGGAAGAACTCGCAGGACGCCGTCTCCGAGTTCCGGCCGTACTTCGACCACGCGCCGGTGTACGGCTACGGCCCGTCGCTGGAGGACTTCACCGAGATGACCCCGCTGACCGTCGGCAGCCCGGCCGAGGTGATCGAGAAGACCCTGAAGTTCCGCGACTACTTCGGCGACTACCAGCGCCAGCTGTTCCTGATGGACCACGCCGGCCTGCCGCTGAAGACCGTGCTGGAGCAGCTCGACCTGCTGGGCGAGCAGGTGGTTCCGGTGCTGCGCAAGGAGTTCGACGCACTGCGGCCGAGCCACATGCCGGACGGCCCGACGCACGCCGGCCTGCGGGCCGCGGCGGAGCGGGCGGCCGCCGATCAGCGGGCGAGGGAGCTGGAAGCCGCCGGGAACGCGTCATGACGACCTTCACCGTGGCGGTGGTCTCTGCGGGCCTGGGCCAGCCGTCGTCCACCAGGTTGCTGGCCGATCAGCTGGCCGGCGCAGTGCGCACCGCTGTTGCGGGCCGCGGCGACCGGGTCGAGGTGATCACCCTGGAACTGCGCGAACTCGCCCACGACATCACCGACAACCTGCTCACCGGCTTTCCGAGCGTGGCGCTGCACTCTGCGCTGGACGCGGTCGGCTCGGCGGACGCGGCGATTGCCGTGACGCCGGTGTTCAGCGGTTCCTACAGCGGGCTGTTCAAGTCCTTCTTCGATGTGCTGGACCGGGACGCCCTGGTCGGTACGCCGGTGCTGCTGGCCGCCACCGGCGGCTCGGCCCGGCACTCGCTGGTGCTCGACTACGCGATGCGGCCGCTGCTGTCCTACCTGAAGGCGGACATCGTGCCGACCGGGGTCTTCGCCGCGACGGCCGACTTCGGATCCGACGAGGCCGGCCGGTCGCTGGCCGATCGGGTGCACCGGGCGGCCGGCGAACTGGTTGCCCGGCTCAGCCCGTCTGCCGTCCGGACGGTTGACGGGTTGGACGGCGATCTCGGGCCCGGACCGGAGAGAAATCCCCGGGCTGCGCGCAGCGATCCGTTCGAGAACCTGGTGCCCTTCGAACAGTTGCTGGCCAGGCGCTGAGCTCCGTCATTACCCGGGGCCGATGAGAGCATCGGCCATGCGGTCGGGTCGGGGTGCTGGGCAGCGGGTCAGCCCAGCGCCGAGGAAATCCCGGCCACCAACTCGTCGACCTGCTCGTCGGTGATCACGAAGGCCGGCGAGATCTGGATCCCGCCGGCGCCCACGGCGCGGGTGGCGATCCCATGCCGGCGCATGGTCTTTGCCAGGGCGAGGGCCGAGGAGGCATCAACCAGTTGCACCGCGGCGACCGCCCCGGTGCCGCTGCGGATCTCGGCCACCGCCGGATGGTCCGCCAGGCCGGCGAGCTTGGTGTGCAGGGTGGTCTCCAACCGGGCGGAGGCCGCCAGCAGGTCCTCCCGCTCGATGATGTCGAGGTTGGCCATCGCGGCGGCGGCGGCAGTGGCGTGCCCGCCGTAGGTGTAGCCGTGTCGCCACCACACCCCGGCGGCGGGATCGAAGAACGGCGCGGCGATCGTCGGTGCGACGAAGACCGCACCCATCGGGACGTAACCCGAGGTGAGACCCTTTGCCGTGGTCATCATGTCGGGTTCCAGGCCGAACCTGGTCGAGGCGAACCAGTCGCCGCCGATCCGGCCGAAACCGGTGATGACCTCGTCAGCGACGAACAGGATGTCGTTGTCCCGGCAGATCTGCCGCACCTCACCGAGGTACCCGTCCGGGGGCGGGTAGATTCCGCCGGCGCCGACCACCGGCTCGCAGAAGAAGGCGGCGATACTGTCCGCGCCGAGAGTCTCGATCGCCTCCAGCAGCGCCTTGCCCGAATCCCAGCCGATCGTGCGGACATCGGCCATCAGCTCGCCGTACCCGTCGTGGTTGCCAGGGATGCCGGCCAGCGCCGTACCCGCGACATGCATCCCGTGGTAAGCCTTCTCCCGGGCGATGACGATGGTCTTGGAGTCCTTGCCGGCCTCTCGCCAGTACCGGCGGGCCAGCTTCACCGCGGTGTCGACGGAATCGGAACCACCGGAGGTGAAGAAGATCTTGCTGGCCGGCACCGGGGCGATCGCGGCCAGCCGATCCGCAAGCGCGATGGTGGTGTCGACGGCGTAGTCACCGAAGGTGGAGTACGCGGCGATCCGGCCGATCTGCGCGGCCACCGCGTCAGCGATCTCCGTCCGGCCGTGCCCGACGTTGGTGAACCACAGGCCCGCGGTGGCATCGAGGTACCGGCGGCCGTCGGCATCCCAGATCCAGGCGCCATCACCGCGCCGGACGACGAACTCGCCGTCCCGCTCGACCGTTCCCATGTCCGCGAACCCGTGCCACAGTGCACCCACGTCCAAGCCCCTCTGCCATCGGTCGATCGGCGCGACCGGTGCGTCGACCGTACCGGTGCCGGGGCGACCGGCGGACGCTGGCAGAGCGGGACCCCGTCGTGAGCGGGTCAGTTGCTGACGAGATCTTGCGGCACCACGGCGAGGGCGATGGGCTCGGCCACCGTCACCCGTTCGTCACCGGCGCCGCCGGCCATCAGATCAGCCGGTGACGTGCAGGCCGGCAGGAGGTGGACCTCGGGGGGATTGCGGGCCAGGCACGGCGGAGGTGGCTCCGCGGCGCACTCAACGACGCGGGCGCAGGGTCAGCGCGATCCGGTCGTATCCGGCGAGCGCGCCATCCGCGGTCAGCGCCACCCAGGCGCCGCGTTGCAGCGCAATTTCGATCAGCTCGTCCACGATGTCGTCGATGACCTCCGGGTGTCCGACATCCGTTGCTGGTTCGAGGAAGTCGCCATCGTCGCTGAGCCTGGCCGGATAGAACAGGCTCTCCTCGACCACGAGCATCTCCGGCCGCTCGTGCCGGGCGGCCAGCCAGGCCGCGGGCAACCCGGCGACCACCCTGCCGCGGCGATCGCGGTCGGCAAGCAACTGCAGCGCTTCGGCCTGCCGGGAGTGCAGATACAGGTCGAGAACCGGCTGCAGCCGGCGGGCCAGCTCGCCCAGTGGTGCCCTGGCCAGGTTGCCGCCGATGGTGCCGGCGAGCCGCCCGGTATTGCCGGACAGCGAGCGGAAGGCGGCGATCGCCCGGTCGGGCCCGATGAGGATGAGTGGTGCGGGCCGGATTCGGAGATACAGGCCGAGCGCCGTGTCCACCCGCCGGAGGAAGGCCGTGCTGGTGGCGGCGGCGATGGACTTCTTTGGCGGGTACATCGGAAAGGCGCTGGTTGCCGCTGGGCGCAGGATGCCCGACCCGCCGTCGAACAGTCTGGCTTGACCGGAGTTGAAGACGAGCACGACGTGCCGCGGTGTGCGGTGCAGGGCTCGGACGAGATCCCTGGTGGCGAAGGTGGTGTCGACCACTGCCCGGTCGCGGACCGGGACCGGCAACGGCACGATCTGCTGGCGGTCGTGGTTCACGAACACCGCGATCGCGGTGCTGGTGGGCCCGGCTGTCGCCTGGTCGACCGCACTGTGCAGAAACCCTTCCAGCTCGTCCCGCGGCCCCACGGGAGCCGTTCGGTGCAGGCGTGCGACGGCCTCGGCGGCCAGCGTGCGCAGCCCCGCGCCGTCCGCCATGGTCATCCGCGGCCCGGCCGCGGTGTTGCGCAGTAATGACACCGCGGGGTAGCCCTTGATCGATTGCAGCACCAGCACCTGATCGACGGTGGGTCCGGGTAGCGGGGCATAGGTGGTGGGTGCGGAGGTCGAGATGGACACTATGGTCCCTTCCGATGGGTTGATGCGGGCGGGTGAGAGGGCGGGGCGAGACGCAAGACCGCGATGAGGCGGCGGGGGAGCCGGCCCGCACGTGACGCGGGCTCGGCCGGGCACTGGGAGGCGATCACCGGGATTGGTCAGGGCCGGTCTGCTCCGGCGGGGTACTCGGGCACGCCGTCGCCGAACCAGTCGCGGAGGTACCTGGCACCCCGCCGCCGGGCGAGACGTGCTGCGGCGATGGTGATCCGGTGCTGTGCTCGGGACACCGACCGGCTTCCGCGGTACTTGAGCCTGACGATGTCGTACTCCCGGCCGAGCGTGGCCAGCTGGCCGTCCACGGCGGCGACGAGCAGTTCACCATCCGACCTGTTCCTGGCCGTGACGAACCAGAGCACGGCGGCGTTGGTGGTCAGGCCGGGCCTGGGCGTCGTCACCGCGACGAGCAGGCGGCCGCCGGACAGGGCCACCAGGGCGGCCAGCATCGGCAGCCGGGCGGTGGTGTCGGGATCGGTCACGACGACCAGGTACAGCGGCGCGTCCGACCCGTGGGAATCGGAGGCCGGCGGGCTCGGTGGTTGCGGGTGGGGTGGACGGATGGCTGTGGTGATCGACATTCCTGACCTCTCAGCGGAGCTGGGTGAGGTCTTCCCCGAGCCTGATCGGCTCCGTCGCTCCGGGCCTCCGGGTGGAAGCCGTGATGACGACGCGTCGTGAGTGAGGTAATCCCCTCAAATGCACAACCCAAGAATACAGAATAAAAGTTCCGGTGTCTAGGGGTTCGCGGCTGACGTCGGCCCCATCACGGCAAGTAGCTCGTCCAGTTCGTGGTCCTCATTGAGCGGATGCCGCATCGGTCGGTGGGCCGGGATGGTGTAACTGTTACGCCGGCCCAACCGGGTACGGATCAGGTAGCCGGCCGCCACCAGGTCGGAGACGATGCTCTGCGCCGCGCGTTCGGTGATTCCCACCATGGAGGCGACATCTCGCAGGGTGATGTCGTTGTCCCGGGCGATCGCCAGCAGCACATGGGCGTGGTTGGTGAGGAATGTCCAGTGAGTCGATCCGCCGGCGGGGGCCGGACCCTCCGGGTGCATACCAGCATTGCGATTCGCCATTCGGGAAACAATAGTTGGTGCGGTTCCGGTGCCGCGCCGCACAATGGCTCATGGCGACCGAGAAGCCCGTGCTCGACATGCTCGGCGACGTCGTGGGGGCCACCGGCCGCCGGTATGACGCCAAGGACAGCGCCGGGCACGGGTTGGACACCCTGAAGATCATCGGCAACCCGGCCGGCGGCTATCTCGGGGTGTACCACACTGGCGACATCGTCCGGCTCGCAACCAGTTCCGATCTGCTGACCTGGACCGTCTCCGGCGTCCTCGACCCGCAGGCCACCCAGCCGACCATCGTGGGCCTACCCACCGGCGGCTTCCTCACCGCGGTCGAGTACAACGACCAGGCCGGCTCCGGCGGCCTGGTCCGGCTGCGGCACTACCCGGACCTCGACGCACTGCTGGCCGGCCGGCACGACCGGCGCAGGACCGTGCCCAGGACGTTGTCCCGGTGCAATGAGGGTGCGCTGCTACCCATCCGAACCCACGGCGGCAGCGCCGCGTTCGCCAACCCCAGCATCACCGCGGTGACGTCGCCGTCCGGCCGGCCCGCGGTGGTGCTGACCATGTTCGTACCCGGGGAGGGCGCGGCACCGGGCGAGGCGGGCGAGCTCATCTACTACCGCGAGATCCCCACACAGGCAGACGATCCGGCCGGCCGCGAGTTCTCATGAGCCGCGACGACCGATCAGCCGCGACGAACGATCAGCCGCGAGCAGTGGTCAGCCGCGACAGTGATCACCACAGCGAGAGTGATCAGCCGCCCAGCAGCTGCTCCAGGCCGACTGCGGGATGCCCGGTCAGCCGCGGCACGTCGTCGGCGACCTGCGCCAACTCGCCGGCCGCTATCGCGGTGTAGGTGCTCACCCAGGCGTCGACCAGCCACGTCGGGGCGCCGTAGACCTCCCGAGACGCGTAGGCCTCCGGGATCGTCTCCGGCTGGTACCGCACGGGACGGCCGGTTACCCGGGTGATGATCTCCGCCACCTCGTCAAGGGTGAGCGCCTGCGGACCGGTCAGGTCGTACGTCGCGTTGTCGTGCTGCGTCGCCTCCCGACCCGATCCGGCCGCGGCCAGCAGGACGACCAGCGCCACGTCGATGACATCGGCCCGGGCCACGGCCGCCAGCCGGCCGTCACCGGCCGGGCCGCGGAGCACCCCCTCCGGTCCGGCCATGTCCGGCAGGAAGTCGGCGTAGAGATTGTCCCGCAGAAAGGTGAACGCCATCCCGGACTGCCGGATGTGCTGCTCGGTGTGCCAGTGATCGCGGCCCAGGAGGAACGTCGACTCGGCGTTCGCACCGAAGAACGACGTGTAGACGATCCGGTGCACCCCTGCCGCGGCCGCCGCGTCGACGAAGGTGAGGTGGTCGGCGAGCCTGTTCGGGTCCTCGGCGCCGGACACCATGAACAGCGTGTCGACGCCGGTCAGCGCCGACCGGGCGGCGTCCGCTCCGGCGTAGGAGGCCAGCAGGATCTCCGCTCCGGGCAGCGTCGGCGTGCGGTCCGGTGACCGGACGAGCAACCGCTGGGTGAGCCCGGCGCCGGCCAGGCCGTGGGCGACCCCACCGCCCACCACACCGGTGGCGCCGGTGACGGCGAGGACGGCGCTCATCGGTTGTTCCCTGGCGTCGGCACGGTTCAATCTTGCACTTGTCCCGGCGCGCCGACCGGACCGGCGCCCCGGGTCGGCGGACAGCTTTTACCATCGCGTCATGCTGATCATCGACGGAGCGAGGGCATGACCGGCCGGGCCATCGGCAGCGCGCTCCGACTGCTGATGGCGGCGACCGTCGTCGCGGCGATCGTCACCCAGCTCAGCGACACCGTCACCAGGGGCAACAGCGTCGCCAACTTCTTCAGCTTCTTCACCATCCAGTCGAACATCATCGGCGTCATCGCGATGGTGACGGCGGCCCTCGCCGGCCCGGCGGCCCGGCGGTCGGTCTGGCTCAGCCAGTTGCGCGGCGCGGCGACGCTGTACATGGCGATCACCGGGATGATCTTCAGCCTGCTGCTCAGCGGGGGCCGACGTGCAGGTTCCCATTCCGTGGGTGAACTCAGTGCTGCACTACGTCTTTCCGCTGTTCGTCGCCATCGTCGGGCTGGCACTGGCCTGGCTGCTCTGTTGGACGTCCCGCCGGGACTTCGGCCAGCAGGTCGAGCCCGCGTCACCGGTGGGCTCGACCCGCTAGCGTCGAACGGCCGCGCGCTTCAGTGGTGTGCGACGTACGGCACCGGCTTGGGCAGGTGGGCATCCTCCCGGACGCGCAGCGCGAACCGTTCGATCGAGGCCAGCGCACTGACCACGTCGGCGCTGCGGACCTCGAACGGCATGGAGTGGATCGTCTCGCCCGGCACGGTCGCCGCGTCGGCGATCGTCGTCAGCGACTCGATGTCGTCGGCGTGCAGACCGACCTCGGTCAGCGTCGTCGGCAGCCCGACCCGGGTGGTGAACTCGATGAAGTCGCGGATGTCGGACGTCGGAGCGCCCTCCAGCACCAGTTGCGTCACCGACCCGATGTTCACCTTCTGCCCGTGCGCGAGCCCGTGGGTCTGCGGCACCGCGGTCAGGCCGTTGTGGATGGCGTGCGCGGCGGCCAGCCCGCCGGATTCGAAGCCCAACCCGGACAGCAGGGTGTTGGCCTCGATGACCTTCTCCACCGCCGGCGTCACCTGATGGTCGAGCACGGCGTCGATGGCCGGAAGAGCGTTCTCCCACAACACGTTCCAACTCAACTCGGCCAACGCGGTGCCGGTCAGGGTGGGCAGCCCGCCGGCCATCGTCGTGGAGTTGGAGCGGGCGGTGGCCCGCGCCTCCAGCCAGGTGGCCAGCGCGTCGCCGATGCCGGCGATGAGCAGCGCCACCGGCGCGTTGGCGACGATCTGCGAGTCGACCAGCACCAGGTCGGGGTTGCGCGGGAAGAACCGGTACTCGGAGAACTCGCCGGTCTCGGTGTAGATCACCGACAGGGCGCTGCACGGTGCGTCGGTGGACGCCACGGTGGGGCAGTTCGCCCAGCGGATTCCGGCCAGGAAGCCGGCCGCCTTCACCGCGTCGATGGTGCTGCCGCCGCCGACCGCGACCGCGACGTCGGCGTTGGTGGCCTTGATGACCTCGACGAGCCGGTCGACCTCCTTGGCGCTGGGGATGCCGTTGAACTTCTCCCGGTTGACCGGCAGCCCGGCCGCCGTCAGCGACGCCTCGACGTCATGCCCGACGAATCCCCAGACCAGGTCGTCGGACACCACCAGCGGGCGGGACCCGATCAGCTTGAGGAACGCACCGAGCTGGGATATGGCGCCCTTGCCCTGGACGTACCGGCCAGGGCTGATGACGGTGCGGACGGTCGATGACATGATTCCTCCTGGGGTCGGCTACCCCCGGGGAATGCCGCCGAGGGTTCTCCGGTCCCCACGTTAGAACGATCCGGGCATTTCGGGTAACCCGATCTCACATTGAGATAGTCCGCTCTCCGGGTGCGAAGTCACCTGTCGGTGCGCGGCGAATCGGTCAGTGTTCGGTGGTCCGCGCCGGTCCGCTGCGGATGGATGGCGTACCGCTTGACCTTGCGGTACATCGTCGCCCGGGAGAACCCGAGGTCCTCGGCCGCCTCGGAAATGGCGCCGTCATGCCGGTCGAGGGCCGCGACGATCGCGTCCCGTTCGATCACCTCGAAGCGGGTGAGCCGGAACCGCAGGGTGCTCTGCACGGGTACCCGGGCCCGGTGCGGGATCGTGTGCAGGTACCCGTCCACCTCCTCCACGGTGCTGGCCGCCGATTCGCCGGCCAGCTGTGCCTCGATGTTCATCGCGGTCTGACCGGCCAGGGCGAGGAGCAGAGAGCTGCGTTGGGTGGACCAGGTGGTCAGGCTCAACGCACCCAGCACGGCGCCCGTCACCGGATCGTGGATGGGCGCGCCGGCGCAGGTGTAACCGGTCAGTCGCGCGCTGTAGTGCTCGTCACCGGCAACCAGCACGGGCGCGTCGGTGGCCAGCGCGAGGCCGAAACCGTTGGTCCCGACGGCCGGCTCCGAGTAGGTCGCCCCCGGGGTGAGCGCAATGCCGTCGAGCGATCGCAGGATCGTCCGGTCGTTGCACAGGCGGGTGACCACCAAACCGCTCTCGTCCGAGAGCATGATGCTGATCGGCTCGTTCGCCAGGCTGGAATGCAGCGCCTGCAGCACCTGCTGCGCGTTGCGGGTGAGCCTGGATTCGGTATCGAAATTATCGCTGATCGAAACGTCGAGGGTCGTGATGGGCAACCCGCGGTGCTCACACCGCTCCCACGACGACCGAATCACCCGGGCGACCGGGCGCGCGACCCGTCCCGGCCCACGCAACTCCACCGCATACCGCTAGCGTTCGAGGACCGCCCGTGGCGTGTTCGACAGCACTGGCTTGTTCGAAAGCACCGTTGCCTCCTACGGGCCCAACTGACACAAGTTACACCGGCGGGGCGGATCGGCCCGGGTCAGGCCGTCTTAGATTGAGACACCCGAAAGCCTGGCCCCGCCGCGTCCTCGGTCGTTCAATGAGCGTCATTCGCCGGCGGTCCGTCGGAACCGGGCGTGAGAGGAAGTCGATCATGTATTGGAAGGATGGCGAGAACTACTTCATCGTCGATGCCCACCTGCACATGTGGGATGCCTCCGACGAGAATCAGAAGAACATTCACGGTGCGCAATTCATCGAGTGCTTCTACGATTACCACCGCAACCTCTCGCCAGAGGAATACGTGTGGACCCTCGAGGACTACAAGAATTACTCCGAAGAACAATTTATGACGGACATCTTCGACAACGGGTACGCCGACCACGCGATCTTCAACCCGGCGGCGCTGAATGACTTCTACGTCAACGGGTTCAGCCGGCCGCTGGCCTGGGACATGGCGCAACGGAACCCGGATCGGCTCACGTACAACCACAACTTCGATCCGCGTAACGGTGAAGTGGGGCTCCGCCAGCTGGAGGAGGACGCGGCGAAGTACACCCTCAAGGGCGTGAAGCTGTACACCGCGGAGTGGCACGGGGACAGCCGCGGCTACCGGCTCAGCGATCCGTGGGCCTACAAGTACCTGGAGAAGTGCCAGGAGCTGGGGATCAAGAACGTGCACGTGCACAAGGGCCCGACGATCAAGCCGCTGGACCGTGACGCCTTCGATGTCAGCGACATCGACCACTGCGCAACGGATTTCCCGGACCTGAATTTCATCGTCGAACACGTCGGGCTGCCCAGGCTGGAGGATTTCTGTTGGATCGCCACCCAGGAATCCAACGTCTACGGCGGCCTGGCGGTGGCGATCCCGTTCATCCACACCCGGCCCCGGTACTGGGCGCAGATCATCGGCGAGTTGCTGTCCTGGATCGGCGAGGACAGGATCCTGTTCGGCTCCGACTACGCGCTCTGGCAGCCGAAGTGGCTGATCGAGAAGTTCGTCGACTTCCAGATTCCCGAGGACATGCAGGGCGAGTACAAGCCGATCACCACGAACCAGAAGAAGAAGATCCTCGGCCTCAACGCGGCCGGTCTGTACCCGCACATCAAGGTGCCGGAGGAGTTGCAGCTGCGCGAGCCGGCGATGGCGTCATCGTCCTCGCAAGGACCGATCGGGTCGGAGTGAGCGCCGCCGTCCGCGATCTACGGGTGACCGCCCTGTCCGAGGACCGCGCGGCGCAGGTCGCCGCGGCGCTCGGCACGGTGATCGACCCGGAACTCGACGAGCCCATCACCGACCTCGGGTTCGTCACCGATCAACGGGTGGAAGGCCGCCGGGTATCGGTGCGGCTGCGGCTGCCGACCGCGTTCTGCTCACCGAGTTTCGCCTACCTGATGGTGTCCGACGCGCACGACGCGCTGTCCGGCATCGACTGGGTCGACGACGTGCGGGTCACGCTGCAGGACCACCACGACGCCGACCGGATCAACCGCGGCGTCGCGTCCGCTCTCGGCTTTACCGGGACCTATCCGGAGGAGGCCGCCGGGGAGCTGGAATCACTGCGCCGGAGGTTCCAGGTCAAGGCCCACACGGCGTTCATCGAACGGGTCTGCACCCTGATGGTACGCGAAAGCAATTGGGCCGTCGAGGATCTCGGCTCACTGCGGATCTCCGACCTGCCCGCTGGCCGGCCGGCCGACGGGCTGCGCCGCCGCCGCACAGACCTGGGACTGCGCAGCGGTCCGGACGATCACGTCATGGTCGACGAGTTCGGGGCGGCCTGGACGCCGGAGATGATCCCGTTGAAACTGCGCTTCGCCAAGGCGGTCCGCATCTCGATCGACGGCAATGCGCATTTCTGTCGCGGCCTGCTGCGGACCCGCTACCCGGACGCGGCCACGGATCAACGCGACCGCGGACCCGAGAGTCTCGGCACCGGCTCGGGTGTCCCTGCCGTCATCCGGCACTAGGTCATCCGGCACCCGGTCACCCGTTCACCATCAACACGCCAGTGGGAGCACGCCATGAGAGCGGTGCAGGTCGTCGAATACCACAAGAACCTGGAGATGAAGGACATCCCGGAGCCGACAGTGCGCGGCCCGCTGGACGTCATCGTCCGCATCGGTGGCGCCGGGGTGTGCCGCACCGACCTGCACATCCTGGAGGGTCAGTGGGCCGAGAAGTCGGGCGTGACACTGCCGTACACGATTGGGCACGAGAACGCGGGCTGGGTGCACGCGGTCGGTGACGCGGTGACCGGTGTGGCGCCCGGCGACCCGGTGATCCTGCACCCGTTGGCCACCTGCGGGCAGTGCGCCGCCTGCCGCGCCGGCGACGATGTGCACTGCACCAACAGTGCGTTCCCGGGCATCGACAGCAACGGCGGGTACGCCGACTACCTGCGGACGTCCTACCGCAGCGTGGTCAAGCTCGACGACTCGCTCGCACCGGCCGACGTGGCCGCCCTCGCCGATGCCGGGCTCACCGCCTACCACGCCGTGGCGAAGGCGGCCAGGGTGCTGCGGCCGGGGCAGATCGCCGTGATGATCGGCGCCGGCGGCCTCGGGCACATCGGCATCCAGGTGCTCAAGGCGATCAGCGGGGCCACCCTGGTGGTCACCGACCGCAATCCGGCCGCCCTCGCGATGGCCGAGGAACTGGGCGCGGATCACACCCTGCTCTCGGATGCGCGGGGCTCGCACATCGACGCGGTCCTGGAGCTGACCGGCGGACACGGGGCCGAGGCGGTGATCGACTTCGTCGGCGAGGGCGGCGCCACCGCCGAAGGAGTTCGGATGCTGCGGCGCGCCGGCAACTACTACGTGATCGGCTACGGCGAGAACATCAATGTCCCGACCATCGACATCATCTCGACCGAGATCAACTTCATCGGCAACCTGGTGGGTTCGTACACGGATCTGTCGGAGCTGATGGTGCTCGCGGCGCAGGGCAAGGTCACGCTGCACACCACCAAGTACCCGCTGGACGACTTCCAGCAGGCCATCGACGATCTGGATAACGGGCGGGTGCGGGGTAGGGCGATCCTGATCCCGTGACCCGCGCGGGAGGCCCGCTTGTGACGCTCGTGACGCGACCGGTCAGCCCGGCCCGCGGCGCGGGTAGGGTCGCGCGATGACCTCCGATCGCGGCTTCAACGACCGCGCGGCGTGCACCCTGGCGGATCGGCTGGAGCACGGGCCGGTGGTGCTGGACGGCGGCTTGGCCACCCTGCTGGAGGCGCACGGGCATGACCTGAGTTCCGCGCTCTGGTCGGCCCGGCTGCTGGCGGACAACCCGGCCGCGATCAGCGCAGCCCATCGAGAGTATTTCCAGGCCGGCGCGCAGGTCGCGATCACCTCGTCCTACCAGGCGTCCTTCCAGGGGTTCGCCGAACTCGGGCTGAGTCGGGCGCAGGCGGCGGAGTTGCTCCGCCGGTCGGTGCGCCTGGCCCGGGAAGCGGCCGAGACCGCCCAACCGGCCGGCGTGCAGCGCTGGATCGCCGCGTCCGTCGGACCGTACGGTGCCGCGCTGGCCGACGGGTCGGAGTACCGCGGGGATTACCGGCTGACGGTGGCCCAGTTGCGCGAATGGCACCGGCCGCGGCTGGAGATCCTCGCCGACGCGGGCGCCGACGTTCTGGCGCTGGAGACCATCCCGTGCCTGGCCGAGGCGGAGGCGCTGCTCGAGGAGGTCGCCGCGCTGGAGGTCCCGGCCTGGCTGTCGATGACCTGCGCGAACGGCCGCACCCGGGCCGGGGAACCGGCGTCGGAGGCGTTCGCGATGGCCGGTGAGCTGCCCCGGATCGTCGCCGTCGGCGTCAACTGCGTCGACTCCGTCGAGGCCGCCGACCTCGTGGCCGCGGCTGCCGAGTCATCGCGAAAACCGGTGGTCGTCTATCCCAACAGCGGCGAGACCTGGGACGCCCGCGCCCGGTCGTGGGCCGGCGGGAGGACATTCGGGCCCGAGCACGCCGCGGTCTGGGTCGGCGAGGGGGCGCGGCTGGTCGGTGGCTGCTGCCGGGTCGGGCCGACCGCGATCAGGGCGTTGGCGAGGTCCGCGCCGGGGTGGCCGGTCGGCGCCGTCTCGTCGCGCTGAGCACCCACGCCGCGAGGAACACCACCGCCAGCTGCCGAACCCCGTACCGCACGACAGGAACCTGCCGACGAGGCCCCTATGTCGATCACACCCGCGCCGTCGGTGAGCGTCGTCAGGGGCGTGCTGGGGTGGTCACGGATGGGTGACGGCGCCGGCGACGCGGGCAAATCAGAGCTGAATCGGACACCTGCACCGGCACACTGGACCCAAACAACAGGGGGTGTCGGGTGGCTCGATATGTCGGCAATTCGAGGCCGGTTGAGCTGACGGCCGGACGGTGGACGGCTGTGGGGAGGGCGTCGGTGGGGCGGACGGGCCGGGAGTTGCCGGCCAGGGAGGCGACGGGCATCGCTGCGGACCGCAGTCGGCCGACCAGGAGACGCACCGGCCGCCGACCACTCTGGCTGCCCGGTTTGCTCGCCGTCATCGCCCTGCTCAGCGGCTGTACCGCGACCGGCGCGGCCAGCTCCGCGCTGGGTTCGCTGGCCTCCTCCGGTCAGGTGACGGTGTCGTCATCGGTGATCGCCGCGCCGGCCACCGCATCGGCGCCGGCCACCACCGGTACCGCGTCCGGCACGCCGTCAACCACACCCCCGCCACCCCCACCACCCCCGCCGCTGGCGGCCGTGTCGGCGACGCCCGCCGACGGCGCGGTCGGAGTCGACCCACTGGCGCCGTTCGGCGTGGCCGTGACAGGCGGCACCCTGGAGTCCGTGCGGCTGGTCAACGCCGCGGGGGAGGAGATCCCGCTGGCCGGCACGCTGGCGGCCGACCTGCGCTCCTGGACCGCAGCCACCGAGCTCGGCTACGGCAAGACCTACACGATCAGCTCATCCGCCCGGAACATCGCCGGCGAACTCACCCCGAGCACCAGCAGCTTCACCACCGTGCTGCCGAACAACAAGACCGCGGCCAGCTCCTTCCCGACCGATGGGATGACGGTCGGCGTCGCCCAACCGATCGCCGTCGTCTTCGACGAACCCATCACCGACCGCGCCGCCGCAGAGCGGGCCATCACCGTGACCACCGCGCCCGCCCAGGTCGGCGGGTTCCGCTGGATCACCGAGCGGGAGGTCCGCTGGCGCCCGCAGAGCTTCTGGCCGGCCGGCACGACTGTCGCGGTCACCGTCGACATCTACGGCAAGGACCTGGGTGACGGCGTCTACGGTCAACAGGATCTCGCGTTCGGCTTCACCATCGGTCGCGCGATGGTCGCCGAGATCGACGACAACACCAAGACGATGACCGTCTGGCAGGACGGGCAGCAGATCAACTCGATCCCGGTGTCGTTGGGCAGCAACAAGTATCCGACGTACAACGGGGTGCACGTGGTCGCCGAGAAGTACCAGAGCAAGATCATGGACAGCTCCACCTGGGGGCTGACCGGGGTCGGTGCCTACCGTACCGAGGTCGGTTGGGCGACCCGGATCTCCTCATCGGGCGAGTTCGTCCACGCGGCCCCCTGGTCGGTGGACGCGCAGGGCGTCGAGAACGTCTCGCACGGCTGCGTCAACGTCTCCACCGACGCCGCGATCTGGTTCTACGACACCTTCATCCCGGGCGACCCGGTGACGATCAAGAACACGGTGGGACCGCCCCTGGAGGTCTGGGACGGCTACGGCGACTTCCAGCTGAGCTTCGAGGACTATATCGGCGCGTGAACCCGCCACCCCCGGCGCCGCCGCCCTTGCCATCGACCGCCGGCGCCGCCCGCGAACCGCGCGTCAGTCCTGGTAGAGAGTATCCAGATCGGCCATGTACTTCTTCTCGACCACCTTGCGCCGCACCTTCATGGAGGGGGTCAGCTCGCCGTCCTCGACGGTCAGGTCATGCGGCAGGATGACGAACTTCTTGATCGTCTCCCAGCGCTCCAGCTGACCGTTGAGCCGGTCGACGTGCTGGCCGATCATCTCGATGACGGCCGGTTCCTTGGCCAGCTCCTCGGGCGATTTGCCGGGCAGGCCGTGCTCGTCGCCCCAGCTGACGATCATCTCCGGGTCCAGGCTGATCAGCGCGGAAACGAACTTGCGACCCTCGCCGTGCACCACGATGTGTCCGGCCCACGGGCACTCCGCACTGAAGATGACCTCGACCTTCTGCGGCGCAACGTATTTGCCGCCGGAGGTCTTGATCAGGTCCTTCTTCCGGTCGGTCACCCGAAGGTAGCCGTCCTCGAGCAACTCGCCGATGTCCCCGGTGTGCAGCCAGCCGTCCTGCGTGAGTACCTCAGCGGTCGCATCCGGGTTCCGGTGATAACCGCGCATCACCCCGCCGCCCCGCAGCATGATCTCGCCGTCGTCGGCGATCCGGAACTCCGAGCCGGGCAGGGCCGGACCGACAGTGCCGAAGCGGGTGTCATGGGGCAGGTTGACCGCGGCCGCGGCGCTGGACTCGGTGAGCCCGTAGCCCTCCAGGATCGTCATCCCGCAGGCGTCGAACCATTCGGCGACGTCCCTGGACAGCGCTGCCGAGCCGGAGACGAAGAACCTGATGTTGCCACCCAGCCGCTCCCGCACCGTGCTGAACACCAGCTTGTCGGCGATCGCCAGCTTCACCGACAGCAGGCCGGACGGCTGCTTTTTCTGCTGCCGCAGCCGGGAACCCTCGATACCGACACCGATCGCCCAGTCGAAGATCTTCGCCTTCAAACCACCACTGCCCTGGGCGGTGAGGGTGACCTTGGCCCTGACCTTCTCGAAGATCCGCGGGGCGCCGCCCATGAACGTTGGTTTTACGGCGGCGAGGTTTTCCACGATCCGGGACAGGTCGCCGTCGACGGCGGTGGCGAAGCCGAACTCCAGCTGCACCGCGGACAGCACCTTGCCGAGCACATGGGACATCGGCAGCCAGAGGTACTGCACATCGTCCGGTCCGAGGATGTCGAGCGCCGCGACGGCCTTGCCCTCGTAGGTCCAGTTGTCGTGCACCAGCCGGACCCCCTTGGGTCGACCGGTGGTGCCCGAGGTGTAGATCAGGGTGGCCAGGTCCTCCGGCCCGCAGTCGGCGATCCGTCGGTCGACGACGTCCGGCTCGGACTCCAGGCGGGTGCGGCCGCGGTCGGCGAGCTGGTCCAACGTCAGGACCTCGACCTCACCGGCGGCGCCGACATCGTCGGGGGAGCCGTCGAACAGCACGATCGAACGCAGGCAGGGCAGGCCCGCCTCCAGCGCCTTGGTCGCCTGCTGCGGGTCCTCGGCGAAGACCACCACCGACTCGGAATCACCGAGAATGAATGCCACATCCGGTGCGGTGGTGGACGGGTACACAGTGGTGGTGGCCGCGCCGGCGCAGAGGATCGCCAGGTCGGCCAGGATCCACTCGATCCGCGTGGTGGCCGCGATCGCTGCCCGCTGCTGGGGCTGCACGCCCAGGTCGACAATGCCGGCCGCGAGGTTGAAGACCCGCTCCTTGGTCTGCGTCCAGGTCAGCGTTTTCCAATCGTCGCCCACCCGGTACCGGAAGGCCTCACCGTTCGGGGTCTTGCCGACCCGATCCACAAACAAATGCCCGAACGACTGGGCTCGCTCGGTCAACGTTGCGGTCATTGCACGTCCTCCCTGACGGGCCGGCGGCTGCGTATCCCAGCCTGTTGGGCACACATCGGCACGCCGGCTGCCAAGGACTTTACGTGGGGATCGTCACCGTTGTCCCCTCCAGTGGAAACGATCGCCGGCGAACCAAGAGATCAGCGCAGCCGGGTCACCCGGACCGTCACCTCGTTGCCGGTGGCGTCCGGACCGGCATAGACACCCTTGACCGGCGGCACGTCGCCGTAGTCCCGGCCGCGGCCGACGACGACGTGGGCCTGGCCGGGCGCGGTCAGGTTGGTCGGGTCGAACCGGTTCCACGACCCGTCGAACCACTCGATCCAGGCGTGCGACTCACCGGTGACGGCCTTGCCGATCTCGATGTTGCCGCCCGGGTGCAGGTAGCCCGACACGTACCTGGTCGGCACACCCATGGACCGGAGCATCCCGATGGCCAGGTGGGACAGGTCCTGACAGACCCCGCGGCGGGCCAGGTAGGCCTCGACCGCTGAGGTGTGCACGCCGGTCGCGCCGGCCTCGTAGGTCAGGGTCTTGTGCACCCAGTCGCACACCGTGCGGGCGGCCTCCGACGGCCCGCTCGATGCGTCCCTGATCTCCGCGGCGATGCCGTTGAGCTCGTCGTCCAACGCCGTCAGCGGGGTCGGGGTGAGGTACTCCTCGAACCGGTCATGGCAGTCGGACGCAGCGAGCTGCGCCCAGTCCATCGGGGTCGTCGACGGCGCGTACCCGATGGAGCCCGCAGGCACTGCGCCGGGCCAGCTCTCGGTGGGCGGGAAGGTCTCCACGGTGGTGGTCGCGGTGACCGCCAGGTGCCGGTGCGGTCGGTGGATGTCAAAGGCCGACACCCGGGTGCCGAAGTAGTCGATGTAGGACAGCACTCCCTCGAACGGGTCGATCTCCAGCCGGGCGGACAGCACGGCCTGCCCCGGTTCGTCGGACGGCTGCATCCGCACCTCGTTGTAGGAGGTGGTGACGGTGTCCGGATAGCTGAGCACCGTGCGGTGCACGATCAGCAGCCGCCAGATCTCCGGCAGCGGTGTGACGGTCACTGGTCCACACTCCCTGTTGCGGGCACTGGTTGGGTGTTCGTTGTAGGGACTCGGCGGGAGCCGGGAGACGGCCTGGAGCGGTCGCCGTTTGA
>Ga0208851_1000238_pt1 | contig 25270 bp, 25 predicted proteins | sample NGESurshal092012_FD_184481 | JGI IMG/M metagenome (GOLD analysis project Ga0208851, IMG submission 184481) | Arctic peat soil microbial communities from Barrow, Alaska - NGEE Surface sample 415-2 shallow-092012 (SPAdes) | ecosystem: Environmental > Terrestrial > Soil > Wetlands > Peat ... | reverse complement strand
GGCTTCTTCCGCGACGACGTGAACGAGCCCCTCCCCCCCTCCATCCCCGGGCTCCAGGGGAAGACGGATCTGGCGTACTCGGGCTACGACCTGAGCCTCCCCGACGTCGAGCGGCTGAAGGAATGGCTCCGGGAGTTCGGCGAGTTCGAGAAGCAGGGCGCGATGCCAACCGTCCAGTTCGTGTACCTGCCGCGCGACCACACCGTGGGCACGGCCACCGGAGCCTATTCCCCCAAGGCCATGGTGGCGGACAACGACCTCGCCCTGGGACAGCTGGTGGCGGCGGTCTCCCACTCGAGGTTCTGGAAGAACACGGCGATCTTCGTCATCGAGGATGATGCGCAGGACGGACCCGATCACGTCGACGGCCACCGCACCGTCGCCCTGGCCATCAGCCCCTATACCCAGACCGGGACGGTGGACTCGACCCGCTACTCCACCGTGTCGATGCTCCGGACGATGGAGCTCATCGTCGGGGTCGAGCCGCTGACCCAGTTCGATGCGCTGGCGCGGCCGATGCGGAAGGCCTTCACCCGCCGGCCCGACTTCCGCCCCTTCGACGCGCGGACACCAACGGTCTCGCTGACGGAGCTGAACCGGCCGGATGCGCCCCTGGCGGCCGAGATGGCGCGGATGGACTTCTCGCGCCCGGACGCCGCCGACCACCGCCTGCTCAACGAGGCCATCTGGCAGAGCGTGCGCGGGCGCGGCCAACGCATGCCTGCGGTGCGCAACCCCGTCGCCGTCCGCGAGTAGCGGCTTCGCCCACCGCGATGGCCCTCCTGATTCAACCCATCGTCCTTGCCAGCAGCCATTCGAACGCGGCTGGCCGGTGCACGAGACTCCCGAGGACGAGGCTGCGAAGTCCCGGGTGGCGCGCGAGCCCCAGCACCGCCCGGGCCGTCCAGGCGTATTTCCGGAACTCCCGGCGCGCCGTGGCCACGTAGGGGCCGAAGGCGCGCACGTCTCCCTCCCGGCGCACCACCTCGGGAAGGCACGACGCGAGGGCCTCGGCGCAGACCAGCGCCACCGACATCCCCTCCCCGGTGATGGCGTCTACATATCCTCCGGCGTCCCCCAGCAGCGCGAAGCGCGGGGCCACGCGCCGGCGCGCGCGCTGGAGGAATGGCCCGGCGCCACGCGGCTCGGAGTCGGGCGGGGCGCCCCCGAGCTGCCGGGCGAGACAGGGGAAGCGCCGGAGCAGCGATTCGACGGACGGCCGTGCGTCCAGCTCCCCGTCGGACCACAGGAACGCGACCCCCACCCGCGCGGGTCCGCAGGGGGTGACGTATGCCTCCGCCATCCGGGACAGATGCACCTCCACCCGGTCCGTCCAGGGGGCCCGGAGGAAGTGCTGCCGGAGCCCGAACCGCCGAGCGCCGTGCACCGGGGCGTCCAGTCCCTCGGCGCGCCGGAGCGGCGAGTGCAGTCCGTCGGCGGCCACGAGCACCCGCGCGGCAAACTCCTCCCGGTCGGTCTCGAGGAGCATCGCCTCCTGCGTCCGGCGGTGGGCGCGAAGCGCAGTCCGGTCCCGCACCGAGACGCCCGCCTCCCGCGCGGCGTCGAGCAGCACCTGCGACAGGGCCGTCCGCCGGATGCCGAGACCGCCGGCGCCGGGCAACGCTCCCTCGACCGCGCTGCCGTCCTCCTGGACGTACCGCACGCCGCGGATGGGCCCCGCGTCCGCCCGGGGGATGCGGCCCAGCACGCCGAGCCGCTCCAGCACTGCCAGACCCGCCGGCATCACGCCCTCGCCGCACGCCTTGTCCTGGGGCAGCGGCGCCCGCTCGAGGAGGACGACCGAGAGCCCCCGGCGGGCAGCCATGGCAGCAAGGGCCAGCCCCGCGGGTCCACCGCCCACCACCGCCACGTCCACCGCGGGCAGGCTCACGTCTCCGGCTCGGGGTGCGCGCGGGGCCGGGCGCGTGCCAGGGCGATGGCCGACCGCAGCATCGCGCCGAGGATGCGGACCGCGTTCACGCGCGCGGGGGGATTCAGGTCGCCGGTCGTCCAGCGCCGGAGCGCCTCGGAGCGGCGGAGCTTGCCGCTCGACGTCCGGGGGAGGGTGCCTGGAGCGAGCAGCTGCACCGTGTGGGGCCGGACGCCGGTGTGCTCGGCAACGGTGGCGCGGATCCGGTCGACCAGATCGGGCCCTGCGTCCGCCGTGGTCTCCACGAGCAGGGCCAGCTCCTCGCCGTCCCCGCCGGGGGGCACGAAGCCCAGTGCCACCGCGCACCCGGCGCGCACTCCGGTCAGCCCCTCGAGCGCGTCCTCGAACTCCTGCGGCGCGTGATTCGCGCCTCGGAGCACCACCACGTCCTTGGCGCGCCCGCACACCACCAGCTCGCCGTCCTGCACGAAGCCCAGGTCGCCGGTGTCGAGCCATCCACCGGCGAGCACTGCCCGCGTCGCCTCGGGCTGACCGAGGTAGCCCTCCATGATGGAGGGGCCGCGTGCGTGGATCCGACCCACGACGCCCTCCGGGACGACGGCGCCGGCCTCGTCGCGCAGCTCCACCGTCATCCCGGGCACGGGGACTCCCACGCTCGCCAGGGCGCGGGTTCCCGGGCGAACCGTCCCCTCGCGCGCGAGCTCCACTGGATCCACCGACACCGTCCGGAGCGGGGTGCGCGGGGGCGAGAAGGTCACGGCGAGGGCTGCCTCGGCCAAGCCGTAGACCGGCACCAGCGAGGCGGGACGGAAGCCCCAGCGGGCGAAGCGCTCGGCGAAGCGCCGCGCCGCGTCCACCGAGACCTGCTCGGCGCCGTTGAGCGCCAGCCGCCAGCGCGAGAGGTCCATTCCTGCCATCTCCTCGTCCTTCACCCGCCGGGTGCAGATCGCGAAGGCGAAGCTGGGCGCGACCGAGATGGTGCCCCGGTGCCGCGAGAGCGCGCGGAGCCACAGGGCGGGCCGGCCGAGGAACACCTCGGGTCCGAGCAGCACGAGCCGCCCCGGATAGGTCATCGCGCTGAGCAGACAGCCGATGAGTCCCATGTCGTGGTACAGCGGGAGCCAGCTGACCCCGAGGAGCGGAGTGTCCGGCGTCTCGGCCGGCAAGAGCGCCCGCAGCGCGTCGGTCTGGGCGAGCACCGCGCGGTGCGAGAGCGCCACTGGCTTGGGGTCCACGGTGCTCCCGGACGAGAACTGGACCAGGGCGAGGGCGTTGGGATCCGCCGAGCGGGCCACCGGAGCGGCGCCGGACTCGCGCAGCGTCTCGACGTTCCGCAGGCCGAGCCGCGGCCCGCCACGGCGCACCACCTCTCCGAGGAGCCGGCCCACGCGCCCGTCCGACAGCAGCGCCACCGCCCCGGAAAGCTGGAGCATGCGGGCCGTCGCCGCGTGGTACTCCGCCAGCCGCCCCAGCCGCACCGGCGGGTAGAGCGGCACGGGTACCGCGCCGGCGAGCAGCGTCCCGAAGAACGCGTCCATGAAGTCCGGCCCCGTCGGGAGCACCATCGCCACCCGCTCGCCGGGGCGGACGCCGAGGGCCACCAGCGCTCCGGCCACCTGCGAGGCACGGGTGCGGATCGTGTCCCAGCCGAGGGCGGTCTCGGACTCGTCGGCGGCGACGAAGGTGAGGCCGCGGTTCCCGGAGACGGCGGCCCGCTCGAGCGCCTCGTGCAGGCTCGCGTGCCGCGGTGGTGGCTGCGGCACGCCTTGCAGGCGGGCCGGCCTCATCCGGTCACCTGCGTGCGCGCCGAGACGTGCCGGGCGAGGTCACCCACGGTCTGCACCCCGGCCGCGTCCTCCTCGCTGAGCTTCACCCGGAAGCGATTCTCCAGCCCCACGACGAGCACCGTCAGCCCGAGGCTGTCGAGCGCGAGGTCGCGGAGCAGGTCGTCCTCCGGCGCGATGGGCCGCTCCATCTCCAGCTCGACGCGGGCGATGGTGCGGATGGTCTCCAGCACCTCGAGCTCAGTGGCCACCCTGGCCTCCCGGGACGAAGCGCGGCAGCCCGGCGAAGGCCTGCTGCCACGGCTCCCCCAGCGCCCGCTCCTCGGCGCGGATGCGCACCCGGAGGATCAAGGCGTTGCCGAGCGAGAAGACCAGCGCCGTCATCCAGGCGCCGTGGACCAGGGGCAGCGCGAGCATCTCGAGGACGACCGCCACGTAGTTGGGGTGACGCACCCAGCGGTACGGGCCGGCGGTGACCGGCGCGGCGCCCGGGATGACCACGATGCGCGTGTTCCATCGCCAGCCCAGCGTGGCGATGGCCCAGTACCGCAGTGCCTGCGCGCCCAGCACCACCGCGAGCGCGATCCACCCCGCCACACCGGGGAAGGGACGCCGGAACAGGAGGACCTCGAGGGCGCACGCCACGAGGAAGAGGGTGTGGAACGCCGCCATGACCGGATAGTGGCCCTGGCCCATCTCCACCCCACCCCGCGTCCGTACGAGTCGCGCGTTCCGCGCCGAGAGGATGAGCTCCAGCACCCGCTCCAGCGCGACCAGCGCGAGCAGTCCCAGGTAGGCGTGGACCGAGGTCACCATCGCAGGAGCACCAGCTCAGCACAGAACCCGGGCCCCATCGCCATCAGCAGGCCCAGGTCCCCCGGCCGCGCCTCACCGGAGGCCAGGAGCTCGGAGAGCACGAAGAGCACCGAGGCGGAGGAGAGGTTCCCCGTCTTGCGCAGCGAGCTCCACGACCGGGCCAGCGCCTCCGGGGGCAGCTCCAGCGCGGCCTCGAAGGCCTGCAGCACCTTGGGCCCGCCGGTGTGGGCAACCCAGTGGCGGATGTCCTGCCGGCGCAGGCCCTGGGAGGCGAGGAACCCGTCCACGTCGCCGCGCACGTGGTCGGTGACGATCTGCGGCACCTTGGCGCTGAGGACCACCTTGAACCCGCCGTCCACCACGTCCCAGCCCATGATGCGCTCGGTGTCCGGATAGAAGACGCTCCGGGTGGCGACCACCCGCGGGGCAGCGCCCGCCGGCGGCCGGTCCGCTCCGGAGAGCACCATGGCCGCCGCGCCGTCGCCGAAGAGGCCGCTGGCGATGATGTTGGCGATGCTCACGTCCTCGCGCTGGAGCGTCAGCGAGCACAGCTCCACCGAGAGCAGCACCGCCACCTGCTCGGGGTAGGCGCGCAGCACGTCGCTCGCGCGGGCGGTGCCCGCAGCGCCCGCCACGCATCCCAGCCCGAAGATCGGTGTGCGCTTCACGTCTGGCCGGAGCCCCAGCCGGTTCACCAGGCGCGCATCCAGCGAGGGCGTGCCGATGCCGGTCACGGTGACGAAGAAGAGGTGGTCGACGTCGCGCGGCTGCAGCCCCGCGCCGTCCAGGGCGCGCCGGACGGCTTGCTCGCCCACCTCGAGGGACACACGGTTGAAGGCGTCGTTGCGCTGCGAGAACCGGCGCAGCGGGAGGTATTCCTCGATGGGCAGGGCCAGGTGCCGTCCACCCACCTGCACCGAGCGGTGCAGCTCCTCGATGCGCTCGAGGTTGAAGTGCTCGCGCGCCCAGAGCTCGCGGAACTCGGAGATGAGCGTCTCCTGGTCCACCCAGTTCGGCGGCAGCGCCGTGCCTACGCTGCGCACCCATGGTCCAGGGGTCGGCGTCATCCGGAGTCTGGACTAACCGAGCACGGGCCACGGGTGCAAGATCGAGCGTGCGAGTCGTTCAGAGAGAGACCCTGCCTGGCGGCGGTCGGTGCAGCAATCGAGCGCCAATCATGAGCACGATCCCGCCGACCGCCACGGGAATGGCGTTGAGCGCGATGGCCGTCGCCAGGCTGAACCGGTCGCCGATCTTGCCGATGATCGGTGGCGAGATGGCGTCGCCGAGCAGGTGGTAGGCGAGCACGCTCAGGCCCACCGCGAAGCTCCGGAAGAGCGGTGGCACCGAGCTCACGATGGCGTTGTTCAGCGGGCCGTTGTTCAGGAAGACCAGGAACATCGCGACAAACGCGGCGCCGAGGATAACCGGCATCGAGCTCGCGCGGGCGGTCACCACCATGAACGGCGCGGCAAGCAGCATTCCGATTCCTGACACCCAGAGCCCGCCGGTGCGGCTCTTCTGCTCGGCCCGGTCGCCGAGCACGCCGCCGACCAGTGTCCCGGTGAGCCCGGCGACCGCGGCGATGGCTCCGAACCAGATGCCGGCCTGCGCGCCGGTGACCCCCCGCTCGCGCTCGAGGAACGCGGGCATGTAGACCGACAGCCCGCCGATGGAGAAGGTCATCAGCGTGAGCCCTGCGACGCTCACCCAGTAATAGCTGTTGTGCCGCAGCTGGCGCAGGCCTTCTGCCATCGGCAATCTCTTCTGCGAAGGCTCCACCGCCTCGCTCGCGCCGCGGTGGGGCTCGCGGATCCGCAACGCCAGGACCGCGGCGATCATCCCGGGGACTGCGCCGACGAAGAATGCGGTCTGCCAGGAGAAGGCGTTCGCGAGCCACCCGCCAAGCACGTACCCCAGCGCGGATCCCACCGGGATGGCCACGTAGAAGATGGAGAGCGCCCGGGTCCGCTTGCTGGGAGGATAGTAGTCGGCGATGAGCCCAGGGGACACGATGCCGTAGCCGGCCTCGCCCACGCCCACCAGCCCACGGGCGACGAGAAGCGAGGCAAAGCTGGCCGCCAGGCCGCTCCCGAGCGTGGCAAGGCTCCAGAGGAAGATGCTCCCGGCGAGCACGAAGCGGCGCGGGTACCGGTCTCCGATGTACCCGCCGAGCGGCGCAGCGATGGTGTAGACGACGATGAACGCCGTCTGGAGCCCGCCGGCCTGGGCGTGGTCGATGCCGAGCCCGTCCTCGATCCGGGTGAGCGCTCCCGGGACCAGGTACCGGTCGAGGTAGTTGATGAAGTTGATGAAGGTGAGGACGCCGAGCGCGTAGGCGGCCCCGGGGATCAGCGAGCCCGAGCTCGCTTCCTGCGCATCGGCGCGTGCCGGTGCGGTCATGCCAGCGACTCCCATCGATCGAGGAGGACTCCCCAGCGTAGCCCGCGATCCGAGACGCGCGCCCCTGCCGCCCCGAGATGGTTCAGCGCGGTCTCGAACAGGAGCGCCCCGGCGGGGAGCACGTCCGCCCGCTTCGGTTGCAGCCCGGGAATCTCGCGGCGGGTCACCAGAGGCACGGTGCAGAGCGTGGCCCGGACCCTGGTGACGTCCTCGAGCGAGAGCCAGCCGCCGTGCACGCGCGTGGCGTCGTACGGCTGGATGGCGTGGGCGATGGCGAAGAGGCTGGTCACCGTTCCGGCCACACCGACCACCTGGACCTCACGCGGAAACGGCGGGAGTGCACGCAGCGCGTCGGCGACCGCGCCTCGCACCGCGTCCTGCTCCGGCGGGGTGGGCGGATCGGAGTGAACACAGCGTTCGGTCAGGCGGACCGAGCCGATGTCGAGGCTCTTGCGGAAGAGCACCGTCCGGCCACGCCCGTGCACGAACTCCGTCGAGCCTCCACCCACGTCGATGGCCAGGAGCCCCGCCTCGCCGGCCTCGGCGGAGAAGTCCTGGGCGACCGCGAGGTACGAGAGCCGGGCCTCCTCGTCGCCGGAGAGGATCTCCACCGCCGCCCCGGTGCGCTCCCGGGCCCGCGCGAGGAACTCGCCACCGTTGCGGGCGTCGCGGGCGGCCGAGGTGGCGGTCACGACCAGCGCGCGCGCTCCCGATCCGCGGGCCATCTCCGCGAACCGGCCGAGCACCTCCAGCGTGGCCTCCAGCCCCTCGGCGGAGAGCGCGCCGCTCGCGTCCACCCCTCGCCCCAGCCGGGTGATCTCCGCGTCCTCGCGCACCGGGCGGAGCACGCCGTCCTCGCCGCGCTCGGCGACCAGGAGGAGAACCGAGTTGGTCCCCACGTCCACCGCGGCCAGGCGGCTCATGCGATGGACCAGCCGATCTCGGCGGAGGGGACGGCCTGGATGCTCCACCGGCCGGCGGAGAACCCGTCCAGCACGCGGTTGTGGTGCGCGACGATCTGCGCGAACGACAGGCCGGTTGCATCACCGGTGGTGTGGCCGTCGGAGGCGAGCACCACGTCGCGGAACAGCGACACGGCGCGCCGGCAGGTGGTGTCGATGCAGTACTCGGTCATGCACCCGCCGATGACCAGGCGCCGGATCTGCTGCGCGTCGAGGATCTCCGGGAGCTTGGTCTCGAAGAACGCGTCGCAGCTCCGCTTGTGCACCACCGGCTCACTGCCACGCGGGGCCAGCTCGGGACGGATCTCCCAGCCGGCCGAGCCACGCTCCAGCCGGTGACCGAGGGGTCCGTCATGCTGCACGTGGATGACCGGGAAGCCGCGCCGCCGGGCCCGCTCGACCAGCGCGGCGAGACGGCCGACCGTTTCCTCGAGCGCGACGAGGGCAGCGGGCCCACCCTTGCCGAGCAGGATGTCGCGCTGCATGTCGATGAGGATGAGCGCGGTGTCGGGCCCGGCCATGCGGCGGGTGACCTTACCCGACCGGACACGCTGGACCAGCCCCGTCGGACCGGCGCCGCACCTTCAACGTTCTCGCCCCAGCGCCTCCCGGAGCGCACCGGCGAGGAAGACGTACTGCGCCTCCGAGTTGTGGAGGTGAGGTGACAGGCGGATCCACCGGCGTGCGGGCACGGGCCAGCCGTAGACCGGGACCTCGATGCGGTGCCGCTCGAAGAGCGCTTCCTGGAGCGGATCCAGCCCGAGCGGACCGGACGGCGGGTTCTCCGGTCTGCGGGGCAGCTCCACCGCGGCGAGCGAACCGAGCATCGACTCGGGGCAGGGTGGGGTCAGGCCCGCCGCGGCGCAGAGCATCACGCGGGCGCGGCAGGCCAGCGCGTGGTTCCGGGCGCGGACCTCGGCCCATCCACCGGGCACGAGGTTGCCCACCAGATCGATCGACCGGGGGACGCAGAGCACGGGCGATGTGTCGCGCGTGCCGGTCCAGTCGAACTCGAGCCGGAAGCGGGAGCGGTCCCTCCGGGCGGCGTTGGCGCCGTGGCTGACCACCAGCGGGCGGATGCCGGCCTGCCGGTCCCGCCGCACGTGGAGGAAGGCGGCCCCCTTCGGGGAGCAGAGCCACTTGTGGCAGTTGCCCGTGTAGTACGCCGCGCCGAGCGCCTCGAGGTCGAGCGGCAGCATTCCCGGGGCGTGGGCACCGTCCACCAGCACGTCCACACCGCGGTCCTGCAGTGCGGGCACGAGCGACTCGACCGGGAAGACGATGCCCGTCGCGCTCGTGACGTGGTCGAGCAGCACGAGCCGGGTGCGCCTCGTCACGGCCGCGAAGAGCGCGTCCGAGACCTGGGTCGGCCCACGGATCGGGAACGGAACCTCGGCCACCACCACCCGCGCACCCGCGCGCTCGGCCACGGCATGCAGCGCGTTGGCGCAAGCGTTGTAGGCGTGGTCCGTGGTGAGCAGCTCGTCGCCGGGGTGGAGCACGAGCGAGCGCAGGACGGTGTTCACGCCGGCCGTGGCGTTGTCCACGAAGGCGAGGCCGTCCGGGTCGGCGTGGAGGAACGCGCCGAGCCGCGCCCGCGCCTCGTCCAGGAGGGGCTCGATTGCGCGGACGAAGAAGTCGATCGGATCCCGCTCCATGCGGGCCCGGATCTCCGCCTGGAACGCGAGCACCTCGCGCGGACACGCCCCGAAGGCGCCGTGGTTCAGAAAGGTGACGCCTGGATCCAGCGTCCAGTGCGAGGCGAGCGGGGAGGGCTCGGGCGGGCTCACCGGCCCGGCTCTTCGTCGGCCCGCCCCGCCAGCGGCAGGTCGAAGGTGAGGTGCGTCTCCTCGAAGCCCAGGCTCCGATAGAACGGTGGCGACTCCTGGCGGCGGCGGTTGGTGCGCACGTACAGCTTCTCGCAGCCGGCTTCCCGGGCGAGCGCGGCGGCGGCGCGGGTGAGGGCCCGGCCCACTCCGTGCCGGCGCGCGGCCCGGTCGGTCACCAGCGCCGTGAGCTGCGCCGACGCCGAGGCGGAGTACAGCCTGGGATGGATTGCCAGGGTGGCGACGCCCGCCAAGGCGTGGGTCACCAGCTCCGCGACGAGGGCGTGCGCTCCGCCCGCGCCGAACTGCGCGAGCTGCGCCCGGAGCGTGCCCTCGTCGGTGGCGTACCCGAGCTGGTGAAAGAGCTGCACCAGCGCGGGGACGTCATCGGACCTCGCGGGGCGGACGTGGACCTCGAGCTCGACCATGGCCAGCACCCACATAGCAAGCCGCGAGCCGTTCCGGGCCGGGGAACCAGCAGTCGGGGCGGACTGTGCTCCTCTCGCCCCTCAGCGAAGACGCGGACTCAGAACGGGCAGTTCCCCGGGGGCCGGGCGTCGATCCGCCGCATTGGGCCGTGCGGAACGAGCTGGACGGCGATCGTCTTCGCGTCCGCGCCCGTCTCGTTCCGGATCAGGTGCACGTGGCCGCCCCCCGAGTCCACGAAGGTGTCGCCCACCTTGTAGATCCGCGGAGAGCAGGTCGGGTCGTCGCTCTCGTAGACCGTGACGGAGCCGAGCGTCACGATGATCAAGCTCGCGCCGGGGTGGGTGTGCCAGCCGGTCGTGCCTCCCGCCTTCCAGGTGTTGTCCTGGACATACAGGTCCGATGCCCCGCGGGTCCTGATGTGCGCGGTCCAGAGGAATCGCCGATGGTGGTCCTCGTCCCGCGTGGGCGTCAGGAACCAGTGGTTCCAGAGGTCCAGGTCATTGAAGGGTCCCGATGCCAGGGTGACCCCCTTGAAGTCCTTGGGATCGGTCGCATGCCCCGGACCGCCGGCCAGCATTGCCGCCACGAGCACCACTCCGGTCAGTGTCTTTCGCATCTCTGTCCTCCTCGAGACTCCCAACGTCGGGAGCGGCGGGAACACTCGGCCCGGGAGCGAAGACCCTCAACGGGCGATCCACAGCGCCGCGGGCCGTGCCGCTCTTTGCCGTCTGATGCGGTCGTTTGCGGCGCGCTGCGAAGTGGCGGTACAGATGGACGGACGCCCATGCCCGAGGATCCTTCGCCGTCGGAGCGCCTGGACTCCTGGAAGGAGATCGCCGCCTACCTCCGCCGCGACGTCACCACCGTGCAGCGCTGGGAGAAGCGAGAGGGCATGCCGGTGCACCGGCACCAGCACGATCGGATCGGCTCGGTCTTCGCCTACCGGGCCGAGCTGGACGCATGGTCGCGCGCGCGCAGTCTCGGGGTCGGGACACCCGAGAGCGCCCCAGTCGCACCGCGGGCCGCGGCCGATTCCCAGGTCGATGCAGCCGCCGGCAGTGCACCGTTCCAGGCCGAGGCCGCCGCCCCGGGTCTCGCCCCTTCGTTGGAGCGCGGTCCTTACCCCGCGACGCGCCGTCCGCTCAGGTGGATGGCCGCCGGGGTCGGTGCCCTCCTGGTCGGGTCCATCCTGTGGGCGGTCGCCGACAAGGCGCGAGCTCCGGAGGAGGCGCTGGGGGAGGCACACTTTCAGCAGCTGACCGACTTCGAGGGAATCGAACAGGCTGCGGCCATCTCGCGGGACGGACGGTTCGTCGCGTTCCAGTCAGACCGCGACGGTCGGATGGACGTCTGGCTGACCCAGGTCGGGACCGGGCGCTTCTCGAACCTCACACCTGGGCGCGCGCTGGATCTCGTGAATCCGTCGGTGCGGACGCTGGGGTTCTCCCCGGACGGAAGCCTCGTCACGTTCTGGGCACGTGGCCCTCCTGGCTCCGGGACGCCAGAGATTGGCATCTGGGCGGTGCCGCTCCTCGGGGGCCTCCCGCAGTCGTACCTCGAAGGCGTCGCCGAGTTCGACTGGTCTCCCGACGGCCGCCAGCTCGCATTCCATACGCCAGGACCCGGTGATCCGATGTCTGTCCGGGCCGCGACCCCCGGCTCCGAGGCACGGGCCCTCTTCACCGCACCATCCGGGCTCCACTCGCACTACCCGACGTGGTCTCCGGACCAGGCCTTCCTGGTGTTCGTCCACGGGGTGCTCCCCGATCGGATGGACCTCTGGCGCATCGGCGCGAACGGGGGGACGCCCGAGCGCATGACCCACCACGACGCGCAGGTGAGCCACCCGGTGTTCCTGGATCAGCGCACCCTGCTGTACCTGGTGACCGACCCGGACGGCTCGGGCCCCTGGATCGAGAGCCTCAACCTGGCGACCAAGGTCGTCCACCGGTTCGGCTCGGGCCTCGATCGCTATACGTCCCTGTCGGCGAGCGCCGATGGGCGTCGAGTGGTGGCGACGCGCGCCAACCCGAAGACGACGCTGTGGCGCGTGCCGCTCGCCGGCGCACGGGGCGACATGGCCGCTGCCAGCCGGATCCCGCTGGACACGGCGAGCGGCACATCGCCCAGGTTCGGTCCAGGGTATCTGCTCTACGTCTCGCCGCACGGCACCGGCGCGAGCCTGTGGAAGCGTGCGTCAGGCAGCGCGACGGAGCTGTGGAGCAGCCCCGAGGCCCTCATCGTCGGCGCGCCTGCCGTGGACCGCGATGGGCGTCGCATCGCCTTCACGGTCCGCGAGAGGGGTCGCACCGCGCTCAGGATGATGAACGCCGATGGCACCGGGCTCCGGAGCATCGGCGGGACGCTGGAGGTCGAGGGGACTCCGGCGTGGGCCCCGGATGGCCGGACCCTCACCGTGGCGGCCCGGGTCGACGGCGTCCCTCGCGTCTTCAGCATCCCGCTCGACGACGGGTCCCCGTCGCCCCTCGTCCGTGAACACTCCATCGACCCGGCGTGGTCGCCGCAGGGTGACCTGCTCGCTTACTCCGGCCCCGACGTGGGAACGACGTTCCCGGTCCGTGCGGTTCACGTCGACGGGGGCGATGCACCGCTCGTCGCCCTGACCCTCAGCCGCGGCGCCCGGCACGTCGCGTTCGCGACAGATGGCCGCGCCCTCCTGGTGCTGAAGGGGGACCTCGGGCACAAGGCCCTGGTGCGGGTGGACGCGGCGACCGGCGTCGCCCAGCAGCTTCTCGTGTTACCCGAGGACTTCGACCTCCGCGACTTCGACGTGTCTCCGGACGGACGGGAGCTCGTCCTCGAGCAGCGGAACGCGCACTCGGATCTCGTGCTGATCGAGCTTCGCCCTCGCTGAGGTCAGGCGCGGGCCGCGGTGCTCACGGTCCCCAATCCGGCGTGCTGAAGTTCCCCTTGTCCATCGGAAGCATCTTCTGGTTCTGCCCATCGGCGGTCATCACCCAGAGCATCGAGCTGCCGGTCCGGTCGCTGCTGAAGACCAGCAGGCGCCCGTTCGGCGCGAACGAGGGCTCCTCGTTGTTCCCCTGGTCCTGCGTGAGCCGGTTCACCTTCCCGGTCTCCACGTTGACCGTAAAGAGGTCGAAGGCGTTGCGCTCGTCGCGGGCGGTGAAGGCGATCAGATCTCCCCGCGGGGACCAGTCCGGAGTCTGGTTGTAGTTGCCCTGGAAGGTGAGCCGGCGCACTTCCGTGGGGTTCGCGACGGTGAGCACGTAGAGCTGAGGCGTCCCCCCCCGGGTGCTGACGAACGCGATGCGCTTCCCGTCAGGACTCCACGTGGGGCTCGAGTTGATGAAGTACGGGGTGTCGGTCAGCGGCTGGGGGTTCGCGCCGTTGGCGTCCGCCACGTAGATCTGCGCTCCCTCGCCCTGGGACATGCTGAAGGCCAGCCGGCGTCCATCCGGCGAGAACGAGGCGCCGGTCACCATCGCGCCGGTGTTCACCAGGGTCACGGGGGTGCCGCCCGGTCGCTGGAGGTACAGGGCTGGATGGCCGGAGCGGAAGCTGGTGTAGGCGACCGAGTCCCCCTGTGGCCCGACCACCGGGAGGAGGTTGATACTCCCCTGGGCGACCGGCTGGGCGCGCTTTCCGTCCCAGTCACCGAGGTACACGTCCTTGTTTGCCCCCACCTTGCGGACGAACGCCATGTGCGACAGGAACGGCCCGGGCTCCCGGGTGAAGTGCTTGTAGAGCGCGTCGGCGAAGAAGTGGGCCAGCCTCCGCGGTCGGTCCAGCGGCTCGACGTGCACCATCCGCAGATCCTCCTTGCCGCTGGAGACGGTGAAGAGGCGCATCTCGCCGCGCACGTCACGGCCGTCGACCGAGAGCTGAACCTTCACCAGGGCCTCGGCGCCCACGTCTGCCCAGCGCGAGAAGGTGATGGTCGACGCGGTGAAGCCCTCGCGGGCGTCGGCGAGGTAGCTCTTCCGGTCCAGCACCTGGAAGATGCCGGCGGCGCTGCAGTCGAAGAAGAATGCCTCGTCGAACTCGGGGGAGACCGTACGGGCGGCATCGTTGAGCGCCTGCGGGGCGGGGACCCCGATGGGCATCGGCCGGAAGTTGGCGCCGGAGATCTCGAGGACCGGCGCCTGGGCAAGCGCGGCAAGCGGGCAGACCAACAGGCTGAGGACCAGGGTGCGCATCGTGGGGTTACTCCTCGGCGGGTCAGGGACGGAACATCAGCACCACCCCGTACTTCTGCAGCGCGTCGCGCAGGTGGGGTGGCGGAGGCGAGAACGGCGCGGCGCGCTTCACCGCACCGAGAACCGCGGTGTCGAACAGCTCGTTCCCGCTCGACTTGGCCAGCCGGGCTCGGTCGAGCTGTCCGGAGGACGAGATGAGGAGCGCCACCTGGGCGGTGAGCCGGATGCGCTCGGCGTCGGGGATGGTGTCCGACACGTCGTAGAACCGGGTGATCTGCGAGCGGAGCCGCGCGTAGTACGCCTCGCCCTCGGCCACTGCGGAGTCGCCGCCCGGGTCGCCATCCGCCGCGCCGATGACCTCGCTCTTGGGCTTCCCCAGCTTCTCGAACGCACCGAGGAGCTTCTGCCGTGGGTCCGCCTTCTTCTCGCCGGCCTGCTTCGTCCTGGGCGGGGCGGGGGGGGCCACCGGAGACGGGGCGGCCGTCCGTGGCGGCTCGGGCGCGGGGACCGGGGCCGGGGCCTTCTGCTCCACCGGGGGCGGAGGCGGCGTGTCGATGCGGGGCAGGAGCTTCTCCTCGCGCGGCGTGCCCTGCCGGACCAGCGTGGCGCGGATGGGCTTCTGGTCCAGGTCGAGTGGAGGGGTCTCGTGCATCTTCGCGTAGACGACCGCCAGCGAAAGCAGCACCGCGTGCACCACCGCCGACCAGAAGAGGAACGTGCCCAGCGGTCCCTCGGGGCGGCGGGCGAGCAACGACACCGGGGCCTGGACGGCGGCGCCGGTCATCGTCCAGGCGTGCCCTTCTTCCGCCCGGGCGAGACCGGATCGGTGATCATCCCGAGGTTCGAGATCCCGGCCCGCTGCGCGGCGGCCATCACCTCCACCACCTCGCCGTAGGGGATGGACTTGTCTGCGTGGAGGAAGATCTCCTTGTCGGCCTGCGCCCGGGCGTTGGTCCGGAGCTTCTCCTCGAGCTCGTCGAGGGGGACCTCCACGTCGCCGATGTAGACCCGCCCCTTGGCATCCACCGAGAGGACCAGCTTCTTCTCGCTCGCCTCGACCGGCGCGGCTCTGGCCTCGGGGAGGTCGACCTTCACGCCCTTCTGGATCAGCGGGGCGGTGATCATGAAGATGACCAGCAGCACCAGCATCACGTCCACCATGGGCGTGACGTTGATCTCGCTCATCGTGGTGCGCCCGGGAGCGCCCTTGCCGGCGGACATCGCCATGGGATCTCTCTACTTGAAGAAGTGCCGCTTGATGATGTTCAGGAAGTCCGAGGAGAAGTTGGCCATCTCGGTGTCGAACACCTTGATGCGGCTGACGAAGGAATTGTACGCCACGACCGCCGGGATGGCCGCGAACAGGCCGGCGGCCGTGGCCACCAGGGCGTTGCCGATCGGCGCGGCCACGGTGGACAGGGACGCGTTTCCCTTCTCGGCGATCTCGTTGAAGGCCGAGAGGATGCCCATCACCGTGCCGAAGAGCCCGACGAACGGCGCGGTGGCGCCCACCGTTCCGAGGAAGCTGACCCGCGACTCGAGCTCGGTGATCTGCGAGGTGCTGGCCCGGTTCAGCGCGCGCTCGACGTTCTCGATCCCGCCCAGCCGGTCGCTCATGGCGTTGTCCTGCCCCTCCTTGCCCTGGGCGAGCTTGGAGAGCTCCTCGTATCCGGCGCAGAACACCCGCGAGATGGGAGAGCTCGGGAGGTTGCGGGCGGACTGGTAGATCGCATCCAGCCGCGACCCCTTCCAGAAGGTGTCGAGGAACGTGATGGACTGGTCACGCGCCCGGTTGAGCTGGACGGCCTTCACCGCGATCAGCGCCCAGGAGACCACCGAGACGGCCACCAGCAGGCCGAGCACCGAGAGCTCCACCGGCGAGCTCTGTCGTACGATGGAGAGATAGTCGATCGCCGCGAGCGCGACGGGGAGGGTGTGCATGGGGGTGGGCAGCAAGCGCTACCAGGCGGATCCGACTGCGTCAAACGCCTGGATGGAGGTGGGCAATCCCGGCGCCCGCCGTGAATAGTCACCTCCGGAGCCCCGTCCTGAAGCAGGCCGAGGAAGGCCCGAAGGGCCGCTCGTTGCGGAACCGGAGGACGTCCGACATGCGCACCCGTGCCCTCACCCTGTGCCTCTCGACCCTGGGTCTCGTGCTGGCGTCGTGCACGAGCACCTACGGGCTGACGGTCTCCTGGACGTTCGCCAATGGCGGCAGCTGCGACGGGGCGGGCATCGAGCAGGTGCGCATCACCATCCCGGGCGAACCGCTCGCGCAGAGCATCTTCGACTGCCGGCTGGGTCAGGTACAGTTCACCGACTTTTACCCAGGGACCTATCAGGTCACCGTGGAGGCGCTGAACGCGGCCGTGGTGAACCCGCCGACCGCGATCTGGAGCGGGACCGCGAACGTCGATCTGCGAAGCACCGCCCTGGTGTCCGTTGTCCTTCAGCCAGTCTCCAACCAGAACGCGGTGACCTATCTCAGCTGGGCCCTCGACCCCGCGACGGGTGACAGCAACCAGATTCCCCTCTGTGGAAGCGGGCAGCGGCTGGATCAGGTCGCCATCTACATCGATGACGACACCCAAAGCGCCGGCACGTACGGATGTGGCCAGGGCACCCAGGGGGGCGTGGTGGTCAGCCCCTACCTGACGCCCGGCGTCCACACGATCCAGCTGGTCGCCTTCAGCACCCAGGAGGGCGCCACGGCCTACGCGCAGAGCGACCCGCTGCAGCTCACCTTCACCACCGGCCAGGCCTCGACCCGGACTCTCCCGCTCCACTGGAACGTGGGCGGACTTCAGGTCGGCTGGGCTCCGTACGCGAGCGTGAGTGACTACAACGCCGACATTCGCCAGACCTGCAGCCAGGCCGGCCTCGCGGACCTGGTGCTGGGTTTTGCCACCCAGCAGGAGCAGGGCTCCACGTTCTCGCTGGGGGCGACCTGCAACGGGAGCGTCATCCTGGACAACGTCCTGACCGGGACGTGGTTCCCGTACATCGACGCGTGCGGCCCCGGGACCCCGGCGGGCACCTGCACCTTGCAGGCAGCGGTCTACCGGGAAGACCCGACTCGGGTGAATCCGCCGAGCGTCACCGTGCAGCCCGGCAGGTTCTTCGACTCCAACCAGGCCGCCGCGTTCAACGTCTTCATCCCGCTGTTCCGCATCTAGATCAGGGCGGCCGCAGTCAGCCAGCGCCCGGGCCGTCTTCTGACTCGCTGGCACGGTTCGTGTTACGCCCATGCTCGGCATGGATTCACGGCCGATCGGCGTCTTCGACTCCGGGGTGGGAGGGCTGACGGTCCTCCGTGCCCTCCGCGCGCGCTTCCCCGACGAGGCGATGGTCTACCTCGGGGACACGGCCCGGGTGCCCTACGGGACCAAATCCGCCGAGGTCGTCACCCGCTACTCGCTCCGGAACGCCGCGTTCCTCACCGGGCAGGACGTGAAGCTGCTCGTGGTGGCCTGCAACACCGCCTCCTCGGTCGCGCTCCCTGCGCTCCGGGCCACGCTCGGTATCCCCGTCGTGGGAGTCATCGAGCCGGGGGCGCGCGCCGCGGCCCGGGTCAGCCGGACAGGCAACGTGGGCGTGGTGGGCACCCCCGGGACCATCGCCTCGGGGGCCTACCAGCGCGCGCTCGCCACGGAGCGTCCGGGCGTGCGCATCCTCGTCCAGGCCTGCCCGCTCTTCGTGCCGCTCGCGGAGGAGGGCTGGGTCCAAGGAGAGGTTCCGCGGCTCGTCGCCCGCGCCTACCTGGCGCCGATGCGGCAGGCCGGCATCGACACGCTCGTGCTCGGGTGCACCCACTACCCGCTCCTGCGCGGCGTCCTGGCCGAGGAGCTCGGCCCGGACGTGATTCTGGTCGACTCGGCGGAGGCGACCGCGGATGAGGTCCAAGGGCTGCTGTCCCGCGGCGGAGTCGGCCGCGCGCCGGCGGGGAGTGGAGCGCTCCGCGTTTACGTGACCGACCTGCCGGAGCGCATCCCCGAGCTGAGCGCGCGCTTCCTCGGCGAACGCGTGGACCGCGCCGAGCACGTGGACATCCAGGCATCCTGACGGCCTCGGCGTACTCGGGCCCGCTCACCGGCCTCGGGAGCGCGTCCGGCGCGGTGTTCCTGCCCCGAGGACACGCTGGAGGCAACGTCCGTCGTCCTCGTGCCCAGTCCGGAAGGGCCTGCGCGACCTCGCGCGCTCCAGGTCGGGCTTCCCGAACCCGTTTGGCACGGTCCCCGGCCGCGAGGGTCCAATGACCCTCGAGACCGTTCCATTCGGGTTCGCCAGGTCGCCTCGGGAACCCCGGGCCGCGTCGGCGAAGAGGAACCGTCCGGACGGATGGACCCCACGGGGCCACCGAAAGACGGCTCGGGATTCCCCCATGTGCTGTGCGAACCCGAATGGAATGGGGAAGGGTTCTCTGCGACCTCTGCCCGGGGGGACCGTTCCAAACGGATTCGGGAACCTCGGGAGCGCGCTCGAGAGGGACTCGCTAGGTAGCGGGTTGCCCGGGTCGGGCCGGGGCTCGCCGGCGGGAGCGGCAGCGCCGGCTCGTCCATCACCTCCGTCGCTTCCGGGTCCCCAGGTCGGGGCGCGTGCCGAGCACGTCGACACCGAGGCGTCGTAAGCGGGCAGGCAGTGTTTCCCCCCGGACCTCGCAAACGGCTGGTGCGGTTGATTGTGGCCTGGTGGCTTCCGAAGCAGCGGTCCTAGCCCCTTGTGCCCAGGGACTTACCCGCGAGCCGCCTGTATTCCCGCCCGCGGTGTTCACGCGGAGGGTTCATGGCACCAGCACGTCGACGAACTGGTTGGGGCGCAGCGTCCGGAGTTCTCGCGGTGCTGCTGCTCGCAGCCCCCGCGCAGGCCCAGAAGCAGCCGAACATCGTCGTCATCATGGGAGACGACATCGGCTGGTTCAACATCGGCGCCTATCACCGGGGAATGATGGCCGGCCGGACGCCGCACCTCGACCGCCTGGCGGGCGAAGGAATGTTGTTCACCGACTACTACGCCGAGGCGAGCTGCACCGCCGGGCGCGCCAACTTCATCACCGGTGAGCTCCCGATCCGGACCGGGATGACGACGGTCGGGCAGGCCGGCTCACCGATCGGGATTCCGGCGCAGGCAGTCACCATCGCCACCGCGCTCAAGTCGATGGGCTACGCCACCGGCCAGTTCGGGAAGAACCATCTGGGTGACCTGAACGAGTTCCTGCCCACCGTTCACGGCTTCGACGAGTTCTTCGGCTACCTCTACCACCTGGACGCGATGGAGGATCCTTGCCATCGCAACTACCCGCCGGCGCTCAAGGACTCCGTCGGGCCGCGCCACATGGTCCACAGCTGGGCTGCGGACAAGGACGACGGGACGGTGCAGCCACGCTGGGGAAAGGTCGGCAAGCAGCGAATCGAGGATGCCGGTGAGCTGTGCCCCGACCGGATGAAGACCGTCGACGACGAGATCTTGAAGCTCAGCCTCGACTTCATCGACCGCTCGAAGAAGGCAGGCAAGCCGTTCTTCGTCTGGTTGAACCCGACGCGGATGCACGTGGTCACCCATCTCTCCGACAAGTACGAGTCGCTCCGTACGCCCGAGAACGGCTGGTCGATCCAGGAGGCCGGGATGGCCCAGCTCGACGACGTGGTCGGCTCGGTGCTGGCGAAGATCAAGGAGATGGGGCTCGACGACAACACCTTGATCGTCTTCACCACGGACAACGGCGCGGAGAACTTCACCTGGCCGGACGGTGGCCAGACGCCGTTCGCCGGCGGCAAGGGCACTGCGCTCGAGGGTGGCTTCCGGGTTCCCGCGATGATCCGCTGGCCAGGCAAGGTTCCCCCAGGGAAGGTGTCCAACGAGATCTTCTCGGGGCTGGACTGGTTCCCCACTCTGGTCGCGGCGGCGGGCAATCCGAACATCGGCGACGAGCTGCTCAAGGGAAAGAAGATCGGCGCCGCGACCTACAAGGCCCATCTCGACGGCTACAACCAGATGGACCTGCTGACCGGGAAGGGGCCGTCGAAGCGGCACGAGATCTTCTACTTCACCGAGGGGACGCTCTCCGCGGTGCGGATCAACGACTTCAAGTACCGGTTCACCGACCAGCCGGGCGGCTGGCTGGGCGGGACGGTGAAGGTGGACTGGCCCATCCTGACCAACCTCCGCCTCGATCCCTTCGAGCGCACCGGACTGCCAAACGGCGACAGGGGATCGCTCGCCTTCTACAACTGGTTCGCCTTCGAGTTCTGGCGCTTCACCTTCGTCCAGCAAGAGGTCGGCAAGGTGGCGCGAACCTTCATCGAGTTCCCGCCAATGCAGAAGGGTGCGAGCTTCAACCTCGAGCAGGTGAAGGCCCAGGTCGAGAAGGCCATGGCCGCACACGCCGGCCAGTAGCAGACCCCGAGGTCGGGCGGAGACTCCCGGGCCGCCCGGCCGAGCGGGTCACTGCGGAGCGCTGGACCGTTGCGGGGGCAGCGACTCGGCCATGACCTGCGCCGCCTCGCGGGTCCCGAGGTCGTCCCGACGCGGGAGCGCGCCGGTGCAGGCGGTGATGGACCACTCCAGCGCCCGGAAGACGCGCGCCCATCCGAGCGGCCAGTTCAGCCATCCGGTCGTGATGCAGTAGTGCGTGGTGAAGGGACGGGTGTGGTGCAGGGCGTGATGCGCTGGCGGGAGAATCACGTGCCAGCACTGCAGCGCGGCGATCATCGGCGAGGGGGAGGGCAGGTGCGCCCACTTGTGAAACTGGTTGGTGAGCAGCACCCAGAACACCAGCGCGCCGAAGAACGCCGGGACGAAGACGCTCCCCCTCCCATCCGCGCCCGGGGACAGCCACACGGCCGCCCCGAGCACCGGCAGACTGATCAGGCAATTGTTTCCGTTCGTTTCGACGAAGTCGTGCCGGGTGATGGCGAGCTGGTCGCGGTGGTGCTCCCGGAAGGGCCTGAGCACCGCGGGGCCAAGGACGGGAAGGTCCGGAGACCCCCAGGTGTCAGCCGCCCAGTGGACCATGCCGGAAACGAGATCTGCGGCCAGGTAGCCGAGCAGCGCTGCGGTGAGCACCACCCACGGACGCCGACTCACCTCGGGTGCGAGCCGGACGGCGAGCCAGCAGAGCAGGGCCGAGTAGGAGAGCAGGCTGGCCCAGTCGAGCCGCCGGATGGCTCTGCTGCTCGCTTGCTGCACGCCATGCGACATCTGGCCTCCTCTCGCCCGTTCAGACCGACGAGAACGCCCGGATGTCACACAGATTACAGGAGGGCCCCGCCGCCGGTCTGCTGCTCCATGGTCGGGGCGCCGCCTCGGATTCGCCCGGCGTGTGTGTACAGGTTGAAGCTTCCTCCCCGGACGAATGTGGCCAGGGCAACGCCCGCCCGCCCGGCGAGGTCCACTGCCAGACTGCTGGCCGCTCCGACCGACGCCAGCACGGGAATCCGGGCCATCGCCGCCTTCTGCACCATCTCGAAGCTGCTGCGGCCGCTCACCACGAGGAGCGCGGGTCGGGGGCCGCTCGAGGGCTCCCGGCACGGGCCGACGGCCCCGGCCAGCACCAGGGCCCCCACCACCTTGTCCACCGCGTTGTGGCGGCCCACGTCCTCGTGCATGGCCAGCACCGAGCCGTCCCCGCCGAGCACCATCGCCGCATGCGTGCCGCCGGTTCGCTCGAACGCCTCCTGGGCTGCGCGGAGCCGGTCGGGTCCCGTGGCGACGAGCGCGGCGTCGATGACGGGGGCGTCCCCGAGAGGCTCGATGCGCGCGAGCAGGTCGTCGATCTGCTCGCGGCCGCAGACGCCGCAGGCCGCCGAGGTGAGCGTGCCGCGTCGGCTCGCCGTCACCCGCTCCCAGATCAGCTGCGCGCCGGGGGCGGGGAGCACGTCCAGCGCGTTGCCGTAGCCCTCCTGGTCGGTGCGACCGCAATGGTGGATCGTCCCCAGGTCGTCGACCGAGCGGATGATTCCCTCGGAGAGGAGGAACCCCGCGGCCAGGGCGTGGTCGGCCCCGGGGGTGCGCATGGTGATGGCCAGCGTGTCGCCGGCGACGCGGATCTCCAGCGGCTCCTCCACCGCGACCACGTCCATACGCGCCGGACCGAGCGCGCCGGGGCTCACGCGGCGATACGGCCGCTCGACGGTTCCTCGGTTCCGCACGCGGGGCACGCTAACCCCGGTGGCAGGCCGGCGCGAGCGGACGGGGCGTGCAGCGCGTCGCGGACCCACTCGAAACCCAGGGCAGCGGCGAGCCAGAACGGCGTGTAGTCCAGCCGCACGAGCCCGTGCAGGTGCATGCCTGTGCGATAGCGCCACGGACACTCTCCGAGCACGCCGCGCAGTGCGGCGCCGGAGGCGTACTCGGTGGCGTAGATGACCCCGAGGGACGCGGCCGCCCGGGTCAGACGGGACCGGTCCGCGAGCTTGCCGTGCACCGCTTCCAGCGCCAGCGCAGCGGCACCGTAGATGGGGTGCATCCAGAGATAGGTGCGCGCGGCGAGCTTCTTGTCCCGTGAGAGCGCGGCCTTGGTTCCGGTGAAGAGCACCTCGAGCACCCAGCCGGCGCACCCGTACAGGGCAAACTTCCGCGCCAGCTGTCGTCCCGTCGTCATCTCCGCCTCCGTGACGTGCAAGTTGTGGACGAGCGCCGGGCCGCGCAATTCAGCCCGCGGCGGGCCGGGTGGAACCCTGGCGGGTGAGCCTGGCATGCTCGGGCACATGCACCGACTCCTGTTCACCACCCTGCTGGGACTTTCGCTCGCCGCCGCCGCCCACGACGAAAAGGGGGACTGCGCGGACGAGCACGCCCCGACTGCCGGCCAGACGCCCGGTCCGGCGACCCTGAAGCCCGGCGCCGTCCTGGTCCGTGGCGAGCCGCTGCCGAAGAACCAGCAGCCGGTCCCCCTCGCCTCGGTGCTGGGCAAGCCGGAGGATGGCCGTACGGTGCTGGTGGAGGGCGTGGTGCGCCGCGCATGCACCCAGATGGGCTGCTGGATGGAGCTCGCGCCAGCCGGAGGTGGGCCGGGGATGCGGGTGACGTTCAAGGACTATGGCTTCTTCGTCCCCACCGACTCCGCGGGTGCGAAGGCGCGCGTCCAGGGCACGGTGAGGGTGGCCCAGCTCTCTCCGGCCCAGGCCGAGCACCTGCGCTCCGAGGGCGGCTCGATGTCCAGCGGCGCGCAGCGCGAGGTGCGGCTGGTGGCCACCGGCGTCGAGCTGCGGAGATAGGTCGTTCAGGTCAGGCCCGGACACCCGGCGGATGCCGCGATGCTGGCCGAGCTCGGCGGCCGGCTGTTTCACGATGCGTTCGCGCGTGACAACACGCCCGAGGACATGCGGGCGTACCTCGCGCAGCACTTCACGGAGGCTGCGCTGGCGCGGATCCTCCGCGACCCCGCGTGCGACGTGCTGGTCCTCGAGGAGGCCTCGGTGCCGCTCGGGTGGGCGCTGCTCGTGGCCGGCACCCGGGCGCCGCGGAGCCCCGCCATGGTCACCCCGGACTCACTCGAACCAGGGGCGGCCGGAGTCGGCGACGTCCGCGAGGTCGAGATTCGCCGCTTCTACGTCCATGGGCGACACCATGGCGGGCAGGCAGCGGCCACCCTGATGCTGGCCGCGCTCGACCGGGCGCGGGAGCGTGGCGCGGACGCGCTGTGGCTGGCGGTCTGGGAGCGGAATGCCCGCGCGCAGACCTTCTACGCCAAGCATGGCTTCCGCCGCGTGGGCATCCAGCCATTCCACTTCGGGAGCGACACGCAGACCGATGACGTGCTTGCCCGACCGCTCTCGCTCGGGGTGACCGTGGCCATCATCGCCGGCGGAGGCGCCACCCGGCTCGGCGGCATCTGCAAGCCGCTGCTCCGGATCCGCGGGCGAACGGTGCTCGACCGTGTGCTGTCGCTCCGGACGCTCGCGGACGAGGTGCTGCTCGTCTCCGCCGACCCGCGGCTCCCGGATGCCGGACTGCGCCGCGTGCTGGACGTGGTCCCGGGCCGTGGCGCGCCCGGCGGGGTCCAGGCGGCGCTGGCCCGCGCGAGGACGCCCTGGGTGCTCGCGGTGGCAGGCGACATGCCGTTCCTCGACGGTCGCGCCGTGCTCCCGCTGCTGGCCGGGCGGCGGGACGACGTGGACGCCGTCGCCTACACCGTCGGCGGCCGGCTCGAGCCGCTCGCCGCGCTGTACCGGAGCGCGCTCGCCCCGCGCTGGGCGACGACGCTCGCCGCTGGCGGTGCGTCCTTCGGTGCGCTCTGGAACGAGCTGCGCGGAGTGACGCTGCCCGAGTCGGCGCTGCGCGAGGCCACCGGCGACTGCCGCGCGGTGGTCAGCCTCAACGCGCCCGAGGATCTCGCAACGTGGGTGGAGGCCCCACCGGACGTACGGTCGTAAGTTTGCGACGTGCGAGGGCGCGCTGCTACCGTCGACTGCACTTCAGGCGATGGCGAAACCCTTCGACCGAGCCGTCTCCGGCTTCAATCACAACATCACCCACGCCGGTCGGGTCTTCCACGTGCAGACCGAGGACTCGGGGGTCAACAACCCCAACATCATCACCCACCTCTTCGTGGGCGGGAACATCCTCGCCAGCAAGAAGACGTCCTACGCCGAGCTGCTGAAGGCCGAGAACCTGCAGGAGCTGGTCCGCCAGCTGATGGAGGACCAGCACAAGCAGATGCTCCGGAACGTGGTTCAAGGCGTCTACGACACCCTCGACTCTGCCGCCCGCGCCTACCAGCCCGGGCAGCTCGCCCCCGCGGCGGACCCGAAGGCGGCCGGCTCCAGGCCCGCCCCGCCGCGCGCGTCGCTGCCACCGGAGGTCGAGGCGGCTCGCTCCCTGAGCACGCCGCCGCAGATCAACGACCTCGGCGCGCAGACGCTGTTCGGCGAGGATCTGATCAGCGAGAAGAGCCTGGACGAGGTGATCCTCAATTACCTCGCCGGCGACGGCGAGCGCTGAGCCGCGCTGCCTCACTGCCTCACTGCCTCACTGCCTCACT
>Ga0208851_1000237_pt1 | contig 25376 bp, 18 predicted proteins | sample NGESurshal092012_FD_184481 | JGI IMG/M metagenome (GOLD analysis project Ga0208851, IMG submission 184481) | Arctic peat soil microbial communities from Barrow, Alaska - NGEE Surface sample 415-2 shallow-092012 (SPAdes) | ecosystem: Environmental > Terrestrial > Soil > Wetlands > Peat ... | reverse complement strand
CTCGCCAAGCTCGCCGGCGGCGTCTGCGTCATCAAGGTCGGCGCGCACACCGAGGTCGAGCTCAAGGAGAAGAAGCACCGCATCGAGGACGCCGTCTCCGCGACGCGCGCCGCGATCGAGGAGGGCATCGTCGCCGGTGGCGGCTCCGCCCTCGTCCACGCCGCCTCGGTCCTCGATGACAACCTCGGGCTCGAGGGCGACGAGGCCATCGGCGTCAGCATCGTGCGCAAGTCCGCGGGCGAGCCGCTGCGCTGGATCGCCGAGAACGCCGGCGAGCAGGGCTACGTCGTCGTCTCCCGGGTGCGCGAGCTGCCCGTGGGCCACGGCTACAACGCTGCGACCGACGTCTACGAGGACCTCGTCGCCGCCGGAGTCATCGACCCGGTCAAGGTGACCCGTTCCGCGCTGGCCAACGCGGCCTCCATCGCCGCGCTCCTCCTCACGACCGAGGCGCTCGTGGTGGAGAAGAAGGAGGAGTCCGACGACGACGGGCACTCCGGTCACGGACACTCGCACGGCGCCGGTGGCCACAGCCACTGAGCCCACGCACGACGACGCCCCCGCCGGAATCCGGCGGGGGCGTCGTCGTAGGGAGTCGGGGAAGCTCAGGCCGGGCGCTGGGCCGGGATGCGCTGGCGCAGGTAGACAGCCTCACGCTCGTCCTCGGACATGCCGCCCCAGACGCCGTAAGGCTCGCGGACGGTCAGGGCGTGCGCCGCGCACTGGGCGACGACCGGGCAGCGCGCGCAGACGGACTTGGCCGCGAGCTCCCGGGACAGGCGCGACGGGCCGCGCTCACCCTCGGGGTGGAAGAACAGGTCGCTGTCCTCGCCGCGGCAGGCGCTGTCCATCTGCCAGTCCCAGAGATCGGCGTTCGGTCCGGGGAGCCGTGAAACGTCTGCCATGTCTCCAACCTCGTGCCTCGTGCTCGGGTGATGGTCTCACCGTACAACCGCGCCATAAGTTGGTCAACATGCGTCCAGACATGTCTCGCGACCAACCTGTGGCGCGCTTCGAGTGGCGCGGTTCCACCCGGGCCGGGACACTGGGCCAACCATGGCCGACCCGGACGCACCCGCCCCTGAGGTGGGTGCGCTGTCAGCCGGGACCGCCGTCCCCGGGTTGACGGTGGCCGCGGTCGCCCGACGTCTGGGCGTGGCCCCGGCCACCCTGCGCACCTGGGACCGCCGCTACGGCCTCGGCCCGTCCGCCCGCTCGGCGGGGTCCCACCGGCGCTACTCCACCCTCGACGTCGCCCGGCTGGACCTCATGCGCCGCCTGGTCAACGTCGGCGCGCCGCCCGCCGAGGCGGCTCGCGCGGCCCTGGCCGCGGAGGTCGGCGCTGCCGCCGAACGACTCGCCGTCGACCCCTACGCCGCGGGCGCCGACGACGACCTCGATCCGCTCCTCGACGACATCTCCGGCCCGCACGGTGGCGGCGACGTCATCGCCCTGCCCACGGCGGCGCCGTCCGTGCGCGGTCTGGCCCGCGCCGCGATGAGCCTGGACAGCGTCGCGTCCGGCCAGATCGTGCGCGACTCCCTCGAGCGCCGCGGGGTGGTCTGGACGTGGGACAACCTGCTGGTCCCGGTCCTCGTCGGCGTGGGCCGCCGCTGGGAGAGCACGGGCAAGGGGGTCGAGGTCGAGCACCTCCTCTCGGAGTCGGTCACCGCGGCGCTGTCCGGGGTCGTGACGCGGCTGCGCGGCGCGGTGAACCCGCGGCCGGTGCTCCTGGCCTGCGCCGACGACGAGATGCACTCGTTGCCCCTGTTCGCCGTATCCGCGGCTCTGGCCGAGCGGCACATCGCCGCGCGGGTCCTCGGTGCCCGGGTCCCGCACGAGGCGCTCGTGGCGGCGATCCGGCGGACCGGACCCTCGGTCGTGCTCGTGTGGGCCTACCTCGAGCCGGAAGGGGGCGCGGACTCCCTCGCCGAGCTGCCCGTCCTGCGTCCGGCCCCGACCGTGCTGGCGGCCGGACCCGGCTGGGGACCCGAGCTGCCGGCCGGCGTCGCGCGGGTGACCGACCTCGTCGACGCCGTCACCCGCATCTCCCACGCCGTCGGCGCCTGACCTCCTCCCGCACGGCGCGCCACGTCCGAGCCGCCCTGCCGCCCGCGCGTGGGGCCGGATACGCTCCGCAGGTCCGGTGAGCGGGGGTGCGCACGGCCTCGCCCGTCCGGCGCCCGCCTCCCGCACCGCATCCTGACGGAGCCCCCGTGGACGACGACCTCACCGAGCTGCTCGCCACCGGCGAGCGGGCGGCGTTCCACGGCCGGCCGGCGGCCGGGGTGGCGCCGCTGCAGCGCGCGGTCGAGCTCGCCCACGCCCACGGGCAGGACGCGGAGGCCACGGCCGCCGCCTGGCTGCTCGGTGTCTGCCTCGGCGCCGCCGGTCGGTACGGCGCGGCCATGACGGTCCTCGAGCCGCTCGCCAACTCGGCCCCCGAGGCGCCCGACCGTCGCCTGTTCGCCTCGCTCGCCGGCGCCACTCTCGCCAGCATCTCCCGCCAGCTGGGGCGCCACGCCGAGGGCCGGGCCATCGACGAACGGGCGCTGGAGCTGGCCGGCGACGCCCCGGAGGCGCGGTTCGACGCCGTCCTGGGACTCGCCGCCGACGCGGTCGGGCTCGCGGAGGTCATGCAGGCCGACGCCGCGCTCGCCGAGGCGGTCCATCTCGCTGACGGCCGCGGGGACTGGTGGCGCCAGCGCGTGCGCCTGGACTGGGTCCGCGCCGAGATCGCCCTGCTCCGCGAGCACCCGGACGAGGCGGTGGCCCGCGCCACCTCGGCCATCACGCTCGCGGAGGCCTCGGGAGCACCCCGTCACGTGGCCAAGGGTCTGCTCTTCCTCGGTGTCTCCCAGGTGCAGTCGGGCGACCACGCCGAGGCGGCCGCCAGCCTGCGCCGAGCGGCGACCCTCGCAGAGAGCCTGGGGTGCATCCCCCTGGTGTGGCCGGCGCGGGCCGTCCTCGGTGCCCTGGTGGCCCCGACGTCCCCCTCGGAGAGCGCGGCGGCGCTCACGTCGGCTCGTCACGTCGTCCGGCAGATCGCCGACGACCTCCCGGGCCGGTTCGCCGAGGACTGGCTCGCCCGAGCCGACATCGCGGCGCTGCTCGCCGACTGAACCGGCGTACGAGGCGCGCTCCCCGTGCGCGGCCGCGCGCAGGACCGGTGCGGTCCAGGACTGAAGTCGGCGCCGGAACATGCCGAACACATCTGAGTCAGGCGTCGCGCGAGCGGCGTGGAACCGACTCGGGAGGACGTGCGCATCACCATGACCACCGTTCTCGTCTGTGACGACGCGCCTCTCGCCCGTGAGGCGATCCGACGTGCCGTCGGCGCGGTACCGGGAGTCGAGCGCGTCACCGCGGCCGGCAGCGGCGAGGAGGTCCTCGCCCGGTTCCCCATCGAGCGACCGGACCTCGTGCTCATGGACGTCCGCATGCCCGGGATCGGCGGCGTGGAGGCCTCGCGCCGGCTCGTGGCCGCGCACCCCGACGCGACCGTCGTCATGCTCACCATGGGCGAGGACCCCGACGGCGTCGCCCGTGCCGTGTCCGGTGGAGCCCGTGGGTACGTCGCCAAGGACGCCTCGCGCGAGGAGGTCGCGGCGACCGTCGCACTCGCCCTGGCCGCCGGGCGAGAGGGCCCGGGGTCACGCTCGGCGCGCATCCGTCCTGCCGGTGCGCCGCCCGCGCTCACCGAGCGCGAGCAGCAGGTGCTCGACGGGATGTCCCGAGGCAAGTCCAACGCCGAGATCGGCCGTGAGCTCTACCTGTCCGAGGACACCGTGAAGACCCACGCACGGCGGCTGTTCCGCAAGCTCGCCGCCGCCGACCGCGCGCAGGCCGTGGCACTGGGCTTCCGCTGGGGCTTCCTGCGCTGATCTTGTTCCCACTCCAAGCGTCAGCCCTGCGGGCCGACGCGTCGGCGGTCGGCTCCGAGGCCGATCGGGTCGGGCCCGGCGGGCCCTCCCGCTCGGCGCCTCCCTGCGGTCGGCCGGTCTTCGGCCGTGCTCCGCCGCACAGCGATCGCGGCTGACTAGTCCCGCGTGCTCGCCTGGCTGCTGCTTCGCGTCGTCGTGGGGAGCAGGCCCAGGACCATCGTGCAGCCGGTGATGATCACCGCGGCTCCCACGAGCTGGATCGGGCTGAGCGGCTCGTGCAGGAGCAGCGCCCCGACGGCGACGGCGACGAGGGTCACGGCGAACTCCACGCTGATGGCGATCGTGGCGCCGACCTCGGCGACGAGGCGGAAGTACAGCACGTAGGTCAGCGCGCTGCACATGCCGGCGAGGACGACGAGCCAGCCGATGTCGGCCGCGGTCGGCGGGGCCGGCACCGGTACCAGGAGCAGAAGCGGCAGGGTCATGAGGCCGCCGAAGAAGAACGCGCCCATGGTCTGCTCCCAGGAGCCGACGTCGCGCAGCCGTGCGTGCGCGTAGTTGCTGCCGAACGCTGCCGAGACGGCTCCGCCCAGCGAGGCTGCACATCCCGCGACGAACGTGGGCGTGACCGGCACCGCGGGGAAGCCGACGAGCAGGACGATGCCGCCGAAGCCGAGCAGCAGACCGGCCAGGCCCGCCCGACCGATCCGCTCGAGGCCCCAGACATGGCCGATGAGCATCGAGAAGAGCGGGATCGTGCCGACGAAGATCGCGGCCATCGCCGTACCGATCCTCGGGGTCGCGAGGTTGAGCCCGATGAGCTGGCCGGCCACGGTGGTGGCCCCGACCACCACGAGGGGGACGGCGGGTCCGAAGCGCAACGTGCGCCCGGTCGCCCGCGCGAGCAGGTAGAGGATCGCCGCAGCGATCAACGCCCGGAACGTGACGCCGCCGACCCAGCCGAAGGCCCCGACGACGTGCAGCACGAGCACGAACGACAGCCCCCAGATGACGGCCATCGCGCCGTAGTCGAGCAGCTGCCGCCGATGCACCCCCCGAGGCTAGGGGCAGGTAATCTGTCTCCACCGCCCGCCTGCTGGAAGGCCACTCGTGTCGGACACCCACGGCATCCCTGACAAGTTCGCCGCGCTCGGGCTCACCTACGACGACGTCCTGCTCCTGCCCGGGGAGACCGACGTCGTCCCGTCCGAGGTCGACACGACCTCGCGCCTCACCCGCGAGATCTCCCTGCACGTGCCGCTGGTGTCCGCGGCGATGGACACGGTGACCGAGGCGCGGATGGCCATCGCGATGGCACGTCAGGGCGGGCTCGGCGTCCTGCACCGCAACCTCTCGATCGAGGACCAGGCCTACCAGGTCGACCTCGTGAAGCGGACGCAGACCGGCATGATCTCCAACCCGATCACCATCGGCCCGAAGGCCACGCTCGAGGACCTCGACGAGAAGTGCGGCCAGTACCGCGTCTCGGGTCTGCCGGTGGTCGACGAGGGCAACGTCCTGCTGGGCATCGTGACCAACCGCGACCTGCGCTTCACCCCGGTCGCCGAGTGGGCCACCACCCTCGTCTGCGACGTGATGACGCCGATGCCGCTGATCACCGGCCACGACGGCATCGAGCGCGACGAGGCCACGCTGCTGCTCCGCCAGCACAAGCGAGAGCGGCTGCCGATCGTCGACGACCACGGACGGCTCACCGGCCTCATCACGGTGAAGGACTTCGTGAAGTCCGAGCAGTACCCCAACGCCTCGAAGGACGTCGACGGCCGCCTCATGGTGGGTGCTGCCATCGGCTACTTCGGCGATGCGTGGGACCGTGCCACGACGCTGGTCGAGGCCGGGGTCGACGTCCTCGTCGCCGACACCGCCCACGGGCACGTGCGGCTGCTGCTCGACATGGTCGCGCGGCTCAAGAGCGACCCCGCCACGCGCCACGTGCAGGTCATCGGCGGCAACGTCGCGACCCGCGCCGGCGCCCAGGCGTTCGTCGACGCCGGCGCCGACGCGGTGAAGGTCGGCGTCGGCCCCGGTTCGATCTGCACGACCCGCGTCGTCACCGGCGTCGGAGCCCCTCAGATCACCGCGGTCTACGAGGCCTCGCTCGCGTGCCAGCCGGTCGGCGTGCCCGTGATCGCCGACGGTGGTCTGCAGTACTCCGGTGACATCGCGAAGGCGATCGTCGCGGGCGCGGAGTCGGTCATGGTCGGCTCGATGCTCGCCGGCTGCGACGAGTCGCCGGGCGAGGTCATCTTCGTCAACGGCAAGCAGTACAAGTCCTACCGCGGCATGGGATCGCTCGGCGCGATGTCCTCGCGGGGGAAGAAGTCCTACTCCAAGGACCGCTACTTCCAGGCCGAGGTCGAGAGCGACGACAAGATCGTGCCCGAGGGCGTCGAAGGTCGCGTGGCCTACCGCGGCCCGCTGTCGGCGGTGGCGCACCAGCTCGTCGGCGGACTGCGCCAGTCGATGTTCTACGTCGGCGCCCGTACCGTCGCGGAGCTCCAGGAACGCGGCCGTTTCGTCCGGATCACCGCGGCCAGCCTCAAGGAGAGCCACCCGCACGACATCCAGATGACGACCGAGGCACCCAACTACCCGTCGTAGCCCGCCCGGCCTCACCTCGCGAGCTGCTCGGAGCTGCTTGTCGTTCCGAACGCTCGGGGAGGTGCGGCGTCGCAGCCAGCACGTAGAGGACAGCCGTGACCGAGATCGAGATCGGACGCGCCAAGCGCGCCCGTCCCGCGTACGCGCTCGACGACATCGCGATCGTGCCGAGCCGTCGCACGCGTGACCCCGAGGCCGTGTCCGTCGCCTGGCGCATCGACGCCTACTCCTTCGAGGCGCCGGTCCTCGCGGCACCGATGGACTCGGTCGTCTCGCCCGCGACCGCGATCGAGATCGGGCGGCTCGGTGGCCTCGGCGTGCTCGACCTCGACGGCCTCTGGACCCGTTACGACGATCCGGAGCCGCTGCTCGAGGAGATCGCAGCGCTCTCGCCGGACCGGGTCACCCCACGGCTGCAGGAGATCTACGCGGCGGCCATCCGGCCCGACCTCATCGCGTCGCGGATCGCGGAGATCCGCGCCGGGGGCGTCACCGTCGCAGGCGCGCTGTCGCCGATGCGCACGGCGCAGTTCGCCAAGGCGGTCGTGGACGCGGGCGTCGACATCTTCGTCATCCGTGGCACCACGGTGAGCGCCGAGCACGTGTCGCCCGCTGGGTCGGCGCGCGAGCCGCTCAACCTCAAGCAGTTCATCTACGAGCTCGACGTGCCTGTGATCGTCGGCGGCTGCGCGACGTACCCGGCCGCGCTGCACCTCATGCGCACGGGTGCGGCCGGCGTCCTCGTCGGCTTCGGCGGCGGCGCCGCGCACACGACGCGCGACGTCCTCGGCGTCGGGGTGCCGATGGCCTCGGCGATCGCCGACGTCGCAGCCGCTCGGCGCGACTACATGGACGAGTCCGGCGGTCGCTACGTCCACGTCATCGCCGACGGCGGCGTGGGCCGGTCCGGGGACCTGCCCAAGGCGATCGCGTGCGGCGCGGACGCCGTCATGGTGGGCTCGCCGCTCGCGCGCGCCCTCGAGGCGCCGGGCCACGGGTCGCACTGGGGGATCGAGGCCGCGCACGCCGAGCTGCCCCGCGGCGAGCGGGTGCAGCTCGGCACGGTCGGCACCCTCGCGGAGATCCTGCACGGCCCGTCGCGCACGGCCGACGGCACGATGAACCTCGTCGGCGCCCTGCGCCGAGCGATGGCCACGACCGGCTACTCCGACCTCAAGGAGTTCCAACGGGTCGAGGTAGTCCTCACCCCCACCCGCTGACCCGTGTCGTGTGAATGTGCCCCAGCGCGCGACAGAGGCACGCGAGGTGCCCGTCGTCCACGGCGTCCGATAGTTGGATGTCACGCTGAGCGCCTCGAGCGCGCGGTGAGGCACATTCACGCGGGGGAAACGCAGTTTCGACACGGGGCGTCGCAGAAAGTCGGTAGGGGTGGCTACCGGCGGGTAACACGCTGCTCTACGCTGCGGCCATGACCGCCATGCCCTCCTCTTCCGTCCAGGTGCCCGTCGGCTCCGGTTCGCCGGCGCAGGCGATCCCCGAGGGCACCGTGGCGCGGCTGCTCCGGCACGCGGTGGTCTCCCCGTCCGCCCCTCGGTTCGAGTCGGTCTCGCCGTTCACCGGTGGCACGGCCGCATCCCTGCCGCTCTCGAGCGAGCACGACGTCGAGGCCGCCTTCGCGATGGCTCGCCGCGCGCAGCGGGTCTGGGCCGCCCGCACGGTGCGCGACCGGGCACGGGTGCTCCTGCGCTTCCACGACCTCGTGCTCGATCGCCAGGCCGAGGGTCTCGACCTCGCCCAGCTCGAGACCGGCAAGGCGCGCCGGGACGCGTTCGAGGAGCTCGTCGACTGCGCGATCAACGCCCGTCACTACGCCCGCCGCGGACCCCGGCTGCTGGCCTCGAAGGACCACCTCGGAGTCTTCCCGACGCTGACCGAGACGGTGCAGCACCACCACCCCAAGGGTGTGGTCGGGATCATCGCTCCCTGGAACTACCCGATCACCCTCGCCGTCACCGACGCCCTGCCCGCGCTGCTCGCAGGCAACGCCGTCGTCCTGCGCCCCGACGTCCAGACCACCGTCACGGCGCTCTGGGCCGTCGACCTGCTGCGCGAGGCCGGTGTGCCCGAGGGCGTCCTCCCCGTGGTCATCGGTCCCGGGTCCCGGCTCGGCCCGTGGGTGATCGAGCGGGCGGACTTCGTGATGTTCACCGGCTCCACCCCGGTCGGGCGCGACGTCGCGAAGCGATGCGGCGAGAGGCTCATCGGCTGCTCGCTCGAGCTCGGCGGCAAGAACGCCCTCATCGTGCGCGCCGATGCCGACATCGAGCGGTCCGCCGAGATCGCCGAGCGCGCCTGCTTCGCCAACTCCGGGCAGCTCTGCATCGGCATCGAGCGGCTCTACGTCCACGAGGACATCGCCGAGGAGTTCCTCGCCGCCTTCGTGCGCCGCGTCGAGGCGCTCCGACTCAAGCCCGGGGTGGGCTGGGGCGCGGACATGGGGTCGCTGGTGTCGGCGAAGCAGCGCGACTCCGTCGTGCGCCACATCGAGGATGCGGTCGCGAAGGGCGCCGAGGTCCTCACCGGCGGGCGGGACCGTCCCGACGTCGGACCGTTCTACATCGAGCCCACAGTGCTGCGCGGCGTGACTCCGGACATGCTCGCGTGCACCGAGGAGACGTTCGGTCCGGTCACGAGTGTCTATACCTTCGCCAACGACGAGGAGGCCGTCGCCATGGCCAACGACTCGATATACGGCCTCAACGCCTCGATCCTCACGCGCGACACACGGGCCGGCCGGGCGATGGCCAAGCGCATCCAGGCCGGGACGGTGAACGTCAACGAGGCCTACGGCGCGACCTGGGGATCCACCGGTGCGCCGATGGGCGGCATGAAGGCAAGCGGCCTCGGCCGTCGGCACGGTGTCGAGGGACTCATGAAGTACACGGAGTCGCAGACCGTCTCGGTGCAGCGGCTGGTCGGGCTCGGAGCGCAGTTCGGGCGCTCCGACGAGCAATGGGCAGGGCACCTCACCACTGTGGTGCGGGCGATGAAGAAGGCAGGCGTGCGATGAGCGACAAGACGCAGGGCGAGCACTATGACGTCCTCGTGGTCGGGTCCGGCTTCGGCGGGTCCGTCACCGCGCTCCGCCTCACCGAGAAGGGCTACAAGGTCGGCATCCTCGAGGCCGGTCGCCGCTTCACCGACGACGAGTTCGCGAAGACCTCGTGGCGGGTGCGCAAGTTCCTCTACGCGCCGCGTCTCGGGCTCTACGGCATCCAGCGGATCCACCTGCTGCCCGACGCCGTGGTCTTGTGCGGCGCCGGAGTCGGCGGCGGTTCGCTCGTCTACGCGAACACGCTCTACGTCCCGCCGAGGGAGTTCTTCGAGGACCCGCAGTGGGCGGGCATCACCGACTGGGAGGGTGAGCTGGCGCCGTTCTACGACCAGGCCACCCGCATGCTCGGCGTGACTCAGGTCCCGCACCGCACGCCGCTCGATGACGTCTTCGCCGAGGTCGCCGACGACATGGGCGTCGGTGACACGTTCAAGCTCACTCCTGTGGGCGTCTTCTTCGGCGAGGGCAAGGGCACGCCCTCGCCCGACCCGTTCTTCGGCGGCGTCGGCCCGGCGCGCGCGGGGTGCATGGAGTGCGGCGCCTGCATGACCGGCTGTCGCCACAACGCGAAGAACACCTTGCCGAAGAACTACCTCGGCCTCGCCGAGGCCGCCGGCGCGGTCGTCCACCCCCTCACGACGGTGCGCATCGTGCGCCCACGGGCGCAAGGCGGCTACGCCGTGGAGACGGTGCGCACCGGACCGATGATGCGAGGCCGGCGCACCTTCACCGCGGACCACGTCGTCATCGCCGCGGGCACGTTCAACTCCCAGCGGCTGTTGCACCGGATGCGCGACGAGGGCTTCCTGCCGCGCATCTCTCCGCGACTCGGCTACCTCTCGCGGACCAACTCCGAGTCGATCGTCGGGGCGGTCTCGACGCGGAAGGACACCGACTTCACCCGCGGCGTCGCGATCACGTCGTCGTTCTTCCCCGACAAGCGCACCCACATCGAGCCGGTGCGCTACGGCAAGGGCAGCAACCTCATGAGCCTGCTCGCGACCGTCATGACCGACGGCGTCGAGGGCGTCCCGCGCTGGAAGGTGTGGGCCAAGCAGATCGCCGCGGACCCGAAGACCGCCGCGCGTTCGCTCGGGGTGCACCGCTGGTCGGAGAAGGGCGCGATCGCGCTGGTCATGCAGTCGGTCGACAACTCGCTCACCGTGCGCGGAGTGAAGGGGAAGCTCGGCTTCCGCCTCACGTCCAAGCAAGGCGACGGCGAGCCTAACCCGACCTGGATCCCTGCTGGGAACGAGGCTTCGCGCCGCATCGCAGAGAAGATCGACGGCTTCCCGATGGGCCAGGTCGGCGATCTCATCGACGCTCCGATGACCGCCCACTTCGTCGGCGGCGCCTGCATCGGGGCCGACGCCGAGCACGGCGTGATCGACGGCTACCACCGGGTCTTCGGGCACGAGGGGCTGCACGTCGTCGACGGTTCGGCCATCTCGGCGAACCTCGGCGTCAACCCGTCGCTCACGATCACCGCGCAGGCGGAGCGCGCCATGTCGCTGTGGCCGAACAAGGGCGAGACCGACGGCCGGCCGCCGTTGGGGTCGGCCTACGTCCCGGTGCCCGCGGTCGCTCCGGCGAGGCCGGTCGTGCCCGCGGACGCTCCCGGGGCACTGCGGCTGCCGGTCGTCGAGATCCGGCAGGGCAGGGCCGCCCGCAAGCAGGTCGCCACCGACTGACGCGCCTCACTCGCTCCCGGTGCCGACCGCGCCGCGGGCCTCGAGCGCGAGCTCGCGGATCCGCGCGATGGCCTCCGGCGTGTAGGGACCGTTGACGCCGGAGATCACGGCGAGGCGCATCCCGTGCTTGAGCCCGAGCTTGTAGATCTCCTTGACCTTCCCCCACTCGATGTTGCGACCGACGGTGAAGGTCTCGTAGCGACCCTCGAGCGCGAGCACCACGGTCTCGGCGAGGCATGCGTAGGCGACGTTGGCCGGCAGACCGATGTTCTTCATCCGGACCTCGCCCGGCAGCTCGATCTCCCCGGACTCGATGACGAGCACGTCGGGGCGCTTGGCGACGTCCTCGGCGGACAGGTCGAGCGGGCGCGCGACGTCGGTGATCACGCAGCCGGGCTTCACGGCCATGATGTCGAGCACCCGCTTGCCGGCGCCCGACGTCGCGGTGACGATGAGGTCCATCTCGGCTAGGTGGTCGTCGGGCTTGGCGGCGACGCGGATCACGGCGCGCGGGTGCTCTCGCTCGAGGTCCTTCTTGAGGGCCAGCAGCTTGGCCGTCTCCGGCGAGACGAGCCACAGCTCGTCGGCGGACAGCGCGAGCAGCCGTGAGCAGACCGAGCCGATGGCCCCGGTGGCGCCGACGACCATGGCCTTCGCCCTGATCCGGCCGTGCTCGTCGACGTCGCAGATGCCGAGCTGGATCATCGCGTCGTGCGCGGCCCACAGCGCGCCCGACGCGCTGTAGCTGTTGCCGGTCGTGATCGGCAGCGGCGCCCGCTTGGCGACGGTCACGCCGGCGTCACCGACGACCTTCGTGAACGCCCCGAGGCCCATCACCTGCGCACCGAGCTTCTGCGCCATATCGGCGGCCTGCAGGAGCCGGTCGTAGGTGAACTCCGGGCTGTGCGCCATGAGCTCCTTCGGGGTGCCGCCGACGCTGATCAGCCAGCCCTCGGCCTGCGAACCCGTCGGCGACGTGATGCCCGTGACGTGGCTGTAGACGAACGGCGGCGCGTAGGCCAGACCCTTCTCCACCATGTCCATGACCGGCTGCGGCGCCAGGCGGTTCAGCGTCGCCAGCGGCTCGACGGTGCTGAAGTACTGCTGGGAGAGCGGGTGGATCACGAAGGCGAAGCGGCTCTTGCGCCGGAACCCGTTGGGGTAGAGCACGCGCGGCTCGAGCCCGGCCGACACGATCATGTCGAGCAGGTCGTCGTGGGTGAGCGCGCCGGTGCCGCCGACGACGGCGATCATCATGGCCTCGAGCACACCGGACGTGACGGTCACGTCGAACGGCTGCGGCACTGCGTCGAGCACCATGTCGACGTCGTGCTCCGCGAGGTAGGCGAGCCGGTCGTCCGACACGGCTGCCGTGATCACGGTCTTGCCGGTGAGGTTCTCGATGTCGAAGGCGAACAGCTCGTCGAAGGTGGCGACGACGACGTCGCAGTCCTTCGCGAAGCGGTGCGCCGAACGGACCGACCACCGGGTCCCGGGGGCCTTGATCCGGGACTGGATCCCGCCGGGGAGACGGCGCACCGGCCAGGTCACGGCCTTGGCGGCGAGCCCGAAGACCGGGTTCGAGTCGACCCGCGCGGGCACGTCCCAGTGCAGCAGCGGATCGGCGAACTCGAGGTTCGCGGTGTACTCGCGCAGGACGCGGACCGTCCGTCGGTGGTTGAGGCCGCCCAGGACGAGCGTCCGGGCGTTCGTGAAGTAGCCGGGCATCTCGCTCTGCACGTGGCGGATCGCCCACTCCTGCAGCACGTCGCGCAGCGTGTGGCCGTCGGTGATCGGGACCGCGGTGGTGGCGCGCTTCACGCGGCCGACGGCCTCGAGCTCACCGTCGTAGAGGCCGGCGGCCCGCGCCTCGCGGATGCCGGTGACGGCGATGGCGTCGGCCTCGCCGGCCCACTCACGGACGGCAGCCTCCGCCGCAGCGACGTCACCGCTCGTGCCGACGCGCACGATGCGGATCCCACGGCCCAGGAACGTGACCTTCTCGTCGTAGTCGCGGTCCGGGCCGGTGAGGCTCACGTTGACGACGAGCAGTGGCTTCGTCGATGGCATCAGGCTCCTCGATCCGGGTGCGGTACGTCGGACGGTCAGACCATCGCCGCGGACGAGTGCTCCGGGTGGGCGACCCTGTAGTCGAGCAGGGTGTCGGCGTAGCTCGCGAACGGCGGGCACGACAGCCCGGTGCCCTCGAGCGCAGCCACGGTGTTCGTCGTCGGGTACGTCGTGCGCGACGCGAAGTAGTCGAGCCCCTCGGCGGGGATCCCGAGCAGGCGCTCGAGCCCCGGCACGGAGCCGAGCGTGGCGCGCGCGAAGCCCAGCGGGAGCCGCGCCCACACGACGCGCTTGCCGAGGTGGCCGGCGAACAGGTCGACCAGCTCGCGGACCGTGGGCGGGTTCGGGTCGGTGAGGGCGAAGGTGCGGCCGACCGTCCTGTCGAGCACCGAGAGCTCGTCCATCGCCGAGATGACGAAGTCGCGCGGCACGAGCGAGATGACGACGGAGTCGGCGTCACCCACCGCAGGCACGAGGGCGATCGCCGGCTGACGGCGCAGGAACGCGGCGAGGAAGTAGGGGCCGTCGTACTTCTGCGTCTGCCCGGTCGTCGAGTCGCCGACGACGATGCCGGGGCGGTAGACGGTGGCGGGGACGCCGTCGGCCACCGCCTTGCGGACGAGGAGCTCGGCCTCGAACTTCGTCGACTCGTAGTGGTTGAGGAACGTCTGGCCCTCGTCGAGCATCTCCTCGGTGAAGGCGCCGTCGTAGCGGCCGCTGACGTAGCAGGTGCTGACGTACTGCAGCCGGCGCAGCCGCGACAGGGTGCGGCACAGGTCGAGCACGTGCGCGGTGCCCTCCACGTTGACCCGCCGCGCGATCGCCTCGTCGACGGTGAGGTCGTAGACCGCGGCGAGGTGCCACACCTCGGACACGTCGTCGAGCCAGTCGCGGTCCGGTGCGTGCAGACCGAGGCCGGGGACCGTGATGTCGCCCTCCACGAGCTCGACCCGGCCACGGACGCTCGCGTGGTCGTTCTCGATCTCGAGGAGGCGCTTGCGGGCCGTCAGGAGGTGCTGGGACTGGACCAGGCAGACCGCGCGGGAGCCCTCGCGCTTCGCGAGCAGCCGGGGGAGCAGGGCGGAGCCGAGGAACCCGGGGAACCCGGTCATGAGCAGAACGGACACCTGCATCGCCTTCTCGCGGCCCGGCCCCGGGACCCGGCCCTCGGGTCGCCGTTCAGCCGTGGCTCACGGGTCCATCGTGGCCGCGTTGCCCGCCGGTGTCGCGCCCCGGGCCTTCTAGAAGGGGGCCACGGTCCCGCCCTGACCAGCTGCTGCCCACCTATCTGTCGCTTCCTGGGCCTCCAGCGGCCTCGGAAGCGACAGATAGGCGGGCAGCAGCGGAGGTCATGAGCCGGGCTTGCAGACGGTGCCCGGGGCGGGCACCGTCCCGTGGATGAGGTAGGCGTCGACGGCCGCGTCGATGCAGGTCGAGCCCCGGCGGTACGCCGTGTGACCGTCGCCGTCGTAGGTGAGCAGCGTGGCGTTGTCGAGCTCCTTCGCCACCTCGACGCCTCCCGCGTAGGGCGTCGCCGGGTCGTGAGTGGTCGCCACGACGAGGATCGGGGCCGATCCCTTCGCGTGGAACACCGCCGGGGCGGCGGTGTTCGCGCGCACCGGCGCCCAGTGCCAGCAGGGCAGCGTCCCCCACGCCTGACTCTCGCCGAACACCGGAGCCGTCCTGCTCCACGCCGCGCCCAGAGCGGCGACGTGCTGCGGCCCGCCGAGCTGCGGTGTGTCGGTGCAGGTGACCGCGTAGTACGCCTCGAGGAAGTTGCCGGAGTAGCTGCCGTCGGCCTGGCGCCCGTACACCGAGTCGATGCTGGCGATCAGGCTTGTCCCGTCGCCGGCGAACGCCGATGCCAAGGCCGTGCGCAGGTAGGGCCAGCCGTCCGCCGGGGCATAGAGCAGGTAGTAGATCGACGGGGTGGCATTCCCCTCCGTGAGCAATCGGTTCGTCCCGGCAGGGAGTGGGTGGGTGTCGAGGTCGCTGAGGAACTTCTGGATCCGGCGCACGCCGCCATCCAGGCTGCCCGTGAGCGGGCAGTCGGACTGGGTGAGGCAGTCCGCGACGAACCGCCGCAGCGAGGCGTCGTAGGAGTCGCTCTGCATGGCGAGGCCCTGCTCGAGCGTCTGGGATCCGGGGTAGGCGCCGTCCAGCACCATGCGGCCGACGTGCGACGGGAACAGGTCGGCGTACTGCGCCCCGAGATCGGTGCCGTAGGAGAAGCCGAGGTAGTTCAGCTTCTCGTCGCCGAGCGCGGCGCGGATCACGTCCATGTCGCGCGCGGCGTCGGCCGTGCCCATGTGCGCAGCGATGTCCGGCGACCGGGCGGCGCACCCTGCTCCGAGCCCCGCGGAGAGGTCCGTGATCGTGGCCGCCTGCTGCGGCGTGCGCGGCGTCCCGTCCGCGGCGAGGAACGTGTCGAGGTCGGCGTCGGACAGGCAGTCGACGGGGTCCGACGTACCGACGCCGCGGGGGTCGAAGCCGACGATGTCGTAGGCGACCACGAGGTCGCCTGTCAGCTCCTCGTAGGCGTGGCGCGCCAGGTCGACGCCGCTCCCACCTGGGCCACCGGGGTTGAGCAGGAGCGAGCCGTGTGCCTGCGTCGACTTCAGCCGCACCATCGACAGCGAGATGGTCTTCCCGGCGGGTACGGCGTAGTCCAGCGGCACCGTCACCTTCGCGCAGTCGAAGGTGCCGCCGCAGCCCGTCCAGGTGAGCTTCTGGTCGTAGTACGCCGCGAGCGACCCGGACGCCGAGGAGTCCGGCGAGCTGCCGGTGGCCACCCTGCCGTTCGGCGTCGACGTCCCCGCCGACGTGCAGCCGGCCAGCAGCGCCAGCGCGACCGCGCCGACGAGCAGGGCTGTCGTCCTCACCCGCATGGGGACCCCCGTCCCTGGCCCGGACACCGCGACAGGCCCGCTGCGACCCGATCCCAGAAACGTACCGAGCCAGGCAAGCCTGCACCGCCCTCACCCGCTCCTGCCCACCTATCTGTCGTTTCCCGCTTGGTGCGAGGGTCGGGAAACGACAGATAGGTGGGCACAAGGATGGGGAGTGGGGCTCAGTCGGCTTCGCGCCAGGTGCGCCAGAGGGCGGCGTAGGGGCCGTCGGCGGCCACGAGCTCGTCGTGGCTGCCGAGCTCGCTGATCCGGCCGTCCTCGACGACGGCGATGCGGTCGGCGTCGTACGCCGTGTGCAGCCGGTGCGCGATCGCGATGACGGTCCGGCCCTCGAGGACGGCGCTCAGCGACCGCTCGAGGTGCCGGGCGGCGCGCGGGTCGAGCAGCGACGTCGCCTCGTCGAGGACCAGGGTGTGCGGGTCGGCGAGGATCAGGCGCGCGAGCGCGACCTGCTGGGACTGCCCGGGTGCCAGGGCGTGAGCGCCGGCGCCGACCTCGGTGTCGAGGCCGGCGCCGAGGGTCTCGACCCACGGCGTCGCGTCGACCGACTCGAGCGCGGCGGTGAGCTCGGCGTCGTCGGCGTCGGGCTTCGCGAGGAGCAGGTTGTCGCGCAGCGTGCCCACGAAGACGTGGTGCTCCTGGTTGACCAGCGCGACCTGGGTGCGGACCTTCTCGGTCGGCATGAGCGAGAGCGCGGCACCCCCCATCTCCACCGCGCCCGTGCGCGGGGCGTAGATGCCGGCCATCAGGCGACCGAGCGTCGACTTGCCCGCGCCCGACGGCCCCACGAGCGCGAGGCGCTCGCCCGGCGCGACGTCGAGGTTGATCCCGTGCAGCACGTCGCGGCCGGCGCGGTAGCCGAAGCGGACGTCGTCGACGACGATCCGGTCGTCGAGCGGCTCGAGGGTCGGATCGGTCTCCGGGTCCGGGACCTCCTGGACGCCGACGAGCCGCGCCAGCGAGGCCTGGCCGACCTGCAGCTCGTCGTACCACATGAGCACCTGGTCGACCGGGTCGGTGAGCATCTGGGTGTAGAGCAGTCCCGTCGTGAGCGCACCGATGGTGATCGACCCGTGGCCGACGAGCCAGCCGCCGAAGGCGAGCACGCCGAGCAGCGGCAGGACGTAGCCCATCTCGATGAACGGGAACCACGTGCATCGCAGCCACAGCGTGTAGCGCTCCCAGGACACCCAGCGTCGGATGCGGGCGTCGGTGACCGCGATCCGCTGCTCCTCGAGGCGGTAGAGCTCGACGGTCTGGCCGGCGTCCACGGTCTCGGCGACCGAGGCGCTGACACCGGCGTAGGTCGAGGACTCCGCACGGTAGGACTGCGGTGCGCGCCTGAAGTACCACCGCGACGAGATCAGGATCGGAGGTACGGCGAGCAGCCATGGCAGGGCGAGCAGCGGCACGGTGACGACGAGGGCGCCGAAGACCAGCACACCGGTCACGAGCGCGATCGTGATCTCCGGGACGGCCTCGCGCACCGAGCGGTTGAGCCGGTCGATGTCGGTCGTGGTGCGCGACACCAGGTCTCCGGTGCCGGCGCGCTCGACCACTCCGGTCGGCAGCGAGACGGCGCGGGTGAGGAAGTCCTCGCGCAGGTCGGCGAGCACCTCCTCGCCGAGGACGCCCGCCTTGAGCCGCGTGACCCGGGTGAACACCGTCTGCACGACGAGCGCGCCGAGGAACACCAGCGCCGCCGTGTCGATCACCTGCGCCGTGGTGCCGTTGGTGAGGCTCTCGACGAGACCACCGAGCACGATCGGGCCCGCGAGGCCCGCGACGGCGGCAACCGAGTGCAGCGCGATCACGACGGCGAACGCCGAGCGGTGGCGGCGCAGCAGCACGCGGGTGTAGGCCGACACCGTCGCCTGGCTCGCGACGGGGAGCGACTGCCCGGTCTGGGTCGACGCCGCGACTGCGTCCTCGGGCGGCCTCACGGCGTGGTCACCTCCTCGCGCGTGACCACGGCGCGGTACATCGCGTCGTCGCGCAGCAGCGCGCGGTGGCGCCCGGTCGCGGCGACGACGCCGTCGACGACGAGCACCACGACGTCGGCGCGGTCGAGCATGAGCGGCGAGCTGGTGAGGACCACCGTCGTCCGACCGGCCCGGGCCTCGCGCAGGGCGGCCGCGATGCGAGCCTCCGTGTGCGAGTCGACGGCGCTCGTCGGCTCGTCGAGCACGAGCACGGGTGGGTCGACGAGCAGCGAGCGGGCGAGGGCGAGCCGCTGGCGCTGACCGCCGGACAGCGTCCGGCCGCGCTCGGTGATCCGCGCGCGCATCGGGTCGCTCACGTCGGGGGAGGCGTCGACGAGCGCGTCGAGCACGTCGTACGCCGACGCCGTCTCCACGGCGTCCGACACCGACACGCGACCCGAGCGGGGCACGTCAAGCAGCTCCACGAGGGTCCCCGACAGGAGCACCGGGTCCTTGTCCTGGGTGAGGATCGTGGCGCGGACCGTGGCGCGCGGGATCTCACCGAGCGGCACACCGCCGAGCGTGACCGCGGCGCCGCCGTCGTCGAGACCGGCGAGGCGCAGCGCGATCTCGTCGGCCGTGACCTGCTCGGCGCACACGACCGCGGTGAACGTGCCCGGCGCCACGGTGAGTCCGGAGACCGGGTCGTGGAGCGCCGCGTGCGCGGGGACGGCCGTGGTGCCGTGCGAGGTGGCGACGTCGCTGCGCTCGAGACGCAGCACACGGACGACGCGACCGGCACCGACGTAGGCCCGGGTCCAGCGCTGGGCGGCCTCGACGAACGTGCGCAGCGGGATGAGCAGGAAGGCGGAGTAGCCGTAGAACGCGACGAGCTGGCCGACGGTGAGGGCTCCCGTCAGGGTCAGGTGCGCCCCGATCCACGTCACGAGGACGACGAAGAGTCCGGGCAGCGCGACCTGCTCGGCGTCGAGCAGCGAGCGCACCTTCGCGACGTCGACGGCCGCGGCGCGGACGTCCTGCGACGCGACCCGGAACCGCTGGAGGAACAGCTCCTCACCGCCGATGCCGCGCAGCACGCGCAGGCCCGCGACGGTGTCCGATGCGAGCTCGGTCGCGCGGCCGAGCCGGTGGCGCTGGGAGGACTCCGCGCGCTCGAGCGGCCGGATGAGGGGGCCCACTGCGAGGCCGAGCAGGGGGATTCCCACGAGCACCACGACCCCGATGAGCACCGAGGAGCGCATGAGGATCGCGACGACGGCGACGAACGCGACCACGGCACCGACGAACCGCGCGAGCACGTCGAACGCGCCACCGATCTTCTCGACGTCGCTGCTCGTGACCGCCACGACCTCGCCGGTCGCCACGGTCCGCAGCAGCTCGTGGCCGAGGTGCGCCGCGTGCCGCGTGACGAGCTGCTGGGTCCGGCTCGAGGCGGTGATCCAGTTCGTGACGGCCATCCGGTGGCGCAGGACCCCGGTGACGGCCGAGACCGTCGTCAGCCCGGCGACGATCGCGACCGCGCGCACCACCCCGCCCTCGTCGCCCTCGGACGCGGCCTGCACACCGGCGCCGATGCCCGCGGGGACGGCGGCCATCGTGACCATCCAGACGACGCCCCAGGTGATGCCCAGTGCCAGGGTGCGCCACTGCTCCCGCGCCATCCACCGAAGGTAGGCGGCGGTCGAGCGCAGGTCGGGTGTCCCCGGGTCGGGGAAGGGGAGACGGGCGAGTGACATGGCAGGTCGAGACTAGGCCCGCGGCGCGACCGCGGTCGCCGCCGTTTCCGCCCGCACCGGCCGTCCCCGAGGCACTAGCGTCGGCACCGACGGCCCTCGAGGCCGACCCACGAGCCGAGGTGACCCGTGAGCTTCCCGACCCCGCCTCCCGAGGACAACCCCTTCGCGCCGCCCCCCGAGGGCGGCTTGCCGGCACCCCCGTCGCCGCCCTCGGTCCCGTCGTACGGCGCGCCGGCGCCACCACCCCCGCCACCGTCGGCCTTCGGCACGCCGGCCTACGTCTCGCCGCCCCCGCCCGCCTACGGCGCACCCGGCTACGGCAGCCCCTCCTACGGCCAGGGCTACCCGGCCCCGGAGAACGGTCCCGGTACGACCGCGCTCGTGACCGGGATCCTCGGGCTGCTGTGCTGCGGGCTGCTCTCGATCGTCGCGATCGTGACCGGCCGCAAGGGGATGGCGCTCGCGGACGCCGGCCGCGCCAGCAACCGAGGCTCGGCCCAGGCCGGCATGATCCTGGGCTGGATCGGCGTCGCGCTCTGGATCGTCGGCGTGGCCTTCGCCATCATCGGCGCGATCGCGGGCAGCACCACGTCCTCGGTGGGCGCGGGCTAGGCCTGCTGGAGCGTCGGACGGCCACGGGTCGCGGCCGTTCGGCGCCGTCGGTCCGCCCCTCGCCCGGCGGATACGATCGGGGCTCCACAGCCGTACGAAGGGCCCATGATCCTGGTGAGCACCCCCACGCACCGCCCCGTCCTCGTCGTCGACTTCGGTGCGCAGTACGCCCAGCTGATCGCTCGCCGCGTTCGTGAGGCGCACGTCTACAGCGAGATCGTCCCCTCGACGATGCCGGTCGCGGAGATGCTCGCCAAGGACCCGGCAGCGGTGATCCTGTCCGGCGGTCCGTCCTCGGTCTACGCCGAGGGCGCGCCGCAGGTCGACCCCGCGCTGTTCACCACGGGCGTCCCGACCTTCGGCATCTGCTACGGGTTCCAGGCGATGGCCGCGGCGCTCGGAGGCGAGGTGCGCCGGACCGGGCTCTCGGAGTTCGGCCGCACCGACCTGCGGGTGACCGACCCGCTCTCGGCGCTCTTCCACGGCACGCCGCACGACCAGTCGGTGTGGATGTCGCACGGCGACGCCGTGCAGAGCGCCCCGGACGGCTTCCGGGTCGTGGCCGTCACCGACGGCGCGCCGGTCGCCGCGTTCGAGGACCGGACCCGACGCCTTGCAGGCGTGCAGTTCCACCCGGAGGTGCTGCACTCCGAGCACGGGCAGCGGGTGCTCGAGCACTTCCTCCATGACATCGCCGGCATCGAGCCGACCTGGACGTCAGCAAGCGTGATCGACGAGCAGGTGGAGTCGATCCGCGCGCAGGTCGGCGACAAGCTGGTGATCTGCGGACTCTCCGGCGGGGTCGACTCGGCCGTCGCCGCCGCCCTCGTGCACCGCGCCGTCGGCGACAACCTCACCTGCGTGTTCGTCGACCACGGCCTGCTGCGCAAGGGCGAGCGCGAGCAGGTCGAGACCGACTACGTCGCCGCCACGGGTATCAGGCTCAAGGTCGTCGACGCGTCCGACCGGTTCCTCGACGAGCTCGACGGCGTCACCGACCCGGAGGAGAAGCGCAAGATCATCGGCCGGCTGTTCATCCGCGTGTTCGAGGACGCCGCGCGCGAGGTCGTAGAGGACGCCGGCGCCCACGGGCAGCAGGTCGAGTTCCTGGTGCAGGGCACGCTCTACCCCGACGTCGTGGAGTCCGGGGGCGGCACCGGCACGGCGAACATCAAGAGCCACCACAACGTCGGCGGCCTGCCCGACGACCTGCAGTTCTCCCTCGTCGAGCCGCTGCGCGCGCTGTTCAAGGACGAGGTCCGCGCCGTGGGCGCCGAGCTCGGGCTGCCGACCGCGATGGTGATGCGCCACCCGTTCCCCGGCCCCGGCCTCGCGATCCGCATCGTGGGAGCGGTGTCTCGCGAGCGTCTCGCCGTGCTGCGCGACGCCGACGCGATCGTCCGTGAGGAGACCGCGGCCGCCGGGCTCGACGCCTCGATCTGGCAGCTGCCTGTGGTGCTGCTCGCCGACGTCCGCTCCGTCGGTGTCCAGGGCGACGGCCGCACCTACGGCCACCCGATCGTCCTGCGCCCGGTCTCGAGCGAGGACGCCATGACCGCGGACTGGTCGCGCCTGCCCTACGACGTCCTCGCGCGGATCTCCACCCGCATCACCAACGAGGTCCGCGAGGTCAACCGAGTCGTCCTCGACATCACCAGCAAGCCCCCGGGAACCATCGAGTGGGAATGACCCCGAGCGCAGCGAGGGTCATCTCCCACTCCACGACCACCCGAGTGGGAATGACCCCGGGTTCTCACTGAAGGACGCCTTTGTTGCATAGAGAGCAACAGACTCCGCCACCATCTCGACGGGAGCGCTCGTGACGATCACGCCGGACGACAAGGACTGGACCTGGGTCCTCGGCGACGCCTGCCCCGAGTGCGGCTTCGACGCCCGGGCCGTCCGCGCGACCGACGTCGCCGCGCGCATCAGGGCAACCGTGCCGGTCTGGCTCGAGGCGCTGGACTCGCCCGGCTGCGCCCAGCGGCCGGACCCGTCGCGCTGGTCGACGCTCGAGTACGCCTGCCACGTGCGCGACGTGCACCGGCTCTACACCCAGCGGCTCGGCCTCATGCTCGAGCAGGACGACCCGCTGTTCCCCAACTGGGACCAGGACGTCTCCGCGGTCGAGGAGCGCTACGACCTGCAGGACCCCCGCGTCGTCGGCGGAGAGCTCGCCGCGGCGGCCGAGGCGATGGCCACGGCGTACGACGCGGTCGGCGACCGCTGGGGTCGGACAGGGCGGCGAAGCGACGACAAGGCGTTCACCGTCGACACCTTCGCGCGGTACTACCTGCACGACATCGAGCACCACACCTGGGACATCACCGGCCGGGCGGCCGGATCCTGGGTGTAGGGGCCGCCTACGTGCTCTGCTGGAGCACGACGGCGCGGTTGTCGGTCACGATCGCGGGCAGCGCGGGCACGTCGATCGTGCCGGTGACCGAGGCATCGGTGGCCTTGGCGTCGGTCACGAGCTGGGCAATGGCGTCGGCCGCCTTGTCCTGCGACAGGGCGATCGCCTGCGCCGCGCGCATCATCGCGGCCTCCATGGCAGCGCGCTTCTCGCGGCCCTCCTTGTAGGCCTCGACGAACCCGTCGGCCTGCTCCTGGAGCGACTGCGCGATCGCGACGATCGCCGACGGGTCCATCGACGGCGCCTGGATCACCTTCGCGGCGGCAGGCACCAGCGCGCCGGACGCCTGCGCCCATGCCTCGAGGGCGTGCTGGTTGGTCTCCTGGACCGCCTCGGCCGTGTCCGCCGCCTGGCTGGCCTGCAGGGCCATCGCCCACTGGACGACGGTCAGCTCGAACACCGGGATCGTCAGGTTGACCAGCAGGCCGAGGCGCTGCGCGAGTCCCCACGAGATGGAGCGGATGTTGCGGATCTGAGGGGACGTCGCCCACGCGACGAACAGCCGCTGCTTGAACTCGCCGGTGCGCACCTCGAGCTGACCGATCCACGCCACGAGGCGGTCGCGCTCCTCACGGCGCTCGCGCACCTGGGGATCGGCGTCGTCGATCACGATCGCGCTCTTGGCCGCCTCGGCCTCGTCCCACATGCACTCCATGAGCGCGATGTAGACGACCATGTTGCGGATCGCGGTCTCGTTCGACGAGTAGATCTCGTTGCACCGCGCGACGTTGAGCCGCAGCTCGCCCTGCTTCTCGATCAGGTCTGCCTTGAGCGAGTCCAGGTACTTCTGGAGGCCCTTGGCGTCCTTGAGCAGCATCTCGAGCATGTTCCGGAACTTGTTGAAGAAGTCGAGGATCTTCCCGCGCAGGCTGGCGTAGGCCTCGCGGGCCTCGGCGATGTTGGCGTCGCTGCCGTACTTCTTGGTGAAGCCGCGGAGCTTGTCGTCGAGCTCGTTGGTCAGTGCCGTGAGCTCGGGGACGTCCGCAGCGCTGCCGAGGTCGGAGAGCATGCCGGACACGAGCGAGTTGATCGCCTCGACCGCCTCGTTGCCGAACACACCGAGCGCGTTGTCGTCGGCGTAGAGCACCGGGAAGAGCTGCTTGGCCTTCGTCTCGACGGCGGCGCGGGTCGGCGCGTCGAGCATGTCGCGGCAGACCATGGCCGTGGGGCCGGACACGGCGAGGGTCGGGGTGGACGTGTCGAGGGCGTGCGACACGGCGTCGGTCGTGGGGGTCTGCGGCTCGGCCGGCAGCTGCAGCACCTGGTCGATGTCGATGCTGATCCCGCTGGTGGCGGTCATCTGGATCTCCTTGCCGAGGATGGACGGTGCGGGGGCGGTTCAGGAGCAGGTGTTGTCCCGGATGCAGGACAGGAGCAGCTGCGTGACAGCCGCGTTCGGGGGGGTCGTGGTCTTGAGCTGCTGGGCGAGCGGCAGCCCCGGGAACGTCGCGACGTCGTTGAGGCCGATCTCGGTGCCGGACCTGAAGCCGTACGTCGTCCACGCGATCTTCTGGATGTCGTGGTCCTGCATCGCGTCGACGAATCGTGCGGCAGCTGCGTCGAGGGCGATGACGGGGTGGTCGCTGTAGATCGTCGGCTCCGGGTAGAGGATGCGCACCTGCTGGGCCAGCAGAGCCTTGGCCGCCGCGTTGGTCGCGTACTGCACGGTCTTCTGGATGATCTGGCTCTCGTAGCCGGCATAGAGCGGTGCGTGCGCCTCGGCACCCTGGAGCAGCCACTGGTCGAACCCGGCGTCCGAGCTGCGCGCCTGGAGCCCCTGCTTGTCGTAGATGGCTCGCAGCTGCGGGAGGGCGACCTTCGCCTGGGTGACGTCGGGGGCCTGGTAGACGTTCGGGGAGGCGAGCATCGTGAGCATGAGCTGGTAGAGCGTGAAGCCGCTGTTGCTCTTGGCCGGATCCGTGCTCGAGATCTGCACCGGACCGGACAGGTCGGCGGCCCCGAGCTTGTCCCAGGCGACGCCCTTGTCGATGACGTCGGTCATGAGCTTCTTCAGGTCGACGATGAAGTAGCGGCCGTTCGAGCGCTGTGCGACGATCCCCGCCTTCACGAGCGCCGCGGTTCCTGTGGGACCGGCGTAGACGACCTCGGGGGACTGCAGGACGGTCTGCGCCCGGTAGCCGGGGTAGGCCGAGGTCTTGTGCGTGGCCTCGAAGACATACTGCGCGCTCACGCTGGACGGCCACAGGCAGTCGGCTCCGCGAGCCCTGAGCTCGGCGTCGGACAGGCTCACCTGGTCGTAGGACCCCATCGGCGAGAAGGCCACCGTGAGCCCGTAGGTGTCTGCGAGGATCTTCTTGACCCGGGGGTCGGCCATCAGGCCGGTCTTCTCCGAGCCGCCGATGCACGACACCGTGGCGGCGGGCGCACCGCTCGCGCCGGTTGCGCCACCGTCGGCC
>Ga0208851_1000236_pt1 | contig 25387 bp, 24 predicted proteins | sample NGESurshal092012_FD_184481 | JGI IMG/M metagenome (GOLD analysis project Ga0208851, IMG submission 184481) | Arctic peat soil microbial communities from Barrow, Alaska - NGEE Surface sample 415-2 shallow-092012 (SPAdes) | ecosystem: Environmental > Terrestrial > Soil > Wetlands > Peat ... | reverse complement strand
CACACCACCGGGTTGCTCACCCAGTTGGCGGAGTAGAGCGGCTGGCCGCCTTCGTTGGCGAGCTGCACCGAGTAGCGGAAGTTGCTGAGCTCGGAGTGCCCGTAGACCTCGAGGCCTGCCTGGTTGTCGCCTGGCCCGTACGTCACGGTGCTGCCTTGCGCCACGAAGTGGTAGATTTGATAACCCTGCGTGAGGAAGTAGGTGCGGTGCTCGTCGACCGGCAGGTCGGGCGCCATCTTTCCGACTCGGACGTTGAGGAAGGGGCTCCCCCCGACGAGGCGGGTGAAGCCAACCCAGGCCGATTCCAGATCACCATCCGCCGGCGACGTCCCGAAGCCGGCGCTCCCGAGAGCGGGCGTGTAGACGAGGAGGAAGTTGATCTGCTCGCCCAGGGTGCCGGCAGTGAGGATGTCGAGGCCGGCGAACCCGAAGGTCCCGGTCTGGGTGGTGGCCAGGCCGTTCGGGTTCGACGCGGTCGGCTCGACCGGCACCTGCGTCTGGGCCGCGTACTGGTAGCCGACGGTGGACCGGAAGGCGATCGGCCAGTAGGTCCCCGGCTGGGTGACCGGGTTGTCGCGCTCCCGGTTCATCCGGTAGCCGTTGTCCCGGAAGTTGATGCCGAAGCGGTTGAGCCGCGGCCAGTTGGTGTGGCAGGCCGAGCAGGCGACGCCATACTTGCGCGCGAAGGCTGGGATGGCCCCCGCTGTCGAAGGAAGCAGGACTCCAACCACTGCAACCAGGACCGCGAAGACCGAACCGGGGCGTCTCATCCAGTTCCCTCCCTCCGGTGACCAATGGCGGCGGAGAAGACGCGACCAGGCGGAAAACTGCAAATTCAAAATCTAGATGTGCAATCGCGACACGAAATATATTTTATTTTACGCGACGCGTCTTGGACGTTGGGTGCGAGGGAGCTCCTTGCCGAGACGAGGCGAGTCCCATGCGCAGGGTGTGGGCTCAGCGCATGTTGAGAAGCACGGTCATGTCCGAGACGAGGCGATCCCTGGATGCCGGCGCCTCGATGCCTTCCACCGCTCGTACCCGTCCCTGCGCGTCGACCAGAGCCAGCGCCGCGCCCGCCGCGAGCATCTCGGCGCGCCTCGGAGCGAGCGCGGAAACTGCGGCGAGGAGCTTTGCCGCGTCGGCCCCACCAGCGACTCGCCACTGCCGGGGATTGGCGTGGTGCCGCGCCGCCTCGCGGGGCAGGTCGATGACCGGCGCCCCGGTGTCGACCGCGACCGAGAGTATGCCCACAGCCGTCCCCACGTTTCGCGACCGGTACTGAACTCGCTCCAGCGCGGAGCTGGCCCGCTCGGCGCAGGCGACGCAGCCCGTATCCACGAAGGCGAGGATCCAGACCCGGCCGGCGAGTGAGTGTCCGTCGAGATGGATGCCCGCGGCGTCGGTGAGCTCGAACGCCGGCAGGGCTCCGAGGATGGCGGGCGGCAGCGGCGGCCGGCGGATCAGTCCGGAGACCAGCGGCCAGCCCGCGAGCATGGCCACTGCGAACGCCCAGAACAGGGGCCGTCCCACCAGGGCGGCAATGGCGGCCTGCGCGCGGCTCCCGACCTGCCGCGCGCGCTCTTGGGGCTTGGGCGTCGTCGTCAGGATGAGGGGGGAGGGGTCACTTGATCTTGGCAGTGTACGTCACCTTGTCGCCTCCCTTGACGGTGACCGAGCCGGTCTTCGGCCCCGCCACCTCATGGAAGGTCTGGATTTCGTACGTCCCGGGAGGCACGTCCTTGATCTCGAAGGTGCCGTCCTTTCCGGTGATCGACACGTATGGATTGTCTGCGGCGAAGATTGCTCCTCGCATGAAGCTGTGCACGTCGCACTTGAGCGTCATGCCCCCGGCCTTGCTCACTTTCTTCGGGATCACCATGCCCTGCTTGGGCATGGCCAGGTTGATCACCGTCGTGGTCCCCGCGAACGAGTGCACGTTGTGCAGGATCGGATCGCTGTTCTTGATCTGAAGATCCGCGCCTTTGCGAATGACCTGGACATGGGGGACGTAGTGGCAACCCTTCTGATCGAGCACTGGCTCGCTCGGAAGGTCCATCTTCCTCCCTGAGGTGATGTCCGCCAGGTAGACGACGACGTTGGCCACGGCGCCATCCGGACCGACGAGCCACGAGTCCTCCAGCCGGGTCGTGCCACACGTCGCGGGGTCCTGCGTCACCGCGAGGTCCTGCGGCTTCGGCGGCGTGCCATCGTAGGTGATCCTCCCGACGATGGTTCCGCCGTTCGTGACCGGGGCCTCGGTATAAGCCGCCGAGGCGATGGAGGAACAAAGGACCAAGCCCAGCGCGCACCAGGGTCGCATCGTGTGCTCCTCGGGATGACTAGAACGAGCGCCGGAAATTCGAGAGTTCCATGCACAATGTCAAGCAACTCCGATCACATGAAATCACGCGGCGCATTCTCCTTCACTTGATGGCTTGTCGAACTCAACGCTGTGTGCGCGCCGAGAGTGCGCTGGACCCACTGCGAGAGTCAGGCGCGAACGAGCCGGACGCGGCCGCGCGGCTCGCCCGGCCCGCTGAGCGGACGCTCGACGACGTACTTGTAGCCAGTCCGCGCGGTGGCCGTCGCTCCGCGGGGCCCGATGCGCACGTCCTTCGGCACGTAGAACACCTCTCCGTCGTCCAGGAGCCGTGCCCCGCGCGCCTGCAGGTGGCAGCCGAACAGCAGGGCCGACTCGGCGCTGTCCAGCTCGACCTCGCTCGTGGGGTGGAGGATCTCGATCTCCAGATCCTCGCCCCCCGCGACCGCCATCCCGAACGTGCGATAACGCCGGCGGTCCGGGGTGAGCGCCCAGTCGATGAACGCGCCGAACGGTCGGGCCTCCAAGTCCTCCGGCTCTCCGAGCCTGCCGAGCGCCTCGTCCGCCCCGAGGAGAAGACGCCCCGCATGCTCCAATACCAGATATGTGCCGCCGGCCCGGAGCGCCGCGCGCAGCACCCGGACCAGGACGCGGCTGACGCCTGCGGCCGCCCAGGGGTCCGTGGCCTCGGGGCCCAGCAGGCGGCGTTCCTCCGCGGGAAACACGCCGGCGGGAAGCAGCTCCCACAGGGTCGTCGGGAGCGCGGGGCTCCCGGGCGCCAGCCGTGACTCCAGCTCACCGTGATCCGCGGTGCGTCGCTCGCGCAGGAGCAGGTGCGCGTCCGGCCACCGAAGCTCCACCAGGGTGCCGCCCTCGGGGAGCGCCCGGGCCGTGAGCCGCGCGCCGGACGGAAGCTCCGGACCGAGCGCCTCTTGCCAGCGTGCGCTGCTGCTCCCCAGCTCGGAGCTGACCAGCACGGTGGCCCAGCCGAACGGCCGCGCCCCCGCGGGCTCGAGACGGACCGGATGTCCCGGCAACGTGAGCCGGAGCAGGCTTCCGTCCGTCCCGAGCTCCGCCACCGCGGACAGCCCCGGCACCGGATGGAACCCCACCACCTCCCCGCGGGTGAAGGGAAAGGTCCGACCTCCACCGTCCAGCACACCCCGGTCCCCGTCCCACTGGACGACCTGGACCGCGAGCAGGGTGGGGGAGGGGGTCGGGGCGGGGCCCGGGGGAGCCCCGGGCCCCATCACGGCTTCACTTCCTGACGAGTGGAGGTGGACGGGATCGAACCGACGACCTTCGCATTGCGAACGCGACGCTCTCCCAACTGAGCTACACCCCCGAGATGCGGGACAGCGGCTCCTATACGCCCCCCGGGGGCCCTGTCAACGCAGCGAGTGCCTTTCGAGGACCGTGCTTTCCCTCTAGATTCCGCGGCATTCGATGAGCCCCCCGCCTGCGAAGATGCTCAGCCCACAGGAGCTCGCGAAGCTGGAGAGCGCGTTCAACTCGGACCCTGGATCCGACGCGTACCGCCCACTCGCCGAGGCATATCTCGCCGCGGGCCGGTTCATGGAAGCGATGGTGGTCTGCAAGAAGGGCGTGAAGGCGCACCCCGCCCGCCCGGACCCCCGCCTGTTGCTCGCCCGGGTCTATGCCGAGCAGGGCAAGGACAAGAAGGCGCTCGAGGAGCTGCAGGGCGCGCTCGGCGTGGCGCCCGCGGACCGCGCCGTGCTTCTCGCGCTCGCCGGCGTGCAGCTGCGCTCGGGGGATGCAGCAGGGGGCAAGGCGACGCTCCTGAAGGCCTGGGACATCGATCCGAAGGACCCCGAGACCGCTGCGCTGTTCGCCCAGTGGAAGATCGAGCCGCCGAAGCCCCCGCCCCCGCCCGAGCCCCCGCCTGCGGCCACCACGTCGTCCGGGCTGCGCGCCGCGCCGCCGCGGCTGACCGAGGGTCCCGGCGTCCCCGGAGCCGTTCCGCAGCCAGCCCCGAGGTCCCGCTCGGTGAACGGGATTCCGGTGCAGCGCTCGGCCTCGACACGGCTGGAGCACGACAACGACGACGCGGGCCCGCTCCCGAAGAAGGGGCACGCGGCGCGGTTCGTCGTCACCGCCCTCGCCGCAGTGGCCATCGTCGGCGGCTGGTACGGCTATGGGCAGTGGAAGGCGGCGCGGGACATCAAGCTGAAGAAGAGCCTCAAGGAGGCCAGCGAGCAGCTCCGGCACGACAGCTTCGCCTCGTACAAGAAGGCCACCGACGCAGCCGCGGCGGCGCTGGACATCGATCCCAACAGCGCGCTCGCCCACGGATATCTGGCGTACGCCTACGCCATCCGCTGGGGTGAGCACGGAGACGGCGACGAGGCCCGCCGGCTCTCGGAGGAGCAGCTCGCCTCGGTGCGGCGGCTCGGTGACCAGGACAGCCGCTTCGCCGACGCGGCGGAGGCGCTGCTCGCGAGCTACGCGGGGAAGGGGACGGAGGCGCTCGCCGCGCTGGAGAGCAAGATCAAGGCGCTCGACGAGAAGGGGCAGACCAGCGCCTTCCTCAACCTCACCCAGGGGATCATCCAGATGACGGTCGGGGATCTGGAGCGCGCCCGCGAGAGCCTGGAGAAGGCGCAGCAGGCGGCTCCGAGCGACCCGCGGGTGTACTCGGCGCTCGGCACGCTCCACCGCCGCCGAGGGGACGCACGCGCCGCCGACCAGAACTACGGCTTCGCGCTCCGCTACGAGAAGGACCACCCGGAGTCGCTCCTCGGCCGGGCGCTCCTCGCGCTCGATCAGGAGAGCGCCCCCGGCCTGCCCACCGCCGCGACCAGCCTCAAGAAGCTGCTCGACGCCGACCCGCCGCCGTCACCCCGGCAGCTGGCGGTGGCGCACCTCGCCCGCGCGCTGCTCGTCACCCGGGTCCAGCTCGCCGCGTCCGGACTCCAGCCCGCGGACGCGAGGAGGCTGTCCGAGGCCACCGCCGTCCCGCTCGACCGCGCTGCCGCCATGGCGCTCGCGGCCAAGGAGGACGAGGAGGGCTTCGCGCTCGACCGGAACAACCCCGAGCTTCATCTGCTGCGCGGCAAGCGCCTCCTGGTGGAGGGTCAGCCGGACGCCGCCATCCGCGAGATGCGCGAGGCGGTGAAGGCCGACCCGAGCCGCGCGCAGGCGTACGTCGACCTCGCGCGGGCGCTGATGCAGAAGCCCGAAGGGGCGCGGGACGCACAGGAGGCGCTCACCACCGCCATCCGCACCATGGGCGAGAGCCCCCGGCTGATGGTGATGCTGGGCCAGGTGTACTTCCGCCAGGGCCGGCTCGACGAGGCCGCTGCCCAGTTCACCAAGGCACTGGCGGACGGCAAGACCAAGAACCCCGACGCGCGCCTGCAGCTCGGGGTCGTCTACCGCGAGAAGAAGGACTACCCGCAGAGTGTCGAGCAGCTCACGCGGGCGAGCCAGGAGTTCATCGGGCAGGCCTCGCGCATCGCCGACGCGCTGACCGAGCTCGGCCGGACCTACGAGCTCCAGGGCGACCGCGCGCGGGCAGACGAGACCTTCCGCCGGGCGCTGGACACCGATCCGACCGACGCCGACGCCTACTTCTTCTACGCCCGGTTCCTCGCCGCAGACCGGCGCAGCCGCGAGAAGGCCCGCATCACCGCCGCGAAGTACCTCGAGCTCGACCCACGCGGCGAGCACGCCGCCGATGCCCAGGCGCTGGCCCGTCAGTAGTTTTCCGACCACGTCCGGCCGCTCCCGCCCTTGAAGTGAGCGGGGGAGACGGATACATCGAGCGTCTCCGATGACCGTCCGTGCCCTGCCCAGGCCGGTGTCCCCGTTCGCCGACCTGGTGGCGCTCACCAAGCCTCGCCTCTCGAGCCTCGTGCTCTGCACCCTGGCCGGCGGCATGTGGCTCGCCCCCGGCGAGCTCTCGCTGTCCCGCTGGGTGGCCACCCTGCTCGGGACAGCCGGAACCGTGGGCGCAGCGAACGCGCTCAACTGCTGGATCGAGCGGGACCGCGATGGCCTGATGGCCCGCACCCGTGCCCGGCCGCTCCCGTCCGGTCGCATGGAGCCTGGCGTCGCGCTCGGGTTCGGCCTCGCCCTCGCCGTCTTCTCGCTGCCGCTCCTGGCGCTGGGGAGCAACGGGCTCACCGGTTCGCTCGGGCTCCTGGCGCTGGTCAGCTACGTGGCCGCGTACACGCCGCTCAAGCCACTGAGCCCCGGAGCCATGCTCGTCGGCGGCATCCCGGGCTCGCTCCCTCCGCTGATGGGATGGACCGCGGTGACCGGCCAGATCGGCGCAGGAGGGCTCGCGCTGTTCGCCATCCTCTTCGCGTGGCAGATGCCGCACTTCCTCGCCATCGCCCTGTTCCGGAAGGACGAGTACCGCAAGGCCGGCTACCGGGCGCTGCCGCTCGTCAGCGGCGAACATGCGACGCGCATCTGGATGCTGCTCTGGACCGTGGTGCTCGTCGGGGTGAGCGTGCTGCCCGTGCCGCTCGGGATGGCCCGGCCGCTGTACCTGGGCGCGGCGCTCGTGCTCGGCGGGGTCTTCCTCGCGCTGGTCACCCGCGGGGTCGTGCGGCGCGAGGGGAAGGCGTGGGCACGCCAGACCTTCCTCTTCAGCCTCGTCTACCTGACCGGGCTGTTCGCCGCGCTGCTTGTCTCGGCGCGCGCGCACTGAACCTCCGCAGGCGCCGGACGAATGGGCCCTCCAGGATTCGAACCTGGGACCAATCGGTTATGAGCCGACAGCTCTGACCGCTGAGCTAAGGGCCCGACGCAACAACCACATCCTGGTACACCGGCCCCCTTCCGTCCACAGCGGACGAAACCTTGCCGCGTCGCGGGGAAGAGGGGAGCATCGGGAGTGCTGGGCCATGGGCGGGCCGTGTGCCGTCCGCTCGCCCGCGCCCCCGGAGGACATGGATGTCACTTCACCCGAGACTCGTCGCGCTGGCCGCCGTGGTCTGCTCGCTGACGGCAACGGCAGCCCCGAAGATCACCATCGCGCCCATCACCGGCGACAAGAAGTCGCAGGTGCAGAGCCAGATCTCCGCGGTGCTCTGCCGCACGTACACCTGCGTGCCCGCGAGCCGGGTGTTCAGCAAGAAGAAGCCCGACTGGAACAAGATCAAGAGCACGCAGGTCCAGGGGCTCCTCATCGGCGGCATCACCAAGACCAAGGGGGGCAAGGAGGCCCAGCTGTCCTGGCTCACCAGGCCGGGCAAGGCCGAGAAGAGCTGGTCCTTCCCCCTCACCCAGGCCGGGAAGCTCACCAGCTCGAGCCTGCAGACCCTCACCGGCGACGTGGCCAGCGTGACCGCTCCCACCGAGGTGTCCGGCGGAATCGGCGCGGTGGGCGCGCTCGCGGGCGGCAGCGCTGCGGACACGCTCGCGACCACACCCCCCACCACGGGCCCGGCCTCCTCCACCTCCACCGCCGGGGCGATGTCCGCCGGCGCCGCGCTCGCCGGCACGACCGCCACCGTGCAGCCGCTGCCGTTGCCGGTCAGCCCGACCCCGCTCCCCACCGGCGAGAAGACCCTCGCCGACACCCCGGTCGCGGTCGACGCGGGGGCGAACCAGGGCGGTGAGCTCACGCGGCACCAGTGGCGCTTCGCCGCCGAGCTCGGCGTGCAGCTCCTGAACCGGAATCTCTCGTACTCCAACGTGGGCGGCAGCTCGATCCTCCGGCCTTACACGGCCAACCTCTTCTTCGCTCCCACCGTCCGCCTGTCGTTCTTTCCCATCGCCTTCTTCTCCGATGGGTTCTTCGCGGGCATCGGGCTCTACGCCGACTACGCGATGTCGGTCGGGCTGAAGAGCTCGTTCTCGGACAGCGCCAACACCTTCGAGAAGGGGACCACCTTCAGCAAGCTGAACGCTGGAGTCGAGTGGCGGATGCGCTTCTGGAAGGACTCCGACTTCGCCATCGTCCCGTTCTTCGCCTACGGCACGCAGAAGTTCGTGACCGACGGCAGCCCGAACGACGTCGGCTTCGGAGGGCTGCCGCAGTTCGATCTGACCGGCATCAAGTTCGGCCTGCGCCTGGACATCCCGGTCACCAGCGGGTTCTGGATCCTCGTCGGCGGCGACTACGTGCTCTGGAACAACAAGACGCTCGCGGTGCAGGACTCGACCGGCCTCAACTCCACCAGCTTCTCCGGAAGCGCCAAGGCGATCGAGGCGGACCTCGGGCTGCGCATCGCGCTCTTCGGGCCGGTGTGGCTCGGAGTGGACTTCTTCTACAGCTCCACCAGCTTCACCTTCGACGACAACCAGCCCGAAGCAGCCGGGAGTGCGACCGACCGCTATCTCGGGGGAAGCATCACCCTGCGGGTCCAGCTGTAGAGCGCGACGGGGACCCGGTTTGAATGAGCGGGGCCCTGTGTCGGTCAAAGGGTGCAACGGGGACGAATGAGTCGTCCTCCTTCTCAAAGGAAGCACCCAGATGAAGCGTCACCTCCTCTCCGCAGTCGCCCTGGCCGTTGCACTGCCGTTCGCCGCGTTCGCGCAGGCTCCCGCCTCCTCGACCGGCAGCGCCAGCACCACGACCCCGGCCCCGTCTTCCAAGTCCGAGAGCAAGAGCACCGAGTCGAAGACCACCACCCAGGCGGACGGCTCGGTGAAGACCGAGAAGAAGAGCACCGAGAAGAAGGCGAAGAAGTCCTCTCCTCGGCACAAGGCGGCGAAGCGCAGCTCGGCGGCGGTCTCGCCGGCTCCTGCCGTCAAGTAAGCAGAGCAGCTCGCCTCACTGATTCATCCGGGCGGCGGCGCTCCCTCACCGGAGCGTTCGCCGCCCGTGTCGTTCAGCCCCGCCGGATGCGCCGGTGAAGCGCCTCGTCGCCGATTGGCAGGAACGCCGAGCGGGGCACGCGCCGGCCCCCCACCACCCGCACGCCCTCGGCCCGGAGCCTTCGTGCCTGCTCCACCGCCACCTCCTCGGCCAGCGTCCGGTCGGCACGGAGCACGCGCCACCAGGGCACGCGGGCGCCGATGCGGCCCATCACCTTCCCCACGAGCCGCGCCCGCCCCGGCAGTCCCGCCAGCACTGCGACCCGCGAGTAGCTCAGCACCCGGCCGCGCGGGATGGCCCGCACCACCCGGGCCACCGTCGCGTCGAGCACCTCTGGGGACACCGGCGGATGAGCCTCAGGTCCCTTCGACGAACGACCGCAGCCGCTTGCTCCGCGACGGATGGCGGAGCTTCCGCAGCGCCTTGGCCTCGATCTGCCGGATGCGCTCGCGGGTGACCTCGAAGTCCTGACCCACCTCTTCCAGCGTGTGGTCGGACTTCTCCCCGATGCCGAACCGCATCCGGAGCACCTTCTCCTCGCGGGGGGTCAGGGTGGCCAACACCTTGCGCGTCTGCTCCGCGAGATTCATGTTGATCACCGCGTCCGAGGGGGAGACCAGGCTCTTGTCCTCGATGAAGTCGCCGAGGTGGCTGTCCTCCTCCTCGCCGATCGGCGTCTCGAGGCTGATGGGCTCCTTGGCGATCTTCAGGACCTTGCGAACCTTGTCCAGCGGGAGCTCCATCTTCTCGGCAATCTCCTCCGGGGTGGGCTCGCGGCCGATCTCCTGGACCAGGTAGCGGCTGGTGCGGATCAGCTTGTTGATGGTCTCGATCATGTGCACCGGGATGCGGATGGTGCGCGCCTGATCGGCGATCGCCCGGGTGATGGCCTGGCGGATCCACCAGGTGGCGTAGGTGCTGAACTTGTACCCGCGCTTGTACTCGAACTTGTCCACCGCCTTCATCAGGCCGATGTTCCCCTCCTGGATCAGGTCGAGGAACTGCAGCCCGCGGTTGGTGTACTTCTTGGCGATCGACACCACCAGGCGGAGGTTGGCCTCCACCAGCTCGGCCTTGGCCCGCTCCGCCTTGCGCTCGCCGACGCGGATCGCCTCGTAGTTCCGGCGCAGCAGCTCGACCGGGAGGTTGGCCTCCTCCTCCACCCGCTTGATCTTCCGCACCGAGGTGCGGACGTCGCGGTCGATCGCCTCCAGCTGCTCCTGCGTGACGTTGAGCCGCTTCTGGAGCTTCTTCGACGTCGCCGGGTTCTCCCGGGACTCGCGGAGCTGGGGACGCAGCTCCTTCATCTCGATCCCGAGCGAGCGCTCCATCTGCCGCAGCTCGTCCTCGGCCTTCTCCACCCGCTCGATGAGCCCGCGGAGGTTCAGCACGATGCGGTCGATCTGCTTCTTGTTGAGCCGCATCTCCTCCAGCACTTCCATCATCTTGGTGCGGGCGTCGCGGATCTCCTGCTTCAGCTCCTTGCGCCGAGCCTCCGCGAGCTTCTTCTTCCCGTTCAGCTCCTCCTCGAGCGCATCCACCACTTCCGAGTGCTTCCGGATGCGATCGATCTGCTTGCAGATCTGCTCGATGCGGTTCAGCTCGCTCTGGTTCAGCTGCGCGGCAGCGTCGCCCTCGGTGGCGTCACCACCCTCCACCTCGGCCTCGGACTCGCCCTGCGCCTCCTCGGGCGCGTCCTTCACCACCTCGCGGACGCGCAGCTTCCCCGTCCGCAAGCGGTTCCCCATGTCGAGGATGTCCGCCACCGCCAGACGGCAGGCCAGCAACGCCCGGAGAACCTCCTTCTCGCCCTCCTCGATGCGCTTGGCGATCTCCACCTCGCCCTCGCGGGTGAGCAGCGAGACCGAGCCCATCTTCCGGAGGTAGAGGCGCACCGGATCGTTCGACTTCCCGCCGGGCTCGTCGTCCTCGTCCTTCTCCTCCTCCTCCTCGGGCTCCTTGGCGGCTGGCTCCTCGGAGGCGGCGACCGTCGGCTTCGTCTCCGAGCCCTGGGCCGCCTTCTGCGCGTCGACGATCTCGATCTCGTTGTCGCCGAACATCGACATCACGTCGTCGATCTGGTCCGACGAGACGATGTCCGCGGGCAGCGCGTCGTTGACCTCGTCGTAGGTGAGGTAGCCCTTCGCCCGGCCCGCCTCGAGGAGGTCCTTGACCTCCTTGCGGTCCGCGATGGGTTCCTCCTCCTCGGCCTCCTCGACCGCGTCGGGGTCCACCTCGACCGCCGCGGCGAGCTCCTCGGCCTGCTCCTCCGGATCTACCTCGTCGTGCGACGCCACCGGTTTCTTGGCGCGCTTGCCATCGGCGGCGACCTTCGCCGCGACCGGCTTCTTCTTCGGCTCCTTCTCCTTTTCCTTGGAGGGAGCCTTCAGCCGGGACGAGCGCGCGGCGGTGGTGGACTTGGACTTCTTGGTGGGCATCGCGGGACGACTCCAGAAATAAGTGTGCGAACGCGCGGCTTTATCACCGGAGTGCGCACGGTCACAAATGACGCGCGGTGGTTGGGGACGCTGCGGACTCGAGCTGCCGCTTCAGCCTCAGTAATTCTCCCCGTTCCTCCTGCAACCTTTTCGTCTCCTCGTCCAGCTCGTGTGCTCCCACGAGGAGCGCCGTGGCCCTGGCGATGTGGTCCAGCCGCTCCTTCACCCGGGTCAGCTTCAGCCGCCGGGACAGGGTCTCGAAGGCCTCGGGCAACTGCTCGGCATCACGCGGAAGGAGGGCCTGGGCAGCCTCCACTGTCGTTCGCAGACGGGGGCTCGCTCCCTCCAGCGCGTCCGCGGCAGACGCCCCGGACAGGAGCTGCGCCAGCACCGCCCGGAGCCCCGGGTGCGTCACCTCATCCAGGACCCGGGAGGCCGCCGCCCCGCGGATGAGCTCGGGGCGGGTGAGGAAGAGCGCCCCCAGCGCCGCCTCCGCCCGGTCCAGCGGCCGCTCCACCCGGGCAGGGGGCCCAGATGCCGCAGGCTTGGGCACCGGGCGAAGGAGAGGGCCCTTGCCCCGGAGCCCGGCCTCCAGCTCCGCCGCCGGCAACCCCGCGTACGCCGCCAGCCCGGAAAAGAAGGCCGACCGCAAGAGCCCGACCGGGAGCTCCGCCACCACGGGTCGCAGGCGCCCCAGAGCCTCCATCTTCCGCTCGAACGTTGCCGAGCGCCCCTCCGGGAGCAGGGTGCGGAACAGGTGCTCGGAGAGCGGCACCGCCCCGTCCAGGAGCGCGCGTACCGCCTCCGCCCCCTTGCCCCGGGCAAAGGTGTCCGGATCCTCGCCATCCGGGAGGAGCGCCACCCGCGTCGAGGCGCCCGCCGACAGCAGCGCCGGCGCGAGCCGCTCCACCGCCTTGCGACCCGCCTCGTCGCCATCGAGCAGGAGCACCAGCTCTCGCGCCTCCACCCGCTGCAGCTGCGCCAGGTGCCCCGGGGTCAGCGCCGTGGAGCACAGCGCGACGGCGTGCTGCACCCCCGCCTGGTGCAGCCCCATCACGTCGAAGTAGCCCTCGACCAGCACCGCCGACTTCCGCCGTCGCACCTCGTCCCGCGCCCGGTCCAGGCCGTACAGCGTCTCGCTCTTGTTGTAGAGCCGCGACTCCTTCGAGTTGAGGTACTTCGGCCCCTGATCGCCCAGCAGCAGCCGGCCCCCGAACGCCACCGCCCGCCCGTCCGCGGCCCGGATGGGGATGATCAGCCGACCCCTGAACACGTCATAGGCACCGTCCCCGCGCGTGCGCCGCTGCACCAGCCCCGCCTGGATGCCGAACTCGAGCAGCCCCCGGGCCAGGAGCAGATCCGCCAGCCGCGTCCAGGCCTCCGGCGCCCAGCCCAGCCCGAAGCTCCGGGCCGTCTCCTCGGACACGCCCCGCGCCGCCAGCGCCTCGCGGGCCACCAAGCCGTCCGTGGGATGCCAGAGCTGGGCCTTGAAGTGCTCCAGCGCCAGGTCGGTGACCTCGCGCAGGTGCTGCCGCTCGCGCGCCGACGGGTCCTCCGCCGCGGCCAGATCCACCCCCACCTCGCGCCCGAGGTCGCGCACCGCGTCCACGAACGTCTTCCCGAGGTAGCGCTGCACGAAGGCGATGGCGTCGCCCCCCGCCTGGCACCCGAAGCACTTGAAGCGCTTCATCTCGGGCGTCACGTAGAACGAGGCGCTCTTCTCGTCGTGGAACGGACAGCGCCCCTTGAAGCTCTTGCCCGACTTCTTCAGCTCGACGTGCCGGCCCACCAGCGCGACCAGGTCCACGCGCTCGAGGATCTCGTCGATGATGTGCTCGGGGATCGCCACGGCGCCGGACGAGTCTAGTCCTCCCAGGTGACGGTGATTCCGGGAACCGCTACTTCGGCGTCAGCTCCGCCTTCACCGCCTCGGAGACCGCCTTGCCCTCGGCTTTGCCCGAGACCCTCGGAAGCAGCGCCTTCATCACCGCGCCCATGTCCTTGGGCCCCTTGGCGCCCACCTGGGCGATGGCCGCCTGCACCTCGGCCCGGAGCGCGTCGGCCGACAGCTGCGCCGGCAGGTAGGACTGGAGCTTGTGGATCTCCCGCTCCTCCTTGTCCGCCAGCTCGGGCCGTCCCCCGGCGCGGAACTGCTCCACCGAGTCGCGCCGCTGCTTGATCAGCGTCTGGATGACCGCGAGCACGCCCGCGTCCTCGAGCGCATGACCGCCAGGCTCGACCTCCTTGTACTTCACCGCGCTCTTCAGCATCCGCAGCACGCTCGTCCCGAGCTCGTCCTTGCTGCGCATCGCGTCCTTCAGGTCCGCGTCGATGCGTTCCTTGAGGCTGGGCATTGGACCCTCTTCCTTTCGGCGCCCGCCGGTCATGGCCGGGCGCGCGTCAGGCCGGCACTAGAACGACTTGCGCTGCTTCTTCACTGCGCGCTTCTTCGCCGCCAGCGCCTTCTTCTTCCGCTTCACGGAGGGCTTCTCGTAGTGCTCCCGCTTGCGGATCTCGGACAGGATGCCAGCCTTCTCGGTCGCCTTCTTGAAGCGCTTGAGCGCGCTCTCGATCGACTCCCCTTCCTTCACTCGGATTCCAGGCATGCTCGGGGTCACCTCCCTCCGTCAGGATTGAACCGCGGGCTCCTCTTGGCCGATGCAGCCCCCGGATGCAAGGGGCCCCGAGCTCAGGCGGCGCGCATGGACCGGAGCGCCACCGAGCGGAGCGTGAGCACCGTCACCTCCGGCGGCGCGTTGAAGCGGACCGGAAGCGCTGCCCCGAGCCCGCGGCTCACGTACAGCTGTCCACCGTCCACCTCGAAGAGTCCGGCGAGGAAGGGGAGCCCCACCCGTGCCGCGAGGAACGGCGTCACCCGGCGGAGGAAAACCTGGCCGCCGTGGGTGTGCCCGGAGAGGACCAGCGCCGGGCGGTGCGCGACCACCAGCGCCACGCTCTTGGGGTCGTGGGAGAGCACCACCGCGCCGGGGCCCACGTCGCGGAAGGCGCGCGCCGGGTCGTGGTGCCCGGTGATGACGTCGTCGAGCCCAACCAGGGTGAGCGTCCGAAGGCCGAGCGTCAGGCGGGCCGAGGCGTTCACCAGCACTTGCACCGAGGCGGCCTCCAGGGCGCGCACCACTGCGCGCGCACCACCCCAGTGGTCGTGGTTCCCGAGCGTCCCGAAGGCCGGCACCTCGAGGCCCCGCAACGCCCGGGTGAGCGCCGGGAGCGGGCGGGTCGAGAGACACAGGTAGTCCCCGGTCAGCGCGACCAGGTCCGGACGGAGCGCGTTCAGCCGGGCCACCGCGGACTCGAGGCGGCGCGGGCGGACGCCCGTCCGGACGTGGAGATCCGAGAGGTGGCCGATGCGCACACCGTCGAGCGCCGGCGGGATGCGATCCGAGAGGACCTCCACCTCGACCAGGCGGGAGGAGGCCCGCTCCCGCTGCACCCGTCGCCCGCGCACGGACCCGAGTTTAGTCCCGAACGCTGGTTTCAATGGGATCGGCTGTGCCTTGCTCGGCGGCCTGCTCGGTGGCGGGCAGGTGGTCACGGACCACACCCAGCCAGAACTCCCGGCCACGGTACTCGGACATCCGGCCCAGGAGGCGGCCGTCCCGGAACAGCAGGAACGCGGGAATGCCGAACAGGCCGAACCGCCGGGCCAGGGCAGGGTGCGCGTAGGCGTCCACGGTCACGAGCTTCAACGGGACGTCGCCGAGCTCGGAAAGAAGCGACGGCTTGGCGGCGTGGAAGACGTCGCAGTTGGGGCAGCCGTTGCCCCAGAACTCGGCGAGGACGAGCGCTCCGGGGGCGTGGAGCTCGCGGTCGAAGGTGGCCTCGGTGGCGGCGACGTCGGAAGGGGACATGAGACGCATGGCAACTTAACGGCGGGAGGGGCGCCCGCCAGCGCCTTCACTGCCGCTCGGTGGCAGCGCCCGGCATCGAGGGGACGCGGCAGGGCCCGGACGCCGGCAGCGCGGGCCGGGTGGGGCGGCCTGCGTGGGCTCCGGGCGCTCCGGGGAATCCAGGGTGGCGCGCGGTTCGTGCGGCGCGGTTTCGCCAGGCGCGCTGGCGGAACAGTTTCGGACGGTCACCTCCGGAGGAAGGGGCGCGCGGTGCCGGTTGGGCGTCCGGTTTGGTTCCCCGTGCTGCGTTCGGGGAACAGTTTCAACGTGTTCACCTCTGCTGCAACGGCCTCCGTCGGCCTGGTCAGCTGCGCTCGCCCGCGACCACGCGCTCCATCGCGCGGCGGATCGCCGGGAGCGAGCGGTGCACCCCCAGCACGTGCATCAGCTTCGTCAGCGCAGCGACCGACGTCATGTCGCCGCCCCCGATCGCACCGTGCGAGAGCGCCGCCACCCCACCCTCGTAGAGCGACAGGTCCACCGAATTCCGGGACGCCTGGCTCACCACCACCACCGCGACCCCACGCCGGCGCGCCTCCTCGAACAGCGGCCGCAACGAGCGCCCACCCGACGCGTCCACCGGCACGTTTCCCGCCCCGTAGGCCTCCACCACCAGCCCGCGCATCTGACCGAGCAACGCCAGCGGGAGCGCCGGGTCCAGCCCCGGAAACACCTTGAGGAGGAACACGCGCGGGTCGAGCCGGTCCACCAGCTTCAGCCGGCGTGACGGCAACCCCGGCGCGAAGTGCGCCGTCACCCCCAGCGTCCCCAGGAGCGGGAAGTTCGGGCTCTCGAAGGCGTCGTAGTCCGCCACGGCCGCCTTCAACGTCCGGTTGCCCCTGTAGAGCTTGCTGTCGAAGCACACCGTCACCTCCGGCGGGCCCCGGAGCGCCGAGGTCACCGCGTCGATCAGGTTCAGGCGGGCGTCCGTCCGCACCTCCTTCAGCGGCCGCTGGCTCCCGGTCAGCACCACCGGCCGGTCCAGCCCCGGGAGCAGGAAAGACAGCGCGCTCGCGGTGTAGGCCAGCGTGTCCGTCCCATGCGTCACCACTGCGCCGTCGAACTCCGGCAGGCGCGCCGCGAGGACCCGGGCCAGCCGCACCCAGGACTCGGGCTGGATCTCGCTCGAGTCCAGGTTGCTGAAGACCTCCAGCCGCACGTCGGCCAGCTCTGCCAGCTCCGGCACCCGCTCCCGCAGAGTTCGCGCGAAGGGCGCGGGCCGCAGCGCGGATGGACGGCCCCCCGCCATCCCCAGGGTGCCGCCGGTGTGCAGCATCAGGACTCGAGGACGTCTCGCCATCATCCCCATCTTGCAACTGCGCCGGGCGGACGTGTAGCAAGGATGCCGTGGTCCACTCCTCCCTCCTTCCCTTGTGTGCTGCGGCAGCGCTCGCGGCCTCCGCTGCCCTCGCTGCGCCTGCCGACGCGCTCGCCTCCGACTCCGCGGCGCTCTCGCCGGCCGCGCGCGCCGAGTACGATCGGGCACTCCAGGACGAGTTCTGCGGCTGCGGCTCCCCGCACTCTCTCGGCCAGTGCGTCCAGAGCCATCCCGAGTGCCGGCACAGCCGCCGCCTCGCACAGATCGCTGCCGTCGAGGCCGGCCGCGGCGTCACCGGCCCCGAGATCGGCGTCGAGCTCGCCCGGTACGACCAGGGCTTCCGCGACACGCGGCAGTCCTTCAAGGTCGACGAGAGGCAGTGCCGCGGCAAGGGGCCGGTCACCCTCGTCGAGTTCTCGGACTTCGAGTGCCCGCACTGCGCCGTCCTCCGACCCATCCTCGAGAAGTTCGCCGCCGACAACGCCTCCAAGGTCAGGCTCTGCTGGATGAGCTTCCCCCTCACCCAGCACCCCAACTCCATGCCCGCCGCACAGGCCGCGCTGTTCGCTCGCGACAAGGGGAAGCTCTGGGCCGTCCACGACGCCATCTTCGAGAACCAGGCGCGCCTCTCGCCTGACGTCATCCAGGACATCCTGGTGAAGGCCGGAATCTCCGCCACCGACTGGCGCAAGGCCCTCGGCGAGAAGACGTACAAGGAGCAGGCCGAGAGCCAGCGCGCCGCCGGCGTCGCGGCCGGCGTCGACTCCACGCCCACCGTCTTCGTCAACGGCCGCAAGCTCGAGCTCATCCCCTCAGCAGAGATCCTCGGCATCACCGTCGACGACGAGCTCGACTGGCAGAAGACCCGCGGGACCTGGACCACCGCCACCCGGTGATGCACACCGCGCCTCCATGACCGCCCGCATCCGCGTCGAGTCCGGTGGGCGCCTCGTCCCCGACGCCGAGGCCGCGGACGAGCTGGACACGCGGCACGGAAGCTTCCTCCTCCTTCCCACCACGCCGGACGTCCTCGCCGCGCTCCGGCAGCCCGCCGAGGGCGGTCGCAGCAAGGGACCGCGCGTCGTCCTGATGGGCGATGCCTCCGGGTTCCCGCTCTCCGACCTCATCGCCTTCCTCAGCCAGTCCCGCTGGACCGGCACCCTCCGCCTCCACTCCCCCGGCGGCGAACGCTCGGTCGTCCTCAAGGACGGCGAGGTCCGCGGCGCCACCAGCGAGGACCCCTCCGATCGCCTCTCCGAGGTCCTCGTCCGCCTCGGGCACGCGGCGCGCGGGGACGTCGACGAGGCCCTCCGTGACAACCCACCGAGCCGCGTCGGCCGCGCGCTCGTCGACCGCGGCCTGCTCCAGCCCCACGACCTCTGGGCCTGCGTCACCCAGCAGGTCTCGGAGATCTTCCACGCCATCGTCCTCGCCCGCGAGGGCGCGTTCTCACTCGTCGACCAGGAGCCGGACGAGAAGACCGGACCCACCGTCCAGCTCTCCACCCAGAGCCTCCTCATGGACGCGATCCGGAAGATCGACGAGCTCCAGCACTTCCGCCAGCGCATCCCCCACGGCCGCGTCTACGTCAGCAAGCGGCGCCCGAGCGATGGCAAGCTGCACCCGGAGGAGGACCGTCTCCTCGCGCTCGCCACCGGCCAGCGCACCGTGCTCGAGCTCGCCCAGGCCGCCAAGCTCAGCGAGTTCGACGCCACCAAGGTTCTCTTTCGCCTGCTCGAGGGAGGCTACGCCTCCGTCTCGGAGCTGAGGCACGGCGACGTCGCCGCGGCCCCGCGCGGACGGTCGACCAGCCGAGCGTCCGAGACCGAGCCCGCCGTCCGCGTCGTCGCCACCTTCGAGGAGATCTTCGCCGAGGTCCTCCGCGACGTCGCAGCGGAGGGCAGGGCGAGCGAGTTCCTCGCGGCGGCCAACACTGCGCTCGAGAGCCGCACGTTGTCCGAGTCGCCCGTCCTCGCCGACCTCCGGCTCGGCGCCGACGGTCGCTTCGACTCGCGGAAGCTCCTCGACGCGTACTCCAAGGCACGCACCTCGCTCGGCAGCGAGCCCGTCGCCTCGCTCCGCCAGGCACTCTCCGACGTCATGTTCTTCCTGCTCTTCCAGGCTGGCGAGCTGCTGGAGTCGCGCGCCGACGAGGACCTCGCGCGACGGGTCAAGGACCTGCTCGCCACCCTCGATTGACCGCCGCAACCCTTCGGCTCACCGCCGGACTCCCGGGCACGGGGGGGAGGATCCGCGCCTCGCCCGAGGACTTCGAGGTCGAGGAGATCCCGGCGTACACCCCCTCGGGACAGGGCGAGCATCTGTTCCTGTGGATGGAGAAGGTCGGGCTCGACACGCCCGAGGCCGCGCGCCACCTCGCCTCCGCCCTCGGGCTCCGCACCGACGAGATCTCCTGGGCCGGCCTCAAGGACCGCGTCGCCGTCACCCGACAGTGGCTCTCCGTCCCCGCTCGCGCCGAGGCCGCACTCGCCGCGCTCGCGCCGCGCCCCGACCTCCGGGTGCTCTCGTATGCGCGCCACGGGAACAAGCTGCGGGTCGGACATCTGCGCGGGAACCGGTTCCGCATCCGCATCCGCGACGCCGAGCGGCCCGACGGGGCCGGCGCCGTGATGGAGCGGCTCGTCGCCGAGGGCCTTCCCAACGCGTTTGGCGAGCAGCGGTTCGGGCGAGGGGACACCGGGCTTCGCGGCCGCGCCCTCGTTCTCGGCGAGCGGCTTCCGTCCCGGCCGAGCGGGTTCGAGCGGAAGCTCTACGTCTCGGCGTACCAGTCGCTCCTCTTCAACCGGATGCTCGAGGCGCGGATCGGCGCCGGCACGGTCCGTCGTGCGCTCGCCGGCGACCTGATGCGCAAGACCGACTCGGGCGGGCTCTTCGTGTGCCGCGAGCCGCAGGTCGATCAGCCACGCATCGAGCGCGGTGAGATTGCCCCGACCGGCCCGATGTTCGGCTGGAAGATGCCGCGGCCGGAGGCAGAGGTCGACGCCGCCGAGCAGGCACTTCTCTCGTCCGAGGGGCTCACGGTCGACCGCTTCCGGCGGCTCGGCAGCATCGCCGAGGGGACGCGCCGTCCGTTCTCGGTTGCGGTGAACGAGGCCACCTGGTCGGCCGAGGACGCGACGGTCGAGCTGGTGTTCACGCTCCCGACCGGCTCGTACGCGACGGTGCTGCTGGACGAGGTGATGAAGCTCTGACCGTCACCCGAGCGTGTCGAGGAACAGCGCGCCCTGATGCGCGATGTACGAGAGCATCCCCACCTCGTACTCGCTGAACATCGGCGACTCGCGCCGGTTCACCAGCTCCATGCACCCGAACGTGCGTCCGTGGGCGATGACCGGCGAGCAGAGGATGCTCCGCGTCTCGTAGTGCACCCGGTCCGAGACGCCCCGGTAGAAGCGCGGATCCTTCTGCACGTCCGACAGCGCGAGCGACACGCCCTCCACCGCGCAGAAGCCCACGATGCCCGTGCCCGCAGGGATGACGATCTTCGCATCGAGGATGTCCTGTGCCTTCGGGCCGCGCACCACCACGAAGCGCAGGTCGCCCGAGACCATCTCGCTCGAGAACACGCTGCCGGCCTCGACCGGGATCTTCTCCATCGCCAGGTCCAGCAGGTAGCCGAGCCCGTCGGCCGCGTCGCGGCGCTGGTAGACGCCCTGCACCCGCTCGAACACCTCGGCGAGCACGTCCTCCATCTGTGCCGCTGGCGAGCGCGCCGGCTTGCGCCGACCGATTGGCCCGGTCGGCGGCCTCTGGGGACCGAAGAGCTCGTCCGTCGGCGGGAGAACCACCCGCGGCGTGCTCATCGGCGTCGGCCGAGCCGCCGCCGCACCCGTCGGACGATCCGGCGGCCGCAGCACCGTCGGCTCGAAGCCGCCCGGAGGCACGTTCATCCCGCTCGTCTGGTGCGGGTCCTTCACCTCGCGGGCCACGCCGACCAGCGGCGGCTCGGGACTGCCCGCCCTCGACACGAGATCCACCATCGCCGGGCTCGGCGGCGGCGCGACCGGCTCCACGGGCAGCGGCGTGCCGATGGGCGTCGGCCGGGGCTTCACCTTCGCCGAGGCGAGCTCGGCCTCGCTCATCTCGCGGATGCGGAACACCCGGGAGCTGTTCGCGTCGGTGACGTGCACCGAGCTGTCGTCCTGCACGTCCACCAGCACGTTGTGCGGGAACAGGCCCTGCTCCCCGAGCCGGTGGAAGCCCGTCTTCAGGGCCTGCATCCAGTTCGCTGCGTCCACGCGGAGCGTGACGTCGAAGCTGCCGGGCTCCGCGGCGGGAATGAAGACCTCGAATCGCGCCATCGGTGCCCGAGTGGCTAGCAGACGGGCGGCCCGGGCTCAACGGTTGGCCGGTCGGACAGTCCCCGCCTGGGGGGCTCCACCCTCACCCCCGGGGGTCCGGCGGCTCCGGCCGGCGACGGGGCTCGGCCCGGGTCGCCGCGGCGATGTCTCGCACCGCCACCCGGGAGTGGCTCCGGAAGACCGCGAAGTCCTGCCCCGACTCGGTCTTCACGTCCGTCACCAGGTCGATGAACGTCGCTCCGTCGCGCAGCTCGATGGCCACGGGCCGCTTCACCAGCACGGCCTCCTCGAGCACGTCGATGAAGCTGCAGCTGCCCACGTCGTCCTGTTCGAGCTTGCTCATGGCGTCCTGTCATCCCGCGACGCGCGCGAACATCGACCTCTCGGCTGCGTGCGGCAAGGGTGTACGGTGCCCCGCGCGATGACACCCGACGAGTTCCGCGCACTTGGACACCAGCTCATCGAGTGGGTGGCCGCTTACCGGGAACGCCTGCCCAGCCTGCCGGTCATGAGCCCCGCGCTGCCGGGTGACGTTCGCCGTCACTTCGACCCGAGCCCGCCCCAGCACGGCGTCCCCCTCGCGTCCGTCCTTCCCCAGCTGGATCGCGCCATCCTCCCCGGCATCACCCACTGGAACCACCCACGCTTCTTCGCCTACTTCCCCTCGAACTCCACGCTGCCCTCCGTCCTCGCCGACCTGGTCGCTGCCGGGCTCGGCGCCCAGGGCATGAGCTGGCAGACGAGCCCCGCGGCCACCGAGCTAGAGGAGGTCGCCGTGGAGTGGCTCCGCCAGCTCGTCGGGCTCCCGGCCACGTTCTCCGGCGTCATCCAGGACACCGCCAGCACCGCCACCCTCGTCGCGCTCCTCTGCGCCCGCGAGCGCACCACCGGCCACTCCCAGGCCCGCGGCGGACTCCAGGCCGAGCCTTCGGCCCTCACCGTCTACGCCTCCGAGATGGCCCACAGCTCCATCGAGAAGGCCGCGCTCCTCGCCGGCTTCGGACGGGAGAACCTCCGGCTGCTCCCGACCGACGAGGCCCACGCGCTGCGGCCCGACGCGCTCGAGGAGGCGCTGGGGAGCGACGTCGCCGCCGGCAAGCGCCCCTGCGCCATCGTCGCCACCGTGGGCACGACCGGCACCACCGCGCTCGACCCGGTCGCCCGCATCGGCGAGCTCGCCCGCGCCCACGGGGCCTGGCTTCACGTCGACGCTGCCCTCGCCGGCACCGCCATGGCCTGCCCCGAGCTGCGCTGGATGTGGGAGGGCGTCGACCAGGCGGACTCGGTCGTCTGGAACCCGCACAAGTGGCTCGGCATCGGGTTCGACTGCACCGCCTACCACGTGCGCGATCCGGACCACCTCGTCCGGGTCATGGCCACCGACCCGAGCTACCTCCGCACCGCCCAGGACGGCGCGGTCAAGAACTACCGCGACTGGGGCATCGCGCTGGGCCGCCGCTTCCGCGCCCTCAAGGTCTGGTTCGTCCTCTCCGCGATGGGCGTCGAGGGCGTCCGGGCCGAGGTGCGCCGCCACATGGCGCTGGCGGAGGCCTTCGCCCGGAACGTCGACCGGGCGGCGGGCTGGGAGCGCCTTGCCCCCGTCCCGCTCCAGACCGTCGCCTTCCGTCACCGGCCACCGGGTCTCGACGGGCAGGCGCTCGATGCGCACAACCTCGCGCTCGCCCGCGCCATCAACGCCTCGGGCCGGGCCTACCTCACGCCCGCGGTGGTGAAGGGCGTCCAGCTCCTCCGGGTCTCGGTGGGAGCCACGGCCACCACCGCCGATGACGTCGCGGCGCTCTGGAACCAGCTCGTCGAGACCGCCGCCTCGCTCGTTCCGGGGTGAAACGCTTCAGGACGGGCTGCCCCACATTGGACAGCGGCGCGCCTGCCGGGGACGATGCGGGGGGTCGCTCCAGTGCTCGTCGCCACCGCGCTCAGCCTCACGCTCGCCACCGCGCTGCCGGCGACGGCCGAGACCGATCCCGCCACGCTCGAGGCGCTGCTCGCATCGGTGCGGGGCCAGCCACTCCAGCGCCGCATCCTCGGCCTGAGCGCGCAGTTCGTGGGCACTCCGTACGCCCACTCTCCGCTGGGGGAGGGCGAGGGCCCGGACCCCGACCCGCGCCTGCGCCTCGACCGCGTGGACTGCCTCACCTTCGTCGAGACGGTGATGGCGCTCGCCCTCTCCAGCTCGGTCGAGGACGTGGTGCATGTCCTGGACTCCATCCGCTACCGGAACCGGCCCGACTACGCCGGCCGCAATCACCTGATGGAGGCGGAGTGGCTTCCGTCCAACGTCGCCAAGGGCCTCGTCCGCGACGTCACCTCCGAGCTCGGAGGGGACGCAGCGCGCGCCGGCGAGAAGGTCCTCGGCCCCGAGGCCTGGCACTCCGCCGCCGCGCAAGCCCTGGCGCTGCCGCCCGGGGCGCGCCCCATCGGGCGCTTCCCGCTGTCGCTCCTCCCCGTCGACGCTGTCGCGGGCCTTGCGGCGCACTGGCCTTCCGGCACGCTCCTCCTGCTCGTCCGGGAGGACGCGCCCTGGCGCATCACCCGCGTGAGCCACCTCGGCTTCGTCGTCCAGCGCGGCGGGAAGACCTACCTCCGGCACGCCACCCGCGGGTGGAAGGACGGCGTCGTGGACGAGGAGCTCTCGCACCTGCTCGCCCGGCATGCCCGCTACCGCTGGAAGATCGCCGGCGTCTCGCTCTGGGAGGTGCTCGACCCGCGGCCCCGGACGGAGGCGGTCTCGGCAACCGCGCCCTGAGGGCCTTCGGGGCTACGACGGCTTCGGCGTCTCGGTCTCCCGCTCCTCGTCCTCGGCCGCGCGCTCGGCCGCCGGAGCCTCCGCTGCGAGCCGCTTGCGCTCGGCCTCCACCAGCTCGCGGGCGCGCGCCACATGCTCCTCCAGGACGCTCAGCTCGAACCAGGGGAGCGCCCACCCCGAGCCGAGCGCCTCGACGCCCGACCCCCCGGGATGGTCGGTGCGGAGGACGCCCATTCCGGCACGGTGAAGCACGGCCTCCAGGGCATCGGCGGTGAACGGATCCTCCGCCTGCGCCACCTGGACGAATCGCTCCGACTCGGGGTTGCCTTCCATGGCCAAAGGACCATAACAGGCACCAGGCCCCCAAGGAGGCTCCTCCGATGCAAGTGCTGGTACGAGGCGTTCACATCCAGGTCACAGACGCGCTCCGGGAGTTCTGCGAGGTTCACCTCGGCCGCGCGCTGGACCGGGTGCTCGGACGCGAGCCCGCGGTCCAGGTCGAGGTCCATCTGGTCCAGACGACCGGTGAGAACAAGGGTGGGATGGACCAGGAGGCGCGGGTCACGGTCCACGTCCCCGGCCAGCCGGCGCTGCACATCACCGAGACCTCCGACGAGATCCACCGCGCCATCGCCGCCGCCTGCGACCGCGTCGAGCGGGCCGCGAAGAAGTACGTGGATCGACGACACGACCACTCCGGTCCCTCGCTCGCAGATCTCCCCACCGAAGGAAGCTGACGGCAGGACTCCGTTCCCTTGCTGGGCCGCGCAGGCGCGGCCTATAAAGGGCCGTCCCGACTGGCCCCAAAGGAAGGGGATGTCCCGCATCAAGCTGCTCTTGTTCGCGCTGCCGGCGCTCGCGCTCTGGCTCGCGGACCTCTCCCTGACCGCGTCGTCCTTCAGCGAGAAGGCGGAAGCGCAGGCTGCTGCCTACGCGCAGCGGGGCGTCGACGCCGTCTCGGTGCGGCTTGCGGGTCGCAAGGCCGAGCTGCAGGGGCTGGCGCTCCGGCTGGGCAGCTCGCCCGGCGCCTTCGTCACCGCCGACGCGCTCCGGTCCGGCAAGGGCGAGCTCGCCGCCGAGCGGCTGGGCAGCGTGCGCCGGAACGCCGCCGACGCCGTGTCCGCCGCCCTCCGGCGCGGGCTCGTGCTCGGCGTCCGCACCGACAACGGCACGGTCTTCGTCCGCGGCGCCGAGCCGCCCGCCCCGGCGCTCGACGGTCTCGACGCCGACACCGTCGCCGGTGCCGGGAGCGACGGGCAGGCACGGGAGGCGTTCGGCACCCCCTACCTCTTCTTCTCCTTCCCCCTGCTCGGCTCCGACAAGGAGGCGCGCGCCCAGGGCATGCTCGTGGTGGGCGGGCCGCTGCTGCCGGAGGGCACCGCCGATCAGGTTGCGCTCGAGACCGGCCTCGCGGCGCTCGGCCTGGTGCAGTCGGGGAAGCTCGTTTCCAGCGGCGGCCCCGAGAAGGCACGGCTCCCCGAGGCCCTGCGAGAGGCGCCGGTCGGCAAGAGCGCCGTC